>Ga0163151_10004005_pt1 | contig 20403 bp, 17 predicted proteins | sample OliLakLV19MP5IB2_FD_145596 | JGI IMG/M metagenome (GOLD analysis project Ga0163151, IMG submission 145596) | Freshwater microbial mat bacterial communities from Lake Vanda, McMurdo Dry Valleys, Antarctica - Oligotrophic Lake LV.19.MP5.IB-2 | ecosystem: Environmental > Aquatic > Freshwater >... | reverse complement strand
CAGTAGCGGTGATGATGGGCAACATTCCACTATAGGTAGAAAGATAACCCGCTATAATTCCAGGTATTGCCATGCCTAATGATTGTATACTTTGGTTGATGCCGAATATTTCTCCTTGTGTTTTTGCATCTGCTTGCATAGAAATTAAAGTATTCATATTGGGTGTAGAAAATCCTTGTGATAAAGCGATAAAAGGAACCGCTAAAAATAATTGATAATCATTACCCGGTTCAGGCAGTATTTGGCAAAATATTCCTGCTGCCATCACCAATAATGATATATTTAATATTTTTTGTGGGGCTACTTTACCCGAAAATCTGCGTACAATAAATCCTTGTCCCAACGCACTGCACAAGCCAATAAAGGCAAAAAAGTCACCGACATTTTCGATATCCCAATTAAATTTTTTCATCACATACGGACTAAAAAATTGTGTATAGAAATTGAATCCCAATATAAATAAAAACGACACTATCATCAGCGTTCTCAGGTTGGGCATTTTGAAAGCCTTATATATATTTTTGAAACCTGTGGTCAATGAAATAGGCGTATGCCGTCGTCCAATCAAGGTCTCTCGAAACATATATATTACAAATAAAATATTTAAAGTACACAGCAGGGCGGCAAACCAAAAGGGCATGGACAAATTTGAAACATGCAAGCCAGTTAAATCATTGAACCAATTTGCAAATTCAGGTTTTGAAAATTTGCCTCCTATATAAGGTCCTAATATAAATCCCAAACCAAAGGCCATTCCTACCAATCCGAAGTTTTTTGTTTTTGTTTTTACATCGCTCACATCAGAAATACTCGACATGATAATAGCAATATTTCCACCAGTAAATCCATCCAACATGCGTGAGGCAAATAATATATATATATCTTGTTCTGCAATACCGATGGCAAAAACTATATAACCCAACAAAGTACCAATTAATGATATAATAAGAATTGGTTTTCGCCCGAAACGGTCACTGAGTGCACCAAGTATGGGTGCTCCAAAAAACTGTGCGATAGGGAAACTGGAAAGTAGGAAACCAAGTATAATATATCTTTCGTCGATACCGATGCCTGCGAGCAGGTCATTCTTATGGCGGAAGTCCAAAATCAAATCCGGAATAATCGGGATGATGATACCCAAACCGACCAAGTCTATAAAGACCGTGAGGAAAACGGGCAGCAACATCGAGGTTTGATTTTTGTCGCTCATAAAAATATTTTAAATATAATTTGCAAAGTTGCCTCAATATTCCCTTAATTTGTGTTGGTATGAAAATTTTGTTGAAAAATCCCACCATAGTCAATGAAGGCCGCAGCCTTGTTGCTGATGTGCTGTTGAAAGATGGTTTAATAGATCGTATTGATGCAGCAGGTATCAGTGCTGAGCTGGCAGATAAGGTGATTGAGTGTTCAGGTTTGCACTTGCTGCCTGGACTTATTGATGACCAAGTTCATTTCCGTGAACCTGGGCTTACGCATAAAGCTACCATTGCTAGCGAAAGTATTGCTGCCGTAGCAGGAGGCGTGACCACATTTATGGAAATGCCCAATACCAATCCACCTGCACTTACCCAAGAATTGCTCGAAGAAAAATATCAGATTGCCAAACATTGTTCGCCTGCAAACTATTCATTTTTTATGGGAACAGGTTTGCACAATTATGATGAACTCATGCGGACTGATCCCAAAAAAGTATGTGGAATTAAAATATTTATGGGCTCTTCCACGGGTGAAATGTTGGTGGATGATGAACATCTGCTGGCCAAAATATTTGCAAACGCCCCTACCCTAATTGCTACACATTGTGAAAACGACGTGATGGTTAAAGCGAATTTGCAAAAATATATTGCACAATATGGTGAGGATATTCCACCGCAATTTCATCCTGTAATTCGCAATGCGGAAGCATGTTATTCCTCAAGCAAAATGGCGGCTGACTTGGCCAAGAAGCATGGTACACGTTTGCATATATTACATATAACTACACAAAAAGAATTGGAATTATTTGATAATACCATTCCACTCAAAGATAAAAAAATTACTGCCGAAGCTTGTGTGCATCACTTATGGTTTTGCGATGAAGATTATCATACGTTGGGCAATCAAATAAAATGTAATCCTGCCATTAAAACAGCAAGTGACAGAGATGCAGTTTTTGCAGCGGTTTTGGATGATAGAATTGATATTATAGCTACCGATCATGCTCCACATACTTGGGAAGAAAAGCAGCAAGTTTATACGAAATCTCCCGCAGGTTTGCCACTTGTGCAACATGGCCTGCAAATGATGTTGGAAAAAGTAAAACAAGGAAAAATAACTTTAGAAAAACTAGTAGAAAAAATGTGTCATGCCCCTGCGGAGCTCTTCCAAATAAGCAAACGTGGTTTTATACGTGAAGGTTATGCTGCGGATTTGGTACTCGTTGATTTGAACCAATATTATATTGTAACCAAAGAAAATATATTATACAAATGTGGTTGGAGCCCGCTTGAGAATACAACTTTCAGTAGTACAATATTATATACTTTTGTGAATGGGGAAATGGTGTTTGATAACGGCAATCTGCATGCGGTTTTGGCGGGACAGAGGTTGGAGTTTGAGAGGTGATTTATAAAGCGACTGTATGAATAGTAACAAAGTTTTTCTTATTTTTATTACAAATGAACTGTGAGTCTTTTTTATGCTTTAGCTTGAATTATTTTGAATAAATACTTTTTTACTAAATTGTATTCATATAGGTATATTAATTTTATTTACTTTGGGCCTTATGAAAAATTATTATACTGGTATGTTAGCATTTTTAGTTGTATGTACCTTAGCAGTCGATGTTCTCGCATTTATCCACAATATTGTTGAATTGATAGTGAAATTATTTTTGAGTTCCCCATCAACGAAATTAATATATTATTGAAAATGATATAATCCCTACAACAAAAAATCAATCTCCTTTCTGCGTGTCGGGTCGTAAGACCCGACATTCAACTCGACTTCCCTATTTCCATTATACCTTTGCAACCAATGACTGACAAAAAATTATCTCAGCGACCCATTGCTATCTGGCTACTGGTGGGCGTTAGCATGATTATGATACAAGTATTGTTAGGCGGCATTACACGCCTCACAGGCAGCGGACTTTCCATTACTCGATGGGATTTGGTTACAGGTAGCTTACCGCCAATGGACGATACCCAATGGGAGCAAGCTTTTGAAGGATACAAACAAACTGCTCAATTCAAAACTATCAATTCTTCATTTACCGTTTCCGATTTTAAATATATATATTTTTGGGAATGGTTGCACAGAGTTTGGGCACGATTTATCGGAATAGTATTTATCATCCCTTTTATTATATTTATTTTACAAAAACGTTTTCAAAAGTGGATGGTGAATCCGCTACTGGTTTTATTTGGATTGGGAGCATTGCAAGGACTCGTAGGCTGGATAATGGTGGCAACTGGTCTGCATGGAAGCAATTTATTATATGTACGGCATTATGAATTGGCCACACATTTTATGTTGGCATTAATTGTATTATGCTATACATTTTGGTTTGCGATGAAAATGTTGGTGAAAGAAGAATATAGAATAAACTCCAAACCCCTATATAAATTATCTATCTCTATCATAGTTTTACTAACAGTACAACTTATCTATGGAGCTTTTATGGCGGGATTGAAAGCGGGAACATTCGCTCCCACGTGGCCTGATATTAATACAGCCATTATACCCAGTGGAGATATACTTTTCAAAAAGTCACCAAGTATTATAAATATATTCGAGAACGAAATTATGATACAGTTCATCCACCGTGGATTGGCATATATATTATTTATCATGATTTGTTTATGGACTTACAGAGCATATAAAAACGCTAATCCCGATAGCTATCGGGACAAGCTTTTTAACAAAACAAAATGGCTTCCACTTGCAGTTGTTAGCTTACAAATAGTATTGGGCGTATTTACCGTTTTACATTCAGGTATAAAACAAGAACTGCTGTGGCTGGGCGTCAGTCACCAGTTTGTGGCGATGATGTTGCTATTGGTGATGGTGTGGGAGAGTTATATAGTACGAATTAATAAGAGGTAAGGAGTAAGTACCATTCAGCGGGTATTAGTGGGGAATAGAAAGCTATTTACTTTATTTCATAGATTTGATAAGTCCTCTGATGATACTAGATATTTCCTCACCAAGTTTTAGCAGATTGTCTCTTTGTTCGATATTAATATATTTAAGTTTTCCTGCTAGATATAGCATAGATTTAACTTCGCTACATGATGCCAATGCTATATACAAAAACCTTGAAATACCGAAACTCAATATATAATAGTCCAAAAGAAAGGGACTAATCCCCCCGCATCCCGATAATTATCGGGATTAAGCGGGGCTTTCGGGATGTAGTTCGGCATTACCATTCTACAAACCAAATCCGCCACAGGCGGAGAACTATTATAGGTTAAGAATTGGTATAAAATCCGCATTGGAACTCCTGTCAAAGCCTTCCGCAATATTATTAGAGATGGAGATGACAGCTCTACAAATTTGATCTTTAAACCCAAAATCCTTCGAAGCACTAAATATTTCATATATATCCACCACATAATCTTGTGCTTTCTGCCACCCTATCACATCTTCAAATATTTTTATCGCCATATACCAATATGATTATTTTTTCTTTACAATTTAATTCTTTTTACCCCTACCCCTTCATGTCATTTTGCCGAATGGCCCCTACCCCTTAATACTCCGTCCACCTTACTCCTTACTCCTTATTCCTTGTTCCTTATTCCTTATTCCTTATTCCTTGTTCCTTATTCCTTATTCCTTACCATAATCAAACTTCAAATAATCCAAATTGGGAGGATACAGTTTGGGGCGTTTTTGTTCCATCTTTAAAAAATCCTGACCTAAGCGTTTTAGGAACGGCATACCAATAGTATAATACTCATAAATTCCCGTATTGAGCACACCCGTTGTATTGGAATATATAGCACTGGAAAGCATAAATTCTGTATTGGTTTCGAGGTCTATGATATACGCAACATCTACCAAAAATCCGTAGGCAAAACCTACAATATTAAATATGCGTAAATTTTTATTGACCGCAGTATCTTTATTTTGTCCGTAGATTAAATATTTCTTAATGCAGTTAAAATTCCCTTTCATAGAATCATACACTGGGTCTATGGATTCAGGTGCGTACATACTCATATATTTGCGGAGGAAACGATAATCCATTTCGCTTAAGTCAAAACGTTTGTCCTTCCTAAATGCATCGGGGAACATCAATTTTTTAAGTGTGAGGTGTATATCTTGCAATTGAAAAAAATTCCGACCCGTAAAATCCTTAGGATATTTTTTTAGTTTCCCATCATAATCGATATATCCAGTGCCCAACAATACCTGACCTGTAGGTGGTTCAAAAGATTCCATACAAGTTATTGGTTCTTGAGTGTATATTATATTTCCTGCGGTATCATAAAATTTGAATCGATTCGTGATCATATTATCTTCTTCAGTACATCCAGGAGTAAACCTATGTGTAACCCTAGCAGAAGGCATTCCCAATTGTTTGAAACGTTTATTGATATAACTTGGCCCCATAAATTCATACATTCTATTATAGGCATCGTTATCACTAACCAACAAAATCTTTTTTATATAATGACCTAATGAAGCCTGATAATTTGCAGAGGAACTATCATAATAGCTAGCATATTGGCATTTGCCTGATGAGTCGATGGTGAGTGCAGTTTCTTTAGTGAGTCCTTCAATGTTGAGTTGGTTAATCTTCTCTAAACACATTGCAGTTAAAGGCAATTTGACCGTACTGGCTGGGTAGAAATATTCATTCGCATCAGCACGATAAACATAATCAATAAAGTGGGGATTATTATAACGATCACGGTCTATTCGGGTATATACAATTTGCACCCTACGCTCAGCCGATTGCGATAAATAATCATTATAAAAAAAAGAATCGCTCCTAAAAATTTGCTCTATGGGATTGCTTGAATTCTTATACTGCGAGAAATCATAACGTTTAGGTGGTGGTGGTGGTATATACTTTATTTTAACTTTTTTCTTTTGCTTCGATGGTTGGTAATACACAACCTGTGCCTTTGGTTTCTTCTTTTTTTTCTTGGCCTGTGCACTTGCCGATAAGCCGCCAACAATCACACATAACACAATATATAATATATTTTTCAAGATGAAACAAGCATTAATGTACTAAAAATTTATATGACAACTAGCCACTGACAACTGTCTACTAATTACTGCCCGCCGCGGTGGGCTGTTTACTGTTTACTGTTTACTACCCGCCGCGGCGGGCTGTTTACTTTCTACTTTCTACTGTTTACTGTTTTCTAATTACTTCTTCGTAGCCAGCATCATATTCATTACACTACTATAGTGGTAGCCTAGTTTGAAAGGAACTGGTTTCACATTAGCTGAATCTTTTTTATACGCTATTTCTAAATCCTTCTCATACAATTTACCAAAGTCTCTGATAGGGTGAGAGTACTGACCATATAGGTTAATCTTCCATACTTTTTTATCGAAGAAATTATAAGCTATTCCGCTGTCGTCTTGCAAATGATATTTACTTCTATTGAAAACAATTTTACGCGAATTGCTAAGGAAACCATAATGATTAATATAACTTGCAGCTTTCATATAGGATATAAAATCGCCTTGTTTATTGATCCAAGTGAGGAAACCCTTATTTTTATCTAAACCGAACATGTGTTGATACTCTTCATCAGCCATGTTCATAGAGAAATAGTATACATGTTTGGCAACACTAGGCTGTTCTTTGTTTACGAAATCAATTCTAACGCCTTTGCTAATATATGTCTCTGGGATTGCTTGGTTCAAATTGAATTCTTTGAGCGAACCATCATCGGCAATAGCAATGCGTTTGATATCCGAAATAATATTCCCTGTTCGTGCCAAAAACACCATCATCACTGGCAAATTCCCATCAACACTCCACCTACTGAAATCACTGCTCATAGCACTGGTGATAAAGTAACTACGCACAAAAATATCATTCATTGATTTGTCCAAATGATATATATACTTGGCAAAATCAGGTCTCTTCATTTTAGGCATATCCTTTATCTTTCCTGCAGGTTCCAACGCTACCAATATATAGTTTTCGCAGTTGGGGAATAAAATATAGCCATTTAAAATATCAGGTCCTGCAAAAGGATAATATAATGTTTTGATTCCTGAAGAATTTGCTGCTTTTAATTCGGTGTCACGCCATGTACGCATTTTGCTAAAACGATTTTCTTCAATTCTGCTAAAACCGTCGTTCATTTTTTTAGCATGTTTCAACCAAATAGAATCTTTGGTAAGACCCATCAATGCTGAATCTTTGGTAGGCTTATATCCTGCCAGGAACATTGCGATATCATTATAGTTGTTATTGGTTTGAACAACGGAGGAATCCTTAGGCTGTGCTGATTGAGTTTTTAGAGTATCTGTTTTCTGATTTGGATCAGTGCCACCACCATTGCAACTTAATAAGGCAGTTGCTGCCATTGAGATTGTGAGTAATATAGATTTCATAAATATTTGGGAACGAAATTAAGTATATACATGCTATTGAAACAATGGATTTGTTTTGGAATTTATTAACAAATAGTGGATTGCTTACATAGTTGCTAGGTGGCAGATAGCAGCAAACGGTTGGCAGTAAGCATTAGATGGCTTTGTTTGCGAGAGCAACAGCAAACTGTTTACTGCGAACTGTGAACTTTTTTAAACAAACTAATTCCATATAAGGCAAAGTCATATTTTACGGGGTCAAATTTATCTAATTTTTTTAAGTTCGAGGTCAATTCTATCACAGCTTTCCAATCGTCTTGCGGGCGTGTAAGGATACCTAACTTACGGGCGGTGCGGCCCACATGCACATCGAGCGGGCAAAGCAGCAGGGAGGGATTTATATTTTCCCAAATGCCAAAATCAACGCCGCAATTATCTTTTCGTACCATCCAACGTAAATACATATTTAGCCTTTTACAAGCCGAGTTTTGAGCAGGCGACGGTATATGTTTTTCGGTACGTTTTAAATGTATATTTCGTTCAAAAAAGCTCTTTTTAAAATGATTTAAACCATGTTCCATATTCTCATCTTTCTTTCCAATACCTTTCACAAATAATTGCTCGAGCGATTCATAATTATTATAATAGTGATGAAAAAAATCGATAAAGTATAATAAGTCACTGCTATTAAAAGTACGATGAACAAACCCTTCAAACCTTTGCCAGTCTTTGGCTGTGGAGTTTATAATAAATTCGTAAGGTTTGTTTTCGAATAATTCAATCAGTTTTTTGCAATTATTTAATATTGTAACCCGCTGCCCCCATGCAAAGGTAGCAGCAAAAAATCCCATGATTTCTATGTCTCGCTTTTGGGTAAAAAGTTTCGGGATAGAAATAGGATCGGCAGTAATAAAACCTGGTCTATTGATAATCTCTACTTGATCGTCGAGATACGGTTTCAGTTGTTTAATATTCATGTTTTCGAACGCTATTCGTTATTTAAAAAATCCAAAATCGCCGGACTCATTTTCTTCTTCATCTATTTTAGTTTCTAATGCTACATCTTTGGCAGTTTGTTGGCTGAATAATATATATAAACTAACTAAAAATAAAACAGTAAGTAACGAAAAAATCCATATCCATTTGATTGATATGGATACTGATAAATCATATACCCCATGGATAAGCCAAGTGATTACCCAAGCCAAATTGATATAAAAATATCTTTGAGTGCTGAAGTCGAGAGCATACATCATCACCCGCATTTGTATAATGGCTAAAAATATATGTAATGCAAAGGGAATCCATCTATATATATCATAATTTTGATAATAAGTATAAAGACTCATTTCAAATATCGAAAAGCCAAGTCCTATGCACAATGCTATATATAATAAAATTTTTCGGTTGTGAATGAATTTTAAAAACAGGAAAACCATCACAAATTTTGACAACTCTTCGATTAATGAAATCAAGAAAAAATTATCAAAAAAAACAATAAAATAGTCCCCATTTCCATGTTCAGCATCTAAGCTAAAATATTGCTCAGCATATAGAGCCCCAGCAGCACAAGCAATACCCGATAACAACGCAAGAAAAAGTTGACAGCCGTATTTAAGCGACATTGGTGAAAAATAAAATTAGTTAGTTTACAAAAGAACAGATTAATTTGTAGCAATGGAAGAGCAATTTTTAAACAAACGTTTGGACGAGCTTTGGCAGCTTACGCAAGACCCTGACCTGGCAAGGGCTACACGAAGGATGTTAGATGTAGGCACTGACTTGTTTTTGAGCAGAGATTTGGAAACAAAAATTCTGAATATCAGAAAAAAGTACAACTCCCTATCGGAAGAAAGTGTGGATCACAATCCCGATAGCTATCAGGAACAAATGAATAATTTGCGAGCAGAGATAGAACTTGTTTGCACAGAGGTAAAGGAGAAAAGCAAGGTTCCTGCACAGCCAAGTGTCATCAATAAAGTGATGTTGACTACTGAAGGATTGGGGAAAGTTTATGAGGGCAAAGGAAGAACTTTTAGATTTGAACCGCTTACACTCGAATTAAAAACTGGTGAGATTACAGGTGTAGTGGGCGAGAACGGAAACGGGAAAACTACTTTGCTCCGCATGTTGGCTGGCGATTTGGCATCGACAAGTGGTACCATCAATTTTCCACAATATCATACCAACGAATGGTATGAAGCCAAGCAAAAAATAGGATATATTCCACAACGAATTGATACATGGTTTGGTACCTTATCGGATAATTTGAAATTCACTGCCTCTATTCATGGAATTAAGGATGAAGAAAATGATTACGCAGTTGATTATATTATAGAAAGATTGGGATTGAACAAATTCAGAGACCTTACTTGGAAGCAGATTTCTGGCGGTTATAGATTGCGTTTTGAGCTTGCAAAAGTATTGATTCGCAAACCGCAATTGCTCATACTGGACGAGCCTTTGGCCAATCTCGATATCAATGCTCAGCAACTTTTCTTGCAGGATTTAAAATATCTTTCTCAAAGTATTCGTCATCCGTTTGCTGTTATTTTAAGTTCGCAACAATTGCATGAGGTAGAAAATATTTCGGATAATTTAATATTTATTAAAAACGGAAATACTTTATATAGTGGTGCAAGAAGAGATTTTGGAAAAGACCGCAGCACCAATTGTATAGAGCTCAATGGTCAATTCGAAAAGCAGGAATTGATTGCTGCAATTAAAGACATGGAAGGTGCTACCGTGGAAGAAACAGGAACAATATATATTGTAAATTTTGCAGTTAATATAGCCCCGGTAGAGCTCTTGAAAACCTTACTGAGTAAAGGACTTATGGTAAACTATTATAGAGATATTAGTGATTCGACGAGGAAGTTGTTTAAAAAAGATATGTAGTTAGTTAGCAGTTTGCGATTAAAGGAAGATTAAATATTATTAAGTTGAATAGTGATAATTAAATAAAATATTACATGAAAAAGAACATATTATTATATCCCAGATTTTTGCAGAGGTTTGATAATTATCTGGTGAAAAAATATCCACTGATGTGGAGTATTAGGGCTCATTATTTTTTATATTATTCATTGCTTTCGTGTTTGGTACTTAGTGCATTGGCAATGATTACTCCTATTGGTATGGCCGATTTAGACTATCATTCTCATGAAGTATCCATCAGTATTTCTTCTATTTTGGCTGTAACTGTTACTTGTTTTTGGATATATAAAACGGTAATATTTGATAAGCAAAGGCAATTTGGTAAGCGTAAAATTACCGATGAGTATATATCTTTCTTTCTGAGTTATGCTACATTGGTGGGCATGTGGTTTATTATATTTTCTTATGCAGGTGTACTAGAATTTAAACGATCAAATATTGTAAGTGAAAAAGAATTGATTGAAGATGTAAATGCGGCAAATTTGGCACAAGTATTTATGCTAAAAACAAGTGATTACAATCATCAAGATGAATCGGATAACACTTCGAATCAATCTTTGCCTGTATATTCTAAATTGCTGAATACAGATTATCAATATTTCTCCAAACATCATTTTCATTTTTTCGAATACGACGACAAATATATTGACGGTGAAAGAGCAGGTACGAGGTCAGGGTATATTAAAGGTTATGATAGTGCGGAAGGAGTACGAGCTAAGGCGTTCAAGGTTCAGACAAAAGCAGAGGTCCATGCATTATTGAATGACATTGCAGATTTATCTGTAAAATATGATATATATAATTTAGAAAATAGCCATAGAGATGAAAATGAATATTTTAAAATAATTACATTCGACGATTTAAAAAATGATTATGACAATGCAATCAAAACTCAAAGCTCAAAACCTTATAATAGTAATGCTCATAAAAGTTTGAATAACGAAACAACAGCCAATGAGGATTTGCAAGATAATAAAACTGATGATTTCGATCAAGATATAACCACATTTAAAAGATTATTGAATGATAGACTCTCCGATATTTCTCGCTTAAAATTTTCGAATAATGGATTTTTCGGGAATGAATCATTATTGTTCAGCAGCTACTTTTTACTAGGTATATGCATTTTATTGCAGATCTTTAAAAATGTACGTTGGAGGCAATTTATTGTACTACTAGTCGTAGCTATTTTGTTGCCTATTATTTATGCTATATTTGGACTCATCTTTTCAAGTGGGATACGGGCAGAATACTATGTAAAACTTTGTTACTATGGAACATTTTTTTATGGGGTAGTACATTTAATTTTAGCTTACGATAGAAATGAATATAGTATTTGGAATATTGTAGGGATTATGATTTTCAATATTATGGTCTTAACCATTCCAGTTTTTACCTATTTGATTGTCACAGAAGGAGAAGGCAATTATTATGATTCCGTTGGCTATAAAGAGAATTTATATATCATTCAATTAATTGAAACGGCATTTTTTATTTTATTTATGTTGCCATTGCTTAAGCGTGTGTACGAACGGATCTATGCCTTGCCACGAAATTAATGAGTCGCAAACGTAAAATTGTATTATATACTTTTGTAGGTATAACTATCATACTATTGGTAGGTTTATATTTTTCTCCATATCGGCATTTGGTGCCAGGTATGCAGCCTGCATCTATCTCTCAAGCGGAATACATTAATGCAAAAAAGCAAGCAAAATCATTATATGATACGAGTAAAAAAAATATAGCTATTTGCAAATATATTACTGAAAAAATATTTCCTTTTTGGTACAGTACCTTATATGATTTTAATGGAACCACCGAACAACCACGCAAAGGAAAAATCGCCTGTGGTTATTTCGTAGCAACGATTCTACGTGATGCAGGTTTTGATATAAAACGTGAAAAGATGGCCCAAATGCCTTCAGAAAAAATGATTAGAGAACTACTTCTCGATAAATATATAACACGATACAGCAATATTGATATAGAAGATTTTGTGAAGAAACTAGGCCCGCCTCAAAACAAATTATATATAGTAGGTCTCGATACCCATATTGCTTTTTTGATGGGCGAAGAAAACACTTGGTATATGGTGCACAGCAGCGGTAGATGGCCTTTTTGCGTAATTAAAGAAAAAGCGTTGGAGTCGAAAACATTGAAGAAATCGAATTATAAGGTGGTGGGGAGGTTGAGTGATCAGTAGTCAGTAGTCAGTGGTCAGTGGGCGAAGCCCTCCATAATATATCAAAGCAATCAGCCGTATGGCACTTATTCCTTGCTCCATACTCCTTACTCCTTATTCCTTCCTACATATTCCTTATTCCTTACTACTTATTCCTTATTCCTTATTCCTTATTCCTTATTCCTTACTACTTATTCCTTTCTTATCTTCTGTTTAGTCTCCAAGGAGAAAAAGATTTATTGTTATAGTTTGTAGTGGCAGTTGTTTTATTTTCTTTGTCCCAATATATATCAGCAGCAATGGCTGCAATCAGCTCTTCATCCTCGTCCATAGCTTCGTTCAGCAATTCTGGTTTGAAATAATTATCGATAAATTTGGTGTCGAAATTACCGCTGCGGAAAGCTTCGTGTTGCATCGCAAATTTGCCAAAGGGAAGTGTAGTCTCAATTCCACTTATATGATAATCATCGATGGCTTGTATCATCTTTTCCATTGCTTCTTCGCGGGTGGCAGCATATACAATTAATTTGGCAATCATAGGGTCGTATTGTATCGGGATTTCCATCCCTTGTTTGTAGCCATCATCCACGCGAACTCCATATCCTTGTGGGATTTTGTACGTTGATAATTTTCCGATATCAGGTAAAAAATTATTGGCAGGATCCTCAGCACAAATACGCAATTCTATACTATGTCCTGTTATAGTTAAATCTTCTTGTGTGAACGAAAGTTTATTACCTCGTGCTACACTTATTTGCTCTTTCACCAAATCAATTCCAGTAATCATTTCTGTTACAGGATGCTCTACTTGCAAGCGTGTATTCATTTCTAAAAAATAAAAATTCAATTTTTCATCCAACAAAAATTCGATAGTTCCTGCTCCGCTATAATTACAAGCTTTGGCAGCATTCACCGCAGCTTTGCCCATCTCTTCACGCATCTGTGGCGTGAGTACACAGCTCGGTGCTTCTTCCACTAATTTTTGATGACGGCGTTGTATACTACATTCACGCTCGAAAAGATGTACAACATTTCCATGATTATCGGCCATAATTTGAAACTCGATATGCCTTGGAGCCGCTAAATATTTTTCTATGAAAACTGCATCATCGCCAAATGAAGATCTGGCTTCGTTCTGAGCCATTTTTATTTGCTCTTCAAATTCACTTTCTGCATTCACCACACGCATTCCCTTGCCACCACCACCTGCAGATGCTTTGATCAAAACTGGATATCCAATGGTATTTGCAATTTTCTTTGCTTCATTTACATCTGTTATGGCCTCATCAATTCCAGGAACTAAAGGCACACCAAAATTTCTCACGGCTTGCTTTGCTCCAATTTTGCTGCCCATGGTTTCCATGCTTTCAGGACTTGGACCAATAAATATAATACCTGCTTCACGCACCATTCTGCTGAACTCCGCATTCTCACTTAAGAAACCATAACCTGGATGTATTCCTTCAGCACCTGTGAGTTTGGCCACTTCAATAATTTTATGACCGAGCAAATAACTTTGGTTGGAAGGTGGTGGACCTATGCAGTACGCTTCATCAGCGTATAGGGTGTGGAGAGCATTTGCATCGGCTTCACTATATACTGCTACGGTTTTAATTCCTAGCTCTTTGCAGGCACGCATTACACGCAGGGCTATTTCGCCACGATTGGCTATGAGTATTTTTTTCATTATATATAATTCATCTTTTTAAGCTAGTCTCACTTTTTGGTTAAGCAATTCTACATTGAAATTTATTTTTGCATTTAACGCCTTAAATACTTTTATAATAGTGTCAATTCTTGCGTCGGTTAAACTATTCTCAAGTTTTGAAATTTGTGCTTTATGAACTCCAAAAAGTTGCCCTAATTGCTCTTGTGTTAGATTTCGCTCTAAGCCGGCTTGCTTAATGGCTTCGCCAAGTAAATCAAGTTTTAACTCATTTTCAAACACTTCAGGTTTAGGAGTACCCTGCTTGCCAATATGCTTATCAATCATTGTGTCGATTGAAACGGTTTTTAATGCCTTTTTCATGATAGATTTATTTTTTAATATTTTCTTCAAAATACTGTTTTCTTATTTCTTCAGCTTTTTTTAATTTCTTTAATCGCTATGTCTTTTTAGAATGGTAAAATTAGGGAGTGATTGGCAAATAGTATATAATAGAATAATTTACAACTAAACGAATGAGTTTCGATATACTATCATTTATATACTAGTTCGCGTGCTTGGCCATTCTTCCGTAAATTCTACAACGGTATATTCCCATGCTTCTTCCTTGGCAAGGTTGCAACTTTATTTTCAAGCATTTGAAAACCTTTGATGAGCTTGATGCGGGTCTCTTCAGGCAATATCACTTCGTCAATAAATCCACGCTCTGCAGCACGATAGGGGTTTGCAAAAATCTCTGCATATTCATCCGCCTTTTCTTGCATTTTCGCTTCTACATTGTCAGCAGCATCAATCTCACGTTTAAATATAATTTCTGCAGCACCTTTGGCTCCCATCACCGCAATCTCGGCAGTGGGCCATGCAAAATTCAAATCGCTTCCTATATGTTTACTATTCATTACATCATAAGCTCCACCATAAGCTTTACGGGTAATTACCGTAATACGTGGTACTGTCGATTCGCAAAAAGCATATAATAGTTTGGCACCATTTGTTATAATAGCATTCCATTCTTGGTCGGTACCCGGAAGGAAACCAGGCACATCTTCAAACACCAATAAAGGTATATTAAAACAATCGCAGAAACGCACAAATCGTGCAGCCTTTTGTGAGGCATGAATATCCAAACAACCTGCTAACTGTGCAGGCTGATTACCAACAATACCAATACTTCTACCTGCCAATCTTCCAAATCCTACAACTATATTTTCTGCAAAATCTTTATGTACTTCATGAAATGTATTTTCATCTATAACACCATTAATTACCTCACGCATATCATAAGGTTGGTTGGCATTGTCTGGAATTATTTTGGTGAGGTTTTCTCTAGTTTCATTCTCCCAATTTATTATATCATACTGCAATGACGGAGCTTGTTCTTCACAATTCTGTGGCATATAACTCAGTAATCTTTTGAGTTGATTGATACATTCTATTTCATTGGCTGCAGTAAAATGTGCCACCCCCGATTTAGTTCCATGCACCGATGCACCACCGAGTTCTTCGCTCGTTACTTCTTCATGCGTAACTGTTTTCACTACATTGGGTCCTGTTACAAACATATAACTGGTATGCTCCACCATCATAATAAAATCGGTAATGGCAGGACTATATACAGCACCGCCTGCACATGGGCCCATAATGGCTGAAATTTGCGGTATAACTCCACTGGCAATGGTATTGCGGTAAAATATATCTGCATAGCCTCCTAATGAAACTACACCTTCTTGTATTCTTGCTCCACCACTATCGTTGAGGCCAATTACTGGTGCTCCATTTTTGAGAGCCATATCCATAATCTTGCAAATTTTTTCCGCATGGGTTTCACTTAATGAACCACCAAACACCGTAAAATCTTGTGAGAAAACATATACCAATCGGCCATGGATAGTTCCATAACCCGTGATAACGCCATCGCCCAAAAATTGTTGTTTCTCCATCCCAAAATCTTTGCTACGGTGCATTACCATTGAGCCAATTTCTTCAAACGAACCTTCGTCCATTAAGAAATGGACACGTTCGCGGGCTGTGAGTTTCCCTTTCTTATGCTGTGATGCAATTCTTTCTACGCCGCCGCCAAGTAATGCTTGTTCGCGTAGTTCTATGAGTTGTTCTCTTTTTTTCATTGCTTATTATTTCTTCCGCAAATGTATCATATTAGGAATGAAAAAAATTACGATTGACGAATTATACCGAAATTCAATATATAGTAGTCCAAAAGAAAGGGACTAATTCCCCCGCATCCCGATAATTATCGGGATTAAGCGGGTCTTTCGGGATGTAGTTCAGCATAATTATCGTGATACGATTTTTCCACATTGATTAAATTTGTCTTTGCAAGGTGTAAATTAACCACAGAGTAACATAGAGTTAGGCACAGAGTTTAAATTATAGCTATAAAAACACCGTGCAACTCCGTGTGTTTTTACTCTGTGATTCGCCGCAGCGAACCGTGGTTAAAAAATATTAAAAACTATAATTAATCCCCGCATGCAAATTGATAGAGGGAATCCACATATTGATACCTGAACCGCCAGCTGTTATTGAAGTGGTGGGGATATAGATAGTAGGTTGTAAACTGAATTTTAAATTATCATTTTCGGGATGGCGGTACATAAACTTGGCACCGATATTTCCAAATACCATAAATTTTTTATAATTGAAATTTACATCTTTCACCCTGCTAATTTGATTTACACCATCAATATCAAAACCATAACACCTAGCCCACATCGTGTTTGCAAACAAGAATGAAGGCGTTACGCCCACCGTGATAAACCACGTGAAAGGATCAAACATTTTTTCTATATTTTGCATACCAATACAATAGGTAATTGGCAACTCTATCATATGATACTGATATTTATATCGCACATCTTTTGAACCTGTTTGGCTATGTCCATCTATCAATCCAAAATATTGTATCGAATCTAAGTATTGTAAATTCACCAATAAGCGGCGAAAACCAATGGTGCGGTATTGTAAACCTATTTGAAAAAACGAAGTGCCACCTCCATTGAACATGGCGTTGAATCCAAGGTCGTAACCCACTCTAAACTGGTCTGTTTTGTTGGTGGAGTCACTCATTTGTTTATAATTAAATGGAAAGCCAGGTACTGTGTTTGTGTTAGCAGCTTTCTGAAACTTATAACCGAAGCTTGGCCCCACTTGAAATCCCACAGATGATACCACCCACTGTGCTTCTAGTTTTGTTATCATACTTGTAGCAAATATAATAATGATTAGTATTTTTTTGTTCATATATTTTGTGCCGACTCTTAATTATTATAAATGGTTGCCTATGTTAATTTTTTTTTAAGGCCTTCCAATGTTTTTACTTGTTCCTCACTAAAGCTATCGGGGTGATTGCTCAATCCGCTGTCTATTGCTTTGATGATGGCTGGATTGTTTTCAATGGGTTTGTCTTTTAGGTTGGTCCACAATTGCAAATGATATAATAATACCTGAGCCTCGGCCACATTGCCCGATGCAATAATAACATGGTATAATATATCATTGTATTGTTCTGGCGATTCTCGATAGTGATTGAGCAACATACTACCGCATTTGATGGTATATAATTCTCGCCTCACTTTAATACTCGATGTGTATAATATATCTAAAGTTTTAACCCATATAGAATCATAATTTATTTTCGAAATTTTTAATTTGGCAATTTGTTTATAATGATTGAAAGAACTATCAGGTATTAATTTATCAAAATTGGGAACATATAAATCATATATTTTTTTCGGGGTTTCCATAGCATTAAATACTTCGGCCTCGGCATACAAACATTTCATTGCATGATAGCTTGCATATATCTTTTCGCCTACAGCACATTTGCTTAATCCATCTATATATAAACTTGCAGCTTCATGATAAGCCGTGTAACTATTTATAAAATATTCTTGATTAAAATTGACATAATACTTTTTCTCATTCGACAAGCCTTCTTCAAATTTTTTTTCAGCCAAGGCAAAGTTAGGATGCTGACCTTTGGCAACAAACACAAAACTGATTAAAGAGAAAAATATAATTTTTTTCATGGGAATAGTAGTTTGCAAATTTAATGCACTTGATTTGCAAACCTTATATTCATCCATCAAAATTACAAACAAAATGTTTATAGTAAAAGCTTTTTGGGTTAATTGGGCTCAAAGAAAAATTGAGCCTAGCACTATTACCGTATGCGAAGGACGTATACAATCCATTGAGCCATGCGATGCGGCGGGTTGTGAACACTTTGCCATGCCTGGCTTTATTGATGCCCACATCCATATTGAAAGTTCCATGATGTTGCCCACAGAATTTGCAAGTGTGGCAGTTACCCATGGCACTGTGGCCACTGTGAGCGACCCGCACGAAATTGCCAATGTGTGTGGAATGGAAGGCGTAAAATATATGATAGCCAATGGTGCCAAGGTCCCTTTTCATTTTTTCTTCGGGGCTCCATCATGTGTGCCCGCAACTATTTTTGAAACTGCTGGTGCAGTATTGGGTGTGGATGAAATTGACCACCTTTTGCAAATGCCAGAGATATTATATTTGAGCGAAATGATGAACTTCCCCGGTGTGCTAAACCAAGTGCCTGAAATAATGGATAAAATCAAACTTGCACATAAATATCATAAACCCATTGATGGCCACGCACCTGCACTAAGAGGAGAAATGCTGGACAAATATATACAAGCAGGTATTAGCACCGACCACGAATGCTTCACTTATGAGGAGGCTTTGGAGAAACTGCAAAAAGGAATGAAGATTTTGATTCGTGAGGGAAGTGCAGCCAAAAATTTTGAAGCACTGATTCCTTTGCTTAAAGATTTCCCCGAAAAAATAATGTTCTGTAGCGACGACAAACACCCCGATGAATTGAATTTAGGTCATATAGACAAATTGGCTGCTCGAGCCATAGCCAAGGGATTAGATCTGTTTGATACTATCATAGCTGCCTGCATTAATCCCATTGACCATTATAAATTACCAGTGGGCAAACTACAAATAGGAGAAACTGCAGATTTTATTTTGGTAGCAGATTTGGTGAATTTCAATTCGGTAGAAACTTATATTAAAGGTGAAAAAGTATATCATCAAAAATGTTTATTTTCCACCAAAACAGAACTACCAATTAATAATTTCAATATTCAAAAAATAAAATTAGAAGATTTACAAATCATTACAAAATTATCTGATGGCAAGCATCGAGCTCAGGCAATTGATGCTGTTGAGGGGCAAATAGTTACCCACAAATCTGAAACAGATATTATAATTCACAATGGTAAAGTATTGTATCCGGCAGATAAATTATATAATAAAATTTGTGTAGTGAATAGATATAATCAAGCTAAAATAAGTATGGGTTTTATCAAAAACTTTCATATACAACATGGGGCAATAGCATCGAGTGTGGCCCACGATAGTCATAATATAGTGGCGGTGGGTAGTAATGATGAAGATTTATGGAAGGCCATCAATTGTATTATAGAAATGCGTGGTGGAATTTCAGTAGCAGCAGGAAGCGAAATACGCGGCATGGCATTGCCTGTTGCAGGATTGATGAGCAATGAACCTGCCGAAGAAATTGCAAAACATTATACCGAACTCGATAATCATGCAAAACGTATTACACAAACCCCACTTAAAGCACCTTATATGACTTTGTCATTTATGGCCTTGCCAGTTATACCTTCACTCAAAATTACCGATAAAGGTTTGTTTGATGTGGACAGTTTTGGCTTTGTGGAGTTGCTGGATATATAATGATATTTTTAGGTGTTTGCTAATTATTGTGCTATAATACCATTTCTTAAACTATAATAGTTCTCCGCCTGAGGCGGACTAGTTTTTAGAATAGACCTCTTTCATAATTCAAATAAGAAAAGCCAAATTATAACGGACACTTTATTTTATTGTAGTATCGCTCGCCGCAAACTCCGATAACTATCGGGGCTTCCTTTTTACACAAAAAGGAAGCAAAAGTGTTTTTATTTACCAAGGTGATTTTTGCTTGAGAGGCCCAATGCAAAACCGTGGTCAAAACAACAGCTTGCTACTC
>Ga0163151_10004002_pt1 | contig 20413 bp, 19 predicted proteins | sample OliLakLV19MP5IB2_FD_145596 | JGI IMG/M metagenome (GOLD analysis project Ga0163151, IMG submission 145596) | Freshwater microbial mat bacterial communities from Lake Vanda, McMurdo Dry Valleys, Antarctica - Oligotrophic Lake LV.19.MP5.IB-2 | ecosystem: Environmental > Aquatic > Freshwater >... | reverse complement strand
GGCTATCAACGATCGAAACCGTCTCGAATTTGAAGGGTCTTCCAAAGAGATCTTTCTTCTTTCGGTAGTCTTTAAGGCCTTTCATGCCGGCATATCCAAGCGCGACGCCCGTCACGCCGGCTCGAAGTGGCCATATGCGACTATCAGTCAGAATGACGGCAAGTTGCTTCACGCCGTAGTGCCTCATGAGTTTGGTGCGGAGCTTTGCGGCAGCGTCATAGCTATCCTTCGGAAGAAGAATGAGCTTCCCACCTTCGGCGTTCGATTCGTCGATTCCGGCGTTAGCTATGACAAAACCATCTTTAAGCGTGAGCCACACCCATTTGGTCGGCAGTGCAAACTCGCTTTCGTCCTTAATGGCCTTTTCTTTAATCCGCACATCCCCGCCGGGCAGTGTGCGACCCTCGGCCAGGGCGACGATTTTTGAAGTCACGACGAGTACGGAGTCTTCCCGTAGCTTTGGAATATGCTTTGTAATAAAAGCTATCAAGTCTTCGTTTTCTTTAAATATGCGAGTCCGTACCGGACGTATGTTCATATACTCGGAGTATAGACCGAGGTCTTTCGTTCGTCACGCAGGATTTACGAAAGAATCAGCCGCACGATTAGTGCGGCTGATTCAAAAAATGGAGGTTACGATCCGAGAGGTGCGGTAGAGGTACCGGTGTCTGCCGGAGGGTTCGGATTATTCTTTGCGGCCTCACGTACTTCGCGATTTAATTTGTTTTCAAAACTCTTAAGAAGCTTCGTAAGACTTTCAAGGGCGTCCTGACACTCAGGGGTTGTGAGGCTCTCACCAGAATCACACGCTTGATTTACTTTGTTGCGTTCAGCCGCAAGATCCTTGGCGTCGAGCGTGAAGGCTCCTGAAGAGCGCGCCCAGAGCGCGGTCATGATGATGAGAAGTACTGCGAGGATGCCAGCGACAATCCATGCGGTTCGTAGTTTCGAGGTAGTATTCATTTTCTTTAAGTATCGTTAATTCACCTGCAGCGTCTAGAGTAGGGACGTCTGAAGTCGGGTTCTGTGACAGCTGTCCTATATATGTACCCTAAATACCTATTAAGGGAAGCTGAACGCGCGCGACCCTTGTTAATGATTTTCTCATCATGCGTACACTATTGTTGCGCCATACCAGATAAACGATAGACATCTTATATGGCAACTATAGTAAACAACCCAGGCAATTCAGATAGTGGCGCTGCCGGCTGGGCAGTCGCAGCCATCGTAATTGTCGCTGTCGCACTCATCGCACTCTTTGTGTGGCCAGGCTTCGTGCGAGTCGGTGGCGGTGCTACCAACGTAAACGTTACGGTACCGGCAATCGACAATGTCGGAGCCGGTGTGGGCACAGGCGGTGAAGCTGTAGGCGGCGAGGCCGCAGCGCAGTAATACTCCGCTTTGATCTTAAAAGAACCCCTTCGCCCTAGGCGAGGGGGTTCTTTTTAACCGACTCCTCATCTTAGAGACAGTACGATTGAAGAGTTAATTATAAGTCAAAGGAAGAACTCTGAATATGGCAGACATCATCAACACCCCTGGCGGAAATAATTCGGGCGGCGGCGCAGGAGGCTGGATCCTTGGCCTCGTAGCGATCGTGCTACTCGTACTCGTACTTATTTTCCTTGTTCCAAATCTTATGGACGGCAGGGACGGTACTGACACGCGAGACACGCAGAACGAACAAACTGAAAATACAGACAATCGGAACAATGGCGGGGCATTTCAGCAGCCACCTACGGTGAATAACACCACCTTCAACTCTTCAACAACCATCAACACCTCGACCACGACGAATCGATAAGATCAGAGGTAATAAACAAAAACACCCCGCTCGCGGGGTGTTTTTGTTTGTGTTGCTCCGTATTCGCCTAAACGCCAGACCTCAGAAACGTTTTCTAGCTACAATTAGATGACAGTCATAGTCGCGGAAAGAGTTCTTTCCGGTCGGAATCTTGTATACAAGTCTTTTCTCGTTACATATTTCCCACGTGCCTCCATGGAGTACATTTTTAATATCAGTGATATGTAATGCCTTTGGAGCAGGAGATAGTTCCCAGTCATAGGGATCAGCAAAAAGTAAAATTCCTCCGGGAGTGATGATTCGTTCGATGGATGCTAGTGCTGCAGTAGGGTTGGTCACGCGATCAAGAACATTCAGACATGAAATGAAATCAAAAGAAGCGTTCGGTAAGTCGCTTCTGCAAATGTCATCTTTCATGAATTCAATCCCTGCACTAGGGATGGGATAGGTAACTTCCGCTACGGCACCTTTCTCGAGTGACTCACAGAAATGTATAAATGCATCACTTGTCTCAGTACCACACGCTTTTAAAGCACCCAGACTGGCGTATTCGAACACCAATCTTCCTGTTGCACACCCTATGTCTAGGGCCCTTGTGTCGGAGTCTATACATTCACGAGCAATAGTAACTACGGACTGATAAAAATCTTCGAAGGAGTCAGTCGGTGACTTCTTCAGAAATGGCCCATACTGCGCTTGTGTGTAGTAATCGAGCATGGCAAGAGTTTCATACCGCGATGGAAAGAAACGTGCGAAAGGTTGCCACATCCTTTCATTCTATAGTCACTTCACTAGGAATTGGTTGTCCTCGGTTAGAACCTCGCTGATTCTAAACAGCTCCCTACATTTCCTACGAGTGGTGGATGATTGGGTATCACCCTAAGTACACGAAAGCCAATACGTGCCTACGGCGTACTCAAAACTAGGACGGGAGGTTAGAACCTCATAAAGAAAAGGAATATACTTAACCTATGAGCGAACATTCAATGCGGTTCTCTGGAGTACTAGGAGAAGACTACGATCTTTTTGGTAAGTCCGTTTCCTACCATGACGAACTACAGGACACTATCGGGAAGTATCTTACTGAACATACTTCAATTGATTCGGGTAGAGTGAAAATTCTCGAGGCGGGAGTTGGCACCGGTATCACGACCTTGCGAATCTTGAAGGCAAACCCATTTATTGAGGTATATGGGATTGATAACGAATCCAAGACTCTCAATCAGGCGAAAGAAGTTCTGCAAGATTTCGCGAGCCGAATATTCTTTTTTGAGGCAGATATTCTGGAAGCTTTAAAACATTGGCCCCCTGAGTCGTTGGATGGATTTGTATCAGCGTATCTCATACATAATCTTCCGCCTGAATATCGCAAGAATCTCTTTCCAGAAATTGTGCGAGTTCTAAAAAAAGGAGCTGTATTTATTAACGCGGATAAATACGCGTTGGATGATGAGACAGAACACCAAAAAAATCTCTCAGAGCAAATAGAGGCATTTAAGGTCTATGACGAAATGGGAAGACCTGACGTAAGAGAGGAGTGGACGAAGCATTACCTCCAAGACGAAAAGATTAAGTTCAGGGAAAACGAGCAGACTGCATTGCTGGAAGAGTTTGGCTTCAGCAATATCCAAAGAATCTTCCGACAGGGAATGGACGCCATCTTTGTAGCGCAGAGGTAGGGGAAATCCGAGAGGTGACTGCGAAATATTAGAACCCCCAACTATTAAGACGCGTATATATTAAAAGGCCCGTGAGGGCCTTTTTATGAAAGCATGCGGAATTGGTTGTCCTCGGTTAGAACCTCGCTGATACTAAACAGCTCCTCACATTTCCTTCGAGTGGTGGATGAGTGGGTATCATCATGAGTACATGAGGGCCAATCAATGCTTACGGGGTACTCAGAACTAGGCGGAGAGATTAGAAGCTCCTAATTTGGGGTAACAAATAGCACGCCCATCAGGCTCTTCCCTTAGAGTTAAGGAAAAATATCATGCACTAAGATTGGCCCCATTATGCTTAATGAGTTCTTCATGACATAAAGCTTTTAATAGCTGACGGTGCTAATTTATAAATTCATCCCGATCCAAAAATCAAAGAAGAAACCGCTCGAACTTACAGTGGTCCTCTCAGATTCGTCAGCTTCTTGATTAAATGGTTGTCAGACTATTACTAAAAACGGTGTAATGAGGAAGTGCACTTCAAGTGTACTTCACCTGAAACACTCGGCATATAATCCCTTATCTTGAATAACTCTAAAAAGTGCTTGGCGCTCGTTACGGCGTCCCTATTCATTCTGTTAGTGCCAGCCTCACACATCCATGCCGCAACCTCTCCTTCGCTCGGGGTTGCCGATTCGTTCACTATTCTTTCCAGTACTTATACCAACACTGTGCCGGGTACCGTCATTACCGGAAACCTTGGCTACACCACCGGACCTGCCGTCGCTCCGACTGTAAACGGCTTGACTCATAACGCGAATGCGGCCTACAACCAAGCTGGCATCGCCCAGGGGCAGGCGCTAACTCAGCTCAATAACCAGGCATGTACGTTCACGTTTGCTCCCGGTGCCGTAGACTTAGCGTCCAACCTGGACTTTCCGACCAGTACCTACACACCTGGTGTTTACTGTGTAACTGGCGCAGCTAGCATTGGGGCCGCTGGAATCACATTGAACGGAAGCGGAACCTATATTTTTAGGATGACAGGCGCCCTTACTACGGTAGCCAACTCAGTTGTTACACGCTCGGGCGGCGCATCCAGTTGCGATGTATGGTGGACACCAGGAGCGGCAACGACTCTCGGGGCAAATTCGACGTTTGCGGGAACGGTCATAGATAATTCAGGCATCACCATCGGTTCCAATGTAACGTGGAACGGTAAGGCCCTAGCCTTCGGGGGTACTGTTTCGACGGACGCGGATACGCTGTCCTCCACTCAGTGCAGCACTGCGTCGTTGACCTTAAAAAAGACGGTAGTGAATGACAATAACGGTACTAAGGCCATTTCCGATTTCCTCTTATATATTGGATCAATACTCACCACGAGCGGAGTCGCTACGACGACACTCACAGCAGGGACCTATGTCGCAAGCGAACCCAGCGACCCAAACTATGTCGCAAGCGTGTGGGGTGGCGATTGCGCCGCTAATGGCAGCATCTCACTTTCCATTGGTGATGCAAAGACGTGCACGATTACCAACAACGATAATGCACCTACGGCTTCAGGTGGCAGTATTAGTCGAAGATTCACCTCAAGCACTGCAAGCAGTACTCCTGTCTCTACTCCTACTCCTACTCCTACTCCTATCTCTACCTCTACCACAACCGCACCAATCTTAGCGGTAGTGAACGAAATGATAATCCCGACACTACCGAACTCAGGGATGGGTCCGTACACCGACCTTCCTGGGGTCGTACTCACGACTCTCGCTGGTCTCCTTGGTGTACTCGCGCTACTCTTCCGCGGTCAAATCCTACGAGTGGTTCGCCGCACATGCGCTATAAGATAGGGCTTGCGACCGGATGTGTGGCACTGGTGTGCTGCATGGTTTGGGTGGCATTTGCTTTCGCAACCTCTGAAACCGCCCGAGTGGATGAGGCCCTTGCGGAAGATACGGTACGACTGCGTATACCAAGCATTGGTGTCGATGCATTGATTGAAGATGTGGGAATTACTCCCGCGGGAGCGATGGATACACCGAAGGGCCCTGACAATGTCGGCTGGTACTCTCTTGGATCGCGTCCTGGGGAAGTAGGAACTGCAACTATTGCTGGGCATCGCGGATGGAAGAATGGATCTACCGCCGTATTCGATCAACTGGACGCGCTTCGCAAGGGAGATGTAATCCAGGTCGTGGGCAGTGGCGGAAAATTGGATTCTTTTATTGTACGGGAAACTCGTGTGTACGGTCGGGATGAGTACGCCCCTGAGGTCTTCGTTTCGAGCGACGGAACGCACCTAAACCTGATTACGTGCGTAGGAGACTGGGACAGAAGTCTAAAAACGTCTGCAGAGAGGCTGGTGGTGTTTGCGGACAAGGTCTCGCATATATAAAAAGGCCCGTGAGGGCCTTTTAATGAAAGCATGTGGAATTGGTTGTCCTCGGTTAGAACCTCGCTGATACTAAACAGCTCCTCACATTTCCTTCGTGTGGTGGATGAGTGGGTATCATCATGAGTACATGAAGGCCAATCGGTGCCTACAGAGTGCCCAGAAGTGGGTTGAGTGATTAGAACTTCATGATTTGGTATTATTTAGACATGAAGATTTCCGTCGCCGACCTACGAGAAAAAGTACTCAATACCCTTAAAGAAAAGGGCTTTTCTGAGATTGATTCCAAAAGTATTGCGGACTGTCTTCTTTGGGCAGAAATGTCGGGCGTTAAAACGCAGGGCATCATAAAGATGACAGGTACTGAGCCACTCCAGAACATAAAACCTAAGCACGAGATTAAGATTGAGCGCGATACAAAGCTTTCGCAGCTCATTAATGGTGGAGCAAATCCAGCACCCTTAGTAAGCCAGAAGGCAACGGATGTTGCGATCGAGAAGGCGAAGGAGCATGGCATTGGCATCGTAGGTGTACGAAACACTTTTTCAAGCAATGGCGCTCAGGCCTTTTATGCTGAAAAGATAGCGAAAGAGAATCTCATTGGTATTGTCTGTAGTCGTTCGCCAGCAGCAACAACAGGTTTCGGTAGCATAGATGCGCTTTGGGGTACAAACCCTATCGGCTTCGGATTTCCAACGGAGAAGGAACCGCTTGTGTTTGATATGGCCACATCTGCCATGACTTTTTACGGACTAATCCTTGCAAAAGCACGAGGTGAAAAGATTCCAGACGATATGGCGATAGATGCGGACGGCAATCCTACGAACGACCCGGAAAGGGCGATGGAGGGGGCAATACTGCCGTTCGATAGGGGATATAAAGGCGCTGGACTTGGAATGGTTGTGGAGATGCTTGCAGGACCTCTCGTTAACTCCGCGTGGATTGATAACAAGACCTTTACTGAGGAATGGGGCTCACTCTTCCTTGCGATCGATCCAAATCTTCTCGTCGATACAGATGTTTTCAAGAAGAATGCGTCTGACCTTATCGCAAAGGTGAAAGCATCTAGAAAGAAAGAGGGAACAACAGAGATTCGTCTACCGGGTGAACGGGCAACCGAGACTCGTAAAGAAGCCGATTCTAATGGGGAAGTTGAGGTAGAAGAAGCTGTCTTGAAGGAACTTGGGTATCAGTAGTTATAAATACAATGTCAGCGACAAGAGATTCAATTGGTGAGGAAATTTTTAGTAACCTTGAATCCGTTGCTGAAACCGAAGTGGCATTGGCTATGCAAATGCCTCTACTAGATGAGTGGAGAAAGGAGAAGTATTACCGAAGAAGGTCGTTGCTAACTGATCTACTCGATACGTTTAAAGAATTTGAATCAAAATCTCTTAAAATAACTCCACTCGATATAGTAAACATTTGCTTTAAAGCAAAGCTGCTTAAGGCTTGCAACACAGAGCAGGAATTTATTCAAAGATCGGATGGCCGGAGCTTTTTCGAAGAACCTCCATTTATATTTACTTGGAAAGAAAAAGAAGAATCTATCGAAAATATAATAGAGAAACACATCTTGTCTCTTGAAAAGACGATAATTAAGAGAGCTGTTGTAGTTGAAGTCAGTGAATTGCGTGATTTTGATACTGAAAAGACGCGTTCCGAATTCTTTGATGAATTTTTTGCCAGGTTTGATCCTGCTTATAGAGCTTATATAGATTTTGATCCTACTAAGCGTCTGGTGAGATTTAATAAGGCTTATTCCGATCTGTATCCAGGTGTTAATCCAAATTCAATTAGCCATTGTCCTATGGCTTTTAGCTATGAGGCTGAAGGTAGTTGGACTTACGTATATTTTATAGGCAGCGCTCGCCTAAGAGCCATGCTTAATGTTCTAAGAATTGCTGCATTTCTATATCCAGGCCAGGTAGATTTTGGAACCAGCGGGGTTGAGATTATGGCTCCAAGCTCCCCGTACATGCTAAGGCCAGAGGAAATGGGCGGAGGTTATAGTTGGGATGAAGACAAAAGAAAGCCGTGGGAAAAGATTCCAGATGGAGTTCTATTTCTGTCATTCGGCTACCGAGGAATAGTTAAGATGTTTCTGGACGGGAGAAATTTTGGCGGTGTAGAGAAGGTCTTTAATGAAGCAGAAATCATTTTTCATCATTTAAGGAATCCTTGGACTGATCCAAGCATTTATGATATTGCCCCTACTTTGGATATTCTAAGTTCTGCAACTCAGATACCAGATTTGGGCGCAAAAATTCTTCAAATTTATTGTTGTCTGGAACATATGTTTGTCCCTAAGGGTGTAAGGAAGGATATGACTAAGTACATTATTGGCGCACTAAATGTATTAAAACCAGAACTTAAACCTTGGTTCGATGATTTATATAAGCTTAGAAATGACTATGCCCATAAGGGATATGTTCAGCGAACTGAAGCTACAAGAAACATGACATCAATTTCAATTCAAAACACCCTTACTCTTTTGGTCGCAAAGCTTAAACAAAGCACTTACTAACCTCGAGAGGTGGGGGAATTTTTAGAGGTTACTGCGAAATGTTAGAGCCTCCCAACGATAAAGACGCGCATATATAAAAAGGCCCGTGAGGGCCTTTTAATGAAAGCATGTGGAGGTGCAGAGAGACGCTGATTACAGTCTTGGTCACGTATCGCTAACCATTTCGCTTCGTGCCTCACGAAATGGCAAGCGACCGCTTCACTCGCGACCCCGGCTCAACTTCGCTCGAAGACTCGCGATATGTTTCCGCCTTTCAACTCACCACGGAAGACGCGCAGGCGTCTTCCTGCACCTCCACAGAAAAGCAAAACCACCCTTGTGGGTGGGTGCTTTAAGCTGTGGAGGTGCGGAGAGTTGAACTCCGGTCCGAATCTGGCTTTGAGAGCGAGTCTACGACGCGTAGCTAGTGTTTAAGTTTCAGCAAGAATATAAGAACGCTAGCGAAAACATTCTAACCTACTCCCATCTTTTAAGCCGAAGGCAGGGAAACCCTCGATACCGATCTCGTAGAGAATTCCGCCCATACTCCTAGCTACGAGAACCTAGAAGCATAGACGTCGCTCAGGCGAAAGCGCGAAGCTTTTACGCGTAAGCGAACGTGAAGTCCTTTGCAGTGAAGAAAGGTGATTTCACGCTTGCAACAGTTTTGTTTGCAAGTATTTTTGAATGCGGGATTTAGGTGGTCAGCAGACTTCCACCGCGTCGCACGTCTCTCAAAGTACAGACCGTCAAAGCCGGTCACCCCCAGTCTCCACACTATCAGGAGATCGTGTGGAGACTGCGACTGGCCCGCTTATGCTTTGCCGCGGAGTGCTCGCTTTATGTCGAGCTCTGCATCACGACGTTTCAAGTCCTCGCGTTTGTCGGACTTGCCCTTACCGCGCACAATGGCAACCGCGACTTTCAGGTATCTCCCACTATTATACACGTTTAAAGGCACTATTGTCAATCCTTTCTTAGCTTCTGCTTCTGCTAACTCTGCTATTTCTTTCTTCGATAGAAGAAGGCGACGAGGTCGCTCTGGATCATAACTTTCTTTTGTGTTTGCAATCTGGTAGGGAGGGATCGTCATACCAACAAGGAATGCTTCGCTTCCGCGCACAATGACGCGCGCGCCATTGAGCGAACCCAGCTTCGCGCGGAGTGATTTCACTTCGGTGCCTTCGAGCTCCATGCCCGCCGTGTAGGTCTCGAGCACCTCGAAGCGCAAACGGGCTTTCTTGTTATCAATGAGTGTCATACGCTTCCTGCTATGGTAGCGCGGTTCACGGCAAAGAGATCTTCGATTTCTTCGCGTTTTGCGAGCACGTCTTCACGCCCCATATTGAATGCTTCGGTTACTTTCCACTTCTCTCGACTATAAAGCACGGTGGGAAGGGTAGAGGTGGGAGAGATGAGTGAGAAGCGAATGCCGCCGGGCCACGTAATTTCTTGTGTCATCTCAAGGTCGCGAATGAGTGCCTTACGGAGTCCTGGACTCAGAAGTGCGCCATAGATCCGCAGTATCGCCTTGCCGATTTTGGTCGGTGCATCTGAGTTCGTGATGCAGATAATGCGCTTTGCGCCTGCACTTATTGCGGTGGTAATGAGGTCAGCAATACCGGTCGAGAAATCCCCGTCCAGATAACTTCGCGAGCCCAAGTTCACGTGTCCGTTATACAAAAGCGGTATCGCCGTTGCTGCGCGCGTGACCTCGTACGGATTGAGCCACATGTCGTTTGAAATAAAGCGAGTCTCGCCCGATTTCGTATCAGTAACCGGCACGAAAAATTTTGTCGGAGAGTATTCGACTTTCTCCAGGTCAAGCGGCAAATATTCTTTCGAGATCGTGTCTATCATGTAGTTGATCTTGAGGGCAGGGATTGGTCCGTACCTGATAAATTGGCGAGAGGGAAGGTATTTTGTCCATACCTTTTTTATGTCGCCGTACTGTCCTGCAAGATAATAAAACATGCTGCCAACCGATCCTGATGCGGCGACAAATATGTCAGGGGTCGTAATGTGGAGATCTTCGGCAAGGGCAACGAGCGCGCCCGCAGAATAAGCGCATTTCATGCCGCCGCCCGAGGTGATTATGGCTACCGGCCCGTCCTTCATCGTTTCCATAGCAATTCGTACTATTGTATACCCGATGGGAGATGGTGCACGACCACACTGTCTTCGCGCTTTTATATGCATATTGCACCCTGTCCGACGCAAGTAGAGATTTGGCCTCCCGCGCGGTATAGTGGCGAATAATTAACACTCGAAAATGGCATCTATTTCACCCAACAAGAAAGGACCTACAAAGAAAGAGTTACCACCCCTTAAAAAGGGCGGAAAAGCACCCGAGAAAGGGAAGGGCCCGCGTAATTTCCTTACGCCGGGTGCGCCTGGTTTCGTGGGTAATTTGCTTTCGACCATACTGGTGCTCCTTCTCCTTACGAGTCTGTACTCGCTCTTCGTAAGCGGATCGAAGGACCGCGAGCAGATACCGCTCTCGCAAGTGGCGGCCGATGTGAAGGCAGGCACGTTGACCGCAATAAAAGTCGAGGGCAATGACCTTTCGCTTACGTATACGGACGCTACTGAAAAAACGTCGATGAAAGATCCGCAACAGGGAGTACCGGAAACCCTCTCGGTATACGGTGTCACTCCTGAAGAACTTGCGCGCACGAAAATAACTATTGCGAATGAGTCCGGATTCAAGTTCTGGTTCCTTAACCTTGCGCCGATAATCCTTCCGTTGATGCTTCTGATTGCATTGTTCTGGTTCCTTACGCGTCAGGTGCGCGGTGCTGGCATGCAGGCATTCACCTTCGGCCAATCGAAAGCAAGAATGATAGATCCTGCAGATACGTCTCAGCGTGTGACGTTTGCGGACGTTGCAGGTGCTAAGGAGGCGAAGGAGGAACTCATGGAAATCGTAGACTTCTTGAAAAATCCAAAGAAGTTCCTCGATATTGGCGCGCGCATTCCAAAGGGCATTCTCCTTATGGGGGCGCCTGGTACGGGCAAGACCTTGCTTGCACGCGCGGTTGCGGGGGAGGCAGGTGTGCCGTTCTTCTCCATCTCAGGCTCTGAGTTTGTGGAAATGTTTGTGGGTGTGGGGGCCTCTCGTGTGCGCGATCTCTTTAATATGGCGAAGAAGACTGCGCCTTCGATTATTTTCGTCGATGAAATTGATGCGGTGGGTCGTGTACGCGGCACGGGAGTAGGTGGCGGGAACGACGAACGTGAGCAGACACTCAACCAGATACTCGTTGAGATGGACGGATTCGATCCGACAGAGAAAGTTATTGTGATGGCTGCCACCAACCGTCCTGATGTGCTTGATCCGGCCCTTCTGCGCCCAGGCCGCTTCGATAGACGTGTCACGATTGACCTGCCGGATCGCAAGGACCGCCTCGAAATACTTACGGTGCATGCGCGCAAGAAGCCGTTCGGTCCTGATGTGAATCTCGAAGTCATTGCGGAGCGCACGCCAGGCTTCTCAGGCGCTGAGCTCTACTCGCTTATGAACGAAGGCGCTATTCTCACCGCGCGCGAGGGGCGTAAGGAAATTACGCAGTACGATCTCATTCGCTCGATCGAGAAGGTGATGCTTGGCCCAGAACGAAAGAGCCATCTTCTTTCGAAGAAAGAGAAGCACCTCACGGCGTATCACGAAGCCGGTCACGCGCTTGTTTCGTCGGTGCTTGAATACGCAGACCCGGTGCATAAGATCTCTATCATTAGTCGCGGTCGCGCGGGCGGCTACACACTCAAACTTCCTTTTGAGGATCGCAAAATGCAGTCGCGCAAAGAATTTCTCGATGACATAGCAGCAACACTCGGCGGGTTCGTCGCTGAGGAAATGATATTCGATGACCTCACCACTGGCCCGTCAAACGATCTTGCAGTGGTCGCTGCGCTCGCGCGTGACATGGTGGCTCGCTATGGTATGAGTGATCGCATTGGGCCCGTGGCTTTTGCGGTTGATCGTGGGTACGGCGAGACCAAGTATTCCGAGGACATCGCCATGAAGATCGATGCCGAAGTAACGCGCATGATCGAGGAAGCGCGCGGTCGCGCACGGGAAGTAATTACTCTCCACCAGGGCGCGCTCGTGGCTATTGCTGAGAGATTGATTGAGGTTGAGACTTTGGAGCGCGAAGAGTTTGAGAATCTGCTTATCGCAAACGGCATTACGCCCAAAACCAAAGACGAAGAAGAGTCTCCAAAAGTAGAGCTTCCAAAATAACGGCAAATGTAAAAGCAAAAACCCGCCGGACCTGTTCCGGCAGGTTTTGGTATACGCCTAAGTTCAGTGTAGATTGACAGAGCGTCCATAGCTCAGTTGGTTAGAGCACGGAGCTTATACCTCCGCGGTCCCTGGTTCGAGTCCAGGTGGACGCACAAAAGAAAAAGCCCCGGCGCACACGCCGGGGCAATCATTGCGGCTTCCTCCAAAGCCTATAGCCGGGGGAGATGCCACTGTAGTAGGTGTAGGCGGTTCCCCTCGCAAGCGGGTCCCCATACCGGTGCACTCGCATGTTGTGACTGACGGTCGGGCTTTGCGGAAATCGGTTTGGTTCAGGGAGTTTTTGGAATATCACCTCTTCATCAAGCTTGTACCAATGGTCTTCACTAAGGAGTTCAAAATTTCTGGGTACAAAACCTGAATCCGTTCTTGGATAGGAAGAAAAGAACAGGCCTCCTGGCTTAATACACCGAGCCAATTCGGGCACCATACGCGAAGTCATTCCAAAGCCCATGAACGGATGCGGCGCATTCAGGGTGACCAGATCGAGCGATTCATCGGGTAATTGAAACTTCGCATACGCGGATACTACTCGCCAGACCCCGGTACTCTTCCTGTTCAGGATTCGATCACGCTTTTTAAGCGAGATTGGGCGGAAGAATGGACCCAGTCCCCATGCGGGCTCTCCACAGAATATCGCCATTGGAACGGAATGGTTCGCTCGAGCAAAGTCTTTTGCGAAAGCACATGAACCCGCACCGATATCAAGCACGGTAAAGACCATTACGGCCTCCTTGATTAACCTGGGAGCACTCTATCACCCCTCTACTCGGGGTGCACGTGCTTCACTGCCTCCTCGGCTACTGCCTTCAATGCTGGATGTTTCTTCAGCTCGGGGTCCTTTGTGAGAATCGTTCCGGCTTCCGTGCGCGCGGCCTCGACGAGTTTCAGGTTCTTAAGTGCTTCCATAGCAATATCGGTGACGCCCCACTGGCGTGCGCCATAGAGTTCTCCCGAACCACGAAGTGCGAGGTCGTACTCCGCAAGCTCAAAACCATTCTTCGCGGTGACGAGTGCCTTCAGACGATCCTTGGTGTTGCCGGAGAATTTTTCTGGAAGCACAAAACAATACGCTTGATTAGTTGATCGTATGACACGCCCGCGGAGTTGATGCAGCTGTGCAAGACCAAAGCGCTCTGCGCCCTCGATAAGAATCACGGTTGCGTTTGGCACGTTCACCCCCACTTCGACGACTGAGGTCGCAACGAGAATATCAGTCTCACCGTCCTCGAACCTGCGCATCGCATCCTCTTTTTCTTTTGGGGTCATCTTGCTATGCAAAATGTCTATTTCTGACTCTGGAAATACCTGAAGCCGTAATCGCTCTGCCTCCGCCTTCACCGACTTCGCTTGGATGGCCATTTCTTTTGTCGGGTCCGGTTCATCGATGCGCGGACAGATCACATAGGCCTGGCGCCCGATAGCAAGCTCGCTTCGCACACGCTCGTAGGCGCGGTCCCGCTTTGTCGTATCCAGCACTTCCGTTATTACCGGCTTTCGACCAAGTGGCATCTGATCAAGGAGCGAAATATCAAGGTCGCCATAAATAGTCAGCGCGAGCGTGCGCGGTATGGGGGTCGCAGTCATTGATAAGAGATGTGGTGAGACTCCGTGTCTCGAAACTAGTTTCTGGCGGTGCGCTTTTCCGAAGCGATGCTGTTCGTCGATGATGGCATACGCGAGATTCTCAAACTCGAGCGATTTATACACGAGTGCATGCGTGCCGATGACAATGGGTATCTCGCCGTTTGCGACCCACTTTGTAAACTGTGCACGCGAGACTTTGGCCGACTCCTCGTACGGGATCTTGGAAGGAAATTTACGACATTCATTGCCGGTGATGAGACCTATAGGAATAGGGTGATCTTTAAAGTAGGAGACAAAGGTAGAGAAATGCTGCTTCGCGAGTATTTCAGTGGGACACATATACGCAACCTGGAGTGTGCCTGCAATGCGCCCGGGTGGTCTGGAGGTGGCGACCATGTACGCAGTTGCAGCTGCGACCGCAGTTTTCCCACTTCCCACGTCACCCTCAAGGAGCCTGCGCATAGGATACGATTTTTCAAAATCAGACACGATATGTTCAAAGACTTTTTTCTGCGCGTTTGTTGCAGGGAAAGGAAAGGTTGCCACGAACTCATTCAGTCGTGCACGATCAACTACAACAGGGAGTGCATTTTCGCGTTCGATGCGTCTGCGCTCCATACCCATGCCAAGCTGGATAGAGAACACTTCCTCAAAGGCAAAACGTTTCCGCGCCGCTTCTGCGTCCCCAATCTTTTTAGGCATGTGCATCCACACAAGTGCCGTTGCGAGGCTCGGTAGGTTGTAGCGTTCGAGTATGTCTGCCGGGATAGGGTCTGGTACGAGCTCGTGCAGGTGTCCTTCAAACAATCGCTTCATCGCATGGAGAAACCACAGTGACGAGACACCTTTGGATTCTGGATAAATTGCGTAGAGCGTATCCTCGCCATCGACGGTTGATTCTTTAAAGAGCGTGTCGTGCACGTCTTCAGGCTGAATCGGAGTCCGATCAATCTCAGGATTTGCGAGATAGCGTTTACCTTCAGTGCCGGTGATTTTTCCAGTTGCCTTCACGACCATGCCATCGTGAAGCGTTTTTGCGATATAGGGTTGGTTGAACCACATCATCTTCATTCTTCCGGAAGCGTCTTCGAGCCACGCTTCGGCAATGGGCCGTCTACTCTTCCATGCTTTGCGTGTTTCCGGTTTCCGGATGGTTCCATACAGCGTCACGTCTGCGCCTGTGGCCGCAGACGCTATGGTGCCGGTCGGACCCGCTGCCTCGTAGCGCGCAGGGAAGTGATACAGAAGATCGCCCGCAGTCGCAAGACCGAGTTTGGTGAGAGCTTTTTTCTGATCCGGCTTGAGGCGGGTGAAATGTTTCTCGATGGGATCCGAAGGATGCATTATTTGAGTATACGTCCCTTCCTTTCTCTGAAAGAACACGGAATCTTCATCGTCATATACGGTATAGTAGACGCCGTATGATGCACCTTACACGCAACGCCACCGTCGTTATTGCCATAGCACTTCTGGCGTCGTTTTTGTTCGCACTTCCTACGTCCTATGTGAGTGCAGCGACAAAAAGTAGCGGTTTCGTGAAAGGCGTCTCCACGAGTGATTTACAGGCGCAGTACGAAGAGGTGAAAGCGGGGGGCGATAAAGTACGCATACTCATTGTGCCAGGGCATGAGCCTGATTATGGAGGCGCACAGTACGGTGGCTTTTATGAACGCGAACTCGTGCTCGAGCTTTCAAACAAACTAGCAACAGAATTGCGGACTGATGCAAATCTCGAGGTGCTTGTTGCACGCGGTTCAACTGATTGGAATCGCAACCTCGATCGTTACTTCGACCGGAATATGAAATCGATCAAGAAGTTCGTCGATATACATAAGAAGGCGATGAAAAAACTCCTTAAGAAGGGAAAAATTTCCGAACTTGAAGAACAGGCGGGGCATAATGCTGCGCGTTCCGATGTCGCGCTCCGGCTTTATGGCATCAATAAATGGGCGAACGAAAACGACGTGGATCTTATGCTCCACGTGCACTTGAATGACTCGGGCGGCCGCGCAGCAAACGAGCCGGGTCAGCACACAGGCTTTGCCATCTATGTACCGGATAAGCAGTATGGAAACGCAGGCGCTTCTCGGGAGGTAGCTGAGGCAGTATTTGCCGAGTTGAATACCTATAACGCAACCTCAACGCTTCCTATCGAAGATAAGGGTGTGGTTGAAGATCAGCAGCTTATCGCGCTCGGGGCTTACAACACAGCAAAGTCTGCGAGCATCCTCCTTGAGTACAGCTATATCTATGAACCGCGCAATACGAATGAGGCAACACGCTCTAGTATCTACGCTGATCAAGCCTTCCAAACCGCTCGTGCGCTCCAATCCTTTTTCAGTGGAAATGCACAAGGTACCAAGGTGACGCGCGCACTTCCGTACACGTGGAAGAGCGATATTGCCGTCATGTCGACTAGTACAACGCATGTCTCGGTTGGTATGTATGCGCTTCAAGCGGCACTTCACGCCGAAGGTGTGTATCCGCCCAAAGGAACCTCGCTCACGAATTGTCCCGTAGACGGAGTGTTGCGGGGTTGCGTAACCGACGCACTCATCGGTTTTCAGAAAGCACGCGGGCTAGCTCTAAGCGGCGTGCTCGATGTGCCAACGCGTAATGTGCTTAATCGCCTCTATAGCGATGTTGCTTACACAGAAACAGTATCAGTCGTTCCTACTCCTATTCTCTCGATCGCAACCAGCACTCAGGTAATCGTCGCAAAGCCGGTAGTAGCAGATCCTTCAACCACCTGCACGTCGTTTTCAACTACGCTCAAACTAAACAGCACCGATGTCGAGACGAAGGGTCAGGTTTCCAAACTTCAAAAAATACTCGCGCAAGATAAAACGATCTACCCTGAAGGAAAGATAACCGGTTTCTTTGGTCCGGCTACTGATACAGCCGTGAAAGCATTCCAGATCAAGAAAGCACTGGTGAGCCCGACAAGCTCCGCGTATGGCCTCTTTGGCCCCGCTACCGCAAAAGCACTCAGTGGCGCGTGTCGGTAGCATGCGCCCCGACTAGGGATTCCTATCATCACGTATATGCACGAGATGATGGAAGGACTAATGTGTCCTATACTGGTGCTCTAACCCTCCTTATATGAGCAAGTCCTCGAAGCAGATATTGCATGCATTTAAGAAGACAGGCGCACGCATAGAAACGCGGGCAAGAGTGAAGCTAAAGACGAAGCAGGACTTTGCACTCTTCTATACGCCTGGCGTCGGCGTCGCGTCGCTTCATCTCGCTGCGCACCCGACAGACGCTCGAAGTATGTCGGTCAAGCGAAATTCTGTCGCGGTCATTTCGGATGGTTCAGCCGTCCTTGGACTTGGTGACATCGGACCGTATGGCGCACTCCCGGTGATGGAGGGAAAAGCGCTCATATTCAAGGAACTAGCCGGTATCGACGCGTGGCCCGTTGTGCTTGAGGTGCCGAAAGGTCTCACTGAGGAGAAGCGCATAGCGCACATAGTGGCTACCATCACCTCAATTGCGCCAGGATGGGGCGGTATTAATCTCGAAGATATCAAAGCGCCTGAGTGTTTCGAAATAGAGCGACGACTTGTAGAAGCGCTCGACATTCCTGTCATGCATGACGACCAGCACGGCACGGCAATTGTGGTGCTCGCCGGGCTTATAAACGCGGCTACGGTTGTGGGAAAGAAACTCGCTCTACTCAAAGTAGTTATTTCGGGCGCGGGCGCTGCAGGCTCTGCTACCGCAAAACTCCTCGTCGCGTCCGGCGTCAAAGACATTGTCGTTCTTGATCGCAAAGGCTGCATTCATCTCAAAAGAAAAGATTTGAATAACTCGAAGAAAGAGCTCGGAAGAATCACGAATCCTCGCAACGTAGCGGGCGATGTTTCGGTCGCTCTGCGAAACGCTGACGTGTTTATTGGTGTCTCGGGTCCATCAATTCTCACTGCGTCCCATATAAAGTTGATGGCTCCAAAGCCCATTGTGTTTGCGCTTTCGAACCCGACGCCAGAAATTCTTCCCGAAGAAGCCAAGAAAGGCGGCGCATTCGTGATTGCTACGGGCCGTTCTGACTTTCCGAATCAAATAAATAACGCACTCGTGTTTCCGGGCGTATTCCGTGGTGCGCTCGATAGGGGAGTGACGAAAATAACTGAGGCATCGAAAGTGCGTGCTGCAAAAGCACTCGCGGCGCTTGTTTCAAAACCAATCGCATCAAAAATAATTCCCGATGTGCTCGATACACGCGTGGTGGCGGCTGTTGCAAAAGCAATCAAACACTAATAGGCAAGTGATATGATATATCATATCACTTGCCCTGTGCGGTAGCGGCTCGCACCTTTAACAAGGAGAGTATACTAACGTGGTGAAAAAGAAATCCAGGCGCTCTATTTCCAACCATACGGGCGTGTATCCATTTTTAGTTACGATACCTGACCGCCTTTACCCATTCCGTGCGGAAGTGGAGGGCAAGATGGTGCGTGGAAAGAAAGCCTATGATCTTGCGCTGCTTCGCGCGCGCCGTAAGCTCGGACCGGGACGTTTGGGTTACAAAGTACTTGCGTATAGACAGGCATGTCATTTGATTGGTGCACTTATGCTCATCATCGTTTCGACGCTTGTCGCGCAGGATGTATTCGGTAGCGCAATTGCGCTCTATACGCTTCTTTCCTTAGCAATGCTCGGAGTGACGTTCCAGGAATTTTATCTCCACCCTAAATATTATGGACAGCTTTGGAAGAAAAGCCTTGCTGATTGGGCGGTGTGGGTTTCGCCTATCGCTTTTTTTATCTACGTCAATCTACACTAGTCCCGCTGTATAGCTTCGCGCACACGAGGGGCAACAGAGGCAAACCATGCGCGATCTTTGTCGTTCCCTATATGCTCTGCTAATTCACGGAATGGAAACCATGCGGCAGCAGTGATTTCAAGCGAAGGCAGTACCTCTGCGTGGGGTTCGGCTGCAAAGAGGTACATATGAATGGTTTTTATTTCGGTAACCATGGGGGTACCGTCTTTGCCGATTCGGAAGCGCTCGTACTCGCCCAGATCATCGAGTAGCTCGAGATTGTCGAGTCCGGTCTCTTCTTGGACTTCGCGCCTTGCCGCTTCCTCATCGGTTTCAGTATCCTCCGGGTGTCCCTTCGGAAAGAGCCAGGTGCCACTACTGTGACTCTGCACGAGCGCAATCATGCCACCGTCTCCGATAACAATGCCGCCAGCTGATCGTGAGCGTAGGGGTTCCATAGGTTAGTGGGTAAGTTTCAGGCGATAGTAAACGGCAAGCGAAAACGCTGCAAGCGCGATGGAAAGATCTCGGAAAAGTACCGGGAATTGTGCAGGGGTTGCGATGACGATTGCGACCAGAATCGCGCCAGCGATACCCAAGGACAGCCACGGACGCGGACGAAAAAGAATAAGAAGTGCAAGCACTATTTCAAGTGCGCCAAATGCATGAAGCAAGAGAAGCTCATGTGGAGACACTATGGCGGTAAGGAATGCCGGGAAATAGCCAACCCAGGAGTAGGGATCGAACAAGGCGGCAATAGGAGGATATATAAATGCAACCGCTATAGAAGCGCGAAGTAACCATTCCCAGGCAGGTAGTGGAAGCAACGTCATACGCTTAGTGTACGACAACCGAGCTGAGGTAATCAATCAAGGCGTATCCGATCCGTACAGGTTCTAGAGTCATACAGGCAGGTAAGTCGCATACGTTGCGAACTGGTCGCTCCACTTCATACCTCGCGGACGCGGCATGTCCTTAGGCAGTAATCGGTGGCATGAGAATCCACTGCGGTCGCGGTGCTCGTTTGATGATGCGTATACCGAGAAACTGCAGAAGTGCCTCAAAACGGTTCCTAGGCCGTGGGTTACGTGATAGTGATCGTTCAATACTTGCGCGCATACGTTACTAACGTACAAAAAGGAGTATGAGCTCTTTGTGAAGAAAGAGAGGTTCGAACGGCACAATCTCGAGGGATGGAGACGGAAGGAACTTCTATCTTTGTTGCCGCGGTTCAAACTTCATGTTCGGGCGGTGTGTTTATGAAAATATCCGAACTGATTTCGCTAAAAACTGACTCGGCGGGCGAAATTCCCCCCAACCCCCCGCCTCGGTCTGCGACGCTTGTGGAATGGACGATTTCAAGTTTTTCTTCGGCGGCTTTCGGTAAAATTCTAC
>Ga0163151_10004000_pt1 | contig 20415 bp, 23 predicted proteins | sample OliLakLV19MP5IB2_FD_145596 | JGI IMG/M metagenome (GOLD analysis project Ga0163151, IMG submission 145596) | Freshwater microbial mat bacterial communities from Lake Vanda, McMurdo Dry Valleys, Antarctica - Oligotrophic Lake LV.19.MP5.IB-2 | ecosystem: Environmental > Aquatic > Freshwater >... | reverse complement strand
AGGTCACAGGTAAAGGTATAAATTTCAACACCGGCATCACTAAACTGCAGTTCAAGGGTATGTTGGCCGCCTGAGTCGGCCTTAATAAGGAAGTATAAGCGGTCACTCCTCAGGATGAATTGCGTTTGACCATCGACTACAGTCACATCATCTCCCACCAGGTCGGACGGCAAGGGCTGGCCATCGCGCAGAATAGTCACAATTGAGCCCGGGTCAGAACTGCCGACTACATAGACTTCACCGCCTACATAGGTGTAAAGAATTTTGGCATTTTGAGTGGTCGGGCTAGCGTACTCGGGTTGGATATCCCAAGTTCCGCCCAGGACTAAAGCGTTTTTAGGAAATTTATCTGGAATGCTTAAGACCTGAACTCCAGTCTGGCCGGCTTGGCCATTAACCAGGTATTCGTTACGCTCAGAGCCGAAATATGTTTCAGGGCTTCTTGCGCCAGAGCTAGGTTCGTCTAGTTGCAGCGAATCACCCTGGCCGTCTAGCCCCAACAGTTCACGAATCCTTGCCTCCGTCTCCGCATAGTTACCTTCACCGATGTGGTCGTAAACAATTTTACCTTCCAGGTCGATCAAATATTTACGAGGCCAATAATTGTTACCGTAGGCGTTCCAGGTGGCGTAGTCATTATCGAGCGCGACCGGAAATTCAATGCCGTATTTCGCCATGGCCTGTCTGACATTATCGATATCATGTTCAAAAGCGAATTCCGGAGTGTGAACACCGACAATCTCTAGACCGTCGTCTTGATACTTTTCATACCAATCATTCAGGTAAGGAAAGGTGCGAATACAGTTGATGCAGCTGTAGGTCATGAAATCTAGCAGAATGACCTTTTTGCCCACCAGCTCTCCCAAAGTTAGCGGCTCAGTGTTCACAAAGCCCGAGGGAGCGACCAGCTCGCGATACTGTGGGTAGTTATTGCTCTCAGTTGTGACTACTGGTGCGGTGTCGGATTCAGGTAGAAGTTTATACTCTAGATTAGTGACGTCGAAATAACCGCGTTCTAGCAGATAAGTTTGCAGGGTTTTATCTGCTCCGGTCAGAATGAAAATGCCCACCAGAATGAATAGGACGCCAAGTGACTTTTTGAACCAGCCGTTGGGGTTAGCGGCCCAACGAATTTTGCTGACGAATTTTTGTCCGAGCAAACTGATTAAAAGTAGAACTAGAGACAGGCCAGCAGCATAAACAATTAAATATAAACTTCCGAGGGCAAAGCTTTGCGGGAGCACGGTCGCCAGAATCACAAAGTAAGTCGGGGAACAACTTGAGAACACGGGTCCGAAAGATAGGCCGAGCAAAACATCGCCAGCAATGCCTGGTTTTTGGGCGGCTGACTCAAGCAACTTATCTGAACCCTGCTGCAGGCCTAGGGCCACACTGAATCTGGTCCAAAGGTCTGGGAAGAGACTAACTAGACCAAAAATAATGATGATGACTCCGGAGATTGTGCTCCAGACCGATTGCGGCACCGTTATCAACGCAGTACTAAACTTCAGTACCAGCGTAAAAACTACAATCGAAACCGCGAGCGATGCGGTGATGATGTATGGATTACGCCGGTGCTGGGCCGCCCCACCGATGATGATCGGTAGGAGCGGCAGCACGCAAGGCGCGAGTACAGTCAAAACGCCGGCCAGGAAAGACACCAGCAGTAAGGTCATAAGTTACTCCACGTTCACTAATAGGGCCGCCAGCGTCGGACCGCCGCTCCACTTGGCGATTTGGTTACCCTCAGCATCCACCTGAACAAGGGTGTGTTGCTGGGTAACACCGTGCTTCTGCTTGAGGGCGGTCTCGGTGTCGTAATTAACGTCTAGAATAGTTAGGTCGGAAGGAATGCTATCCAAGTTGGCTTTGATACTGCTGTCGAGAGCCTTACACGATGGGCACCAGCTGGCACGGAAAAATAAAACCACGTCACCAGTCTCAGCCCAGGCAATTTTCTCTGAAGAGTAAGCTTCGTAAGTCCCGCCGTGGCTCATGGACTCTTCGCCTGCCATCATGTCTTCTTTCTCCCCCATCATCGCGTCCTCATTCTCCACCATCGCCTCTTCATTGGTCATAGCCTCATCTTCCATCATGGCCTCGTCTGAAGTTTGTTCAGGCGCGGAGGCAGGAACACAACCCTGACCAACCATGACTAAAACTGCCAAGCTAGCAAAAAATACCGATCCCGAAATATTTAACTTCATAAAATCTATCAGTAGATTAATAACTCCAGGATAGATAAAACAGAAGTTAATGTAAAGCCGACTTTACATTAACTGGGGATAGTTTTACTGGGATAGCGCCGAGTAGACGCGTGTGGCCACCTTAACCCCGATCATGACAAGCAGCGTCAGCACCAACCAAGGCTCAAAGCGATGTTGTGTGGTTTCATAAATAATCCCAATTACAAGCACCGTTGACCCAGCCAAATAACCCAAACGACTAGCAAAGTTGCGGTGCGCCAAATCACGTTCATCAAAAGCTCGTTCTTTCCAGACAAAAATACTGAACAAGATGAAGACAAGCGCAAGTAAGAATAAAATGGTCGGCATGAAGGGGCTCATCATCCACCAAGTCTGCAACGGAGGCAGGAAAAAGACCGTCACAATTACCAGGGTCAGGGACAGGAAGGCTTCCTGCCAGAAAGTTTTAAAGTTCATAGCTTTATAGTTAACAAGGCCTCAACCGAAGTATTAAAATATCTGGCGATCTTCATAGCCAAAAGTACCGAGGGCACGTAGTTGCCCTTCTCCAAAGCAATGATCGTCTGCCGGCTCACACCTACTGCCTGGGCCACCTCCTCTTGAGTGACCCCCTTTTTCGTGCGTAGCTCGTAGACTTTGTTTTCGACTTGAGTCATAGCCAGACTCTAACATCGACTTGAGCGTAGCTCAAGTGTCATGGCTGCGTTGTATTATTGTGGCTCCGGGATACTCCGCTTACTTATCGTCATCAAGAACAAACTCATTTCCATCAGGATCGCTGATCACCGCGTTCCAACCACCCCAAAATTGCTGGACCGGTTCAACGACGATCTTTACACCTTTACCGCGTAATTCTTCGATTACTTTTTTCAAGTCACTCACAGCAAAGATTGTCGACATTCGTCCACCCATGTTCACCTGTCTAAAACCCTCCGCTCGTTTATCATTATGTGTTTCTATATAGAACGTCGAATCACCCAATTTCATCTCTAAAAACTCTGGCGGTCTGTATTCAATGGCTTCAAATCCGAGAACCTCCTCGTACCAGCGTTTTGATCTTTCAAGATCTGTGACAAAGAAAATATTAGCGCTAAGGGAAAACCGCGACATCATGTTGAATCTACCATCTTCGTAGAGTTACAGCCTACCATACACCTAAATACCGACATCACCCATTAACTCAACTTCTTATTATCAAACCGCTTGTCTTGTGCTATTTTTTTCAACTTATAAGTCTCTCCTCGCTGCCAAGATTCTTCTATGCGCTGCCATTCGCCCGGGGAAAAAGATCGAAACATGGTCTCGATTGATAATCCGCTCTTAATCTCAAGCGCGTGCGCAAGGTCATGACAATCCCGGCAAGGCGCCTCTAAATTATCCGCCGTATGCGGAGTTTGGGTACTTTTTCCGCCTTTAAATGTCTCAAAATGTTCAATATGGTGAGGAGGCCGAGCGCCCACGCACGCGTGCTTAGGTCGTCCAAAATCTCGCTCCAAATCGCGAGCAATAACAAGTTCGGAAACATGCTCTGGTATTCGTCTCCCAAATCCGCCTTCTGCCTGACGCCGAATTTCACTTTTGAGAAGAGCAATCTGCCTAATAATCTTGTTTCTTACTTGGCGTGGCAAACTGGTGATATCTTGAGCCTCAAGCTCCACAAGCTTGTTTTGTCTGGCCAGTGATACCTCTTCATCCCGTACTTGATTAGATTCGTCTGCGTGAATATGTTTTTGTCCATCGATAATCGGCCGCGTTTCTGACATAAGGATTATGGGGGGAATTCAATCTTTACAGTGCGTTATAAATATACGAAAAACACCAAATTACTTGCTACTATAGCAAATGAAAGTTACTGAAGTCAAAAACAAAAAATAGAAGTCCGTTTTAGACTTCTACTTCATGCTCTGATTAGTAGACGCGTACTGAACCGCGAACTGGAAAGAAACGCAATCGGAATATCTCAATTTTCCTTAAATTATCCCGTTGGCTGAGCAGCTTTCAGCTCTTCTTCAGTTGGATCGAAGTCGAGTGAATCCTGGATATATTTTCCGGAAGAATTACTGGTAATTACAGAAGGGATAACAATAACATACGCTGGTTGACCTTCCGTTTCTGCCATATAGTGATAAAGGTTCGTGCTATCTACATTGCCCCGATTTCCCTCGTAAAATTCCAGCCCTCCGACTATAGTAGAACGCTCGGTAAGTGTTACATTTCCTCCTTCTAGCCATTCTTCAAATGGGTAAGATTTGTCAGTTTCAGATTCTGAAGAAGCATAAATAGAGATCGAGTAAATGATGCCGTCCGCCTGATAGACCGAATCTATATTTTGGTAGACGCTGATTGCACTCTTCCCGCCAGCGTCTGTCTGTACGGCTACTGCGCCGTCAGGAATAGTGAAGGTAAAATTTCCAGCTTTTAAACTACTTCGATAGTCCTCATTGATTTCATTGCCCAATATTGGTACCTCACCGTCAGAAGTACTGACAATATTTGATGATTCTGTCGGCATCTGATCAACTAGCTTCTTTAAAACAATGACATTCTAAACAACCGCGGTCAGCGAAAGGAGTACCGACGTCACCAATAATGGCATTAGGTATTTTGGCAAAGCTGGATTCTGCGAGGCCTGGGTGTCCATAGAAAATATATAATCTGTTTGAACCTACAAAACAGCAAAATTCGAGGTATTGCTAGTTTGAGTCGTGTTGGTACCGGAGTACGTTGTTCGCGAACGACGTACTCCGGTAATAGGGCTCGGCCTCGCCCCAACGCAGGCCAAACTTTTGGCCTGCTCCCCCGTCGCCAATCAAAAATTCCCAACCGAAGTTGAGAATTTTTGTTGGCTCCGGGGGTGGGGCTCGAACCCACGACCTAGGGATTAACAGTCCCGCGCTCTGCCGCTGAGCTACCCCGGATTACTAGAAAACCTACTAAGTTTGGCCATCTCCGTCGTCGTTCGCTCCGTTGGCCTCACCGTACTTGCAGTACGACTCGGCCTTACTCGCTCACTTCTAGGATCTAACCAAACTTAGTAGGTTTTCTTTGTTTGTAGCAAGGATCGAATATTCAAGAACGCAAGGAGTTTACCAAAAGACTCTAAACTACGCAATACCACCTGACTCCCTCATTTGGGCCAAAAATGGCAACGCCGTCCAAGTCAGGAGACCGGACGGCGGTGAAGTTCACGCCTTGACCTCATTCTCCTTCCAGGGAATGACGTAGTCGGTGGCGGGATCATGAAGTAACAAACGACGATTGACTCGATGAGGATCCGGCCCTCCATCACGGTAGATGAGGACCGAGGCGTTGGCCGGGACCTCTCGTGCCTCACGACGCCGAATGACCTCTTCGGTGCTCCAACCATTGCGCAACCGCTGCAGGCACAGCAACCAGTTGCTATGAGTGACCACCACGATCCGTTGACCCTGGTAATGGGTCCGGATACTCCGCATGAACGTCCGCACCCGCTGTTCGACATCCGGCCAGCTTTCGCCACCCGCGGGTCGATAGTGGTAAGGCCCGTCCAGCTGACGACGTCGGACCTCCCAGGGCATGTGCTCCTGCATCTGCTGCTCGGTCATGACGCGCCAGTTGCCACGGTCTGCTTCGGCCACGAGTGCGTCTTCCCGCACCGGAAGGTTGGGATAGAGCAGAGCTGCGGTCTGGTCAGTTCGGAGATAGTGAGAACGGATGATTCGATCAGGCTTCGGCAGTCGTTGCCTGAGCCAGGCACCTGTCTGCTCAGCCTGCCACCGGCCGTGATCAGTTAACTCGTACACCACGGTGCTCAGAGCCATGCTGGCCCGGATATCCTCCTCCATGGTGTTGCCCACGGACTGAGCATGGCGCACGAAGTAAATCTCGTCTGGAAACGGTGTAGCCTTCACGTGCACCTCCGGCCAGAAATTAACACAAATCTCGGAAAAAAGCTAGTATTGGCCCCTAAAAAGGAAATACTCAACCTAAATAGCTGCCAATTCAAGAATGTGGTCTAGAGGGAAATCGGCATAACGGTGGGTCCAGAAGTAGTCGGCCCCTGGACGGGGTCGGCCCTGGTGCCAAAGCCTGAGAAAGCGCTGGCCATCATCGGCAATATGCAGATCGGCCATGGCGTGACCATTCTCACCAGTGTTCCAAAACTTGGTGGTTGTCGGCTCGATAGCAATACCCAGAGTCCGGTACGGCCCTTCGGGATTTTTGGCAACGGCAAAAAAATCCTTTGACGAAGACCTTGAACCTCGTTCGGCTTAAAACACACGACCACCATCAACACGCTGCCGTTAGGAAGTTCAAGGAGTTGATATCCTTCCAGTCCCCATTCGTAGTCTTGGTGATGACGAGGATTATGATGCGGCACATCATCGCGCGACAAAATTAACCCATGACGCTCCCACGGTCCGCTCCAATCATTGCCAACAGATTCTGCCAAGAAAATATCGGGATCAGCCATGTACCTATCACCAACCGGTCCAATGCGTCGGGCGGCCGAGTAGGTCAGGTATTTCTTGCCACGAACACTTGAAAAATGTGGATCGTAAATTCCCCGCTCAGCCGAATTCACATCGTCAATTCCTTCCAAAACCGTTTCCATGCCATCAAGAGTGACCGGTGGCTGCACCGTCCAGGGCCCGTCACGGTGTGTAGCCGTGGCATGAAAAATCTGCCACATCTCAATGCGGCTAGAGCCAAGTGAGCCGTAAAGATGCCAGGTGCCATCAATCTGCAATACGCAGGGGTCCTTTAAATCTTCAGTGTAGAGGTAGCGAGCATCGTATTGTGTTGGCAAAAACTCTAACCTCTCCAAACGGCTGTATTCAAGTTTGACGATTCCTTGTCCTCCGACATGAATCATAATAAGCACCTCCCTATTCGTTACGTCGACAGGCCGTAACCATACGGCCAAAGTGCACGGGTTTTAGCGGTAGCAGTCATGGGCAAATCGCGCATAGAGGCCGGCCAGGTAACGGGCAGTTTTCCAGTAAAAGGATAATCGCCAAACAAGACATCGGCCAACCCCTGGCCTTCTGTACCGGGCAACCAAGCGGCTACAAAAGCGTCCCATCCACCCACTTCATCAGTAACAATCATTGGTCTGCCTGACAAGAGGATAACCACCACCTTATCCGCCTGAGTTTTTACTCGATTAATAACGTCAATATCCGCCTGATCTAAATGCAGATCAGCTTTATCACCAAAACCTTCGGCGTACGGCTTTTCCCCTACTACAACAATGGCAACCGGAGCTCTGGTTTTAAAATACCCCTCCGCATTAAAGTCCACCCGGGTATCAGCTGACACGGTGGCCTGAACCGCTTCAAGCACAGTTGTGCCAGGGGTAATATCGCCAAGGCCGCCCTGCCAATGCATCGTCCAGCCGCCCGACTGCATACCCACGTCGTTAGCTCCAGCCCCGGCCACCAAAATACGCTCAGTGTTCTTGGACAAGGGCAAGAGCCCCGCTCGATTCTTGAGCAGTACCGCCGATTCTCGGACAGCTTCTTGCGCTATGGCACGATGCTCCAGTGAACCTATGACACTCATGTCTGGCTGAGGAGCATCTTCACTTTCAAAATACCCCATTGCAAATTTCGCGCGAAGAATTCTCGTAACTGCGTCATCAATACGCGCCATCGAAACCTCTCCATTTTTAATAGCTACCGTAAGCTCGTTAATAAACTGCTCGGGCTCGCCGGGCAGCATGACCATATCCATACCGGCGTTGACCGCACTCACAATGGTGGCGTGATAGTCGGGACCGATACTTTTTACGCCGTCCCAATCCGATACCACAAAACCAGCAAAACCCAATTCGTTCTTGAGAACGTCGGTTAAGATAAATTTATCGGCGTGAAGTTTGGTGCCGTTCCAGGTATTCAGGGAAACCATCACCGTTTGAGCGCCGGCTTCAATAGCTCGTTCAAAGGGAGGGAGGTAGATTTTTCGTAACTCGGCTTCAGAAATAGCTGAGCCGCCCTGGTCGATAAAATATTTTCCATGCGCAGCCGAACCCCAAGTGGCCGCCCCCGCTCCTACATAATGCTTTGCCGACGCCACCACGTCTTCGCTTTGTAAACCACGAATGTAGGCAGCGCCAAGTTCACCAACGACTGCCGTATCTTCCGAGTAACCCTCATACGTTCTCCCCCAGCGATAATCCTGTGGGATCTCCAGCGCGGGAGCATAATTCCAATAAATACCGGTAGCTGCCAATTCGGTGGCTGTAGCTGCCCCGATACGCTCTATCAGATCAGCATTGAGCGTAGCGCCTAAACCAATATTGTGGGGAAAAATTGTGGCTCCGTACACATTGCCGTGTCCGTGCACCGCATCAATGCCGTAGAGCAGGGGGATACTCCAACGGGTCTGCAGCGCGTTTGCTTCGTACTCGCCCACCATGGCCTGCCAAGCTTCAGGAGAATTACGACTCGGAGCCGCACCGCCGCCGGACAGCACCGCTCCCAAATACAAAGAACGTACTTGCGAAGGCGAAATCGCTCGAATATCAACCAGCGTCATCTGACCGATCTTTTCTTCAAGAGACATGTGGACCAACAAATCTTGAACCCGCTCTTCAACAGGCAACTGAACATCGTGATACGGCAAAAAAGCTGCGTCTACCATAAGCACTTGATTTCCAAGAACCTCAGCCGCTACGAGCGGCTGAGTGACAAATATACCTAAACAGAGGGCCATGAGGAATTCTTTCCATTTCATCTGCTCAACTTAGCCCTTATTCAGCTAATGTCAACCCCCTAGATGCACAAAACCGCCCCAAGTTGTGGAGGCGGTAAGGCTTAACCTGGTCACGTAGCTTCGATCGCGACTTCAGTTTCGATGGCGAATTCACAACTCGTGCGTAGATCGTAACCGGCAGGCAAGGAGCTGACTTCGTCGAGTTCTGTACCAGACGCGGTAGCTCTCGAGGCCCAGACAAGCAAACAACTCTTTGTCCTTTGCGGGCTAGCAAGTGTGTACCAGACGCCAGCCGGGATAACGAGAAGCTCCTCACCCTCTTCAGTCAGACGAATCAGCTTGTGCCAGCTTGTACCATCCGGCTTCACGAGACGCATGGCCACATTCACCGCGCCCCGTAGGCAGCCGAGCAGCAGATTCGTCTTCCGATGGTAGCAACCGTCCTCGACCCAATCCAGTTTAGCTGCGCGGTACACCTGAAGGTCAGGAATGATGTTCCCGAACAAGGGGGTAAGTCTCAGATGCAACGGCACCCTAATCTCCCACCGCTTCCGGTAATAATCATCCTCCTCGGGAACGTGAACAATAAACGGTAGTGACACAGCACCCCCAATACCTCCAACCTAGTATTACTAGCAAAATTATGCAAACTCCCTCATTTTCTTGCCTGCAACTTGGCCTTAAACAATTTGAGATCGAAAACAATGATAACGCCAATGATCACCATGAGAGACCAAGAAGAAATCTTCCCCATTGATACCAGATTCCAGGCCACGGCTTGATTGGGATATTCCCAAGCCCCAAAGATGGTGGAAATATTCTCAGCCACCCAGACAAAGAATCCGATCAGGAAAAATGAGCGTACCAGCTCATGTGTCTCACCTTTTCGACCACGACAAATGACACATCTGTCTTCCAGAAGACAAGCACAACCAGGGCGGTAAGCAACCAACGAAAATCCGGGATGTAGTGATGGGTAAAGAAATTAACATAGACCGCCGCTGCTAAGGGCACGCTGTATTTGTAGGGAAGATAGTTGTCGACCTTGAGTTTAAAAATCTTCTAGGCCTGCGACACATAACTACCGACGGCGAATACATGAAGCCACTAAACAGTGGCACACCGGCAATTTTGAAAAAAGCCTCTTCTGGATAGCTCCAAGAGCCAATTCCCGGTGAGGTCTTAAAGAGCTCCAAACAAAAACCAATGATATGAAAGAGCATGATGACCTTCACTTCGTCTTTGGTTTCGAGCTTCGTTAACACCAAAACAGCCTGGATGACAATAACCGCTAAAAACAAGATGTCGTAACGGGCTAATCCGAATAAAGGTATGTAATTCGGTGCTAATTAAGACCGCAAAAAAGCTCCCCACGAAGACACAGGCCCTGGCCTGTTTTAGCCCAAAAACAAGAAACTCGTGGAGATCAGCCTTAAAACGTGCTTTTGAATACGTCATACTCTTAAAACGTCCTGAGTATACATCCGGTAACAGCTTGACGAAAGCTTACAAAATAGGTATTATTCGCGCGATTTCGCGGTTGATCGCCATCCTTCATTGAAGTTCAGGATGACTTGGTTAATCTGGTTAAGACGGTTGTTGCAGACGGTTGCAGCGGCACAACAACCAATTTAACCAAAAGAGCGAAGCGATTGATCAACCGAGTTAGCCTTATTTCAACGATCAACCATCTTTAAACAAATCGCACTCTCTCGTTATGGAATTTCGGAACATCGCGATTATTGCTCACGTTGACCACGGCAAAACTACGCTCGTGGACGCCATGCTTAAACAGTCTGGCACTTTTAATGACCGTGACGTCATCCTGGATTGTGTCATGGACAGCAATGAGCTTGAACGTGAGCGCGGTATTACTATTTACGCCAAGAACACGGCCATTGTCGTAGACGGCGTGAAGATTAACATCGTGGACACTCCAGGTCACGCCGACTTCGGTTCTGAAGTTGAGCGCGTTTTGCGTATGGTCGACTCCGTGCTTTTGCTGGTCGACGCCTACGAAGGTCCAATGCCACAAACCAAGTTCGTGCTCCGTAAGTCTTTGGCTCTTGGTTTGAAGCCGATTGTGGTTATCAACAAGATCGACAAGCCAACCGCCCGCCCTGACGCCGTGCTCAACATGATTTTCGATCTCTTCGTTGAACTTGGCGCCAAGGACGATCAGCTGGATTTCAAATACATTTACGCTATCGGTCGTGACGGTGTGGCTAAGACTAGTCTGACCGACGAGAGCAAGGACCTCCGCCCACTTTTCGATCTTATCTTGAAGTCTGTTCCTCCAGCAGCTAGCGACACCACCAAGCCAATGCGTTTGCAAATTGCTAACTTGAAGTACGACAACTACGTTGGTCGTATCGGTGTTGGTCGTGTTGTAGAAGGTATCGTCAAGGCAGGTATGACCGCCACGGTCGTGAAAATCGACGGCACCCGTTACACCGGAAAGATCACCAAGCTTTACACTCACCAGGGTTTGAGTAAGACTGAAGTAAACGAAGCTGTAGCTGGAGACATCGTCCAGGTTGCAGGTTTCCCTGACATTTACGTAGGTGAAACCGTAGCCGAAGCTCCTGATGCTGAGGCTCTCCCAACCTTGGCTATCGACGGTCCGACCTTGACCATGAACTTCATGCCGAACTCGTCTCCGTTCGCCGGTCGTGAAGGATCATTGGTTACCTCCCGCCAAATCCGCGAGCGTCTCGAGCGTGAGCTTGAGGTCAACGTTGGTTTGCATGTTGAATTCCCTACTGCCGACGGTGAGTTCAAAGTTTCTGGTCGAGGTGAAATGCACTTGGCTGTACTTATTGAACAGATGCGTCGTGAAGGTTTCGAGCTTCAAGTAAGTCAGCCTCAGGTCATCATGAAGGAAGAAAGTGGCAAGATGCTTGAACCAATGGAATCTGTCGTTATCGACGTACCAGATGGTTTTGCCGGTACGGTCATTGAAAAGCTCGGTCGCCGTAAGGGTGACATGACCAACATGACCACCGAAAACGGCTCAACCCGTCTTGAGTACACCATGCCAACCCGCGGTATTCTCGGCTTCCGCACAGAGTTCATGACCGATACCAAAGGTGAGGGAACTTTCTCCCACATTTTCTCTCATTACGCAGATCATAAGGGTGAGATCAACCGCCGTACCAATGGTTCGATCATCTCCGGAGATCAAGGCAAGACCACCCCGTACGCCTTGGCCTTGGTCCAGGAACGCGGCCCATTGTTCGTGGCGCCAGGTACAGAAATTTACGAGGGCATGGTTATCGGTGCCTCTATGAAGGAAACTATGACCGTAAACGCAGTTCGCGAGAAGAAACTCACCAACATGCGCGCTTCCAGTGCTGACCACATCGTGGTTATCACTCCAGCTATCGACATGAACTTGGAACGCGCTCTGGAATACATCGACAGCGACGAATACGTCGAAGTCACCCCGCAGAACGTGCGTATCCGCAAGAAGTACTTAACCGAGAACGAGCGCAAGCGCGCTGATCGCTAACCCCCCATATTCCCCCCTAGAAAATAGGCGGAAGATCAACAAAAACGAACCCGATCGGGCTCGTTTTTGCTTTAGATTTTGGTTTGACCGTTCTTCTTCAGAAGCCACAGCGTACGCAGTCCATAAACCGCTAATATGATTCCGGATAACGAGAGCAAGATTGGAGTCTTGCCAGCTCGTGCTAGGAAAATAACTACAACTAGTAATCCAAGCGCTGTGATCAGCGCAGCCAGTGCCCTCCCCTTGATGGCTTGCGTGTTCATAGGCTTAAGCCATTGGCTCGGCTGGGGGAACGACTGGAGCAGGTCCGGACTTCAAGGCCTCTTCAGCCTTCTTAGCCTTACGCAGTTCCATGAAACCCAGGGCCAGCGACATGCCCACGATGATGATCATCCAAGTAGGCGTTCCGTTGCCGGCTAGAGTAAGGATCACGACGAGACCAAACACAACCGCGGACACGCCGAGCATAATTTTGCCGTTCTTCTTCATCTTAGCAACGTCCTCAGCGGTCACTGGCTTTTGATTGTCCATACGTGTGCCTCCTATTAATAATCTCTAAGTTTCTGAATAATGTCCTTCTGCTGAATCTTCTCGAGAGCCTTGGCTTCGATCTGACGAATACGCTCACGGGTAACGTCGAATTCTCGACCAACCTCTTCAAGCGTATGTGAAACACCGTCCTCCAAGCCGAAACGCATTTCGAGAATCTTCTGCTCACGTGGCGTGAGGTCTCTCATGGCCTCATGCACGTAGTCCTTCAGCAGCTGACGAGCCGCCGCCTTATCTGGCGACAAGTTCTTCACGTCCTCAATGAAGTCTTCAAGCTTTGAGTCATCGTCATCATCACCCACCGACGTATCAAGTGAAACAGTTTCTTGAGAAATCTTTTGAATGTGCTGAACCTTTTCGAGCGGCATGTCCATTTCAGCGGCAAGTTCCTCGAGCAGCGGTTCGCGACCCAGGTCTTGGATCAAGCGACGTTCTACCTGCTTGAAACGGTTGATGGTTTCCACCATGTGCACCGGAATACGAATGGTTCGGGATTGATCAGCCAGGGCACGAGTGATGGCTTGGCGGATCCACCAAGTAGCGTAGGTGGAGAATTTGAAACCTTTGCGGTATTCGAATTTCTTTACAGCGCGGAATAAGCCGACGTTTCCTTCCTGGATGAGATCGAGTAATGATAATTGCTTACCGACAAACTTCTTTGCGATGGAAACCACCAGACGTAAGTTGGCCTCGATCAAACGGCGTTCAGCCTCTTTATCGTTACGCTCTTTGCGTCGAGCCAGGGCGACTTCTTCTTCAGCGTTCAAAAGTGGAATCTTGCCAATTTCACGTAAGTACATCTGGATACTGTCCTGGGTTAACTCAGAAGTTACTGAGTTATCAGACTTCTTATCCACGGTGATACGCAACTTGCCGTAGACGTCGTCACGAGACTTGCTACCACCCAGAAAACCTTCTTTCATCTCGACGAAGTGCAGGCCCTTGCGTTCTAGTCTATTTAAAAACTCTTCGAACATTTCAATATGATCTTCCACGAAACCAAAAGCAAAGATCACTTCATTTTCTGTGACGAAGCCACGTGACATGCCGCGTTCGATCATGCGGTTCAAGGTCTCCTCAGCCGGTGGCTGGCTCTTTTTGTCAGCCACCAACTTAGCTGGAAGGCGTTTGGGGACCGTTTTTTTAAAAACAACTTTGGCTACCGGCCTCTTAGCAGGAGCCTTAGCTTTTTGGGGTTTCTTAGCAATCTTCACTTTTGATCGAGCCATAGAGATACCTTCCGAACTCGAAGATCAGCAATAATGGAGACCTATCGGGCGACGGAACGTGGGATGAGCTTTGAATATTCGGCTAAAAGTTCCGTCAGGCGCTCTGAATCCCCCGCAATTTCTGCGTGGCGGATAGCCGACTCTAACTCCTTACGCCTCTTCATGAGTTGCGCCGAGGCAAACAGCGCTAAATGGTTTTCAACCTCTGAGCGCACCCGGATAGGCGTCAGACCGGCAAAGATCTCATCAATACGGAGAGCAATGGCATCAAGCGTATGAATAGCCTGGACCTGTTGCTGCCCCTCGAGATATGCCCGTAGTCGCGAAAAAAGGGTTTGTGGGGGTGCGGTTAGTTGAGTTTGTTGGCTAGTGTAAACGACTTCTAACGCAGTGTAAAGCGACTTCCAGGGTTCCTGTAACAGTTCTTGAGGAACATTGGCCAAAATAGCCTCAGCATAGGTTTCATACCGTAAAGCCGCTCCAAACAACAAGGCCGCAGCCTGAGTCTCGGTTGAGGAGGCTGGAGGGGTCACCGATTTGGCAGGTGGGGTTGAAGGAATTAGCTGTTTAGCACCAGGTGTTGCTGGTTGGCTACTTTTATCTTTTATCTTTAATCTCTCATCTTTTCCTCGTTGCTCTTCGACCATCGCCTGAAGCACATCTGTACCCACGTGCGTAGCATCTGCCATGCGCATGAGGTACAGATGACGTTCGTCAGGTCGATTAACTTGCGCGACGTGCGGTAAGAGATCATCGATCAAACGACGGCGAGCTTCCACACTCGTAGCCCCGCCCTGCTCCTCAAACATGCGGATCACTTTTTGGAAATAGTATTCAATGACCTCTTGAGAGTCACCAGCGATTTTCACCCACTCGGCCGGATCGCGCTGCACGATCTCATCGGGGTCTTTACCAACGCCGGCAGGAACCACTAAACAACGGACGTCGAATTGAAGTGCAGGATCGGCGGCTTTCAATTTAATCGCCAAGTCGACCACGCGTTTAGCGGCTGCAAAGCCGGCTGCGTCATCATCCAAACAGAAAACTAAACGCTTGGTGTAACGAGCCAGATTTCGTAACTGCATTTCTGTCAGCGCCGTGCCCGAGCTACCGACCACGTTTTCAACACCAGCTTTGTGCGAAGCAATAACATCAAGATTGCCTTCAACGATAATCACCTCCCCCGCTTTTCTAATCGCGGTCTTCGCAAGATGCAGACCATAGAGCATCGCTCCTTTATGATAAAGCGGCGTTTCTGGCGAATTCATGTACTTAGCTTGATCCGATGGTGCACCCGGTAAAACTCGAGCGGTAAATCCTAAGACGACACCCGCAGCATCGCAAAGTGGAATCATCAAACGATTACGGAATCTATCGACCAATCCACTTCCCGACTTACGCTTCATGCCAAGTCCGCTATCGAGAATCGCCTGCTCCGAAAAACCTTTCTTGATAAGCAAGTTCGAAAGCACGTCCCAATCATCGGGCGAGGCACCGAGCTGAAATTTAGCGATCAGCGCAGCATCGATGTTGCGTGAGGCTACGTAATCCCGAATCGCTTTGCCATTTGGGTACTCTCGTAAGCTCGTGGCGTAATACTCGGCCGCAACTTCGTGGATTGATCTCAAGACATTACGCTTATCTGCATCTTTGGTGGGACGATACTCTGGAATCTCGACTCCGGCCTTGTCCGCCAAGTGTCGCATGGACTCTGGGAAGGTCATGCCCTCCATTTCCATGACAAACGAAAAGATATCGCCACCTTTATCGCAACCAAAACACTTCCAAATTTGCCGTTCTCTGGATACGTGAAAAGACGGGGTGCGTTCGGCATGAAAAGGACAAACGCCTTTCATGGACCCACTCCCCGCCGGTTTTAACGGGACGTATTCGCCAATTACCTCGGCAACGTCGAGTTTTAATTTAATCTCATCTTTAGCTTCCATGACAGGAGACTACCGTAAAATGGGTTTTTGGGACAGTCCAAATAGACACTAAGACCCCAAGGTTACGAAGGGCCTAGTAAATGGTATCAGGTGAACCAATATTCCGTCCTCTAGACCCTTCCTTACGTCAGGGTCTTAAATGCACCCTCAGCAATAAGCCGAGCTCGTTTCCGATCTTGGCCGCGGTTGTACTGGCCGATTGTTCCATCTGACTTCACGACCCGGTGACAAGGAATGTTTTCGTCGTAGTTGCTCTTCATGATGCTCCCCACCGCTCGAAAAGCGCGTGGACTACCGGCCATCTCGGCTACTTGTTTATATGACAAGGTAAAACCCTCCGGGATCCGAGACACAATCAACAAGACTTTTTCTCGAAAGGTCATAAACATTACACTTGTCGTACGTTTAGCTTCCTCCCCAGCCATGGGGAGGCTAGGAGGGGGGGCGGTCATTTTACTTTCGCCTGACTTTCGCCTTCACTTTCACCTTACTTACTTTAGATTTTTGCTTTAATTTCAACTTTGCAGCCCGAGCTTCTTTCTTAATGCGCTGATAACGACCGGTAAGAGCTGCCGAGCCGAGAATATGACTCTTCATGGCCTCCTCTAAGACATGACGAGGTGCGCCTTCGGGAACAGTAAGTAAACAATCGAGCGCAAAAATCGTGAAACGGTATTCGTGTTCGCCGTAACCAGGACAAGGACCGCCGTAACCGACTTCGCTGAAGTCCGTTTCCCCCTCCAAGGCGTTATCCGGAACACAATCTTCTTGAATTGAACGAACGCTAGGGTCGATATTCCAGACTGACCAGTGCAACCAGTTACCGCTCGGGGAGTCTGGGTCATCAACAACTAAGGCTAGGCTCTTAGCCTCCTTGGGAACCCCATCGAAACGTAACTCGGGATTAATGTCGTCACCGTCGCAAGTATAAAGTGAAGGGATTCTGTGACCGTTTGAAAATGCCGGGCTCATGATTCGCATAAGCACAATCGAGATAGGAGAATGTCCTCATGATACTGTTGTGCGACATGAGCGACAAGAACGTTTACACACAGCATCAACGATTTCCTCCACAAGTTTCACTTGACCAAAGTCCTCTTTCACTATCGCGTGCATCTTGCTCAGCATTTTTGAAAAGTTCTTGGTACTTATACGGATCGTCGTATGTGTACTCGTATGCAAAACCATCACGCAGCATTTGCTCGGCGACATTTGTGCCGTCATCAAGCTTGAGATACACGAGTGCGCGATCATATTTGTCGACCAAGCCCTGCGACTCATCAGACTCGACCGTGACCATATGGTTAACGAGGATATCCTTGAGATGTTGAGTGGCTTCTAGTCCAAAGCACTGGACTTCCTTACGGGGATCGACTGTTTCCGGAGTATCAATACCTATCAGTCGAGTTCGTACCACCTGTTCGTCGATTACCACATCAATAGTATCGCCATCAATGACCCTATTAACAGCCCCATTCTCAAGGACTTCCTCATAACCGAGGGATTCTTGCTCATCGGACGCCAAGAAAACGGAGCCTATTAATAACAGGATCGCACCCGCAATAATTTGGAGCAAATGCTGGTAATCTTTCCCATCCATACTTATCGAAGTTAGACTGAAACCGAAAACTCGCCTAGTTGACTTCCGGCAAGCCAGCTAATCGACGATCAAAACGACCGCTAAAGCCAAAGCGCTCCACCAGGTAATAATTGAGGTGCAAAAACTGAACGTAACGCCTGTTTTCCAAGATTTCGGCAAAATTTCTTTGGACTTTCCCTGTCGTTCACGCTCCAGCAGTCGCGGACTAATCCAAAAAGTTAACCACGACCCGTTTATAATCATGATAGGCAAAAGAGTTACATGCGCAGTTAACACTGGCGTCGGTCCAATCATCGAGTAATACCAAGTGCCTCCCAACGTCGCGACAATCAAGCCTAACCAAATGAGCGGCTTGGTAACTTTGTGCGTTCGGATGGTGGCCTCGGTCCAGTACCCAGAGCGTTGTCCCAAAAACCCAATCGTTTCGATAACCGTTACTGCGCCCAAGCCGATAACAAAACCGGCCATCCAAATAAGTGCCGCTCCTTCCAACAAAGACATATTACTTTTTTGTTTCGTCTACCTCTGGCTCTGGAACCCTAGGCTTAACTAAACCAATAACACGACGCAGTATCAACGTCAGGATCACAACCACAGCTGTCATGAGTACCGCATACAAAAACATCGCGGCAATACTAGAGGCTTGAGCGGGAAAGTAATACGTAATCGCAGCTTTCACGGCATCATTCCACGCCAGACCAGCCACAACGCTTAAGGCAGCCGTAACATAGGCCATGGTTTGATCCGCCAAAGCGGCCCGAACCTCTACGCTTTTCTCCCCAAATTTACTAAATACTTTTCTCATAGGTCGCTATTGTACCTTCCCCTTTAGCTAAGGGAGGAATAAGAAGACTATTTCCCGAGTCTTAGAAGCTCGTCTGCATGAGCCTTGGTGATTGGCATGACCGATAAACGGGTGTGCCGAACAAGCGGCATCTTTTTTAGAACGCTGTTAGCCTTGATAACATCAAGCGGCACCGGAGATGCAAGCTCTCTATCGGCAGCCAGATCGATAGCGGTCCAGGCCTCGTCCTTGGGGTCAGCATGCGGTTCGGAGATTATCTTAGCGGTACCCACCACCGCCTTATCCGTCTGCGAATGATAAATAAAGGCTAGGTCGCCCGGCTTCATGGCTCGTAAATTAATCCGTGCCTGATAATTACGAATACCATCCCAAACCGTCTGTTTATCTTTTACCAATTGATCCCAACCGTAAACCTCGGGGTCAGATTTCAAGAGCCAGTAGTTCATAGTCTGAATAGCATAATCGAAAGCTCCAAATAATAAAACCGGCCACCATTTGGTGGCCGGTTTTATCGCCTGAGCTACTTAACGCTACTAACATCAAAGGTCTGCGTAGATAATATCGGACCATTCATGATGTAAAGAACGAGGTTGCCGTGATCATCGAAAGTGGGGGTCGCGAAATCGCCATAATAGTTGAAAGCCTGTTCATCGCCCTCGTAATAGAAGGCTGGCTTAGCCTCGACAGAGTACTCAGAAAACAACGGCACCATACGTGCTGATGTTGCAGCTACTTGTACACCGTTAAGCCAATATGTTCGGTCCAAATCACAGATCGATGAACTACAGACTTCAAGAAGACTGCCATCAGCATTTTTGGTGCGTACATCGATAGTTGTATATGATCTAAACAGGACACGACTCTGAGCATCAATCGCCACTGGCTGAGCCTTTACCGGAATAGTCCATTCACCTAAGGTCGAATAAATGTATGTCTTCTCGGTGTCAGCCCGGTACACAAACACCTCGTCACCCAGTGTGTCGAGGTAAACACCTTGAGGCTCGAATGATAGCTTGGTTGCCTGTTCATTCTTCACGATATACCACTCTCCGCGGAGATCACGGGCTCGATAAAAGACAGAACCGGTAGCTTCGTTACGAAGAACGTGGTCAACATAATCCCAGGCCTGGCCACGTTCGCCCTGAGAGACAACGTACCAGGTATCGCCAGCCCGTTCACGATACAGACTCTGGTCTCTAATCTTCATGTCATCGTATTTTGAGTAGCTGTGAAGTGGCTCAACGTCCGTAAAATTGTTCTTAATGTAATAATCGATCAGATGATACTGGTCATGCCACGGCTGATCAGGGAGATAGGCTAAAACGCTCTCGTCTACTTGAGGCACAGAGGCTTTGACGGGATGAATAATAGCTTCACATTCCTCATGTGTAGGCAAAGTGATGGTATCTCCAGCGTAAAGATAGCCTTGAAAATCGAGGTTATTTTCAGGAATAGAAGCAATCAACGGCCAGCACCAAGGACTACCGAGCTCCTGCTCGGAAATGTCCCAAAGGGTGTCTCCGAGTTGAACATGGTAACTCTCTGCAGATTCAGCCGCAGTCGTGCCCGTCAGGGAGGCGCACAGCGCCAGGGCAGCGAATAAACCTAAAACTTGGATTTTCATAACGTGGTAAGAATAAAATAACCGGCAATACTAGCAGTGAAATTGCTTTTTGTCAATCTGAGAAAGGTCTTTCTGGCTAGAAATTAATAAACGTATCTGCTTTAACGCGGGCGCAAGACTTTTGTAACATTAGCCTGCTCTAGCCGGCAACAATAAAAACGGATCATGAAGACCCGTTTTTATTGGTCGGGCTAGTGGGATTTGAACCCACGGCCTCTTGCACCCCATGCAAGCGCGCTACCACTGCG
>Ga0163151_10003998_pt1 | contig 20428 bp, 17 predicted proteins | sample OliLakLV19MP5IB2_FD_145596 | JGI IMG/M metagenome (GOLD analysis project Ga0163151, IMG submission 145596) | Freshwater microbial mat bacterial communities from Lake Vanda, McMurdo Dry Valleys, Antarctica - Oligotrophic Lake LV.19.MP5.IB-2 | ecosystem: Environmental > Aquatic > Freshwater >... | reverse complement strand
GAAGATCCTATTGGACTAGAAAGTTGAATATTTATTTCTGTAGGTCGAGTATCCGTGCGGTCAAGAAGATAGTTTATTTTCCGGATTTGAAAAATACGCAGGCTCGGTTCCTGCGCAGGATCCGCCTTAAGTTATCATTCCCTCCCCTACGGCTCGTCCTGTGAATCGCCCATGAAAGCAGTCCTGTGCAAGGCCTTCGGCCCGCCCGAAACGCTCGTCTACGAAGATGTACCCTCGCCGGTTGCGGGCAAGGGCGAAGTCGTGGTGACGGTCAAGGCGGCGAGCGTGAATTTTCCCGATGTGCTGATCATCGAGAACAAGTACCAGTTCAAGCCGCCCCTGCCCTTTTCGCCCGGCAGCGAGTTTGCAGGCGTGGTGAAGGCCGTCGGCGAGGGCGTGACCAATTACAAACCCGGCGACAAGGTCATCGCCTTCACCGGCGCGGGCGCATTCGCCGAGGAGGTCAAAACCGAAGCCGACCGCCTCATCCCGATGCCCGAGGGCATGGACTTCGAGACGGCCGCGTCGTTCATCCTCACTTACGGCACCTCGGATCATGCGCTGCGCGACCGCGGCGAGCTCAAGGCCGGCGAGACGCTGCTCGTTCTCGGGGCCGCCGGGGGCGTGGGCATCGCGGCCATCGAGATCGGCAAGGCGCTCGGCGCCAAGGTCATCGCCTGCGCATCAACCGCCGACAAGCTCGACGTGTGCAAGCAGCATGGGGCGGACGAGCTCATCAACTATTCGACTGAAGACATGCGAGAGCGCATCAAGACGATCACCGGTGGCAAGGGCGTGGACGTGGTGTACGACCCGGTCGGGGGCAGCTATACCGAGCTCGCGCTGCGCTCCACTGCATGGCGCGGCCGCCTGCTGGTGGTGGGGTTCGCCGCCGGCGACATTCCGAAGATCCCCCTCAACCTCACCCTGCTCAAGGGCTGCTCGATCGTCGGCGTGTTTTGGGGCGATTTCACCAAGCGCCAGCCGAAGGAGTTCATCCAGAGCGTGGTGCTGCTCGGCAAGTGGTATCGCGAGGGCAAGCTCAAGCCCCACATCTCGGCGAAATTTCCGCTGGCGAAGGCGGCCGACGCGCTCAAGATGATGGCGGCGCGGCAGGTGAAGGGCAAAGTCGTCCTGATTCCCTGAGAGCGACCGGTATGACGAAGCTGACCGACTACGGCATGGAGGTTGCACCGCTTGGCGCTGCGGAGTTCGAAGCGTTCGCCCGCAGCGAGGCCGCGCGGTTCGCGGTCATCGCGCGCGACACCGGATTCAAGCTGGACCAATAGGCAGGCGCATGGGCGAAAAGATCCTCGTAATCGGTGCCGGCGCAATTGGCGCGTTTTATGGGGGCGTGCTTGCAAAGGCGGGATGCGAAGTCTCCGCCGTGGCGCGCTCGGATTTCGACGCGGTCACGGCCGGCGGCTACCGCATCGAGAGCCACCTCGGCGACCTGTCGTGGCGGCCGGCGCAGGTCGTGCGTTCGGCCGCCGACTACAAAGGGCCGGCCGATTTCCTCTTCGTGTGCGTGAAACTTACGGCGCAGACCGATCCGGTCGCGCTGATGCGCCCGGCGGTAGGCAAGGACACTGCAATCGTCTTCGTGGCGAACGGCATCGACATCGATGCGCCGGTCGCGGCGGCCTTTCCGGACAACGAGCTTGTTTCCGGCGTCGCCTATGCGGCGGTGAGCCGCGAAGGCGGCGTGATCAAGCATCACTCGCAGTACACGCGCCTCGTGCTAGGCCGTTACCCGGGTGGTTTGTCGGCCAGGGCCACGCGCCTGGCCGAACTCATCAAGCAAGGCGGTTCGAGCAGCGTGGCGACCGAGGATATCGTGGGCGCCCGCTGGCAGAAGTGCGCATGGAACACGGTGTTGAACCCGGTCTCCGCGCTTGGCGGCGGTCTGGGGACGCAGGACATGCTGGCAAGCGATGCCACGACCGGCTTCGTGCACGAGGCGATCGAGGAGTTCGCAGCGATCGCGGCGGCGGCGGGCCACCCCATCCCGGCCGACACGGCAGACAAGCTGATTGCCGGCACGCGCAAGCTGCCGAATTACGTGTCGAGCATGGGACAGGACCAGCTCGCCGGACGCCCGATGGAGACCGAGGCGCTGCTCGGCAACGTTGTCCGCATCGCGCGCAGGCACGGCGTGCCGGCAACGCGCCTCGAGACGCTTTATGCGCTGCTGAAGATGGCGGAGCAGCGCTCCGCGAGCTGATTCAGGAAGTGCGCGGGTCTTCGGCAGGAAGCGAGCCGTCGCCAGGCCCGAGCGGGCGCTGCATCGTCACCGTGTCCACCCAGCGGCCGAACTTGAAGCCGGTGGAGCGAAGCGTTCCCGAGCGCAGGAACCCAAGGCTGGCGTGCAGCTGGATCGAGCCGGCGTTGCCGCTGTCGCCGATCACCGCAATGAGCTGGCGGTAGCCAAGCGCGGTGCAGCGCTCGATGAGCACGGCGAGCAGCGCCTTGCCGATGCCCTTGCCGAGCATACCGTCTCTTACGTAGATCGAATCCTCCAGCGCGAAGCGGTAGGCCGAGCGCGCGCGGAACAGGTTGCAGTACCCATAGCCGACGACGCTGTTGCCGGTCACGGCTGCGAGATACGGCAGGCCGCGCGAGCCGACTTCCTCGAAGCGGCGGCGCATTTCCTCGAGGTCAGGCGGAACCTCCTCGAAAGACGCGAGGCCATGCAGCACATGGTGCGCGTAGATCGACTGGATCGCGGGCAGGTCGGCCGGCGTGGCCGGCCGGATGAGGGGTTGCGCCGGCACGGGGGAGCCTGCGGGATCAGCGGGCGTAGTCGGGCTCCTCGCGATCGAGGATGCGCTTGAGCGCGCCGAAATGCGCGCCTGCATACACGCTGTTCTGCTCGAGGAGCAGCTCATAGGTTGCGCGGGCGACCTCGCGGGTCACGGGCCGCAGCTTGCGGCCGGTCGACAGCGCCAGCACCTGCAGGCGGCAGGCGCGCTCGAGGTAGTACATGAGGTCGAAGGCCTCGGCCACGCTCCGGCCGACGACGACGACGCCATGGTTTGCGAGGAACATCACGCGCTTGTTCCCCAGCACCCGCGCGAGGCGATCGCCTTCCGCGTTGTCGACCACCAGCCCGTTGTATTCGTCGTCATAGGCGATGTCATCGACGAAGCGCAAGGCGTTCTGCTCGACCATCTCCAGCCGCCCGGGCTCGGTCAGCGTGAGCGCGGTCGCGTAGGGCATGTGGGTGTGAAGTACGCACGCGGCGTTTGGGTTGGCAAGATGGATGCGCGAGTGTATGTAGAAGGCGGTCTTTTCGAAGTCGCCCTCGCCTTCGAGGACATTGCCCGCCGCATCGAGCGCAAGCAGGTTCGAGGCGGTGACTTCGCTCCAGTGCAGGCCGAAGCGGTTGAGCAGGAACCGGTCGCGCGTGCCGGGCAGCATGACGGACAGGTGGTTGCACACGCCCTCGTGCATGTCGAGCCGGACGGCGAGACGGAAGGCCGCGGCCAAGTCAACGCGCACAGCGTTTTCCACGCCCGCTTTGCTTTCGATATTTTCTGGCTTGCCCATGGATTCTCCCGGTTTGCTCCCGATTATAAGAAAAAGGGCAGCCCAAGCTGCCCTTTTTCCATTCGCGAAGCGATTCGGGACGCCTACTGCCCCGTGGTCGCCTCCACAGGCGCGGGCGCTTCCTCGCCGGCCGGTGAAAACTCCACCGGCGCCGGCTCGGCGGCCTGGGACTTGCGCATGTTGTGGTACGCCATGCCGGTACCCGCGGGGATCAGGCGGCCGACGATGACGTTCTCCTTGAGGCCGCGCAGGGTGTCTTTCTTCCCCATGATCGCGGCTTCGGTCAGCACCCGCGTGGTCTCCTGGAAGGAGGCCGCGGAGATGAACGAGTCCGTGGAGAGGGAGGCCTTGGTGATGCCCAGCAGCATGTACGAGAACGTCGCCGGTTTCTTGCCTGCCGCTTCGGCCTTCTCGTTGTCTTCCAGGATCTCCGCACGCTCTGCCTGCTCGCCGACTATGAACTCGGTTTCGCCCGGATCCTCGATCTGCACGCGGCGCAGCATCTGCCGCACGATCACTTCGATGTGCTTATCGTTGATCTTCACGCCCTGCAGGCGGTAGACGTCCTGCACCTCGTCGATGATGTAGCGCGCGAGCGCCTCCACCCCGAGCAGGCGCAGCAGGTCATGCGGATCCACCGGGCCATCGACGATCATCTCGCCCTTGTTCACCACCTGGCCGTCGTGCACCAGCACGTGCTTGTCCTTGGGGATCAGGTACTCGTGCTGCACGCTGTCGAGGTCGGTGATGACCAGGCGCTGCTTGCCCTTGGTGTCCTTGCCGAACGAGACCGTGCCGGTGACTTCCGCCAGCATGCCGGCGTCCTTGGGCGCACGCGCCTCGAACAGCTCCGCCACGCGCGGCAGGCCGCCCGTGATATCGCGCGTCTTGGACGATTCCTGCGGGATGCGCGCGAGAACCTCGCCGACCTGCACCTGCTGGCCGTCGCGCACCGCGACCACCGCGCCCACCTGGAAGGTGATGCTGACCGCGTGGTCGGTGCCGGCAATGCGCACATCTTCACCGGCCTCGTTGATGAGGCGAACCTGCGGGCGCACGCCCTTGGCCGTGGTGCTCGAGCGACGCTTGGCATCGATGACCACGAGGGTCGAAAGGCCGGTGACCTCGTCCACCTGCTTGGCAACGGTGACGCCGTCCTCGACGTTCTCGAAGCGCACAGTGCCCGCGTACTCCGTGATGATCGGGCGGGTATGCGGGTCCCAGACGACCATCTGCGAACCGGCCTTGACGACCTTGCCGTCGGTTGCCAGCAACGTCGCGCCGTAAGGCACCTTATGGCGCTCGCGCTCCCGGCCGCTGTCGTCGACGATCATGACCTCACCCGAGCGGGAGATGACGACCTTCTCGCCCTTGGCGTTGGTGACGTAGCGCATGAGCGGCGTGAAGCGCACCGTGCCGTTGGACTTGGCCTCGACGTTGCTCTGCACCGCGGTACGCGACGCCGCGCCGCCGATATGGAAGGTGCGCATCGTGAGCTGCGTGCCCGGCTCGCCGATCGACTGGGCGGCAATGACGCCCACTGCTTCGCCCACGTTGACGAGCGATCCACGGCCCAGGTCGCGGCCATAGCACCTGGAGCACAGCCCCCAGCGGGTTTCGCAGGTCAGCGGCGTGCGCACCTTGACTTCGTCGATGCCGAGTTCGTCGATGCGTTCGATATGCTCTTCCTCGATCAGCGAACCCGCGCGGAACAATGTGTCCTGCGTCTCGGGATGCGGCAGGTCGATGGCCAGCACGCGGCCGAGGATGCGCTCGCGCAGGGCCTCGACCACTTCTCCGCCCTCGACCAGCGCCTTCATGGATGCGCCGTTGGTCGTGCCGCAGTTCTCCTCGATGACGACGAGGTCCTGCGTGACGTCAACCAGGCGCCGGGTCAGGTAACCCGAGTTGGCGGTCTTCAGGGCGGTATCGGCGAGGCCTTTACGCGCACCGTGCGTCGAGATGAAGTACTGCAGCACGTTCAAGCCTTCGCGGAAGTTGGCCGTGATCGGCGTCTCGATGATCGAGCCGTCGGGCTTGGCCATGAGTCCGCGCATTCCCGCCAGCTGGCGGATCTGGGCAGCCGAACCGCGCGCGCCGGAGTCGGCCATCATGTAGATGGAGTTAAACGACTCCTGCTTGACGTCCTTGCCCTTGTGGTCCTTGACGGCTTCCTCGCCGAGCTCGGTCATCATCGCCTTGCCGACCTGCTCACCGCAGCGCGACCAGATGTCGACGACCTTGTTGTAGCGCTCGCCGATCGTCACGAGGCCCGAGGTGTACTGGCTCTCGATCTCTTTGACTTCGGTCTCCGCGTCCTCGAGCAGCTTCTTCTTCGCGGTCGGGATCAGCATGTCCTTCACGCCGAAGGAGATGCCCGCGCGCGTGGCGGTCGTGAAGCCCGCCTGCATGAGCTTGTCGGCGAAGATCACCGTTTCGCGCAGGCCGCAGCGGCGGAACGACGCGTTGATGAGCTTGGAGATCTCTTTCTTCTTGAGAGCCTTGTTGATGAGCTGGAACGGAAGCCCCGGCGGGAGGATCTCCGACAACAGCGCGCGACCGACCGTGGTCTCGTAGCGCGTGGTCTTCTCGGTCTTCTCGCCATCGGGGGAAACGTCGTACTCCTTGATCCGCACCCAGACGCGGGCGAGCAGGTCGACCTGCCTCGCCTCGTAGGCGCGCGAGACTTCGGCCAGGTTGGCGAAAGCCATGCCCTCGCCCTTCGCGTTGACGCGCATGCGGGTGCCGTAATACAGGCCCAGCACAATGTCCTGCGACGGGACGATGATCGGCTCGCCGTTGGCGGGCGACAGCACGTTGTTGGAGGCGAGCATCAGCGTGCGCGCTTCCATCTGCGCTTCGAGCGACAGCGGGACGTGGACGGCCATCTGGTCGCCGTCGAAGTCTGCGTTGAAGGCGGCGCAGACCAGCGGGTGCAGCTGGATGGCCTTGCCTTCGATCAGCACCGGCTCGAAAGCCTGGATGCCCAGGCGATGCAGCGTCGGCGCGCGGTTCAGCATCACCGGGTGCTCGCGGATCACCTCTTCGAGGATGTCCCAGACTTCGGGCACTTCTTGTTCGACTAAGCGCTTGGCGGCCTTGATCGTGGTGGCCAGGCCGAGCAGCTCCAGCTTGTTGAAGATAAACGGCTTGAACAGTTCGAGCGCCATCTTCTTCGGCAAGCCGCACTGGTGCAGCTTGAGCTGCGGGCCGACGACGATGACGGAGCGGCCGGAGTAATCGACGCGCTTGCCCAAGAGGTTCTGGCGGAAACGGCCGCCCTTGCCCTTGATCATGTCGGCGAGCGACTTGAGCGGGCGCTTGTTGGCCCCCGTCATGGCCTTGCCGCGACGGCCGTTGTCGAGCAGCGAGTCGACGGCCTCCTGCAGCATGCGCTTTTCGTTGCGCACGATGATCTCGGGCGCCTTGAGTTCCAGCAGGCGCTTGAGGCGGTTGTTGCGGTTGATCACCCGGCGATAGAGGTCGTTCAGGTCCGAGGTCGCAAAACGGCCGCCATCGAGCGGGACGAGCGGGCGCAGCTCCGGCGGCAGCACCGGCAGCACTTCCATCACCATCCAGTCGGGCTTGATGTTGGAGTTCTTGAAGCCCTCCATCACCTTGAGGCGCTTGGCCAGTTTCTTGAGCTTGGCGTCCGAGGTCGTCGCTTCGAGGTCCTTGCGCAGCTGCTCGATGTCGTGATTCAGGTCGATCGAGCGCAGCAGCTCGCGAATGCCCTCGGCGCCCATTGCGGCGGAGAAGTCATCGCCGAATTCCTCGACCTTGGCGAGGTAGTCGTCTTCGGTGAGCAGCTGGCAGCGCTTGAGCGGCGTCATGCCCGGATCGGTCACGACAAACGCTTCGAAGTACAGCACGCGCTCGATATCGCGCAACGTCATGTCGAGCACGAGGCCCAGGCGCGACGGCAGGCTCTTGAGGAACCAGATGTGCGCCGTCGGGCTGGCGAGCTCGATATGCCCCATGCGCTCGCGGCGCACCTTGGCCAGCGTCACTTCGACGCCGCATTTCTCGCAGATCACGCCGCGGTGCTTGAGGCGCTTGTACTTGCCGCACAGGCACTCGTAGTCCTTGATCGGCCCGAAGATCTTGGCGCAGAACAGGCCATCGCGCTCCGGCTTGAAGGTGCGGTAGTTGATGGTCTCCGGCTTCTTGACCTCTCCGTACGACCACGAACGGATCTTCTCGGGCGATGCTAGCCCGATCTTGATCGCGTCGAATTCTTCGTCCTGCTGTACCTGCTTGAACAGCTCGAGTAGTGCTTTCATCGCGACTCCTCAGTCCAATTCTCAATAACGCCGATTTTCAATACCGCCGATTTTCAATACCGCCGATTTTCAATACCGCTCCAGGTCGATGTCGATGCCCAGCGACCGAATCTCTTTGACCAGCACGTTGAACGACTCCGGCATACCGGCTTCGATCTTGTGGTCGCCCTTGACGATGTTTTCGTACACCTTCGTGCGGCCGTTGATGTCGTCAGATTTGACGGTGAGCATCTCCTGCAGCGTGTACGCGGCCCCGTAAGCCTCCAGCGCCCAGACCTCCATCTCGCCGAAGCGCTGGCCGCCGAACTGCGCCTTGCCGCCCAGCGGCTGCTGGGTGACCAGCGAGTACGGCCCGGTCGAGCGTGCATGCATCTTGTCGTCGACAAGGTGATGCAGCTTCAGCACGTGCATGTAGCCCACGGTGACCTGGCGGTCGAAAGCCTCGCCGGTGCGGCCGTCGAACAGCGTAACCTGGCCGGAGGTCGGCAGGCCTGCCATCTCGAGCATGCCGTTGATCTCGTTCTCGGAGGCGCCGTCGAACACGGGCGTCGCGAAAGGCACGCCGCCCCTGAGGTTGTTGGCCAGCTGCACCACTTCCTCGTCGTTCAGGTCTTCGACGCTCTCTTCGCGGCCGCTCGAGTTGTAGATCTTCTTCAGCATCTTCTTGATCTCGACGGCCTTGGACTGCTGCTTGATCATCTCGCCGAGCTTGAGGCCCAGGCCCTTGGCAGCCCAGCCCAGGTGCGTCTCGAGGATCTGCCCGACGTTCATGCGCGAAGGCACGCCCAGCGGGTTCAGCACGATGTCCAGCGGCGTGCCGTCGGCCATGTGCGGCATGTCTTCCACCGGGGTGATCTTCGAGATCACGCCCTTGTTGCCGTGACGGCCGGCCATCTTGTCGCCTGGCTGCAGGCGACGCTTGACTGCCACGTACACCTTGACCATCTTGAGCACGCCCGGGGGCAGCTCGTCGCCCTGCGTGAGTTTCTTGCGCTTGGCTTCGAATGCGGCGTCGAACTCGCGGCGCTTCTGCGCGATCGACTCCTTGAGCGACTCGACCTGGCCGGCCGATTCCTCGTTGGAAAGCCGTATATCGAACCAGTCGTAGCGCTCGACGCTATCCAGGTAGGCCTTGGCGATCTTGGTGCCCTTGGCGAGCTTCTTCGGGCCGCCGTTGGCGGTCTTGCCGGTGAGCAGGCGCTCGAGGCGCTCGAACGTGTCCGTCTCGACGATGCGCATCTGGTCGGCGAGGTCGGTCTTGTAGCGGCGCAGCTCGTCTTCGATGATCTGCTGCGAACGCTTGTCGCGCTCGATGCCTTCGCGGGTGAAAACCTGCACATCGATCACCGTGCCCGAAATGCCGGACGGCACGCGCAGGCTGGTGTCCTTAACGTCGGACGCTTTCTCGCCGAAGATCGCGCGCAGCAGTTTTTCTTCCGGCGTGAGTTGGGTCTCGCCCTTGGGCGTGACCTTGCCAACCAAGACGTCCCCGGCCTCGACTTCGGCGCCGATGTAGACGATGCCCGACTCGTCCAGGCGCGCAAGCTGGCCTTCGGAGAGGTTGGAGATGTCGCGCGTGATCTCTTCCGCGCCGAGCTTGGTGTCGCGAGCCACGACCGTCAGTTCCTCGATATGGATCGAGGTGAAGCGGTCTTCGGCGACCACGCGTTCGGAGATGAGGATCGAATCCTCGAAGTTGTAGCCGTTCCAGGGCATGAATGCGACCAGCATGTTCTGGCCAAGCGCAAGCTCGCCCAGATCCGTGGAAGCGCCATCGGCCACCACGTCGCCCTTGGCGATGCGCTCGCCGCCTTTGACGATCGGGCGCTGGTTGATGTTCGTGTTCTGGTTGGAACGCGTGTACTTGGTGAGCTTGTAGATGTCCACGCCCACGTCGCCCTGCACCGTCTCGTCGTCATTGACCCGAACGACGATCCGGGTGGCATCGACGTAGTCCACCATGCCACCACGCAGCGCGATGACGCAGGTGCCCGAGTCGACCGCGGCCGTCCTTTCCACGCCCGTGCCGACCAGCGGCTTCTCGGGGCGCAGGCAAGGCACGGCCTGGCGCTGCATGTTCGAGCCCATCAGCGCGCGGTTCGCGTCGTCGTGCTCGAGGAACGGAATTAGGGATGCCGCCACCGACACGATCTGCGCCGGCGCGATGTCCATGTACTCGACACGGTCCGGCGTCGAGAGCGAGAACTCGTTCTTGTTGCGGCACGAGACCAGCGTGTCGATCAGCTTGCCGTTCTTGTCGATCTGCGCGTTGGCCTGCGCGATCACGAAGTTGCCTTCCTCGATCGCCGACAGGAAGTCGATCTGGTCGGTGACCTTGGCGTTGGCGACTTTGCGGTACGGCGTCTCGAGGAAGCCGTACTTGTTGGTGCGCGCGTACAGGGCCAGCGAGTTGATGAGGCCGATGTTCGGACCTTCGGGCGTCTCGATCGGGCAGACGCGGCCGTAGTGGGTCGGGTGCACGTCGCGCACCTCGAAGCCTGCGCGCTCGCGCGTGAGGCCGCCCGGTCCGAGGGCGGAGACGCGGCGCTTGTGCGTGATCTCCGACAGCGGGTTGGTCTGGTCCATGAACTGCGACAGCTGGCTGGAGCCGAAGAACTCCTTGATCGCGGCCGAGATCGGCTTGGCATTGATCAGATCGTGCGGCATCAGGTTGTCGGACTCGGCCTGCGACAGGCGCTCCTTGACGGCGCGCTCGACGCGCACGAGGCCGGCGCGGAACTGGTTCTCCGCGAGTTCGCCCACCGAGCGCACGCGGCGGTTGCCGAGGTGGTCGATGTCGTCGATGTCGCCGCGGCCGTTGCGCAGCTCCACTAGGATGCGGATGACTTCGACGATGTCCTTTGGCGAAAGCGTAAGGCGCTGTTCGATCTTGACCTCGAGCTTGGTCTTGTCGACACCCCTGGACTTGAGGTCCTGGAACATCTTGTCGACCGCCGCCTGCGCGGCTTCCTTGCTGTCGATGCCCTCCAAGCTCACCTTGTTGAGGTGCATCTCCGGCACGTTGCCGAAGTAATCGCGCACGGCCTCTTCGGCTTCCTTGGGCAGCGCGACGTTCTTGAGGCGGATCTGCCAGCTGTACTCGCTGGGCGCGCCGACGCGGCGATTGAACTTCATGCGGCCGACCGACGAGAGGTCGTAGCGCTCTTCGGCGAAGAACAGGCCGTTGAAAAGCGCCTCGACCGCGTCTTCCGTCGGCGGCTCGCCGGGGCGCATCATGCGGTAGATCGCGATGCGCGCGGCGTTCAGGTCCGCCGTCTCGTCGATGCGCAGGGTCTGCGAAACGTACGCGCCCTGGTCGAGGTCGTTCGTGAACAGGGTCTGGATCTTCGTGACTTTCGACTCGCGCAGCTGGGCGAGCAGCGTCTCGGTGATCTCGTCGTTCGCGTTGGCGATGATCTCGCCGTCTGCGCTCACCACGTTGTGGGCGATCGTACGGCCGAGCAGGTACTCGTCGGGCGCGTCGATTTTCTTGATGCCGGCGGCATCCATGTCGCGGATGTGCTTGACCGTGATGCGCTTGTCCTTGGCGACGATCGGCTTGCCCGACTTGTCGAGGATGTCGAACCGCGCCACTTCGCCGCGCAGCCGCTCGGGCACCAGGTCGAAGCGCACGTGCTGCGCGTCGATGTTGAACGTGTCGAACGCGAAGAACTCCTTGAGGATCCGCTCCGGCGTGTAGCCGAGCGCCTTGAGCAGGATCGTGACAGGCATCTTGCGGCGGCGGTCGACGCGAAAATACACGAAGTCCTTCGGATCGAACTCGAAGTCCAGCCACGAGCCGCGGTAGGGAATCACGCGCGCCGAGAAGAGGAGCTTGCCCGAGCTGTGGGTCTTGCCGCGGTCGTGCTCGAAGAACACGCCCGGCGACCGGTGGAGCTGGGAGACGATCACGCGCTCAGTGCCGTTGATGACGAACGAGCCGGTGGTGGTCATGAGCGGGATCTCGCCCATGTAGACCTCCTGCTCCTTCACTTCCTTGATGGTGGGCTTGGCCGCTTCCTTGTCGAGGATCGTGAGGCGCACCTTGGCGCGCAGGGGGCTCGCGAAGGTGAGGCCGCGCTGCTGGCATTCCTTGACATCGAACGGGGGCTCGCCCAGCGCGTAGCTCACGAACTCGAGGCGCGCGTTGCCCGAGTGGCTGCTGATCGGGAAGATCGATGTAAACGCCGCCTGGAGACCCTCGTTCTTGCGCGACTCCCCGGAGGTCGCCGCCTGCAGGAACGCGGTAAAGGATTCCAGCTGAGTGGCGAGCAGGAAAGGCACGTTCAGCACCGCGGCCCGCTTGGCAAAACTCTTGCGGATACGCTTACGCTCGGTGAGGGAATAGGTCATGAATGCTCCCGGTCAATGGTGAAGGCGAAGGGAAAGACCCTGCGCCCCTTGATGCTTTGCAAAGGACAAAACCAGGACGCGGCCCTGCCCCGCGGCGGGCTTGATGGCGTTCTGGTTTTGCACTCTGAGGGGAATCGGTAGGTATAAAAGAGGCTCGCGGCCCGGAAAGGTTCCCAGGCCGCCCGCCTGCTGTGCCTGATTACTTGACCTCGACCTTGCCGCCGGCGTCGGTGATCTTCTTGACGATGGCGTCCGAGTCGGCCTTGTTGATGCCTTCCTTGACGGGCTTCGGCGCGCCGTCGACCAGGTCCTTGGCTTCCTTGAGGCCAAGACCCGTGATCTCGCGCACGGCCTTGATCACGTTGACCTTGTTCTCGCCCGCGGCAGTCAGCACCACGGTGAACTCGGTCTGCTCTTCAACTGCGGCGGCAGCCGGGCCGGCGGCCGGGCCGGCAACGGCGACGGCAGCCGCGGCGGATACGCCGAATTTCTCTTCCATGTCCTTGATGAGCTGGGAGAGCTCGAGGACGGTCATGTTCGATACTGCTTCGAGGATCTGTGCGCGTTCCATGTTCAAACTCCGAAAAAGTGGTTTCCTGAAGAACTGCTGAAGTTTCGATTGGGGGCGGCTAGGCCGCCTGTTTCTCTTTCTGGTCGCGGACTGCGGCGAGCACGCGTACAAGCCCGGTCGGCACCTCATTCATGGTGCGGACGAACTTGGCCACCGGCGCCTGCATGGTGCCGAGCAGCGTGGCAATGAGCTGTTCGCGGCTGGGCATCGACGCCAACGTCTTGATGTCCATGGCGGACATCAGGGTGTTGGCCATCGAACCGCCCTTGATTACGAACTTCTCATTGTCCTTGGCGAACTCCGACAATGCCTTGGCGCCTGCCACCGGGTCCTGCGCGATGCCGTACATCAGCGGCCCGACCATCTGGTCGGCCAGCTTCTCGAACGGCGTGCCGGTTACGGCGCGCCGCGCGAGGGTGTTTTTCAGCACCCGCAGGTAAACACCGGAAGAGCGCGCCTTGGCCCGCAGGTCCGTGATGCGACCGACGTCGAGGCCGCGATACTCCGCGACGATCACCGCTTGGGCGTTGCCCAATTTCGCGGTGATTTCCGACACGACGGTCTGCTTCTGTTCCAGACTCATGCCCAAGGGGTTACCTCCTGGTCTAACTGTTGCGAAACGGGCCGCGCTTCAATCCAAAACTTCCGCGGCCCAACCTCGGCGACCGTTCTTCAGGACTGCTGCATCCTGTTTGGGGTACACCGTCTGCGTAGGGCGGTTGCCTGATTAAGCCTCTCGAAACACGCGCAAAAAAATGCGCTCGAAGCCCCTACGGTCTTAGACGACCGTGCCTCCCGGGGGAGACACGGCTGCCCAAAGCCTTTATTGCTGCTGTTGCTGCTGCGTCGAGACGGAAGAGACGTCGACCTTCACGCCGACGCCCATCGTGCTCGAGACGGAGACCTTCTTGAGGTACACGCCCTTCGTGTTGCCCGGCTTGGCGCGATTGAGCGCCTCCACCAGCGCAACCAGGTTTTCGCTCAACGCCTCAGGCGTGAACGACGCGCGGCCGATCGTGCACTGGACGATGCCCGCCTTGTCGGCGCGGAACTGCACCTGCCCGGCCTTGGCATTCTTGACGGCGCCGGCGACGTCCGGCGTCACGGTGCCGACCTTCGGGTTCGGCATCAGGCCGCGCGGACCGAGGATCTGGCCCAGCTGACCGACCACGCGCATGGTGTCCGGCGATGCGATCACGATGTCGAAATCCAGCGTGCCGCCCTTGATCTGCTCGGCAAGGTCTTCGAATCCAACGATGTCGGCGCCCGCGGCCTTGGCTGCCTCTGCCTTGTCGCCCTGAGCGAACACGGCCACGCGCACTTTCTTGCCGGTACCGGCCGGCAGCACGACTGCGCCGCGCACCGTCTGGTCGGATTTCTTGGCATCGATGCCGAGGTTGACCGAGACGTCGACCGACTCGTCGAACTTGGCGGTCGAGGTGTCCTTGACGAGCTTCATTGCGTCGACGGCCGGGTACGTCTTGGCGTGGTCGACCTTGCCTGCGAGCGCCTGGCGGCGTTTCGAGATCCTGGCCATGGTTACATCCCCTCCACGATGACGCCCATCGAACGGGCGCTGCCCGCGACGGTTTTCATCGCCGCATCCAGGGTGGCGGCGTTGAGGTCGGGCATCTTCACCTTGGCGATGTCCTCGACCTGCTTCTTCGTGATCTTGCCCACCTTGTCGGTGTGCGGGCGCGGGCTGCCCTTTTCGAGTCCCGCAGCTTTCTTGATCAGCACCGAGACGGGCGGCGTCTTGATGATGAACGTGAAGCTCTTGTCCGCGTACGCGGTAATCACCACGGGGAGCGGGAGGCCCGGCTCTACTTTCTGCGTCTGGGCGTTGAACGCCTTGCAGAATTCCATGATGTTGAGGCCGCGCTGTCCAAGCGCGGGACCGATGGGCGGCGAGGGATTCGCCTTGCCCGCCGGCACTTGCAGCTTCACGAAGCCGACGATCTTCTTTGCCATGTGGCTCTCCTGTTGGGTTCAAGCGAGCACGGAATTACCGCGCTCTCCCCGGTTGAAAAACGGACTGCTGTCACTGCCGGTCAGGCTTTCTCCACCTGTCCGAATTCGAGCTCGACCGGAGTCGAGCGCCCGAAAATCGTGACCGCCACGCGCAGGCGGCTTTTCTCGTAGTTCACGTCCTCGACCGACCCCTGGAAGTCGGTAAACGGGCCGTCCTTGACGCGCACCAGCTCGCCCACCTCGAACAGCACCTTGGGCTTGGGCTTTTCGACGCCCTCCCGCACCTGCTGCATGATCGCGTCGACTTCGCGCTGCGGAATCGGCGAGGGCTTCGTGGCGGTGCCGCCGACGAATCCGGTCACCTTGTTGGTGTTCTTCACCAGGTGCCAGGTGTCGTCGTTCATTTCCATCTCGACGAGCACGTAGCCGGGGAAGAATTTCCGCTCCGACATGTGCTTCTGGCCGCCCTTCATTTCGACGACTTCCTCGACCGGCACGAGGATCTGGCCGAACATGTCGCGCATGCCCGCGCGCGTGATGCGGTCCTCGAGCGCGCGCTGGACCGATTTCTCGAAGCCCGAATAGGCATGCACCACGTACCAGCGCTTATTGGTTGCCGTCGTCACTTCTTTTGCCGTCATGTCTTTTTCCACCCCAGGATGATGTCGTAGAGGACCCATTCGAGCGTCTTGTCGCTCATCCAGAGAAATACCGCCATTACAAAGACGAACGCGAATACCGCCGCGGTCGTCTGGATCGTTTCCTTGCGCGTCGGCCAGACGACCTTCTTCGCCTCGACGATCGCCTCGCGCGAGTACTCGACGAACTCCCTGCCCGGCGCCGTGAACCACGCCACCGCGCCGGCCGCGGCGATGCCCGCCAGGACGGCCATGATCTTGAGGATCAGGGCCGATTCACCCAGCGCGTAATAGCCGGCGATGCCCGCGGCCACCAGCAGTGCCGCAACTACCAGCTTGATCGTATCCGCCATCTTTTTGCTTCAGCAGCCCTCGTGTGTTGCCCTGCGCGATGCGTTACTGCGTGTCCCGCGTGTTTCGGTGGCAGGCCAAGAGGGAATCGAACCCCCAACCTTCGGTTTTGGAGACCGACGCTCTGCCAATTGAGCTATTGGCCTGCGGGGTAAGCCTTCCTACTCGAGAACCTTGGCGACGACACCGGCGCCGACGGTCTTGCCGCCCTCGCGGATGGCAAAGCGCAGGCCCTGCTCCATCGCGATCGGCGCGATCAGCGTCACCACCATCTTGATGTTGTCCCCGGGCATCACCATCTCGGTCCCCGCAGGCAGCACCACCGCGCCCGTCACGTCCGTCGTCCTGAAGTAGAACTGCGGCCGGTAGTTGTTGAAGAACGGCGTATGACGACCACCCTCTTCCTTGGAGAGCACGTACACCTCGCACTCGAACTTCGTGTGCGGCGTGATCGACCCGGGCTTGGCCAGCACCTGGCCGCGCTCGACCTCTTCGCGCTTCGTGCCGCGCAGCAGCACCCCGAGGTTGTCCCCCGCCTGGCCCTGGTCCAGCAGCTTCCTGAACATCTCCACGCCCGTGCACACCGTCTTCAAGGTCGCCTTGAGACCCACGATCTCGATCTCGTCGCCCACCTTCACGATCCCGCGCTCGACGCGCCCCGTCACCACCGTGCCGCGCCCCGAGATCGAGAACACGTCCTCAACCGGCATCAGGAACGCCCCGTCGATCGCCCGCTCCGGGGTCGGGATGAAGGTGTCCAGCGCATCGGCCAGCTTCATGATCGCGCCCTCGCCCATCTCGCCCGTGTCGCCCTCGAGCGCTTTGAGCGCCGAGCCGATGATGATCGGGGTCTTGTCGCCGGGGAATTCGTACTTGGACAGAAGCTCGCGCACCTCCATCTCGACCAATTCGAGCAGCTCGGCGTCATCGACCATGTCGGCCTTGTTCATGAACACCACGATGTAGGGCACCCCCACCTGGCGCGCCAGCAGAATATGTTCCCGCGTCTGCGGCATCGGGCCGTCGGCGGCCGACACCACCAGGATCGCCCCGTCCATCTGGGCCGCACCCGTGATCATGTTCTTGATGTAGTCCGCGTGCCCCGGGCAGTCCACGTGCGCGTAGTGGCGCCTGGAAGTCTCGTACTCCACGTGCGCGGTGTTGATCGTGATGCCGCGCGCCTTCTCTTCGGGCGCCGCGTCGATCTGGTCGTACGCCTTCGCCTCGCCGCCGAACTTCTTCGACAGCACCGTCGTGATCGCCGCCGTCAGCGTCGTCTTGCCATGGTCCACGTGACCAATCGTCCCCACGTTCACGTGCGGCTTGGTACGTTCGAATTTGACTTTTGCCATGATCTTCCCGAGTGAAGTTTCGCCGTTATCCGAGTTACTGCCTGATTTGCCGCCCGCGCTGTGCTGCCCGCTGCTATTTCCTGCCACTGCTTCCTGGTGCCCATGACGCGGATTGAACGCGTGACCTCTCCCTTACCAAGGGAGTGCTCTACCACTGAGCTACATGGGCGCATCCTTGTTTCGAACTGGAGCGGGTGAAGGGAATCGAACCCTCGTCGTAAGCTTGGAAGGCTTCTGCTCTACCATTGAGCTACACCCGCCCGCGGACGTCGTCCTTGCTGCCCTTTCATCCCGTCAATCGCCTGCCTGCTTTCTTGCTGCGCCTGCCCTGCACGTCCTGCGCCTGGTGGAGGAGGTTGGATTCGAACCAACGTAGGCGCAAGGCCAACAGATTTACAGTCTGCCCCCTTTAACCACTCGGGCACCCCTCCGGCGGAACCTGAAATTATGTGGTAATTCCGGCAGTTGGTCAAGAAAGAATGGTCTTTTCGGCCTGAATCCGCCGGCGAGCGACGCCAAAAGTGTAAGCCTGCGCTCACATTCGACACGAGCCAACGTTTATGTGCCGTAGCGCACCCGTGAATTGACCAGCTTGAGCGCGGCCAAAGCGCTGTAGCAGGCAAGCCACGCGGTCTTCGGATTGTCCGGCGAAGGAACGTTCTCGAGCACGATCGTAATGATCCCGCTCGCGCCCTTGATGCGGATCGAATGCGTATTCAGCACCAGCGCCGGATCCGCAACCACCCGCAGGCGGGTGCGGTCGAAGCCGATGCCCGCCATGGACAGCACAGCCGCAATATTGACGTTCTGGGGGAAGTGCGGGACGCCCTCGCGAGCCGAGCCCTCGAACAAGACTGTGGCTTCCTTCAACCCGTCGAGGTCGATTCCGAGCGTTTCGACATAGGCGATCTTTTTCCAGGCGGCAGGGGGCTTCGCGACCTGGATCGAGGCTTCATCCACCCCGGCAATGCAGGCGGCTTTGAGTGCATCCAGGGACCCGATCCCTCCGGATGGCACGTACAGGAGGGCACCGTTTGTTTCGGCCGCGTCCTCCGCCTGCGCCCTCAGGGCGTCGTCGACCAGCGCGCCGCCGGACAGGACAATGACCGATATCCCCGAGGAAAGGAGGTTGACCAGGTGCTCGCGCACCGCTTCGTGGGATGCTGCCTCAACAACCACGTCCGGCTTAGCCGCCGCCACGGCGTCGACCCCGACCACAAAGGGGACGCCGTACTCCCGGGCAAGCGCTAAGCCCGCCGAAGCCTGGCTACGTCCACAGATCGCAGCCACATCGATGCCGGGGCCAAGGTCGCCGCGCCTGATGTGCTCGAGGAACAGGCGGGCGATCGTTCCGCCGCCGAGAATTGCGATGCGCATGGAGGCCTCGAAGTCAAAGCGCAGGATTTTGACACACGCACTCCCCTTGGAACGGCGCCCCCCCGCTGCCCGGTTCGACTCCCGCTGTATGGACTGCTCTGGTTAGGCTTATCATCTGTCAAACTCTGTAAAACATGATGCGCCGCAAGAGTGGAGATTTCTTTGCGAATCGCGATACTCGAAGACGACCCTGACCAGCTCGCGCTGCTTAAGCGCTGGCTCTCTGACGCGGGTCATGACGTGCATGCCTATACCAGCGGGCGCGAGGCCATGCGCCTGGCCGGTCGCGAGAGTTTCGACATCTATGTGCTCGACTGGCAGGTGCCAGACGTGTCGGGCGCGGACGTGCTCAAGTGGATCCGCGGCAATGTTTCCAAGCTCGTTCCCGTGCTTTTCGTGACCGTGCGCGATTCCGAGGAGGACATCGTGTTCGCGCTCGAGACCGGTGCCGACGACTACATGGTGAAACCCGCGCGGCGGCAGGAACTGCTCGCGCGCGTAAATGCGCTCCTGCGCCGGGCCTATCCGCAGCAGGAACAGAAACAACTCAGCTTCCCGCCGTACGAGATCGACACGCAGCGAAGCGAGATCAGGCACAACGGCGCGTCGGTCGACCTGACGCCCAAGGAATTCGACCTCGCGGTCGTCCTATTCCGCAACATGGGGCGCCTGATGTCCCGCGGACACCTTCGCGAAGCCGTGTGGGGTCAGAGCGGCGATCTCGCGACGCGCACCGTCGACACTCATGTGAGCCAGGTGAGAAAGAAGCTCGACCTGCGGCCCGAAACCGGCTATCGCGTCGTTCCCGTCTACAACTACGGGTATCGGCTAGAGCAGATCGACGCGGTCGCCGCCTGACTCAGGCCTGCCGCGGCAGCGCTCCGCGTATCCCCGCGCACCTTTTCCACTTCCGACAAACTTAGCCATGGCCACATTCGCGTCGCAGGGCGACCTCGAGCCCAAGAAAATCTCCTTCGAGAAGCTTTCCCCGAACGCCTATGCCTTCACGGCCGAAGGCGACCCGAATACCGGCGTGATCGTCGGCGACGACAGCGTGATGGTGATCGACACGCAGGCCACACCGCTGATGGCAAGGGAGGTCATCAAGCGAATCCGCACGGTGACTTCGAAGCCGGTGAAGTATGTGGTGCTCACGCACTACCACGCCGTGCGGGTGCTTGGCGCTTCGGCGTATCGCCCAAAGGAGATCATCGCAAGCGACGCGACACTCGCCCTCATCCGCGAACGCGGCAAGCAGGACATGGCGAGCGAGATCGGCCGCTTCCCGCGCCTCTTCAGGGGCAAGGAATCGATTCCCGGCCTCACTTGGCCGACAATCGCGTTCCGGCAGGAAATGACGCTCATGATGGGCAAGCTCGAAGTGCGCATCATCCACGCCGGTCCCGGGCACACCGCGGGCGACACGATCGTCTGGATTCCGTCGCAGAAGGTTCTGTTCTCCGGAGATCTCGTCGAGTACAAGGCCGGTATCTACACGGGCGACGCGCACCTTGAGCAGTGGCCCGCAACGCTTGCGAAACTTTCGGCACTCAATCCCAAGGCTTTGGTTCCCGGCCGCGGCCCGGCGCTTAAGTCGGCTGCCGATTCGCTGAAGGCCATCCGGTTCACACAGGATTTCGTGCGCGGGTTACTCGAATCCGCGCGTCGCGGCGTCAAGGCGGGGAAGTCGATGAAAGAGGTTTACGAATCGACCAAGCGGCGCATGGACCCTGCTTACGGGGCCTACCCGATTTATGAGCACTGCATGCCGTTCGACGTGTCGCGTGCCTTCGATGAGGCGAGCGGCATCAAGCACCCACGCATCTGGACCGCGCAGCGCGACATCGAAATGTGGAAATCGATCGCCTGAGACCCGGCTGATGGGACGACTCTAAAAACGCGTCCCCGCCCCGCGCTAGAAGCGCGGGGCGGGACAAGTCCGCCGCAGCAAAGGAGGAGGAGGAAGCTGCGGCGGACTTGTCC
>Ga0163151_10003996_pt1 | contig 20430 bp, 23 predicted proteins | sample OliLakLV19MP5IB2_FD_145596 | JGI IMG/M metagenome (GOLD analysis project Ga0163151, IMG submission 145596) | Freshwater microbial mat bacterial communities from Lake Vanda, McMurdo Dry Valleys, Antarctica - Oligotrophic Lake LV.19.MP5.IB-2 | ecosystem: Environmental > Aquatic > Freshwater >... | reverse complement strand
CTCTTTGATTTTATTCTTTGGTTTAAAATTTTAATTGCTCAGACGAATTTGCAAACATCGGAGAATAATTCTCCGATGTTTCTCCAATAGACTATCCGGCCTTGGGCACCTTTATTTTAGTCAAATCAGTCAGGCTGGTGATCTCATCTTTAAATGAAATCTTTGCTAGCGCAGGATTGTTCAACCATTCTTCAAGTCTGCCAAAACCAATTGGCCTTTCCCATTCGGGATAATACGAATCCCGTATCGCTTGTTTAATTGTCTGTGAAACACGGTCCTCGCGGACCACAAACACAACTTTGTCGGCTCTTTGAAATGATGAATAGGCATCCATGATGTGTCGGTATCGCTTTGGATCTTTTTTCGTCAGCTCCAATTCAATCGCAATTCTGGTCTTTTTTTCATTGGCTAATTGGATAAGAGCATCTGGGAGTTTTTCCTTTTGCTCGGAACCATAATGACGTTTAAGCCCCGAGCTGAGTCTTCGTAGCTCGGACTCCAGTCTGTAATTCGTCGCAATCCCAGCTTTCAAAATCCGCAATACGATTTTTGCGAGACACTCATCGTGATTCAACTGTGAAATAAAAGGCGGAGTAACTAGCTCCTCACCAACCACTTGTTGAACTAACTGGTGTCTCTTGTTTAAGATTATCACGCCGGAAGCAAATTTTTCGTAGTGCGGAAAAAATATCTTTTGCTCGGTTAAAGAATCCCATAGCTTATACCTCCAGCTCTGACTGCCGCGTGCAAAAAACTCATTCCATAGATCCTTCGTGAGAAAGCCCGACTTAGCTGCAAACTTGATTTCTGGAATTGGCTCCCATTTCCTCATTGGCTCTCATCCCATCTTGCTGGCTCCGTAATGATGTATTCAAAATGGCCTTCGATATAACGATTGCTCACGCTGTGGGCTTCGACCCATCGAGAATCAACCTTGGCGCTCTTCAGGGCGGGCATTGCCCCCGTCTTAGGCGAGGGAGATGACGCTCGCCCTTTCGAGTACGCTTCTTTTTTTTGATCTTCCAGCTCACTATGTATAACTGACCCCGCAACCATTCCCGCCATACCGCCAAGAGCCGCGCCTACGATCACGTTTCGAGTTCGGTATTGGCCGTCTTTGCCTGGATCTGCGAGTCCACCAGCAATAGCGCCAGCGCCGACACCGAGGCCGGCCCCAAGACCAACACTTTTGTTGTCGGTCGCGCAGCCACCCATTAAAAATACGATTGATAGCGCAAAAAGTTGAATGGCAAGACAATATTTGAAGTTTGTTGATTCATGTTTTGTCATATGTTTTCCTCTCTGATTGAGTTTTGATTTTTTTGCTCAACTGGTAATTCAAGAGGTTTCGCATTTTCTTTTGTAACGGGTATAAGGTCGGGCGCAGGAATATCATCGTATTTTCGAAACTTGATATGAACAGTTTTACTCCCCGCAGCGTGCGGAATCACCATCATAGCCTCACCAACCCCAAGCTCATTTTTAAATTTATTCGGGTGAATGATGAATTCTTCAACCTCACGAGCAGACGCATCACCAGTATTTTCTTTAGCAAAAAATCCGGTCTTAGTTCGCTCGGTATATTTGACAGTTTTTGACGTGCCGATCACTTTTGAAAAGTATTCGGTAGAATCAGGATCATTGCCACGCATAAATACTTTAAGATTTGCATTGGTTAAAATTGAGTTTGCAATCGGATCGCCCAGAGTCTTGATGTCTCCCAAGGCTTGATGTGCAAAAACAATCCCGACGTTCGCACTTCTGGATTTATTAAGTATGGATACAAATCCAGGGTATAAATACTCAGTAAAGTCATCTAAGAAGACCGAAAAAAAATCTGGTTGGCGATTTGATGATCGGTGACGATTGGCCACGGCTCCTTGCAAACACTGTAAAATCATCTTCCCACTCGCTTGTCCCAAAAACGGTGAAAGTAAAACGGGGAGCTGAAAATATACAATCAAGTTTTTACTTAGCGCCTTATCAAGCGTTATCTCGGGAGCCTCAGTATTAAAGAGGCACGAGGCCTTGCCAAAGGCAAAGTGACTGATTGCCGCTAGTAAACCGCTGGTTCTCTGCGCTCTTTCTAGTGCGGGCAAATCTTTGAAATAATCTACCCATTGCTTGAGCGGATCGTTTTTGTCCCACTTTTGAACCATGTATTTTAAAATCGCGGGATTCGTCATCGCTTGGTGTAATCTTAGGAAAGTTGGAATTTTTTTCGCCTTTTCAAAAACTCGCATTACCTGAGAGAAAACCTCAAACTGCACACTTCGGTAATATGGATTTTCAAACTCAAAGGCGTTAAATACTCGCTCTGTGACTTCTTCTGGGGTTCCGCCAATTAGGGGATTAAATTGATATGACTCCTCGATATTACTCAACGAAAAGAGTCTAAAATCTTTTTGTCTGCCGCTTTGAACAGCGTAGGCCCATAATTTATCAAGTAGGGATTTATCTGCTTTGCCATCAATAAGAATTAGACCACGACCTTGCTTGATGTCTTGAATCGCCCAGGGGAGAATTACGCTCTCGGTTTTTCCGGCATTGGTTGTGCCAATAATTTGAGTGTGCATTGTCCGCTGCTGCGTTTTTATAAAAACATCTTCGCCATTTATGGTGGTTCCGCAAAAAACTGAATTTTTTTCAGGGCCAAGAATTCCAGCGTCTCGCTCCCTCTTAATTCTCGCTATTTCGCGCTTTTGCACGGCCCAATACGACACTGCTGCGATAAGAATCCCAACTATTCCTGCAAAAAGAATTTGGTGATCTAAACTGGCTTTTAACCATTTCTCAAACTTACTAAGTATCGTGAAAGTCAAAAATAACCCTGCGCCGACGAATAGCGCATGGTCACTTCCAGAGCTTTGTTGTGCTTTATCTGCCATGTGTAGCTCCTGGATCTCTAAATTGAAACGCCTGAGTCACAACCACAAAAAATATTGAACCTGCTTTTAACTCAATCCACTTCCGTTCTTTTTTCATACCCTCAGCTAGTGTATTCGCGCGGTCTTTGGCGGTCTCAGCCACCGCGTTTTTTAGTCCGTTATCGCCGCCGCCTGGGTTGCTACCCAAAGCACCTCTTTGCATTGATCCTTCGGCATAAGCTCCGATGAACCTTGTAAGCGTTTGCCCTACGGTGTTCTTCATAGCATTTGAATGAACGTCGCCCTCGACTCCAACCTGACCATCTGAGCCAACTCCAATCCCAGCGATTGGCTTCATGGTGCCGTTAGGAAACTGAACCGACTTCCAATTCACTTGCACTCGTTCAGAAGCATCGTCAAAGCTCGCGTCTCCATAGAGCTTTGCACCTTGAGGAATCGCCGTGCCGTCCTCCTGAGTGACTTCTTTGTTGACCGTGGCAGTGAGCGGCATCGAATGCGAGTCGAGCGTCATCGACTGGTCAAGCACCACCGAAAACCTTGCTCCTGGTGGAAGTTGAGTTTTTGAATCAAAACCACCGCGAGATAAGACCATTGAGCTATTTCGATTAGCTGAACTGCCCCCACCGCCGCCACCAGAGTTATAAAGGTGGTCAAGTGAATTAGGCACAGATCCAGCCTGACTTTTTGCACTTTGAAGTTGGGCAAGCGTATCCTCAGTAGGATTATTCTCATGAGGCGTCATGGCATTCGCAGGATTTGACCCAGCCGACGTTCTGCCTTCTGATTTCTCATAAAATATTTTTTGATCGGGCCTTGGTGTGGGCAAGAGCAGAATAACAACGACCATGCTAATCACTCCGACAATAGAAACATTGCGAATAATTTTCCAATTAACATCTCGCTTTTTGGTAAACGGCAGAGCGTCTTTCAAAACTAAATTTGAAAGACGCTCCTGTAATTTGTCTATTTCCACTGGTTCATCCTTGGAATTGTTAAAAACGATGTTTTTTTTCGTCTCAGTTCAATTCGAATTGCTTTTGTGAGGTCAATATCTCTCCCTAAAATCTGTATCACCCCTTGAGTGTTTTCACCCACGGCAAGATCAGCTGTTGCAATGAATAAACTTTGAATTGGTCTCGTTTCTTTTTCCTGTATTAGCCAAAACCATTCGGGCTTAATGACAGTTTTTTTGGCTGCTCTTATTTGAAACTCGATTAAAAACACGCCCTCACTTGCGCGGCCAAGGCGCTTACTTTCAAAAGTAATTTCGTCATTAGAAACTGAGCGAACAAATGGCGTCCATCGAAGTGGCGCAGCCTTCTTTTTAGCTTTCGGTTTTATATTTTCAAGATAAATAACAAAGTCAGAACTGGCTTCAGCTCCAGTGACAAGTTGGACGTTGTATCTCTGGTAGTCGGTATAAATATAAAGATTGCTCTTTTCTCCTGCTTGAAGTGGCTTGATCGTGATCGCTTGATCTAGATATTCCACCTTAAATTTATCTTGATCGCCAACAACAACACTGTTGGGGCGATCAGGCACTTGGATAATCGTAGCGATACCAAGGGCCGTTCGAACGGTAACAATCTGATCGGTATGATATTCAACATGGCGGACCCGTTCGTTGGCGAAAGACAATGCAGGGGCAAGGAGCATGATCCAAAAGATTGGATTCACGGTGACTCCTATTTAAAAATTAAAATTCCAGTCTCAGGTGACCATTAACAAAACGGCATTACTGCTTTTCAAGTTCTTTCGTAACATAAATTCCCCACGGGTTCTCCTTTGTTCTTGGGCCGAAATCGAAACTCAATTCCAATTTTAAATCACCAGCCGCTTTTAGACTTTGAATTGCTGTGATTCGGTCCCCAAGAATTTGCACATTCCTGCGGCGAAGATCAACCGTAAGAATTGTGGCATAAACCCGCTGAGAAACAAGTTTCTCAGTCGAGAATTTAACGACGTTTGCAGCTGCTCCCAAATATGCCTTCATTGCGCTTAAGTGAATCATCGACAGTGCCTCAGCCAGTTTCTGTTTAACTGTCTCTGGGGTCCACTGATATCGAAGTTCAAGGTAGCGCCTCATTGCAGACTGAACTTCTAGTTCAGGATTGGGCAAACTCACTTGGTTTATGGGTTGGGCATTGGGGTTCAGGGTCAAGACGACTGGGCTTCGAGTTGCCAATACAAAAATCAAGACAAGTGCAAGAATTGTGATTCCAGCCATTGAAATTGAAAACATCTTCAAGAATTGATTCGAATGAGTTAAGTCGCCAAGAAGCTTTGGAAACTTCAAGGATTTTATTTGAACATTAGTTTGCATAAGGTTCCTTATTTTTAAAAACGGTACATTGAGCGTTGATTTTATTTTTCGGATCGTCTTTTTTCTAATCTTGCGCTCACAAAATTCTTTCCGCTGGATAGGCCACCCTTAGTTGCACCGTACATCGTGGCAGCTCTAGCAGGGGTGGCCACTATTGCGGCAACAGAGGCCGGACCAATGACTGAAGACATTGAAGTAAGCCCGCCATTTATAAGTGACCGTACAAGCATTGGTGTGGCTAACATGGCAATTGCGATAACAAAATTCATCACTATTAGTTCGACGTAACTTCCCTCACTGCGATACATTTCGCCAAAACTTAGGGAGGCAAGCATTGCTCCTAAGATTGCCCAGACAATTTTCCAAGAAGCGACTTCAATCATTCCTCTGAATAGATTTTTCGTAATTTGGCTGGTACCAGGAAACAAATTAAACAAAAGCAGCAAGGGTGCCGTAACCATATAGAAGAGCCAAAAGAAGTGATACATTGCAAGTGTTAAATATCTCGCGATATAAAGCACCAAGTAACTAATGAATGAAAGTCCCGCTATAATCAGATCATCGAACTGTAGCAGAATACTTTTTAGTGATAACGAATATCCCTGAGACTTTTCCTGTGCCATGCGAATGATAACGTCGATATTGTTCATTTGATCAATTTTATCAGCTATCCCATCGGCGACCACAATGATGGCGCGACTGATATCAGGAAGGGCCGCCAGTAATAAAGTTGCGACAATGGTCCTCCTTAAGGTATCGACAAATTCGAGGCCACCGCCTGGCGCCCGAAACCATGCACTCGCTATCGCAATAGCAAAAAACAGCGGCAGCATTAAATAATAAAGTCTCACAAATTCTTGATGTAAGTCGCGCATGAGTGAGCCAAGAAGTTCAAACTGTGGCATCTTTAATTTCCTCCGTCTAGGGGAGCGAGTTTGGTGCTATCGGGAAGTCCACCAAATGCGTGTGAGAGCCCATCGTACTGGGTGCGAAACTGTGCGGCTTGTACTTTTTCTTTTCGGTTTGAGAGAGCCATATTTTCGCCCATCATTTTGAGCATCATTGAGTTAGTTCTCAGAACTTGAGTGGTCACTCCTATTAAAATTGCAATTGATTGGGCTGTCAGCTTTGCCGCCCCCTGCGGATTTACTACTTGAGAATGGTCAATTATTTTTCGACTTTCGTCGTCAGCACGGTCTGCAAATCGAAATAGCGTGCCGTTCATGGCGATACTTTCTGAGGCCGATTGATCTTGCGCGGCCTGTAGCCGTGACTCGCTAGTATTGGGAATTCGTCCGTATAAATCTTGAAGCGTTGATAATACGCGGTCAGCCGTTTCCAAATCTCCGTACAGACCAGGATTGAATTTTGGATTTAGCATCTGAATGACGGCAAGTCCGTCTCTAATTCCTCGATTTATATCTCTCATTAAATTTAGCGTATTTGCGCCAGTGCCTAAGATTTGCTGAAGTTGCGTCAATTGCTGAATCGCATTTGCTAAAATCTGCACCAATACAGCAACGTCGCCGCCGAAGATGTCGGCACGACCTGGCTGTGGGACCATAAGTCCAAAACTTATGAGTCCCACAACAATAAATTTCTTAATTTTCTTCATGTTACTCCCTTAAGACCAGCGGCTAAACCATTTGGGTAAAGTTCGGCTGCTTTTTTGATGGCTTCTGGCAATTCAAGACCTTGCTTTCTCAGATCTGCGACCAAATTGTTGTCTTGTGCGTCTGACGTCGATAGCCAATACTCAAAGGGACTTGGAAATATTCTTATAACTTGACGATGATCTCCTGCAATCATGAATCCTTCTGAAAACTCTCCCTTTCGTTGTTGAAGCGAGTGAACAAGATTTAACTCTTGTTCATTAAGTTTAAGTGCCTGAGCTAGAATTTCAGAATCTCCGCGCTGGAGCATTACAAATTTCGTCGCGGTATTGTTTAAAATCGCAGCCCCAATTGGCGAGGCCACGATTTCTTCTACACCTTGAGTAATAAATGTTATTCCAGAGCCAGTTTTTCTGAGAGTTCTCGCGCAATACTCCATAAATCCAGCCGCAGCCTCAGATTTCAGAAGCTCCCACGCTTCGTCCAAAATAATTCGTTTACGATTTACTTTGTCACTCTCCACTTGCGAAAGAATGAAGTCCGTTAGAATCAAAATCATTACGCTTTGTAAATCGGGATGGCTTGATAGCCCCTTCAGATCAAAGGTGCAAATATTTGCGTCCGTTCTAAGGCCTCCCTGGCCATCAAGCAATCGCCCATAAGGTCTCTCGCCAGTCCAGAGATATAACATCTTAGAAATCGCTCTCATCGAGTCTTCTTCGAAAACAGATAAATATTTTGCGAGGTCAGTCAAAGTTGGTATTTCGCCCTTTGGTCGGCGAGAACGATAAAGTTCAATCACGGCTCGCTCTAAAAGTGCGCGGTCGAGTTTTGCTAATTTTACTTTATCATTTTCTGCAACCATGCACTCAATGATTGCTAATATTGATTTCAGCTTCTGATTACTGGGCTCTTCTTGTGGATTTGTGAGGTGAAAAGGATTTAATTTGTAGTTGTCGGTAAGATTAATTTCTAAATACTGACCATCAAGACTCTCCGTAAGTTTCTGGTAGCTTCCTCCAATGTCGATAATAAATACCCGAAGACCACGAGCTAATTCCTGGAGCAAGATGCAGTTATTTAAAAAACTCTTTCCGGCTCCACTCGAACCCGTGACGAGCGCATTATAATTGGGTAGACCAGGATCAAAAGGATTAAAGCTTACAAGCCCATTGAGGCGATTTCTAAAAATAACCGCCGGGTCGCTGTCACCAACCCTCGGACCATAGACCGGAAGAAAATCTGCAAGATTATGTGTCTTCATTTTTCTAGCGCGCTCCAAATTAATAGGAGCTGCTGGAAAATTGCCCTTCATTATTTTCCAACTCCCAACGGTTTCTTCTAAGCCCTCTGCACCCTGGAGCGAGCGGAACCGCGCCAAAACCTCGCGCACTTCGCGATTGAGTTTTTTGTGGCCATCGGTTGTCGCTGGTGCTCTTAAAAGAATATTCAACTGAACGGCATAAACTCTCTGCCCTGTAGAGAGTAATTCCCTAATCAACTCCTCGGTAGAGTTCAACTTAGTCTCACTCTCAAGGTCGCTTGCTTTATTCCCTTGAGTTAGTGCCATAGAGTGAGCCATTTTTCGTTTTTGTTGCAGCTTTGCCATCTCATTTGCTTGGGGCGGAACCTCAAGAGAGAGCGTCAACGTGTAATGAAATGGAAGGCGTAAAAAGTGAGCAAGTTGGCCAGCAAATGTAACTTCGGGCAGAGTCTTAAGGGTCACCAAACGATGCTCAAATCCGTCCAAGACAAATTGTTCATAGCTGAGAACCAAATCTCCAAACACCAATTGCTCACGCGGCGATTGGTTGGCAAGCCATTCTGTCTCATCAAGCACCTTTGGGTCTATGTCCGGCCCAGTTGGCGTCACAAGTTTTGGCGAGGGCTCGCTGTCAGCACGTTTGGGATTAAGAAAACGATAAACATTGGAAATCAAATCTTCTCTAGATAGGGCATGGCACGAAAAACCCAGAGACTCCAAGGCAGAAATCAAAGTGTCAACATTCTGACTCAGAGACTCTATTGTTTCCTCATAGGCAAGGCCTGCCTTGGTAGAAAAATCCGATTTCCTTTTCCAAAACGCAGATTTTTTCTGGTCCACCATCTCGGTTCGAATGTAAACACAAAGTTCTGGGCGATAGAGCTCCTTGGTATTCATTGCTAAGGTCAGAGATTCTTCGCGATGTTTTGCGATGCTCTGAACTAATGGATGCGCCATATCAGTCTGAGCATTCTTGTGCTTTTTAATCAAATCAGAGAAATCAGACCCTACGCTTAAAACAAATTGTAAAGTGGTACCTTCGGTCAATGAGTCAAGCGCGGCCCTCATTCCTTGGGTTAGTTGATTCACTTCACTTTCACCAAAGCACTCAATGTCGATCAGAGACACTTTGAGTCCACACACTAAGGAGCCGTCAATAAGTACGGCATGACCGAAGGGCTCCGCAAAAAAATCCCAGAATGGAAGCTCCTGGCAAAGTGCCGCATCTTTTTTATTTGCATTAGGGTTCATTAATTTCCCCCCTTTCTAAATTTTCGATATTTTTTATCAGCTCGACCAGCAGCCTTGTAAGAGGGTTGTGCTATGATTTCCCCTAAATGCTGCAAGTAATTGTCCGGCTTTCCGCGTTTTGAAAAATAGAGGAACGACGCCAAAATCAGCGTAGTCCCCCATACTAGCGGATAGCGAAAGGATGTCGTCCCGAACACTAGGTTTGTCACTGCCAAATTCATGAAAATTATAAGCAGGTCTGGCAACTCAAAGCCAAAAAGTTTCGTCTTCATTTCAAGCGCACGCGCCACTTTCGTTGTAAGTAGTCCCTGGTTTTCCAAATTCCTTCCATTTCTTAGCGAACAGTTTGTGCAATAAAATCAACAATCGCTTGTGCGCCAAAACCGAATATGCAGCCCAGAATCGCATAGGCGATATGTTGTTTCGCATTTGGATTTCCGGTGAACAACGAAAGTGCTGAAAGAGCAATTCCCATCACTGCGAGCAGTGGTAAAATCACTCCTGTGAGTTTATATTTGAGACCCTCAAGACTTCCTTCGAGCCCAGCGTGGGCAAAGTCAGGAAACAAAATTGCTAAAGATAAACAAACACCAAAAACTAAAAAACTATTTTTATTTTTCATTTAAGTTCCATTTTTTAAGAATTAAAAACTCAAGTAGTCTGGCAGTTATAAAATTTCAAAACAGTGATCTAAGCGGCGTCAGGAATTACATCCTCTGGTTTAGGCAGCGAAACTGAGTACGCGGATGACTCTGGATGTGTGCTCATGAAAATCGGCTTATCCAATAGATCAAACTCAATAGTGACAAGACCTTGTGTGGTATCAATCACGCCATTGCCAACGATATTCCAAAAATATTTATTTTTGCCCAAGGGATTTTTATTAGGTTCCCGGGTCATCACTAAATATTTAGAAGCATCATTTTTATTGAGAATTAAATAAAATCGCTCGCTCACAAGCGTCCAGAGTCGCAGAGTGAGCATGGATTGGCCGTCTTTCAGATAAGCCATGCCGACGCTTTTGGTTTTTTTCATTTTTCCAGAGGCATCTCGCTCTCCTTGGAAGACCTGAAAACGATAAAATTTGTCATTGTGCTTTTGAGTTTCTACATTTTGATCCATTTCTAATATCCTTTTTTCTATGCCGCTTTAAGTACGGCAGTTTTTGTGGAATTCTCAGTAAGTCCTGCTTTTAGATTTAGGATTGCCATTTCAATGAGTTCATCGGCAGCCCTCCAACTAATGCCCATGGTGTGCGCGATTTGGAAAATTGAGTATTTCTCCCAAAATCTCAATTGAATCACCAATTGCTGTCGCCAGCTCAGCCGAAGTAGGTGTTGATGAAGTACCTCATAATTATCTAAAGACAGTTGTTGTCGAAGCTGAGGATTAAATTGGTTTTTCATATTACGACCCCTCTCATAAAAAATTCCTTCGTAGACTCTGCCTTGTTTTTTTACTCTCTAAGAGGTTGTAAGTTTCCAAATCTAATTCGGAGTGTTTTTTAAAAAAATGAGTCAGAAAATATTTTATTTTTCTGAAAACAAAGCTTTTGGGTTTATCGTTAACAAACGCATTGAGAGATTCTTTCCTGTACTTTTCTATTTCGTCGTTTTGTGTTTGGTCTTTCATAAATTCTCCATTTGAATTTTGCTCAAGAAGCGATTTTTTTAATTTTGTCAGTCTCAATTTTACGAATGGGCCTCATGTGAATAATTTCGATTGCTCTGGCTGCGGAGTAACAGGTCTCAGTGTCTTCGTAGTAATCTTCGAAGTAGAGACAGTTTGGGCAATGAGCATAGTCGCTCAAATGCTCAAATGAACGTAATCCACAGCGTGGGCAATCAGTAAAATATGCTTTCTTGGGCATGGCCTCTCCCCCTTGTTATTTGGTGGGAACTTTTTTGTTCCTACACCTATTTAAATTGCAAGGTGTGCCAACTTTTTTTAAAAAGTGAGTTAGCTTATTGAGATCAGTAACGAATGGGTGTGTTTTTTAGTTTTTTGAATTAAACGATTGCCCACAGAGATTCTGTGGATTACTTGCTCGAAAAACAGAAATTCAGGTGAGGAATTTGGTGTTTACGCGAAACCACAGAATTTCTGAGGGGGCACAGAGATTGTGTGGGTCAAACAATCCTTAGACGGCCACGCAGTAGTGTTCGCTCGTAAACATGCTAATTTGGTAATATCTTCACACCGCCACAGAAACTCTGTGGTTAATGACTCTAGGTGGAATTCATTTACAAAATCGAATGGTTGTTGTTGTTTTTTAGAAAAATTATATCTCTGACCCACAGAATCTCTGTGGGTATTACCGTGATTTCACTGATTTCTGTGCTATAAAGCATTTTAAAATTGAGATGGGAATTTCATAACTACCTACAACTCTTGCCGATTCCACCACTGATCCAGTCTTGGCCTCTCAATTGCTTTAGAAGAATTATAGAGGTCGACGAGCCTTTAATTTTTTGGCGGGGGTAGAATGATTGCGGCGATTCAAAAGGAAGAGACATTTAATTCAGGTCGGTCGCACTTAAAGTCGGCCCTTCCATTTTCTTACGAATCTATTCGCATTGAAACTGGCCGACGCCCCATTGGCTTTCGCTTCTCTAAGTACATCACAGATATTTCCGCAGTTTTAAATAATCGAGAAATAATTGTCTGCGGAGAGTCAGACGATCAAGACACCGGAATGAACAAGGCCATATCAGAATTGATTGAGCGATCTGCGCTCTTGGCCTTTGGCGGTCAATATGGCGCTGAAACAAGTAACGGCTGGGCCGCCCATCCCACAAAAGATCAAGCGAGGATGAATGCAATCTTGGAATTGGTCGAAAGAGATGCCGTTTTGGCTCAGTGGTACACAAAAACTCCGTTCACCCAGCTTGAACAAGATCAACTACCTTTAGAAATTATCTCATGGCAAAAGTCGGAATTATCTCGCTCAGAATTTCCAATATTGAAATTTCTAATTTCAACCAAAGGCCTTGGCCCATCGGTGACATGTATTTTGATGAATAAAAATGGCTTTGGCGTCAGCGCTCACTCTACTAGAGCCACTTTGGAAGATGCTATTTCTAGCGCGATTTCTGAAGCTTGTCGAGCCGCCCACGCGTCAATCCGAAAGGCTCATTGGAAAGACACACTCAAGTTAAAAGAAACTGACTTGGGGTTTGTAGGCCCAAGTGCTCATGCGCTATTTTACGCCTATCATGAACCCTTTCCCTCGTGGATGTTTGGTAAATCTGAACCCTTTGAATTGGTGAAATCATTTTGGGGTGAGAATGTAAAACATTGCCTTAAGGACCGTCGCTTTTGCTACCAACAAGTGATGAGTATACCGACCCATGTCGGCTTTGCTCATCATCCCCTAGCACTGACGCTTAAGTGGCAATCGACCAATATAGAAACCCTCCTAAGAGAAAAAGGAATAGAAAGACTAAATTTAAAAACTGAACCGATAAATGAGAAGCCTCATATTGTTTCATAACAAAAGGAGTACGAAGGTGAAAAATAACAAAACGACGAGATCTGCGGCTTTGTTTGCCATGATAGGAGTATTCCAAGTATCAACTGCACACGCGGATGGACAATCGTTCACACCGATTGAGAATCTTCCTCCAGAGCAGCGGCAGCAAATCACTGAAGAGGTCGCTAATATCACAAAAAATATTATTATTGACTGGGACGAGATCGCTGTAGGACTGGATGAGAATGAAAAAATAATTTTTATTCCAAAATCAGAGGCGGGGCTTAAGCACTTGGCTAACCCGAGTTGCTTTGGTTCAATAATGAATGAAAAATGAAAATGAAATTACTGCTGGCTTTAATTTTTTGTGTTTGCGAGGGGGGCGCTGTGGCGCAACAATCTAGAGTTATCAAAACGTATATGTCATTTGGGCGCCCTGTCGATCCGGCAAATGTGAAAACACTCGTTGATCTCGACCTCTCCTACGCACTCGCTTCGACACTGGTGGACTGGACGCCCTCTAGAAATCTCAAAGATGGAATCGCAAAGCTGGTGGAGGGCACTTCAGACAAAGAAGTCGTTTTTAAAATTAGAACTGAGGCCAAGTGGTCAGATGGAACGGCAATAAATTCAGACCAGATTATTAAAAGCTTCAATCGTGCTAAAAAACTTTATGGCGATGATCTAAAAAGTCTGTTTGAAATTCTAGATACAATTGAGGCAAGGGATTCATCAACGATTATTTTCAAGCTGAATCGTCCAGTTGGTAAAAGTTTACTATTACATAAATTGACCGAGCCGATGTATGGAGTTGTATTTGTTCGCCCAGATGGTTCCCTTAACCTAGCGAAAACTAGCGGTCCATTCTTTTTGGGTCACGAATCGAAAAAAGAACTTACACTTTTAATAAATTCACATTGGTATGGGACCGAAAAAGGCATGGCTGAGCAAATTATTATCAGACAGCCAAGCGCGCAGGCAACTGGCGACCACGAAGGGTTTGGTGAAGATTCTTGGCCAAACATAGTTGCATCGTCGTCGTTGATGTCAAAAGAGCTAGAAAAACGATATGAGCAGCAGCATTTTTCTAGATGGAATCGGAATTTAGATAGAATTTTCTTTCTAGTGCCAAGTAAAAAACTTTCAAACGCTGAGGGACGAAAATTATTTCTTGCACTAAATGAGAATCTCGACCGCAAGGTTTTAACGAACAGTTTGACGGGCTTTAGTCTAAGTCAGCAGTTTTTTCCGCCTGGGTATGTAATATTCGACCCAGATTTTCAAAAAATAAAAGCTGAAAATATAATGCCGACCCAATTTAACAAGAAGCCTCTTGAATTGTTAGCGGTGTCTGGCCGCTTGGATCAAGTGTTGAGGGAGAATTTATCAAAATCTATAGAATTGCAAACCGGACATAGGCCAAAGTTTATCATGGTGCCACTGAGCGAATTTGATAAAGCACGGGCCGCAGGTAATTACGATATACTCGTAGCTACGATTCCCGTAAATGATCCTAATGTAGAGGGAGCTGTCTCTTTTTTCTTTGGCATGAACCCACCCCTTATTCCAAACTCAGGTGAGGGCAGTGGTGACTTTAAAACTCGTACTATTGCCGCTAGAAACTGGGAAGAACCCAAAAGAAATGCTGAGTATCGAAAAGTGTTTACTCAATCGGTGCAAGATGGGTGTCTGCTCCCTCTTTTTCATTTCTCGTCAATCGTTGTTGCGCGAAATGGAATAGATTTATCTAGAGTTCCCACTAGCGATGAAACCGTTGCTTTTTCTAAGGTAAGATTTAGATGACTCAGACGCGAACTATAGAGACATTTTTTCGGAGAGCGCTTTTTAAGTACGCGGGACTTATTTTTGGCTCTTTGGTACTTATTTTGTCCGCAACTTCTTTTTTACTGGCGCGTGAGCAAGCAGCCGCGAGTCTCCAGGAAAGCGCCAGAGCAACAGCTCAGGCCTTTAAAGATCGAATAATTGATGGAGATATTCGTTCAGTTGAGGCTCAGGTGCGCGATCTGCTTTTGTTAAAAGAGCACGAAGTCGTGAAAATATTGAGGGCAGACCACTCAAAAATCTATAGCCAAGTTGGTGACAGGCTTGAAATTGCGCAATGCCCTTCTATCGGAGTTCCCTGTTTTGATGGCTATTTTGGGCCAGCACGAATTGAATTTCCAATTTCAATGGATAGTGCCAATAATACGCCTTTTCGTTACCTCTATATTTCAAGAGCTATTTCATTGAATTGGTCATTTCTAATTACGGTTTTTCTGATTTTTTCAATCGGCTATTTTGCACTGATTATTTATTTTTTGAGAATCTCGAAAGTAGCGTCAATAAGCTTGGGTTCAGAAATTAAAAATTGGTCTGCTCGTATCAGAGAGAATCCGAAAGATGCTGGCCCCAGGCATCAAGTACCTTTCAACGAATTAATTCCGCTCAAAGAAGCTCTGGATGGCTTAACTCAACAAATAGAAAACTTTGAGCGAACGGCAACAGATAAGGCAAGACTTTTGCTTCTAAGAGGCATTGCACACGACTTATTGACTCCCGTAGCGCAGCTTCAATTGAATCTTGCGACGCTTGAAACACGTCTCCACTCCAACGACCAAAATGAACTTTTGACAGATATTCGAGATTCCTTAAAGAGGGTCACGGGTGTGGCATCCCAGGTCAAAAGTTTAAATGAAAAAACGGCGCCCGAAAATACTGAATTGGTTAGTATGGTCGAGAGTGAGGTAAAAGCATTGTCGGAAAACGAATCCCTTACATCGAAGGGCATCAAAGTCAGATTTAGTTCGAAGTCAGATAGCATTCGTTGCCCGTTTTCAAAGACTGATATTTCAAGAATTCTTGCTAATTTGGTTCAAAACGCCTCCGATGCTTCGCCAAATGGCAGCGTTATCAATGTTCGAGTCAGCACCGAAAATAATATTGGCACACTTTCGATTGAAGATTTCGGCAAAGGTATTTCAAAAATGGCCCAGCCAAATGTTTTCGATCCAGAGTTCACCCTAAAGCCGGGGACTGGAACTGGTCTTGGTTTGGCTGTGGTGAAGTACATTTGCGATAAAAGGTTAGCCAAAATTGAACTTAAGAGCGAACTAAATAAGGGGACAAATATTTCGATTCAGTTTCCTATTTTGCGAGGTGAAACTTGTATAAACTATTGATTGTCGATGATGACCTAAAAATGTTGAAGGCAACACAATCGTTTCTGAATTCTAATAATTATGAAGTTAAAACGTGTTCCTCACCGAGCGAGGCTCTTGAACTTCTGAAAAAGGAAGAGTTTGCGCTCGCTCTTTTTGATTATCAGATGCCCGAAATGATGGGCGACACTTTGGCATCGCTGGCGCATCAGGCGAATCCAAATCAACAAATCGCGATGTATTCGTGTGATCTGTCTCGCGAAGCCTTAAAAAACAGTATGCGGGCGGGAGCATTGGACTTCGTTGACAAAAGTTTGGCACCGCCGGAACTCCTCGCGACTGTGGCTTCATTCTGTAACCGTTATGAAGAAGCGTTTCGCACTATTCGACCAGAAATGTCAAAATCCGAAAATAGAAAATTAATTGAATCTGTTGGTATGGTTGGGCAGTCCCAAGCGTCGGCAGAGTTGGCAACTAGGGTTCAAAAATTTGCAGCAGCTTCAGATACCTCAGTGCTTATTTGCGGAGAGTCTGGCACGGGTAAGGAATTGGTTGCTAAAGCGCTTCATAAGTTGTCATCAAGAGCGAAGGGCAATTTCGTCGCTATAAATTGCGCGGCCATCCCTAGAGAGCTACTTGAGTCCGAACTATTTGGCCACAAAAAGGGCTCTTTCACTGGAGCCATCGCTGACAAGGTTGGCAAATTCGAGTTTGCCAATCATGGAACCATTTTTTTAGATGAAATCGGTGATATGCCGATGGAGTTGCAAGTAAAATTATTAAGAGTTTTACAGGAACGTGAAATAATTCCGGTCGGCGCCAGAAATCCTCAAAAGATAAACGTCCGAATTATTTGTGCGACTCACAGAAATTTAGCGACCCTCATCGCAAATGGAACCTTTCGCGAAGATTTGTTTTATCGGATAAACGTTGTCCATGTTGAGATACCTCCGCTCAGGAGTCGCGTTGATGACATCGAGCCCTTAGTGGCGCATTTTACGGATCGCTATAATAAGAAGAGTGGGAAAAATAAATTTTTTCAGCGTAGAACCCTTGATGTATTCAAACGCTACGCATGGCCAGGCAATGTTCGTGAGCTTGAAGGAATGGTAGAGCAGCATTTAGTAATTTCTGATGAATCTATGATTGGCCCGAGTGATCTGGATTTAAAGCTTTATGGCAATCAGGTTGAGTCCGTATCGGGTCTTACGTTTTCGAAGTTTCGAGAGATGAAGAGGAGCGAAGAGACCGATTTTTTAAAAGCAGCGTTACAAGAATCTGGCGGTAACAAAACCGAAGCATCGCGTCGCCTCGATATTACTCCCAATCACTTGAGGCATTTGCTTCACGGATCTAGGTAGAAAGCCCAAGAATTTACATGTACGCTGGTTTATGAAAGTCATATTCTGAGCGATTTCGAATAGGCCTTGAAACAACATAAATCATTGTCGATTCTATAAACCGGTGGCGAAGTTGTTGTTGGATCATCATTAGACTAGCCCCTCGGTTCAATAGATTGGTCGCTAAGCTGTGGCGGAGCAAGTGTGGAAATACCCTGCGTCCAATTTTAGCTTTTACTGCCATGACCCGAAGTGTTTTTCGAAGATCACCGGTGGTTAATTGTTTTTTTCTGACCAGAGTCGTAAATAAAAATTCTTCTTTTTCTCTCGGATAATCCCGTAAGTAATCAATCAGGACTTTGGTACATTCAGCAGAAATATTAATGACCCCGTCTTGGCGATTTTTTCCATCACGAATTGTTAATTGATTCCCTCCTAAATCAACGTCTTCAACTTTAATATTGCAAAGTTCATTGTTTCGAGCGCCTGAATATGACAGCAAACAAATCATGGCTTTTGTTCGAATATTTTTGGCGGCTAATAGTAACCGTGAAACTTCGGACTCAGTTAAAACATCTTTGATAAGTCTCCTTGGCTTTTTTGGCCTTGTCAGTTTAACGACTCCTCCTTTGTAGCGAGTGTAGTGCTCTAGGCCCAGAGAGGTATTTACAAGATGGGAGTAGCTATATTTTTTGTCATACATCCAGCCTATGTATTGTTTTATGTGGGGGTAGCGAGGGATAAATTTTTTCATTCTCCTTAAAGAAACGCTCACAGTTCTGCAATAGCCGCCTGCTGTTATTCTTGCAAGGCCACGGTCTACCATCAGATACTCTTCGAATCTTTTCATTTGTCGAGCTAACTTTATTTTATTCATTTAATTCGCCTCTATAAATTAGTTATTGGTTATTTATTTTTTTCAAAAATCCAAAGTGTATGTTCGGGCATAATGGTGTAACCAGGGTGGCGCTTTTTTCTTTTTTTAGGGCGAACTCTGGCGATTTTATACTCGTTACTTTGCGGGCTGTTTGATGTTCCCTGCATATTTTTAATTCGCCTGTTCCACTTACTGTTGATCATTTTTGAACTCCACTGGTCTCTGAAGCTTGCGATACTGATTCAGGGCTACGAGCAAACGAGAAAAGTTTTTGTCACTCAATCTCAAAAGTTCCCATAAGAAGACGTTTCCGCTACCGTTCCAAATATCTAAAGAGGCACGAACCAGAATCTGTTGCTCAAATGTTAGTTCCCAACTATCTGCAAGCAAAGCCGCTGGGCTTTCACGGAGAATTGTCTCTGTAGAAGACTCAAAGAGAAAATCAGACAAACTTTTCTCGGAACCTAGTAAACGAAAAATAATCGCTTTTTTGTGAACGAACACTATTGATTTCACGAGTACTGCCTCCATTAATAATTCGAATAGATCTTTTGCAATGCAAACAATTATTTGCTATCTCGTCTAATTCTCTTTTAAAGCTATTTACTTTATGATTTGGTTTTAAGGGAGAGTGGTGAGTTACTCTGATTTTTAAAATTTTTCGAATACGAAAGTTTTTCTGGCGCAGACAGCGGTTCTCGCGCCCTCTGTCAGTGAGAGCATATTTTTTTTCTGAAGCTCTGCGATTTTTTCTGCGTCCCTCTAGGCTGCAATGTGGGCCGCAATACTTATGGCCCCGCCAACAATGTTGACAGTATCGAAAGGTCCTTTGGCAATGGGGACAGATTTTTTCAATTCCAACAAGCACCGCAAACTCTTTGTTTTCCGCCGACGGCATATTTTTGGGTGACCCTTCCCGACATGGCATCAAAAAGGTCACCCAAATGACCAAAACAGGTCCAAAACAGACCATTTTGAGGGGGGGTAGGCATCGAAATGGTCACCCAAAATGGGCAAAAACGGGTGGTCACCACTCAAAAACCCCTCTTTTTGGTCACGATTTTCACATCTCCATATTTAAGTTATTATTTTAATTAATGAATTCAGCTTTCAATTTTGTAAAAATGGCGTTTTTTGGCACTTTTCAGAGAAAAAATTATTTACAGATTGGTGCACTTGGATCTTTGAAACAAAGGTAGGTTTTGATCTCAGAATTTTCCTTCTCTGCCTTTTGAACTTTAGCTTTTATCTCAGAATTTTCTTGTTTGAGTTTATTAATCTCTTGGTCCTTGGCGGCACCATCAGCCTCTAACTTCTCTGCTTTGGCATTAACCGATGCGATGCCGCGGGTGTGGTCATCAGACGCATTTAAAAGCTCTGTAAGCTTCGCATTAAGGGTTTTGAAGGCTTCGATTAGCGGGGCCACCAAATGGTCGTAAGCGACTGATTTAAGGCCAGAGTGTTGATCGGTGACAACGGCTTGGGGATAAACTTTTTCAAGGTCTTGGGCAATGAGGCCGATTTGTTGGCTGTGGCCGTATTTCTCTTTGTCGATCCAGTCGTAGCTGACACCTTGAAGGCTTAAGATGTTTTCAAGCGAGTTTTGAAGTGGTTGAATGTCTTCTTTTAGTCTACGATCTGATACGGCTGTACAACCAGCGCTCGCGCAAACTTGAGTGCCGCCAAATCTTAAAACATTGGCCGCTGCGATGTTCACATCTCCGTTGACGTCGAGCTTGTAGCCGGGACCTGTAAGGCCTATACCAACGTTTCCTGAGGACGAAACCACCATACGGGATACTTTATTCGCAGAAGGTTGTCCGAGTGGGGTGGTCCAAAATTCGACTTGAGAACCCTGCGCCGCATCTGTCCAGTTTTCTGCGGCATAGATTCCTATATATCCAGAACTATTGGCTGAATAACCAGTTGCTCCATAGCCCCGTCCTCCGACTCCCAACAAAAGATCAAAAGACTGAACTGCAGTTGGTGAAGCAGCGGTACCACGGGCAGCCCGGCCATAAACACTAGGCTGAGACCCTCCAGCTCCGCTGAAGTTGTCGACGCTTATGTTGGTGCCCCCTGATGAGGCGACACTGAGATTATATGTAGGGCTTGAAGTTCCTATACCGACGTTGCCATCGTTCTTGATTGTCATTCGAATCGTCTGAGCTATGGTGCCATCAGGAGTAGTCCAAAATTCGAGCCTCGAGGGCATGTCGCCGGCGCCGGGTGTGCCGTCAACTA
>Ga0163151_10003995_pt1 | contig 20437 bp, 18 predicted proteins | sample OliLakLV19MP5IB2_FD_145596 | JGI IMG/M metagenome (GOLD analysis project Ga0163151, IMG submission 145596) | Freshwater microbial mat bacterial communities from Lake Vanda, McMurdo Dry Valleys, Antarctica - Oligotrophic Lake LV.19.MP5.IB-2 | ecosystem: Environmental > Aquatic > Freshwater >... | reverse complement strand
CTTCGTCAACGGCGCTTCCATTCCCAAACGACCGCAACCCGTGGTTTGGATCAACCGGCCCAAGAATTCGGCCTCCACAATTGCCCCAGGATCGTCGCAGCCGAGCCTGCCCATACCGCAGGCTACCGAAAGTTCGCGGCTAACTGGCCAAACCGGGTCCGCTCTCTTCCAATTGCTCCCTAAACTCCAACCCTCGGTGTCTCACCCGTGTTGACACGTTCCGGCTCTGATCGGTCACGGGCCTTGCAGGCCGCGGTGATTTGATCATTCGCCCGCCGCCCCGGGCGGCGCGCGAAACGTCGCGTGTTGTGGCAAGGCCCGCGCCCGGGTCCGCCTTCAAGCTCGTCGCCGTAAGGTGAAGACGATCCAGAACCTCGCGCGTGCGCACGCGAAGGCGGCCGGGCTCGATAGCCGCGTCACGCCTCATACGCTGCGGCACGGCTGCGCCACGCATCTCCTCGAACGAGGCGCGTCCATCAGCGTGGTCCAGAAACTCCTCGGGCATTCTCAAGTGGCCACCACCGCGCTCTACGCCCAGGTCAGCGTGAAGGGCCTGAAGGACGCGATCTCCAGGGCGCATCCGCGCGAGCGCTGGCGTGGGCAACGAGTACAATCGCCGCGACAGAAAACGCCATGGAGACGCGCCTGATTCGATGCCAACCCTGCTTCTCGCCGAGGGCTTTCGGTTCTATTCTTCAGCCTGGAGAATGGCGAACCGCCCCATGTCCACATCCGCAAAGGCTCCGGCAAAGCGAAGTTCTGGCTCGACCCGGTTTCGCTTTCGAAGTCACGCGGTCTCACCCAGGCTGAACTGAGGCGCGCCCATGAACTCACCCGCGAACATGCAGACGAATTCCTCTCACGGTGGCGTAGCTACTTTGATCAGCACTGAGCCGCGCTGCGCCTCGGTCGATTTCAGCGCGACCGCGATCGTGCTACAACTCGAAGACGGCCGCGGAATCTCCGTGCCGCTTGACTGGCTCCCGAGAATCAAGAACGCCTCCGATGCCGATCGACGCAACTATGAACTCGTTGATGGCGGCGAGGAGATCCACTGGCCTGCCCTTGATGAGGATCTCTCGGTGCTTGCCCTCCTCGGACTGCCCGACTGACCCGAGGCTCATCCCGTGATCGTCCAACGAATATCGACCACGGCCTTTCCCTCAATCGACGCCGTGCGCTTCGGGTGTGCTCCAGCGGGACCGGATGTAGCGAGCATTTACCTACATGCTCGGTACTACGATCCAGTGCTTGGCGTGTTCTTGAGCCCGGACCCGGCGGAAGCGGATATGAACGCGTATCGATACGGTACGAACGATCCCGTGAACATGATCGATCCGAGCGGTCTTGATGACCACCTCGTGCTCACGTGTCCGAGCTGTGCCCCTCCGCCTGGCGGTTCTGGTACCGGTGGGAACCATGGTCCGGGATTCTTCGCGGCCATTTGGGACTTCTTCCGCCATCCTGGGGACTACCTGCCCGTGAATAAGATCGGTCACTTCCTCCACTGCTTTTTCGGGACCTGTGCGCCGCAAGGACCACTGACTCCACAATCGTCCGCTGGTCACGAAGCTCGAGGCGGCGGAGTGGTGACTGACGACAACGAACGTCAACCCCGTAACCCGAGACCGCCCGCTCCCGTCGTTACCCCACCGACCGGACCGACCGGACCGACCGGACCGACACCACTGTTTGAGGGCACTGGTTTTGAACTGCCTTCGAATCTAGGTGACGCGTGTAGGACACCCGAGTGCAACTATGCATTCAGGAACGTGATCGTTGTGCAAGCCATTGGCTTTGGGATCACGGAAATTGCCGTCGGAAGGTTCCAACCGAAACTGTTGGGGCCCGCCACCGCGATTGGAGAGAAGATCGCGCGCCAAATGGCGAAACGGGGCTGGACGAAGGCAGGTCTCGACGCGGCGATTCGTGACCCACTCCGAATCGTCAATACGCGCGATGTGCGCCACCTCTCTGGCGGTCGAAGGCTCGATGATCCGGCGACAGCCTTCTTCGGCCGAGACGGTGGCTATGTTGTCCGCAACAATAGAACCGGCGACATCGTTCAGGTTTCTGACCGACTGGACGCGAACTGGAGATCGCCATGGGACTAGTGGCTGACATCGCAAGCCGTCTTGGCTTACAGGTCACTAGCCGCGGCAGCCTGGAACTTCTTGACGTTTCGGCAGCTCGCCAGGTCGTGGAAGCCTGTCTCGAAGAGCGCGTGGCCGTCCTGGGAATCGAAGGTTTCCGCGTTGATGCAACGCGGACGGTGCCCGACATGGGAGCAATTGCCGACCTTTCAACGCTTGCCGAACTGCCATGGCTGAATCGCGTTGCCTGCAGCGTCGCCGATGCTGGGGCGTTCCTTCATTCTGTCACCGATTCACAGCTGGTGTTTGACATTGCGCTGGTTCGAGAGAGTGGTGACGATTAGGGAATGTGACCCTGACCGCCGACCCCTCGGCCAATCGTGTCTTGGTCTTGAACCGCTCCATGGTCTGACTATTGGTTTGGACGGGGCCGACCGACCTTAAACTGGCGGTCCGACAGGATGCGAGGGTTGGCGGGTTTGTTCGCGAGTGTGAAGGCGTCCAACTGAGGCTTGAGAGGAGGGCTCGCTTCGCGAGCCGTTTTCGCCAAGGCCACGGCGGCGGCCTGGATGTGTTGGACCGGGGTCGCGCTGTTGCGTTGATGGAGGTCGAGTCGGTCCTGTCCGAGAACATGGACTTATACAAAGCTGGCCCTGATCGGTCACGGGCCTTGCTGATCGCGTTGGTTCGATTCTTCGCCCGCCGCCCCAGGCGGCGCGCGAAACGTCGCGTGGTGTGGCAAGGCCCGTGCCCGGGTCCGCCTTCAAGCTCGTCGCGCAAGGAGTGGCCCGCTTCGCGGGCCGTTGTCCATAAGGCTCCTCGTACATAAGTCATGTTCTCGGACACGCCCGCCTCGACCGTCGCGTTGTCTGTCGGTTTTCGCGGGTTGTTGATGGAGGCCGCCGCCGTGGCCGCAAGCGCCGCGCGGTCGGTGGGGCGCCGTCATGAAGCGCGCAGATCGGTTTGGCTTGTCTGCGGCCGTGCGCTGCGCGCCCGCCCGCTGGTCGCGTGCGTCTGTGGCCCGCTTTCGCGGCCCTTGCCGTGTTGAGTCGGCCTTGCGGCTTCGGGCCGCAAGGCCTCGTCGCTTGGTTGTGCGCGCTTGCCGCCGGCGCCCCATCGTTCGCGCGCCTGGTCTCCATAAGGAGGCCGAGGCCTTGCGTGGCTCGTGGTCCGTGGTCTTGTCGGCGCGGTCGTGCTGCGGGCTCCTGCGTGGCCCAAGGCCAGGCTTCGCGCTCGCCCTGCGCGCGTCCGCGCCGTGGTTCTCGGCCGCGGGGTCCGTGGTGGGCCTCGGCGTTTCATTCCTGAAGCGCTCGCTCCGGGCAAGGCCCGCGCCAGCGGCCGTTTCGTTCGTCGTGGCCGCTGTCACGGCCCTTGCTTTTCTCCGCTCGCGACAAACGGCTCTCTGCTTTGCCGCGCCCGCCTCTTTGGGTGAGAGGCGGTCGCAGCAAAGCGCGGTCCAATCGAATGAGCGGTGGGAAGACCGACCGGAATCAGTTAAGGGAATGGCGCGGCCAGGGTGGGGTCAATCGACCTGGCCCTGGTGCGGGCAGCGCGAGCGCTCGTAGGCGCTCACGCAACGGATTCCGGCACCGCCAGCCACCGATTCCGGCGAGGCCAGCCAGGGTCAATTTTCGATGAGCGTTTTTCGCTCATCGGGGTCAGGCGGCGGCGCCTGCGCCTTTCAAGAACTCGTCCAACGTGGTGAGGAGCGCCTGGCGCTTGCGCTTGGGCAGAGCCTGAAGCTGCTGCATCTGGCGCAGGAGCCGACGGTCGTGAGGCGCGCTGCTCTTCTCCGCATCCTTCTCGCCGAGGACAGCATTCGGTGTGGTCTTGAGCACTCGGCAGATCTTGACGAGCTGCTGAATAGTGAGACCGCGGGCGCCGCGCTCGATGTCCGAGATGTTGGCCTGTTTCGTGTTGAGGGTGGCGGCGAGGGCGGCCTGGCTCAAGTCACGCTGGACTCTCAGGGCGCGCAGGCGCTCGCCGATCTTCACCGGCGAAAGGACGACATCTTTGGGTGGCCGAGGCATGGTGTTTGTGCCTGGGCAGTCTAGGGTCGGAATTTGGGGCGTGGTCATCTGGGATATCACATTCGATTTGACGTACATCACAATAAGGCTATAGTCCGGATCCTACGCGGAACCGTCGCGAAGTGAGAAGGAAATTTCAGAAGCCCTCTTGACAGGGTTTCCAGGAGGCCTGATGCACGTAACCAAGGAAGGGATCGACCGGCTGAAGGCGGCGAATCCACTGGAAGTCATCCTCGCCGATCGGGGCATTGAGCTTCGGAAGAAGGGCCGGGTGCTGGTGGCTCGGTGTCCGTTTCACGAAGAGAAGACGGCGTCATTCACCGTGACGGCATCGAAGGGACTCTTTCACTGCTTTGGCTGTGGCGCCCATGGCGATGTCTTCGGTTTCATCACCAAGCGGGACAAGGTGGGCTTTCCTCGGGCCATGGAGATCCTGGCCAGAAGGGCGGGTTTGGATTTGAAGGAGCTGATGAACGAGAAGCCGATACCACACGCCAACGGCGCCAACGGCCATGGCCATGAGGTCGAGCAGATCGAGACGGCGGCGGTTGATTCATCGGCGACGAGGCGACTGCTCGGCTCTGTTGTCGAGCACTATCACCGGACGTTCTGCGAGAGGCCGGACGCTCAGGACTACCTGAAAGGCCGCGGGCTCACTGATCCGGAACTCCTGCGCTCCTGGAAGGTCGGCTATGCGGACGGCTCTTTGCTCAAGACGATTCCGAAGAGCGGCGAAGTGAGAGATGGCCTCGTCGCCCTGGGCGTGATCACGGCGGAAGGACGCGAGCTCATGGGCGGCTGCGTGGTGTTTCCCATTCCCGATCCGATCTCGGCCGCGTGGATCAATCTCTACGGCCGCGGCGTGAAGAGTGATCGCCACTGCTACTTGCCGGGGCCGCTGCGAGGCGTCTTCAACTTTCAAGCGGCTCGAACCGGTGAAGAGGTGATCCTGACCGAGTCGGTCATCGACGCCTGTTCGTTCCATCAGGCCGGGGTGAGGAACTCCATTCCGCTCTATGGCATCAACGGATTCACAAGCGATCACCTGGACCTGTTGAAGCGCGAAGGCGTGAAGCGTGCAGTGCTTGCCCTGGACAACGACGAGGCGGGGCGCAGAGCCACGGACTCGATTAAGGAAAGACTGACGCTGGCCGGTATTGAGGCGCGGTCCGTCGAGTGGCCCGAGGGCGTGAAGGACGCCAACGAGGTGCTCGTCTCGTGGAGCGCAGATCTGCTGAGAGAGATTGCATCCGGTGTTCGCCAGGACGAGGGTGTGCCCCGCGGGCAGGCTGGCACGCTCGCCGCCTTTCCCTTAACTGATTCCGTAGACGTTTCGGATGCGGCCCCCGCTGCTTCTCCGGCGATGCCCATTCCGGCCAATAAAGACGGCTCAATACTGCTGTCTCGTCATGGGCTGGATTTCTCAGCTCGTGTTCAGTCGACTTTGCTCGGCCGACTGCGCGTCACCGTCAAGGTCTCCCGCGGCGATTCCTTCCACGTCGATTCGATCGACCTCTACGCGTCGCGGGCGCGGTCTGAGTTTGCGAAGAAGGTGGAGAAGGCGCTCTCGGCCGAAGCCGCTCAAATCGAATCCGCGCTGCTCGCGCTGATCGTGGAGTGCGAGCGTGGCTCAGAGGCCGACGCCGCCGACGTGGCCGCGGCTCCTGAGCCGATGAGCGATGCCGAGCGGCGCGAGGCGCTCGCTTTCCTGAAGCGTCCGGATCTCCTCGACGAGATCTCGCGGGACATCGACGCCCTCGGCTACGTGGGCGAGGACACCAACAAGCGCCTCGTCTACCTGGTCGCCGTCTCGCGCAAGCTGGACGATCCTTTGTCCGCCATCGTGATGTCTCAGTCGGGCGCTGGCAAGAGCGGCCTCACCGAGGTGATCGAGAAACTCACTCCTGCTGAAGACATGGTGCTCTTGACCAGGCTGACACCGCAGAGCCTCTACTACGTGGAGCCCGGCTTTCTCGACCGGAAGCTCATCATCGTGGAAGAACGATCCGGCTCCGTCGAAGCCGACTACTCGATTCGCGTTCTGCAGAGCCGGAAGAAGCTGATCGCGGCGGCGCCCATCAAGGATCCCACGACGGGGAACATGCGCACCAAGATTTTCACGGTGGAGGCTCGAGCCGCGTTCATCGAGGCCACCACGGCGGGCTCTGTGAATCACGAGAACGCGACTCGTTGCTTTGAGCTGTCGATGGACGAGAGCCCGGCACAGACGCAGCGGATCCAGAAGCGTCAGCAGATCGGCCGCATGAGGGCGGGCCTCACTCTGCGGAAGGAAGGTGAAGCGATTTCCCGAAAACACTGGAACGCTCAGCGCCTCCTGGAGCCCCTCCCGGTGGTGATCCCCTACGCAGACCAGATCACGTTTCCGTCGTCGTGGATGCGGACGCGACGGGATCACGCCCGCTTCCTCAATCTGATCGAGGTCTCAGCGTTTCTGCATCAGTACCAGCGAGAGCGCGACAGCGAAGCCATCGTCGCGTCTGTGGCTGACTACGCGACCGCCTACGCGCTCGCGGGCGAAGTATTGGCCGACACCCTCGGCGACCTGAGGAAGCCGCTCAGAGAGGCACTCGCGCGAATTCAAGCCATGGCCACGGCCGAGGGTGGCGTCTCGCGTCGCGACATCCGCGAGGCCCTGGGCCTGCCGGATTCAACGGTGAGGCGTTGGCTCGCCGATCTCGTCGAGCTTGAGTATCTCGAAGTTGAAGCCGGCAAGGGCGGGGCCGGGAACAAGTCGCGCTATCGCGCCGCCGATCGTGACGCGCGGCAGCCGGTGGTCCTGGGCCTGCTCACGCCCGAGGAACTCGCGCAGAAAAACATGCCAACCCGCCAAAACATGCCAAACGGGCAGTGGCGGGTTTTTCGGCCTGAGTTTTCAGTGACTTAAGCCCAAACATGCCAACCCGCCACGAAAACCAGCAGGGCACTATGTCCGCGGGAAGGATCCCGCCGAAGAACGAACGCTCGCTCCAGGTGTTTGAGGATCAAGCGCGAGTCCGCTACGCCGAGCGATCCGCCAAGGGCTACGTCTCCATGGTCCGCTCATTCCTGGAATGGCTCGGGCCGATCGTGCTCTCCGACGTGCGGCCTCAGGACGTGCAGGCGTATCAGATGCACGTCTACACGCTGCGGAAGAAGGACGGCACGCCGCTGTCACTGGGCAACCAATCCAACCGGCTCCTCGCCGTGAAGCTCTTCTTTCGCCATCTCGTGAAACGTGGCGATGTCTTGAGCGATCCGGCCGCCCGTGTCGAGTACCCGCGGCGCGAGCAGCGTCTCCCTCGCGGCATCCTCAGCCGTGAGGAAGTCCGAAAGCTCCTCGCGATGCCGGACACTTCCACGGCTCTGGGCCTGCGCGATCGCGCGGTGCTCGAGGTTTTCTACGCGACGGGAATCCGCGCCGGCGAACTCGCGAAGCTCAAGCTCTCAGATATCGACACCGAAGACCGCGTGCTCCGGGTCCTGCTGGGCAAGGGCAGCAAGGATCGCCACGTCCCGCTCACAAGGGCGTCGGTCGAGGCTCTGGAGGCCTACCTCGTGCATGGCCGGCCGCACTACCGAAAGGCGGCCTCGTCCTCGTGGCTCTTCCTGGCCGAGCGCGGCGGGAAGCCCTACGCGTCTTTGCTCAACGAGATCGTGCAGCGGTCCGCGATCGCCGCGGGCATTGAGAAGCACGTCACCTGCCACACGCTGCGTCACTCGATCGCGACGCATCTCCTCAAAGGCGGGGCCGACATCAGGCACATCCAGATTCTCCTCGGGCATGCCTCGCTCCACGCTACCGAGCGATACACGCACGTCGAGATCTCGGACCTCACGAAGGCTCTCAAACGTGCGCACCCGCGCGGGCGGTAGGGCCGTCGATGCCCGGGATTTCGCGGGCGCTCTCTCGGCGCACGCGCGGGAGCTCTCCGTCCGCTGGTACTCACCGCATCTCGTGAAGCAGAGCGAGAGCGTCGTCACGCGCTTCTTCGATCACCTCCGGAAGAAGCGTGTGCGTGATCTGCGAGCCGTTGTCGAAGAGCACGTCACGAGCTACGCCCGAGAGCTCACCACCATGAGCAACGCTCGCGACGCCTCCTACTCGGTCGCCACGCAGCGAACGTACCTCACCACCATCCAGCGCTTCTTCCGGTTTCTGTTTCGCCAGGGCGTGATCCTGACTGACCCAACCAAGGAACTCTCTCTCCCGAATTGGAAGAAGCTGCCGCGGGCCATCCTCAACCAGGCCCAGGGGCGGCGGCTCCTCGCATCGCCCGACGCCTCGACCGCACGAGGCAAGCGCGACCTGGCCATCCTCGAGCTGCTCTACGGCGCCGCCATCCGAGTCGGCGAGTGTGAGCGTCTCGACATCAACGACGTCGATCTCTCGAAGGAACTGGTGATGATCCGCAGCGGCAAGGGCCGCAAGGATCGAATGGTCCCGCTCATCGGCCGCGCGAAGGAAGCCCTCGACGGCTATCTGCGCGACGTGCGACCAGAGATCATGAAGAACCCGAAAGAGACGGCGGTTTTTCTATCTCGCTCGGGCGAGCGGCTCAGGGTGAAGATGATTCAAAGCCTCGTGCGTGCGCACGCGAAGGCGGCCGGGCTCGATATCCGGGTGACGCCTCACACGCTGAGACACGGGTGCGCGACACACCTCCTCGAGCGCGGCGCGTCGATTCTGGCCGTCCAGAAGCTGCTCGGCCATTCTCAGGTGGCCACGACTGCGCTCTATACCCAGGTCAGCACGAAAGGGCTCTCGGCCGCGATCTCGAAGGCTCATCCTCGCGAGCGCTGGCGGGGTCAAGGCGTACAATCGGCTCGAAGGAAATCATCATGAGCATTGTGATTGAGGCGGTATGGGAGAAAGGCGTTTTGACGCCCGAAACACGCCTTGATCTCCCTGAGAAGAGCAAGGTCCGCGTTACCGTGGAACCAGATACCGAAGACGCCACCGGTTGGAAAGCCATGAACGAATTCATCGGCCTGTGGAAGGACGCGCCCCGATCTGACTACTCCGAGAACCATGACGAGTACCTCTACTCGCGTCCATGATCTTTGTTGACACGGGCTTCTTCGTGGCCCTGCTGTGCGTGAACGATGCCCACCATGAACGCGCCAAGAAAGCCCTCCAGGGCTACCAAGGCCAGAACTTGCGCGAGGCGCTCCTGACTACGAACAACGTGGTGCTCGAAACGCTCACCGTCGCCCGCCGAGAGGCCGGGCACGCCGTCGCGGTCAAAGCTGGCGAGCTTCTCTTCTCCGGGAAACTCGCGAGCGTCCATCGGACGACCGAGGGCGATGAACTGGCGGCCTTTGAGTACATGAAGCAGCATGCCGACAAGCGTTACAGCGCGATCGACTGCCTGAGCTTTGTGGTGATGCTGAGACTCGGCATTGGTGAAGCCTTCACGTTTGACCGTCGGGACTTCTCGCACCGATTCATCGTCAAGCCCGATATCGAGTAGCGCCTTGTGAACATCGCGCGCTCCTCCTCCTCGATCACCCTGGCCCATGTGCCGGTGGACATCCTCGGTGCGCCTTGGGTGGCTCCGTCGGGATCGGATCTAGCGAACATTTACCTACATGCCAGATATTACGATCCGGCGCTGGGGATCTTCTTGAGTCCGGATCCGATCGGCGCGGACCTGAATACGTACCGGTATAGCCTCGGTGATCCAGTGAATCTCTCAGACCCGAGCGGGCTTGATCCCCTGAACTGCGGCGGCCCGCAGCAGATCCCGTGCAATGAGGACGTGCTTGTAACGGCTTGGGGACCGCGCCGTCGCCCCACCTCAAGCTATTGGTTGTCCGGCCCTTCTCTGATCGTTGAAGGGTTTGAAGACACATTCTGGGAACGTCAACAGCAGAAAGTGGCGCTCAAGGAAGAGGCTCGGGAGAACTGGAGGACTCGGTTCGGCACCGGGAATGACAATCGAGATCCCAAATGCACGGCAAATTGCGATGGCAAGGGGACAGGAAACACAGATTCGGGCAACAGGGCTGCCGTAGAAGAAATGAGAAAGGCGCAGGACGAGGCGGTTGAGAAGGAGGCCTGGAAGCAAATCTATGAGACCCATTTGAACTGCTCCGTGCCGGGGGCCGGCGACTTCAACCAGCGATTCTCATCCAACATGAACGCGTGGTTCAACGAGCAGAAGGAGCAGTATTCAAGCCTCCGGGGTTTCGTAGAGAACACGACCCAGGACAGCCTGAAGGACCTTCTGTTCAACCCACTACTAGCGCGACCGTCGATCGGCGGCGAAGCCCGCAGCTGGGCGATGGGTGGCGCGCGGTTGTCGGGCACGGCGTTGGGAATAGCGAGGGTAGGAATCGGCTCCTTTACGTTCATGGCCACAAAGGCCGCCGAAGGAATTGGCTACACCATCGGCTCAATGGCCGACGCCCGCGGCCAGTCGTGGGCGTGTCAATGAGAGCCGCGAGGATCACATGGCGAAAGGCCCAGACCGTAATCTGGCTGGCCGCACTCGCACTAATGCCCTTCTTCACCGAGCCGCCTATTTTTCCCATCCTCGCCTTCGTAGCGATCTTCCTCTTTCCGTTTAATCTCGGTGCCTTTTGGTCGCATTCCTATCTTCCAGCTAGCGATGAGCCACCGCCGTCGGGTGATCCGGTGCAATTGCGATTGCGACCGTATGAGTCCGATCAGAGCGACCACGCCGCTTCGGGTTCGCCTACGCCCGTGGACGAAAAGAGAGAGGAGGGCCCGCTCCGCGAGCCGTTGTCGCCAAAGCCACGGCGGCGGCCGATGTGTTGATGATCGCGAAACGTGATCCGTTGTTGGGGTCGAGTCGTACGTGTCCGAGAACATGCACTTTACAAAGCTGGCCCTGATCGGTCACGGGCCTTGCTGATGTCGGTGGTTTGATTCTTCGCCCGCCGCCCCAGGCGGCGCGCGAAACGTCGCGTGGTGGGCCAAGGCCAGCGCCCGGGTCCGCCTTCAAGGTCATCGTTCTTTAGGCGAGGGGGCCAGACACGGACCCTGCCCCCTCGCGTTTCTCACCGCTGCGCGGCCTTCACGTCCCGCCCCCGCCTCGCGCACGCCTGCTGGTGCGAGTTCGAGCCCTCTCGCGGGTCCGCGTTTCGCGCAGGAGGGTACAATCGTCCGAAGGAGCCTCATCATGAGCATTGCGGTCGAAGCAGTTTGGGAGGCGGGAGTCTTAAAGCCCACGACGCCGCTGGATCTTCCTGAAAACACCCGGGTACGGATCACCGTGGAGACACCGACTAAATCGACGCTTGGGGAGGATCTGAGAGCCATTCGAGCTCGCATCGTGGCCTCGGGCATCCCGCTTCTCAACGATGATGAGGTTTTGGCAAAGGTCCACGCCAACCGCGGCGGCTATGACCATGAGGGCGCCTCGAGCCAGTGACGCTTACTTACGTGGACGCTGGCGTCCTCATCATCGCGGCCCGAGGTGGGGAGGCACGCTCCGAGCGGGCCTTGGCACTCCTCGTCGACTCAGAGCGAACATTTGCCGCCAGCGCCTTCCTGAAACTCGAGGTTATTCCTCAAGCCGCGTTCCATAAGCGAACGAACGAGGTCGCTTTCTACGAGCGCTTCTTTGAGAGCGTGAGTGTTTGGGCCGATGAGCAGGGGCTGACAGACGCCGCACTCCGTGAGGCCACGACGTATGGCCTCCAAGCCTTGGATTCTCTCCACGTCGTTGCCGCGAAACAGGTCGGTGCTCTTGAACTGTTCACTCTCGAGAAGCCTGGGCGCTCCATCTATCAGGCCCGCGCCGTCAGGGTCATCCACCTGGGGTAGTCATGTTCCGCCTGACCTCCGGGTCCTCCTCGCTCGCCGCCCCGGTGGACCTCTTGGGTGCGCCCTGGGTGGGCGACTCGGGACCGGATTTAGCGAACATTTACCTACATGCCAGATATTACGATCCGGCGCTGGGGATCTTCTTGAGCCCGGATCCGATCGGCGCGGACATGAACACCTATCGATACGGGCTTGGGAACCCCACCAACTTTAGAGATCCGAGTGGCTTGGTGGCGTCGAGCGCAAGCTCAGGCGGAATGTGTATCGATTCAACCTGCTACTTTTGGGGCGATGATGGAGTCATCGTAAACGGCAAGTGGAACTGGGAGGACGCTCCCGGGTTCGGCGGTTACGGATCTTCTAACGGATCTGGTTGCGGCGAGTATTGTGACGACGCATTTGGCAACACCGGCGGTGGCGCGGATCCAGAACCTCAGGGTCCCGCAACCACACCAACGCCCATCCCACCCCAACTCCCGTTCCCGGAGCACAACCCACAACGAACACGGGGGCTGTTGCGGGCATTCTGCAGGCCGTCATAGGCCGAAAACCAGTCACGATTGAGCTGAAAGTGGCAGCCCCGAACTTCAAGACAAACAGCATTACATTCAACGGTACCAAGTTTGAGAAGGCAGTCGTCGACCCGCTTCGGAAGCAAGGGCCAGGCTCATATCCAGTGAGCATGCTCGGCCAGACAGATCTCGGCGGAAGAATCGGGCGGACCAGCCTGAATATGGCGGGCACCCTAACGCTGACGTCGACTGGCTGGACCTTTGTGGGCGACATAAGCTCGTTCACAGGAAGCGACACCTACAATTTCAACTCGGGTAATCGCGGTTGGTTTAAGGAAACCTTGGTTACTTTTGGCCAGGGTTTGACCTACGTCGGCATCACCTCAAACTACGTCCAAGGCCTGACCGGCACCGCGCCGATTACTGGGACCGGACATTGAAGAGCGCCTCTTTTGCGGCGATCGTTCTCGCTTGTGCGGCTCTGAGTTGTGACGATCCCCAGCGCGATGCTAGCTACGCCTACTCAGAAGGCCTTGCCGTGGGCCACCAGGATGCGACTCGTGTCATCGTGTTCCGCCGAGTCACAGAAAGCGACGGTCTCTTTGATCGGACCAGATTCCGTGACCAAGTTCCCTTTTTAGAAGTCACTGGGGGAGACGCATCCCGCGTCGCCGCGGCTCTGAAGCGGTTGCAACCGATGGGAGCTTTTGAGGCGACGAACGATGTCTACGATATTTATGCAACGAACGCCACCGGACTCGAAGGCCATGTGTTTGTCCGTACCATGAAGGCTGTCCATGGCGGCGCTTTGTGCGCCCTTCTGTCTGGTCCCGACAACGGGGCTGGGACTTACCACTATGGTTTGAACTGCGAAATTCTTGAGGTTCTAAAGTCTCTCGCAAGGCAGGAGGGCTCGCTTCGCGAGCCGATATCTTGAGGCCACGGCGGCGGCCTGGATGTGTTGAAGCTGCGGTCGTGATGGTGCGTTGATGGAGGTCGAGGCGGTCCTGTCCGAGAACATGCACTTATGCAAAGGCGGCCCTGATCGGTCACGGGCCTTGCAGTTGCGGTGATTTAGGTTTTCGCCCGCCGCCCCAGGCGGCGCGCGAAACGTCGCGTGGTTTGGGCAAGGCCCGTGCCCGGGTCCAGGTTCAAGCTCGTCGCCGCTTTTGAAGGCCCGCTTCGCGGGCGTTGTCCTTTAGGGCTCCTCATACAGAAGTCACGTTCTCGGACACGCCCGCCTCGACCGTCGCGTTGTCTGTCGGTTTTCGCGGCCGTTTGATGGAGGCCGCCGCCGTGGCCAAGCGCCGCGCGCCTGTGGGGGCGCCGTCATGAAGCGCGCAGATCGGTTTGGTGTGTCTGCGGCCGTGCGCTGCGCGCCCGCCCGCTGGTTGCATGCGTCTGCGGCCCGCTTCGCGGCCCTGGCCGGTTTGGGTCGGCCTTGCGGCTCCGGGCCGCAGGGCCTCGTCGTTGGTCTTGCGCGCTTCACGCCGGCACCCCACCGTTCGCGCGCCTGGTCTCCGTAAGGAGGCCGAGGCCTTGCGTGGCTCGTGGTCCGTTTTGTCTTGTCGGCGCGGTCGTGCTGCGGGCTCCTGCGTGGCCCAAGGCCAGGCTTCGCGCTCGCCCTGCGCGCGTCCGCGCCGTGGTTCTCGGCCGCGGGGTCCGTGGTGGGCCTCGGCGTTTCATTCCTGAAGCGCTCGCTCCGGGCAAGGCCCGCGCCAGCGGCCGTTTCGTTCGTCGTGGCCGCTGTCACGGCCCTTGCTTTTCTCCGCTCGCGACAAACGGCTCTCTGCTTTGCCGCGCCCGCCTCTTTGGGTGAGAGGCGGTCGCAGCAAAGCGCGGTCCAATCGAATGAGCGGTGGGAAGACCGACCGGAATCAGTTAAGGGAATGGCGCGGCCAGGGTGGGGTCAATCGACCTGGCCCTGGTGCGGGCAGCGCGAGCGCTCGTAGGCGCTCACGCAACGGATTCCGGCACCGCCAGCCACCGATTCCGGCGAGGCCAGCCAGGGTCAATTTTCGATGAGCGTTTTTCGCTCATCGGGGTCAGGCGGCGGCGCCTGCGCCTTTCAAGAACTCGTCCAACGTGGTGAGGAGCGCCTGGCGCTTGCGCTTGGGCAGAGCCTGAAGCTGCTGCATCTGGCGCAGGAGCCGACGGTCGTGAGGCGCGCTGCTCTTCTCCGCATCCTTCTCGCCGAGGACAGCATTCGGTGTGGTCTTGAGCACTCGGCAGATCTTGACGAGCTGCTGAATAGTGAGACCGCGGGCGCCGCGCTCGATGTCCGAGATGTTGGCCTGTTTCGTGTTGAGGGTGGCGGCGAGGGCGGCCTGGCTCAAGTCACGCTGGACTCTCAGGGCGCGCAGGCGCTCGCCGATCTTCACCGGCGAAAGGACGACATCTTTGGGTGGCCGAGGCATGGTGTTTGTGCCTGGGCAGTCTAGGGTCGGAATTTGGGGCGTGGTCATCTGGGATATCACATTCGATTTGACGTACATCACAATAAGGCTATAGTCCGGATCCTACGCGGAACCGTCGCGAAGTGAGAAGGAAATTTCAGAAGCCCTCTTGACAGGGTTTCCAGGAGGCCTGATGCACGTAACCAAGGAAGGGATCGACCGGCTGAAGGCGGCGAATCCACTGGAAGTCATCCTCGCCGATCGGGGCATTGAGCTTCGGAAGAAGGGCCGGGTGCTGGTGGCTCGGTGTCCGTTTCACGAAGAGAAGACGGCGTCATTCACCGTGACGGCATCGAAGGGACTCTTTCACTGCTTTGGCTGTGGCGCCCATGGCGATGTCTTCGGTTTCATCACCAAGCGGGACAAGGTGGGCTTTCCTCGGGCCATGGAGATCCTGGCCAGAAGGGCGGGTTTGGATTTGAAGGAGCTGATGAACGAGAAGCCGATACCACACGCCAACGGCGCCAACGGCCATGGCCATGAGGTCGAGCAGATCGAGACGGCGGCGGTTGATTCATCGGCGACGAGGCGACTGCTCGGCTCTGTTGTCGAGCACTATCACCGGACGTTCTGCGAGAGGCCGGACGCTCAGGACTACCTGAAAGGCCGCGGGCTCACTGATCCGGAACTCCTGCGCTCCTGGAAGGTCGGCTATGCGGACGGCTCTTTGCTCAAGACGATTCCGAAGAGCGGCGAAGTGAGAGATGGCCTCGTCGCCCTGGGCGTGATCACGGCGGAAGGACGCGAGCTCATGGGCGGCTGCGTGGTGTTTCCCATTCCCGATCCGATCTCGGCCGCGTGGATCAATCTCTACGGCCGCGGCGTGAAGAGTGATCGCCACTGCTACTTGCCGGGGCCGCTGCGAGGCGTCTTCAACTTTCAAGCGGCTCGAACCGGTGAAGAGGTGATCCTGACCGAGTCGGTCATCGACGCCTGTTCGTTCCATCAGGCCGGGGTGAGGAACTCCATTCCGCTCTATGGCATCAACGGATTCACAAGCGATCACCTGGACCTGTTGAAGCGCGAAGGCGTGAAGCGTGCAGTGCTTGCCCTGGACAACGACGAGGCGGGGCGCAGAGCCACGGACTCGATTAAGGAAAGACTGACGCTGGCCGGTATTGAGGCGCGGTCCGTCGAGTGGCCCGAGGGCGTGAAGGACGCCAACGAGGTGCTCGTCTCGTGGAGCGCAGATCTGCTGAGAGAGATTGCATCCGGTGTTCGCCAGGACGAGGGTGTGCCCCGCGGGCAGGCTGGCACGCTCGCCGCCTTTCCCTTAACTGATTCCGTAGACGTTTCGGATGCGGCCCCCGCTGCTTCTCCGGCGATGCCCATTCCGGCCAATAAAGACGGCTCAATACTGCTGTCTCGTCATGGGCTGGATTTCTCAGCTCGTGTTCAGTCGACTTTGCTCGGCCGACTGCGCGTCACCGTCAAGGTCTCCCGCGGCGATTCCTTCCACGTCGATTCGATCGACCTCTACGCGTCGCGGGCGCGGTCTGAGTTTGCGAAGAAGGTGGAGAAGGCGCTCTCGGCCGAAGCCGCTCAAATCGAATCCGCGCTGCTCGCGCTGATCGTGGAGTGCGAGCGTGGCTCAGAGGCCGACGCCGCCGACGTGGCCGCGGCTCCTGAGCCGATGAGCGATGCCGAGCGGCGCGAGGCGCTCGCTTTCCTGAAGCGTCCGGATCTCCTCGACGAGATCTCGCGGGACATCGACGCCCTCGGCTACGTGGGCGAGGACACCAACAAGCGCCTCGTCTACCTGGTCGCCGTCTCGCGCAAGCTGGACGATCCTTTGTCCGCCATCGTGATGTCTCAGTCGGGCGCTGGCAAGAGCGGCCTCACCGAGGTGATCGAGAAACTCACTCCTGCTGAAGACATGGTGCTCTTGACCAGGCTGACACCGCAGAGCCTCTACTACGTGGAGCCCGGCTTTCTCGACCGGAAGCTCATCATCGTGGAAGAACGATCCGGCTCCGTCGAAGCCGACTACTCGATTCGCGTTCTGCAGAGCCGGAAGAAGCTGATCGCGGCGGCGCCCATCAAGGATCCCACGACGGGGAACATGCGCACCAAGATTTTCACGGTGGAGGCTCGAGCCGCGTTCATCGAGGCCACCACGGCGGGCTCTGTGAATCACGAGAACGCGACTCGTTGCTTTGAGCTGTCGATGGACGAGAGCCCGGCACAGACGCAGCGGATCCAGAAGCGTCAGCAGATCGGCCGCATGAGGGCGGGCCTCACTCTGCGGAAGGAAGGTGAAGCGATTTCCCGAAAACACTGGAACGCTCAGCGCCTCCTGGAGCCCCTCCCGGTGGTGATCCCCTACGCAGACCAGATCACGTTTCCGTCGTCGTGGATGCGGACGCGACGGGATCACGCCCGCTTCCTCAATCTGATCGAGGTCTCAGCGTTTCTGCATCAGTACCAGCGAGAGCGCGACAGCGAAGCCATCGTCGCGTCTGTGGCTGACTACGCGACCGCCTACGCGCTCGCGGGCGAAGTATTGGCCGACACCCTCGGCGACCTGAGGAAGCCGCTCAGAGAGGCACTCGCGCGAATTCAAGCCATGGCCACGGCCGAGGGTGGCGTCTCGCGTCGCGACATCCGCGAGGCCCTGGGCCTGCCGGATTCAACGGTGAGGCGTTGGCTCGCCGATCTCGTCGAGCTTGAGTATCTCGAAGTTGAAGCCGGCAAGGGCGGGGCCGGGAACAAGTCGCGCTATCGCGCCGCCGATCGTGACGCGCGGCAGCCGGTGGTCCTGGGCCTGCTCACGCCCGAGGAACTCGCGCAGAAAAACATGCCAACCCGCCAAAACATGCCAAACGGGCAGTGGCGGGTTTTTCGGCCTGAGTTTTCAGTGACTTAAGCCCAAACATGCCAACCCGCCACGAAAACCAGCAGGGCACTATGTCCGCGGGAAGGATCCCGCCGAAGAACGAACGCTCGCTCCAGGTGTTTGAGGATCAAGCGCGAGTCCGCTACGCCGAGCGATCCGCCAAGGGCTACGTCTCCATGGTCCGCTCATTCCTGGAATGGCTCGGGCCGATCGTGCTCTCCGACGTGCGGCCTCAGGACGTGCAGGCGTATCAGATGCACGTCTACACGCTGCGGAAGAAGGACGGCACGCCGCTGTCACTGGGCAACCAATCCAACCGGCTCCTCGCCGTGAAGCTCTTCTTTCGCCATCTCGTGAAACGTGGCGATGTCTTGAGCGATCCGGCCGCCCGTGTCGAGTACCCGCGGCGCGAGCAGCGTCTCCCTCGCGGCATCCTCAGCCGTGAGGAAGTCCGAAAGCTCCTCGCGATGCCGGACACTTCCACGGCTCTGGGCCTGCGCGATCGCGCGGTGCTCGAGGTTTTCTACGCGACGGGAATCCGCGCCGGCGAACTCGCGAAGCTCAAGCTCTCAGATATCGACACCGAAGACCGCGTGCTCCGGGTCCTGCTGGGCAAGGGCAGCAAGGATCGCCACGTCCCGCTCACAAGGGCGTCGGTCGAGGCTCTGGAGGCCTACCTCGTGCATGGCCGGCCGCACTACCGAAAGGCGGCCTCGTCCTCGTGGCTCTTCCTGGCCGAGCGCGGCGGGAAGCCCTACGCGTCTTTGCTCAACGAGATCGTGCAGCGGTCCGCGATCGCCGCGGGCATTGAGAAGCACGTCACCTGCCACACGCTGCGTCACTCGATCGCGACGCATCTCCTCAAAGGCGGGGCCGACATCAGGCACATCCAGATTCTCCTCGGGCATGCCTCGCTCCACGCTACCGAGCGATACACGCACGTCGAGATCTCGGACCTCACGAAGGCTCTCAAACGTGCGCACCCGCGCGGGCGGTAGGGCCGTCGATGCCCGGGATTTCGCGGGCGCTCTCTCGGCGCACGCGCGGGAGCTCTCCGTCCGCTGGTACTCACCGCATCTCGTGAAGCAGAGCGAGAGCGTCGTCACGCGCTTCTTCGATCACCTCCGGAAGAAGCGTGTGCGTGATCTGCGAGCCGTTGTCGAAGAGCACGTCACGAGCTACGCCCGAGAGCTCACCACCATGAGCAACGCTCGCGACGCCTCCTACTCGGTCGCCACGCAGCGAACGTACCTCACCACCATCCAGCGCTTCTTCCGGTTTCTGTTTCGCCAGGGCGTGATCCTGACTGACCCAACCAAGGAACTCTCTCTCCCGAATTGGAAGAAGCTGCCGCGGGCCATCCTCAACCAGGCCCAGGGGCGGCGGCTCCTCGCATCGCCCGACGCCTCGACCGCACGAGGCAAGCGCGACCTGGCCATCCTCGAGCTGCTCTACGGCGCCGCCATCCGAGTCGGCGAGTGTGAGCGTCTCGACATCAACGACGTCGATCTCTCGAAGGAACTGGTGATGATCCGCAGCGGCAAGGGCCGCAAGGATCGAATGGTCCCGCTCATCGGCCGCGCGAAGGAAGCCCTCGACGGCTATCTGCGCGACGTGCGACCAGAGATCATGAAGAACCCGAAAGAGACGGCGGTTTTTCTATCTCGCTCGGGCGAGCGGCTCAGGGTGAAGATGATTCAAAGCCTCGTGCGTGCGCACGCGAAGGCGGCCGGGCTCGATATCCGGGTGACGCCTCACACGCTGAGACACGGGTGCGCGACACACCTCCTCGAGCGCGGCGCGTCGATTCTGGCCGTCCAGAAGCTGCTCGGCCATTCTCAGGTGGCCACGACTGCGCTCTATACCCAGGTCAGCACGAAAGGGCTCTCGGCCGCGATCTCGAAGGCTCATCCTCGCGAGCGCTGGCGGGGTCAAGGCGTACAATCGGCTCGAAGGAAATCATCATGAGCATTGTGATTGAGGCGGTATGGGAGAAAGGCGTTTTGACGCCCGAAACACGCCTTGATCTCCCTGAGAAGAGCAAGGTCCGCGTTACCGTGGAACCAGATACCGAAGACGCCACCGGTTGGAAAGCCATGAACGAATTCATCGGCCTGTGGAAGGACGCGCCCCGATCTGACTACTCCGAGAACCATGACGAGTACCTCTACTCGCGTCCATGATCTTTGTTGACACGGGCTTCTTCGTGGCCCTGCTGTGCGTGAACGATGCCCACCATGAACGCGCCAAGAAAGCCCTCCAGGGCTACCAAGGCCAGAACTTGCGCGAGGCGCTCCTGACTACGAACAACGTGGTGCTCGAAACGCTCACCGTCGCCCGCCGAGAGGCCGGGCACGCCGTCGCGGTCAAAGCTGGCGAGCTTCTCTTCTCCGGGAAACTCGCGAGCGTCCATCGGACGACCGAGGGCGATGAACTGGCGGCCTTTGAGTACATGAAGCAGCATGCCGACAAGCGTTACAGCGCGATCGACTGCCTGAGCTTTGTGGTGATGCTGAGACTCGGCATTGGTGAAGCCTTCACGTTTGACCGTCGGGACTTCTCGCACCGATTCATCGTCAAGCCCGATATCGAGTAGCGCCTTGTGAACATCGCGCGCTCCTCCTCCTCGATCACCCTGGCCCATGTGCCGGTGGACATCCTCGGTGCGCCTTGGGTGGCTCCGTCGGGATCGGATCTAGCGAACATTTACCTACATGC
>Ga0163151_10003993_pt1 | contig 20448 bp, 17 predicted proteins | sample OliLakLV19MP5IB2_FD_145596 | JGI IMG/M metagenome (GOLD analysis project Ga0163151, IMG submission 145596) | Freshwater microbial mat bacterial communities from Lake Vanda, McMurdo Dry Valleys, Antarctica - Oligotrophic Lake LV.19.MP5.IB-2 | ecosystem: Environmental > Aquatic > Freshwater >... | reverse complement strand
GTTTCCGCTCACACTGGCGTAATAAATAGAATCTGTTGCGTTCAAAATGTTTACACCATTTCTTTTCCATTGTCGGGTTAAACCGCTAAGGGTATCGCTTACCAATTTCACCGAATCGCCTTGGCAATAAGTAAGTGGACCAACATTGTTAATGACTGCACTTGGCAATAAAATTGCATTCACTAAAGTTGGTAAAGAGGTGGCATTACACATAGAAACATTGGTAATAACTACTACATAAGAACCCGTAGCATTTGCGGTATAAATAGAATCTATGGCACCCAAAATAGTGATGCCATCTTTCTTCCATATATAGGTAAGCCCAGTATTTGAATTGGTTCTTAGCTTAACAGAATCACCTTGGCAAAACGTAGTAGGCGTTAAGGTATATATTACAGCAACTGGTTTGGCATTTACTGTAACATTTTTTGAATTCGAAAGTGACGAACAATTTCCTGCATTTGTTACTTGCAAGGTATAGTTTCCGCTCACACTGGCGTAATAAATAGAATCTGTTGCGTTCAAAATGTTTACACCATTTCTTTTCCATTGTCGGGTTAAACCGCTAAGGGTATCGCTTACCAATTTCACCGAATCGCCTTGGCAAAAAGTAAGTGGACCAACGTTGTTAATGTTTGCTACAGGATATGGATTAAAGTTGACTATTTTAATTGGAGAGGTTTTGCTGCAATTTGCAACATTGGTTACTTTAACGGTATAATTACCGGCTGTTTTTGCCCAATACATAGAGTCATTGGCGCCTACAATATTTACTGTATCACGCTGCCATTGGTAACTTAACCCAATGCTATCTTTTGTTTTTAATAGCACCGAATCGCCCATGCATAAATTCGATATTCCTAAAGGAGTTATTAAGGCTGTTGGCAATGCGCTTACAATTACTACTATATTTGCAGAGGTATCTTTACCTGCACATGAATTTGTAATCACATAATGAGTGCCACTCACCTTAACTTTAATACTTTGTGTGGTATCTCCTCTCGACCATTTATACGAACTGCTGCTACCTGCGGTAAGCGTTACCGAATCGCCCTCACAAAAGTTGAGTGGGCCGCTGGCACTAACAGAAGAACCACCGCCGCCAGTTATTCTTACAACGGCCGAATTGGCGGTAATTGCACCAACCGTTGAGAGTCCACGACCATTAAGCGTATCACCAATATTCATTACAATGGCGGCATTATTTACAACCAAAGTGCCTTGAAAAGTAGTATACGTTCCCATGGTTACTAAGCCTTCTACTTTCCAGAAAACATTGCTGGCTTTTGTGCCACCTTGTAAAATAACTTTAGCATACGTACTAGTAGTTAAGGCACCATTTATTTGAATCACAAAAACAGCATTGGGATTACCCAAAGCATCTAAAAATATAGTATCGGTTAAAGCTGCTGCGCCAATCATTCTATACGTATGTGGCGTTAAAACTTGGCTATTACCAAACTGAGCTGGGTATAACAATTGTATATCAAAAGGTAGTGCATTTAAATTGGTATAAAGAACGCCTAAATCGGCGGCTGCACCGGCGGTAGAGGTATCTGGCACACTGTGTATGGTACCAATAACATTCAAAGGCACAAACCCACTTACCGGTCCTAAATTTGTACCAACATCACCAACAATTTGAGTGGTACCTGTGCTTGTTAAAGCACCATTAGCCGTTAACAACGCGTAACAACCTGTTCTTCCTATATTAGGTAAGGCAGGTCCATTTAAAACAGGACTACCACAACCTATAGGTGTCGATGCTTTTACACCATTTACGGTAATAGCACCAACAATAGACATGGCTCTTCCTTCCAACTGGGTGCCAGCACCTAAAACAATTTCGCCATTAACAATAAAATTACCTACTAAAGATGCGCCTGTTGCAATGGTTACCAGGCCTTCTATTTTCCAAAAAACATTACAAGCCTTTGCACCATTTATAAGTACAATTTTAGCACTAGCAGCCATAGAAAATGCGCCATTTAATTTAATGATAAAAACAGCATTGGGATTCCCAAGTCCGTTTAAAGTTAAAGTTCCTACTATAGAGGAAGGGGCTGCTACCTGTATTACTGCTGGCGTAAAAGTTTGTCCACCTAATAATACAGCAGGAAAAATGGTTGGTGTTTGAGAACCTATTGCCAAGTATGCCGTATTAAGCGCACTTGCTGTTGCCGCAGTCACACCATTTCCATTGTGCATTTGGCCATTTACGTTGCCAAACCCACTAACAGCACCAGAGTTAGATCCAACATTGCCCGTAACTTTTGAACTACCAACATTGGTTACTGCACCAATGCTGCTAAACAACACAAAGTCGGCCGCAACACCCAAGGTTGGAGCTACCTGCGCAAAGGTTAGGCTTGAAGATATTATTAGTCCAATGACCAATAACTTAAATTGTAGGTATTTTTTCATAATTGAATATTTATTAATGCTCCCTAATTTCTCCGCATCTTATAAATGATAGATAGCATTTAACTTTGCGGTTATTAAGCATTCAAAGGTGGCCACATTTAAAATCGATTTCGTTGCATAAGTCTGGCTTTAATTTGCACTTTTCCCATTTCGCAAATGGGCAAAAAATAAGGGCAACAACCCTTTTAGCGGTTGCTGCCCTTATTTAAGTTGATGAAACTACAAGTCTGCAATGATTTTTTTAAACTCCTCTTTTGTCTTACCAAGCTTAATCTGAAGTTTACCCATCATTTCCTCTCTTTTACCTTCCTCAAACAACAAATCGTTGTCGGTAAGTATGGCGAATTTTTTCTTGAGTATGCCCTTTTGAACTTCCCAGTTTCCTTTAATTTCAGTTGTGTTCATATTATTAAGTATTTATTGTGACCAATTTATCACAGCACAAATTTGCTCATTTAAATGCCCTAAAGAAGTACAAAAGTTCAAGTAATTTTTGCAAAATTCACACGTATAAAACCGCAATTATGCTACTTCTTTTTATCGTCTTTCTTTTTCAACAATCCGCGCAATAAAAAACTTTTACTTGCAGCATCCATATTCTTGTTGAAACCCGCTGTGCCCTTTTTTATATTGACAATAGATTTATCAATGTTACCTGCAAAAACTGTATCCATAAACAATTTTCCGATAGTGCCTTTTCCACTTTTTATCCGATGAATAATCACAGAAAGGTCTTCTGTTATTTGTGCCGAGTTATTGCTTGTTACTTTTAAATCCAATAAAATATCATCAAAGCTAACAGGCGTAATAGTGGCAATAATAGCATCTTCGCTTACCTCCCTACTTCCTACAGAACCAGGCAAAATGCTCACTATCTTATTTCCCATTAAACCATCATTGCCAATCACCGCTTTCGAATCTTCTTTTATAAATTTCTTCACGCCTACATCCACAATAAAATCAACCTTTACACTGGTGTCAGTTACAATCTCAATGTTTTCAATTACCCCCACATTTATCCCAGAAAATCGCACGTTATTTCCAACCTGAAGCCCACTTATATCTTTAAAAATACCGCTAATTTTAAAGGTATCATTAAATAGCTGCTGCTTTTTGCCCACAAAATAAATTCCAACCGTTAACAGCAAAACGCCAATGCTTACAAAGACGCCTAACACTATCGCTTTTTTATTGTTTTTCTTTACTAACATGACTAGTTATTTTAAATATTATTCAAAAAATGACCGCACCCATTTATCTTCCGAATTTTGCAATGTCTCGTAGGTTCCAATAGCCGCACATACACCTTCATGAATAATCACAATGCGATCAGAAACTATTTTAGCGCATGCCAAATCGTGGGTAATAATAATCGATGAAGTTTGGTACTTTTCCCTAATTTCTAAAATCAATTCACTAATCTCCTTCGCCGTAATTGGATCAAGCCCAGTTGTTGGCTCATCATACAACACAATTTCTGGTTTTAAAATTAAGGTTCTAGCCAAGCCAATCCTTTTGCGCATACCACCAGAAAGCTCAGATGGCATTTTATCGATCACATCTTTTAAGCCCACATTTTCAAGCGATTCTTCCACCAATGCATTGCGCTCCTCATCAGAAAGTTCCTTGTTTCCTCTCAAAGGAAATGCAAGGTTTTCGCCAACTGTCATGCTATCATAAAGCGCCGCACTTTGAAACAAAAATCCAATCTTCTTCCGCAGCACATTTAACGCCTTCTCATTCAATTTTTCAATGTCTTCACCCATCACCAAAATCTCCCCTTCATCGGCATCAATCAAGCCAACCATGCACTTAATAAGAACCGATTTTCCACTGCCAGATTTGCCCAGAACAACCAAATTCTCCTTCTTTTCGAGCGCTAAACTAAAGTCTTTAAACACCTCATTGTTGCCAAACGATTTTTTAAGGTGCTTCACCTCTATCAAAATATCTCCATTTCGGTCTGAACCAATCCCTTTTGCGTCTGAAATATTTGCCCTAATTTTTGCCCCCATTTCCTTAAGTAAATAAGCTTGTAATTTGAACAGCAATCAAATCAATGATAAATATGAGTAACGATCCCATTACCACAGCAGCATTGGCCGCCGAGCCTACGCCTTCTGTTCCATTCTTCGAATTATATCCTTTATAACATCCAATTAATCCTATGGCAAACCCAAAAAAGAAGGTCTTTATAATGGAAGGAATTATATCAACAAAAGTAAGCTTTTCTATGGCCTGCGCAAAGTATAAGGTAAAGCTAACATCACCCTTAATATTTACCGCCAAATAAGAACCAAACAAGCCAATACAATCAGAAAAAACCACCAACACAGGTAACATCAACGTGGTGGCTAGTATGCGCGTTACCACAAGGTACTTAAATGGATTTAAGCCCGATACTTCCATCGCATCTATCTGCTCGGTTACTTTCATCGAACCAAGCTCTGCCCCTATTCCAGACCCAACCTTTCCCGCGCAAATCAATGCCGTTATTACCGGACCAATTTCGCGTATAATAGAAACAGATACCATAGCTGGTAGCCACGATTCTGCGCCAAACTGGGCCAAGGTGGGCCGCGATTGAATGGTTAATACCAAGCCCATAATAAAGCCTGTTATCCCAATTAATGGCAACGACTTTACCCCTACCATATAACTCTGTTTAATAAGCTCTGCAAATTCATAAGGTGGTATAAAAACTTGCTTAAAAAACCTACCCGTGAATTTACTAATGTTTGCTACTTCCAAAAAGAAATCAATCATCACTTTTTCAACAGTAGAAAATACCTTTATTTCATTTACTTTGAGCATAGTTATTTACCTTAAATGCCTTACTAAATTAAATGATTCTTTACATTTTAATCGATAATCCAATGGTAGAAAACCCTTGAGATAAATCCAAGAAAGCACCAATTTTCTGATTAAAATGATACCGCGCTCCAATATGTCCCGCTAAATACAAAGGACTCATGCTACGGCCCACCGTTTTATCGCCATAATAACCGTTTTCCCAAGTCTGGTTATAAAATGCAAAGCCCAATGAGGCCCCCAAATAAAAGTCCCACTTTGCCCCAGCGCCCAATAACTCATCAAAATAGTATGCACCCTTAATTCCAACAGGTATTGAAGTTTCATGATAACTATAATACTTGTATGAGTTGTTGTTTCCCCATTTGTATTGATTTTTATAAGACGAAAATCCAATAAATGGAGCAAGTGTAAAGTTTTTGGCCACATCAAATTCGTAATTCAAACTAAAGAACGAAGCGGGATTGCCAGCATACCCATTGTACCCAAGTCCAACTCCTAGGTTTAAATTGCCACCATGCGATCCAGATGATGTTTTTCTGCTCGCCTTTTGTGCCCAAGCACCTTGCGAAATTAGCATCGCAAAAAGAAATAAAAGTGTACCGATTTTTTTCATAATATTTAATAATTAATGTCCAAGTCAAAAAAGGAAACCAAGGCCCAAATAGCCCCCTTGTGTTTTGCGAGAGGCTTCCACAATCACATTGTATTCACTAGCCCTTATATTGTTTCCCATTTATATTTATAAGCCCATAATAAGCCCTATATCCTATGTTGAACCAAAATTAGGTTGCGCATTCAAAGCCACCTCAAGCCCAGTGCCATAAGCAAAACCAATGTCGCCAGATTTTACATCTATCACAGCTTTGCTGCTATCTGAGCTGCTGGTATTGTTTAGCTTCGTGCCCACATTTAAACCCAATTGAGGCCCAACCACAAAATTCCAATTCAACCAGTTCAATTTGTTTGTGCTAATAGGTACTAAAATAGGAATATTCATATACCCCAAATCCACCCGTAGCCTCATATCACCATCCAAAAATGTTTGCGATAATTCAAAATAATCTACCTCCGTTTGCAAGCCTATATGTGCCGTAAAATGGTAGGCCAACATGGTTCCAAAGCCAAGTTGGTTTTCTAAGTTACCTTTAATTACACCACCTGTTGCCAACCTAATATCGATGGAAGAAAAGCTTGGTTTATACCTAAAACCTAATTCCAAATGGCGCAAAGCTACGTAATCAAAAGCCTTTATAGGCTTATAGTATAAAGAGCCAATGCCCCCCACATATTGTTTATTTGCGTTAAAGGCACAGGACATAGTTTTAGTCTGAACCAATAAAAAAGCAAGCAAAAAAATCAATATTTTCTTCATAATTGGCTTCCAATAGTGCCAGCAAACTGAACGAACAAATTTGCTCTTATGAAGTTTCTTCTGTGTTGTAAAAACACCTATTTAAATTACATAGTTTACTGATGAGGATAATAAACAACAAGGCACAAAGCCTACATCCTATTCATATACCAATTTAATTCGTTCTCTATCTTTTTAAATTCCAAAATTCGCTGAATAATTTTATGCAGTCGCATAAATGCTGTTTCGCTTTTTACCACATAATCATAAGCTTTATTGTGCATACAGTTAATGGCAACCTCAATCTTGTCTTGCGCAGACAACATAACAACTGGCACCTTTGGATGAAGAGATTTAATTTTAACTAAGACCTCAATACCATTCATGGCCGTGGTTTCAATGCCATCTAAATGATAATCTAGAATGATGATATCTGGGTTGTGAGAGAGGTGCTCTATACACAATTCTCCTGTTGCAAAAGTTTCTACTACAAAATTATCCTGTTGCAGAAATTCTACTTCAAGCAACCTCAAATACAAGGCATCGTCGTCTACCAGAAATATTTTTATTTTTTTAGGTTTTTCCATGAGTCCGTTTTTTTTATCTCCAGTATTTCCAATTCTAATTCCTCACATGCATGCAAACAAACCTTTTCTATTTCTAGCACCATTTCTGCGATGGCATCCGATTTAAGTTGCTCCAAAGCATGGTCCTTCACCATAATAGCCATTTTTTCGTAATCAGGATTTATTCCCACTATGGCAAAAGATGGAATAATCTTATGAACAGATGCGTGCAACGCCTTCCAATTCTGTTGTTCAAGACTTTGTTTTATCTCAAAAATAAGCACTGGGGTTTGAGCTAAATAAAGAGAAATTAATTCGATCATTAGCAATTGATTCGACTTCGTTCTCTTAGAGAGGTAGTTTAAATCAATGCTTTTATATTTATTTTTTGCAAGTAAGTTAATCGGTTCAGCCAAAATCCTTTCTTTCTTTACCAAGGCTACAATTTTGTTGTATAACAAATTCTCGTCAACCGGCTTAGAAATATAATCATTCATGCCAACCCCCCTGCATTTCTCAAGGTCGGCCGTAGTTACATCTGCTGTTAGCGCAATAATTGGAATCAGTGAATACATCTTTTTTCTGATGTATTCAGTGGCTTCAAAACCATTCATTTCTGGCATCTGTAAATCCATCAAAATAAGGTCGTACGACTTTTCTTCCAGTTTTTGAAGCGCTATTTTTCCATTAGCTGCTATATCAGATTCGAACCCAAAATCATCCAAAAGTGTTTTCATCAAAAGTTGGTTCAAGGCAATATCCTCAACCACCAGCAATTTGATATTTTTAATTTCTGTTTGTTTATCAAGTTCTGTGGTGATTACTTCTGCAACTTCCCTTGTTTTTTCAAAATCCAAAGTAAAACTAAAAGTAGAACCTACATTTACCTCACTCTCAACTTCAATCTTTCCTCCTTGTGGCTCTATCAATTGTTTTACAATTGCCAAGCCAAGTCCAGTACCGCCATATAAGCGAGAGGTTCCACTTGTGGCTTGTTGAAAATTATCGAATATTTGTCCCAATTTGTTTTCAGGAATACCAATGCCGGTATCCGAAACAAAAAACTTAACAGTTACTTTTTCATCATCCTCTTTTTGCAATTCTACTCCTACCGTAATTCTGCCATGAGAGGTGAATTTTACGGCATTGCTTACCAAATTAAGAATCACCTGATGCAGCCTAACTGGATCACCCACCAAAACCTCTGGAATACGCTTATCATACTCCCTAATTAGGCTTAAGTTTTTCTCCCTAATTTTAGAGTCAAACAAATGAAGCATCACCCCAATTGAAGATGCCATATTAAACGGAATCTTTTCAAACTCCATTTTACCTGCATCTACTTTAGCCAAATCAAGAATATCATTTATAAGCACAATTAAAGAATCGCCACTTAATTTAATGGCATCCAAAAACTCTTTTTGCTTGTTTGAGAGTTCCGTTTTTAATAAAACTTTTGTAAAGCCAATGATGGCATTCATGGGTGTTCTAATCTCATGACTCATATTAGACAGGAACTGCTGTTTTGCCTTTACGGCATTTTCGGCAATATGAGTAGCTGCCTCTGCTTTAACGCTTGTTTCTTCGGCAATCGACGTGGCCAATTCGGCAAATATTTTCGCCTCATTTAATTCCTTAGCAATCCTTGTTTGATTGGTAACATCTCTTGCCACAATTACCACCCCAAGAACATTGCCTAGTATGTCTTTGTAAACAGATCCATTAAAAAGCACATTGGTAAGCTTTCCATTTTTATGCTTAATGGTAAGCGGAGAATCTTTTACCGAACCATTGGCAAATACATCTTGATACACTTCACTGGCCTTTTTTGGCTCAGTGAAATAAGTAAAGAAATCGGTATCGCGTAATGCATTTCTCGATATGCCTGTGATGCTAGTGAGCGCCTCATTCATATCGGTAATTTTTCCTTCAATATTAATGGTAACCAAAGGATCCAAACTTGCTTCAATTAAGCTTCTAGCGTACCCGTTCTCCTGCGCAAATGCAATTCTATCCATGGTGATTTTGATTTATATCACCAATTTCCTCAATAGGTATCCTTCTTTTGCTTTTTAACTCTTTAAAATGCGAAGGGGATAGTCCAGTAATTTTTTTAAATTGATTGGATAAATGTGCCACACTGCTATAATTCATCTGATAAGAAATCTCTGAAATATTGAGCTCGCCATAAATTATCAACTCTTTTATCCGCTCTATTTTATGAAAAATAATGAACTGTTGAATGGTTATTCCTTTTACTTCAGAGAAAATATTTGAAAGATAGGTATAATCGTGGTGTAATTTTTCACTGATGTATTCAGAGTAATTTGCCTTAGGCATCTCATCAGAATGGTGAATCATATCTATAATCACATTCTTTATTTTCTCAATTAAAATAGCACGCTTGTCGTCCATTAACTCCAAGCCAGTTGCATGCAAACCTACACCCAACATTTCAAGTTGCTCGGGACTGAGCTCCTCCATTATTTCAATTTCGCCCAAATCAACCAAGATAAAATGGAGGCCCAGCTTCCTTAGCTCCTCTTTAACCGCCATAATGCAGCGGGTACTAACCATGTATTTGATAAATAATTTCAAAGGGTTTTTAATAATGCAATGTTCGAAGTTCGGTGAATTGTGGGGATTAACCCCATTTTTAATTTAATATTTTTTGCACATAGTGCGTATTCCAAAATTCAATAAACTCTTGGCAAAATATATTTACCAAGAGCCTATTAATTCTACCCTATAATTGTACCCTATAAAAAGCTAAATAGCTTATTTATCTCCTAGCTCTTGAAACGATTTTCCAATTTCGTCCATGCCATGGCTAAATTGTTCCTTAAAAGCATCCCATTTGTCTTTGCCTTCCATTTTATAATCGTCAAGCGACTTTTTCATGTCACTGTTTTTTGCCTCTAATGCAGCTATTTTGTTTTTGTAATCTTGCCTTGCATCTGCCTTCTGTAACTCAACCCTGGCTTTAAACTCTGCAATACTCTTGTTATTAGCCTCAATCCTTTGGTCTGCCTCCATTTTGTAATCTGCTACTTCCTTTTCATAAGCCGCATTGGCCTCATCTAAATTTTGATTTGCCTCGCCTACTTTTGATTGTGCGTCTTGCACTTTCTCTGGTCCAGAACTGCAATTCATGTTGCTAAATCCCACAGCCAATAAGGCCGATAATAGTATAATCTGTTTTTTCATTTGATGGAAATTAAATTGTTTTATTTAATTGTAAAGGTCTGCTAATTCAAATCACCTTCACTTACACACAAAACCTAAATACTTACAATTTCACCACATTTGCCGTTTAAATGTGCCAGCTAAAATTCGCATCAAGGTAATTACAAAATTAATTTTAGCTTAAATTTTTATTATATTAGCCCGTCAATTTATCTTGTTAAGATTCATGAAAACGATTAAACTGCATTTAAAATATCTAATAAAAGCAATATGGCTCCTATTATTTTTATGCGGTTTTTTTTGGTCTGAACCAATTTTTGCCCAATCGAAAACCGACAGCTTAAGACTACTTCTTGAAACCGAAACAAACTTACAACAACGTGTCAAAATCTTTAATGAATTAGCCTTTGAACAGCGGTCTGCCGACCTAAACAATGCCTTTTTGTATGCGCGTAAAGCACAAGAAATATCTGCCCAAAACAACTACACAAGAGATTTGGGCGTTTCGCAAAGTGTGTTAGGCCTATTATACTCCTATACCGATTTATTAGACAGTGCACTATACTGGAATCATTCTGCCATTGAACTATTGCTGCCTACCAAAGACAGCCTCGAAATTTCTAAAAATTATAACAGACTTGGTTCTAATTATCTTTTTTTATCGCAACAAGATAAGGCAAAAGAGTTTCTTGATTTAACTTTAAAGTGGGCCAATACACCAAAAGTAAAATCAATAGCCTACAATAATTTAGGTATGTATAGCAAAAAGAATGGCGATTATGCAAAAGCTGTGTATTACTACCTAAACGCCCTTAAAGAACACGAAAAAATAAATGAACCTGCTGGTAAAATGGGTCTGTTAAGCAACTTGGGTTCGCTTTATATTCAAAAGAAGGATTATCTTAAAGCACAAAATTGCTACCTCGAGGCTTATGAAATTGTAAAAAAACACAAGAGCCAAGAAAATCTGGCCCAAATTCTCAGTGGTTTAGGGTTTACTACAAACCACCTAGGAACAAAAAAGAATGCCCTTAAGTACTTTAATGAGTCTGCTGTTATTTTTAAAAAGCTAGGCCACATGAGCGAATACGCAAAACAAATTATCTCCATTGCCGATATTCAAAGTGAACAAAAGAATTATAAGGTAGCAGAGCAAAATTATTACTTAGCAGAGCAGGTTCTTATTGAAAAAAAAGATAACTATGCTTTATCTGCAGTGTATAACAACTTGTCTGAATGCCTCCTGAACCAAAACAAACCCAAAGAAGCGGCCATTTATTTAGAAAAGGCTTATAAATTATCCCAAAGCTATAAAGACCTAAATTTTAATAGACTTATTGTAAAAAATTTAAGTAGCATTTATGAAACATTAGGGCAGCCAGAAAAAGCACTTTATTATCGTAAAATATATGAAACTTTTAGCGAGCAAATGATTAACGTAGCAGAAAACGTGAAATATGCCGAACTTAATCATGCCTATGAAACGAGCAAAAAGGAAAAGAAAATTGAACAACAAAGTGTGCAGATTACGCAAATGAAAAAAAACAGAACAGGCTATAATTATCTGCTATTAGCCCTGTTTATTTTTATTGTAATGATAGCCTTCTTTTTTAGAAAACGACTCAAACACCAACAGTCGCTCGAGGAAAATATCTCCTCTATCGATAAACAAATTTCATCACTCAAATTCGAAAATGTAGCGCTTAAATCTAAATTGGTTCAGACCGAAACTGAATTGCATTCTTTGGTCTTAAAATATACCGAAGCGAAGGAAAAATTACCCAACAATTTAGTTGGCCTATCCAAAAGAGAATACGAAGTTTTGCTCTTTATTGCAGAGGGTTTAAGCGACAAAGAAATTGCCGAAAAAATATTTGTGAGTGTAAATACGGTGAAGACACATGTGCGCAGAATTTATGATAAACTCATGGTGGGCAGCCGCGTTGAAGCAACCCTCATGTTAAACAGGTACCAATTGCTTGCAGAGCCATCTTAATCCTAAAACCTTTGTCGTTCTTTTAGATGACAAGGTCAAAAAACATGTTAACATTTTGTTTATCAGTAGTTTTTGTTTTATAAATTTTAAAAAAATCACCCTTTTTAATGACAAGCTAGCACCGTTGCATGAGGTAAATTTGACCATAAACTTAAATTTATGGAACCAAAATTACTTGCAAAAAACTTTTTACTGCTGTGGCTAAGCTTGGCACTAAAATTATCCTTGGCTCAAACCGTGGTAAACATTCCAGATGTGGAAGAGGTTTGGGGAGGGCGCATCAACGCCATGGTTGGCTACTCAAATACCAGCGATTCAAGTGGCATTTACATTGCTACCGAAAGTGCCAATTCTATTTTTTATACCAGCGTTTACAACCCCGTTGGAACTGGCTTTACCTTTGGTAGGTTTAGGGTGCTGCCTACGGCAAATTCAACAGCCAACTTAGGCTCTGGCATTAGCTTAATGGCCGTGCATGCCGAATCTGGAAAATTGTTCTTTGTAAACAATGGTCTTTATAGCTCCTCGCCCAGCGAAACAGCCTTAACCACCATTGATCTTGGCAACTTTTCTGCCCTAAAAATTAAAGATTCCATACTAATGTATGTGGAGGGCAACCAGTTTCATTGGGGCAAAATTAACAGCGCTGGTACCTATACTGCCAACGCCGCCTCACCCATCTCCATTGGCTCATCTCCCTCTTGGCCTGTTACAATTGATATAAACCCAAAAACATACTATGTATATATTGCTGCTGGAGGCGCAACTCCAAACCTTATCCTTTCGAGCAACTATTTTTATAATATAGGCTCTGGAACCACTTTCGCCAGCCTAAGCATGGGAACAATCCCTGCAAGCACCACCTACTCTGGTTTTGGTATTAGCCCTTCTGGCAGACTTTTCCTAGGCGGACAATTATCTGTAGGGTACAATACCTATAAAGCCTTTAGATACTCAGATAATGGCAGCAGTTGGACGCATGTTTCAACCTCAGTTTCGGGCGTTGCAGGCACCGGTATCTCCTTTTCTGGCTCAGAGTTTAGCTACCGCACCTATTTTGCCAAATGCTACTCTACAGACCAAGGTAGCAATTGGCTAGAATTTGGCAACTCAAGCTATCAAACACATCCAAACGATGGTTCTGTTCTGGCTGATCCAAACGATAGCATGACCGTTTATATGACCACCGACCAAGGCATAGGATACTCTTTAAATGGAGGCTCGGTAATGCACGAAATGGATAGAGGCGTGGAGGCCATGCAAGTAAACGATATTAGCATGACAAGCGATAAAAATACCGCATGGATTGCTTCTAAAGCAGGCGTTAGAAAGGTGAGCAATTATTTAACGAGCAAAGAATGGACGCGTGCCAAATTTCCCAATGGCGATGGCTCTCCATATTATAGCGCAGAAATGAAACCTGGCGATACCAATACCGTGTATGTTGGAAATTTGCGTGTTTATAAAACCACCAATGGTGGCAGCAATTGGTCGCAATTGTTTAGTCCCGAAAACGCACCTTATAGTTGGCCGCAAGTGGCTATTAGAGTAGAAGCCATTGAAGTTTGTCCTTGGAACTCAAATATTGTAATGGCAGGTTACTATGTGCAGGATTCTACCAAAGGAGGATTGTTCTATTCTTTGGATGCGGGTGTAACCTGGCAACAACAATACTTGTATGCCTCTTCTGGGTACTATGATGTAGATGTTTGGGATATAATCTTTAACATTGAGGGCTCAGATACTGTTGCCTATGTGGGCGTTGAATACGATTTAGCTTACCCTACCGGAAGAAGTGTATATAAGCTAATAAAATCTGGTAGCAGTTGGACGGTGAGCCAAGACATGAATGCTGGCACAACAAGCACGGGTTCGCTTATTGTAGCAACCATTAGAGATTTATATAAAAATGCTGCCGGCGATACCATTTATGCTTGCGGTACAGACGCAGGAGTTAACCACCCAATTGCTTATTATAAACCCATTGCTTCTACTGGCAAATGGACGCCCCTGCCAACTTCTGGTTTTCCCATGACTACTGGCCACCAAGGTTATGCCATTACGCAAGGTGTTGATACCTTATATGTGGCGGTTGAAAATGAAGTGTATTACTTGCCCTCCTTTAGTTCGTCTTGGAGCTTAGGTTATAGTTACCCCGAAGGCACCGAAATAAACTTTTTATATTACGACGAACTGTTGGTTGGAACTGAATCTGGCCTTTATGGTCACCCTTCTTTTGAAGCTCAGCCTAATTCGCTTTCTTTAACGGTGTTTTTTGAAGGCATGTATGCCTCCTATCAAACCATGACTTCGGCTGGCAACAATAGCAACCCTGCCTTATCTAGCACCGTTGCAGATACCATTACAGTGGAGCTGCATGCTGCTACAACACCCTTTGCTGCGGTAGATACCGTAATTGCCTTGTTGGGTACAAACGGGAGGGTTAATTTAACTTTTGATGCAGCTACATCTGGCCATTCGTATTACCTAGTTGTTAAACATAGAAACTCTATTGAAACATGGAGCAGTTCAACCATTACCGTTGGAAGCACCTTGGCCTACGACTTTAGCACTGCCGCAAACAAGGCGTATGGCAACAACCTTAAACATATAGGGGCGGGTGTTTATGTAATTTACGGAGGAGATATTAACCAAGATGGAACCGTAGACTTTAGCGATTATCCTTCGTTAGATTTGGGTAACTTAAATGGATCTATTGGCTACTTAACTGCCGACATAAACGGCGATGGCACCATCGATTTTAGCGATTACCCAATCCTAGATTTAAACAGTGTAAGCGGTATTAGCATTGCTCAACCTTTTTAACCTTTAAACAATTAAAATCATGAAAAGAATTTATATCATAAAATATTATATAAGCAGCATCTTAATGTTTTTATGCAGCGCTGCATTATTTGGCCAATCTTTCTTAAGTAATTTTGAGCTAAGGATGGAAAATGGTCGCTTTAATAGTGTAACTGCCTACCAATTTGATGTGTATTTATACAATACAAGCGTAAGTGCTTTTGAATTGCGTGCTGGTACTGTTTCCTTTTGGATTAACCCAAGCTGGAGAAATAGCGGAACCATTACGCCAAGCATCTCTACTAGCAACTTGGTTACAGCCCAACAAAGTGGCACCTCTGCTTATACAAATGGCTCAACCGATTTCTTTAGAAGAACCATTGCGGCCGTTTCTGCTGGCAGTGGCACCAGTTTGGCAGCGGGTTCAAAAACAAAACTTTTTACCATCTTGTTTACAAACTCTGCCAGTTTCTCTGCAGCGGCAACACCCAATTTTGCCTGGAAATTCTCGGGTACCAACGCTTGTGGTTTTACCTATACAGACACCACAACAACGGCATCGGTCATTGCCGTAAACGCTACCACTGTGGTGGCAACACAAACCAACTGCTATACGCCCGCCTATTGGACCAGCACACAATGGAATTCTGGATCAACAAGCGCAGGAGCTGCCGCCACAACTGCGCCTACAACCACTAAAGATGCCATCATTTACACAGGCACATTTAACGGTGCCCTTAGCTGTAGAAACTACGATTTATCTTCTAGTTCAACCCATAACTTGGGCAGCGCACTCTTAGAAGTTTCTTACAACCTTAACAACAGCGGAACCTTATCTGCAAGCGCCGGAACCATTAATTTAGTAGGCACACAAATTGCCCAAACCGCCAACCAAAGCATCTCTGGAAATTCCATCACAGTGGAAAATCTTGGCTTTGGGGCCAGCGCTAACAGTGGCACAAAATTACTTTCGGCCAATGTTTCTGTCTCGGGAACAGTTACCCAAACAGGTACAGCGGTGCTTTCTATTGGCAACAAATTAACCCTCCTGTCAACAGCAATTGGTTCGGCCCGAATAGCTGAGCTAAACAGCCCTGGCGCCATATCTGGAAGCTATACCGTGCAAAGATTTATCCCAGCAAGCTATAGAAGATACCGTTTTTTGGCATCACCTGTAAATAGCGCAACCACCCTACAATGGAGAGACAACGGCCAAACCAACGCTGGTGTTGGCATACAAATTACCCATCCAGGTGGCATTGGCGACCAATCCGTATCTAACGCTGCCTCTGCTTTTCTATACAACGAATCCTTAACCGATGGGGGCAATAACCTCAATGCAAAATGGGAGTCAATTGATGGCAATAGCCCCCTCAACAATGCCCAAGGATATAGAGTTTATGTGCGTGGCGACAGAACCAAATCGCTCTTAACAAACCTAGATACCATAGCAAATAATACCACCATTTGGGTTAATGGAACCTATCCGGCAAGCCCCGTAAGCTTTCCTGTAACCTACAACCCTGGCCTCGGCGATGGCTGGAACCTTGTTGGAAACCCTTTCCCTAGCGCCATTGATTGGGACGCTTCCCCTGGCTGGACAAAAACAAATTTGGGCAACAGCATTTATATATGGAACCCAAACACCAATACTTTTGGCTCCTACGATGGCATCACCAGCGTAAATTCTGTTACAAGATACATAGCAAGCTCACAAGCATTTTTTATACAAGCCAATGCGGCTTCGCCAGTGCTTAGCGCCACAGAAAGTATTAAAGTGGCCAATACCCCCTCCAACATGTTTAAAGGCCCAGAATTAAACTGCCTAAGAATTTCGCTGTACAAAGATTCTACCGAAAAAGATGAAACCGTTATCCGATTTATGGAAAATAAAAGCGACAACTTCTTAAAAAGTGAAGACGTACTTAAATATAATAATCCCGGGTTAAATATTGGTTCATACATCGCTAACAATGTGTATGGCATGGTAAATTACCTCAATATCAACAGCCTCTCAGACAAGGAAGTTCCGCTGCAAGCAAGCTCAAATGTAGAAGGCGCATATTTCCTTTCCTTTGCCCAAATTGCAGACTTTAACCCCGGCATAAACATTTACCTAAAAGACAATTTTACCAGCACCACCACAGACTTAAAAGTCAACAGCATTTACCCGTTTCAAATAAGCAACAATGCCGCCTCAAAAGCAGATGGCAGGTTCCAAATTATGTTTAGCAATAAGGCCAATGGCATAGAAAAAACTTGGGCTGAACCAATTGCGCAGTTAAGCGTTTATCCAAATCCAGCAAACGAAATACTGCACATCAACTTGCTAAACCAAAACCTTAAATTGGCCAAAATAAGGGTATTTACCAATGCCGGAGCCTTGGTATCTGAAACAGAAACAAGCAACTTATTAAACACTATAGACGTGCAAAATCTAGAAAATGGGGTCTACCACATTCAAGTTCAAAATATAGAAACAGGAAAAACGATGCATGCCCATTTTGTGAAATAAATTCTGGATATACCATGAAAAAACCATTCAAAATCATTGTGTTGTTAGCCATGCTTCTCACTCTAAACACGCGCAGTGGAGCCCAACCAGAATGGAACGACGACCCAATAGATACACCCATAGATGGAGGTCTAAGCCTGCTATTGACATCAGCAATAGGCTTAGGCCTCCAGTCTTTAAGAAAGAAAAAATAATTCATCCAATTGCACCCAATTGCACCAAGGCATAAATGAAATCGGTTCAAACAGAAATTGCTTTTTGTGGCGCAAACATGCGTAATTATAAAAAAGAGAAATATATCTTTGGTCAAAAGAATAAGAAATGCGATTACAGCCCCTCCCCATTGCAAGCGCATTTGCAAATATGCCTGCACTACCAATTCCACCTATTAGTTCCATTAAACCAACCATAAGTTATTTTAAGTTGGCAACCCTTAAAAAAATATTTGCCACAACCTTTATTTTTCTTGTTTGCTCGGCTTCATCCTTTTCGCAAACAACCGTGCAAGAAGCACAAAAAATTGCGACATTTTGTAAGTTTTGGGGCTTTCTTAAATACTATCATCCCTCGGTTGCAAGCGGAAAAACAGATTGGGATAAAGAATTTACCAGCCGAATTAAAGTAGTCTCTTTATTAAAATCAAAGCAAGAAATTAATTGCTATTACTCAGAATGGATCAATGGTTTAGGCAGGGTAAAGAATGGCAAAAAGCACAAAGAAGATACGGCTAACATGCTCCTATTTAATTTGGATTTAGCTTGGTTAAGCGACTCAAATTTGTTTACAAATCATTTAATGAATCAACTACAATTTATCCTCCAAAATAGAAACCGCGGAAAGAACTTTTATGTAAACCAATTCTTTCTCTCTGGCAATACAACCTACAAAAACGAAAAACAGTACCCCCAACTACGTAATTTCTACTTTGCCATTTTTAATGGCGAAACCGATTCGGTTAAGGCAACCTTTGAAAGGGATGGCGTAATTTTAGAGAAAACCCTTTATAGATATTAGGCCAGAAACTTCAAATATGAATCGTGGAGGTACAAAAAAGATAGTACTTACAAAATTTTGAATGGAAATATTGGGTATGTAAATTTAGGGCTTCTAAAGCCTAAACAAACCCGTAAATGCCTCCGCGAACTAAAAGATACCAGGGCCATCATTTTTGATGTAAGAAACTATCCCAATGGAACAATGTACAGAATTGCCAAATTCACCTATCCCAACCTTTTTTTCCCTGGCGTTTACTATTTTACCAAACCATACTATTGCGGTAAAAAGAAGAAACATCCTTATGCAGGCAAAGTTGTATTACTCTTCAACGAAACCACTCAAAGTCATGCCGAATTTGCCTTAATGGGCCTACAAACCGCACCCAATGTAATCAGTATTGGCAGCGAAACCGCAGGTGCAGATGGAAATGTATCAAGCGTGGTTTTTCCAGGAAATTATAAAACCAAAATGACCGGTATAGGTGTATATTATCCAGGCGGTAGAGAGACTCAAAGAATTGGTATTATACCAGACATAGAAGTTAAGCCAACCCTAGAAGGCATAAAATTACACAAAGACGAAGTATTAGAAAAAGCGCTCCAAATCATTAACAAAAAATAACCCCTACACCCCCTCCTGCGCAGTTGGCATTGCGGGCTTATTTCGGATGAACTGCGCAAGTAAAATGAGCTAAAAAATGAAACTAATAATGATAAAGCCCACAAAAAGGAAGTGTCCTTACCAACTACTCGGTTTTAGGCAACACAGAGTAGCACAAAAAAGCCCCGTGAGGCCGCCGCACGGGGCTTTTTCACGGCCCTTTTTCGACTACTCTGCTAAATGTTTTACCGGCTGGTTTGGGTTACAAAGACAATCAAAAAATAGTTACTTCTTTTTATCTGTAAATTTCCAACCCTCAGTTATGGCATAACTAAAAGCAACTCCAAATAGTAAGGTTATTAATCCTGCGAAATATGGTATAAAATCAGTCATTTTTATTCTTATTTATAAGGTTTAAGTAAATTCCAAAACATAGTATTGAAGGAACCCAAAGTCCAATAAAAATTGCTTGGTCTGAGTTGCCGTAAAAAAACAAGACTTCAGAAAAAATAAGCGAAAGTAATGCAGCTACAAATAGTAGCTTGTCAGTTAAATTGAATTTTTTAAACATTTTTTAAATTTAATTTTTTCTCTTACTCATTAGGCTTTTCAGAATATGCCCCGTTTTTTAAAGTGGGTTCTGGACTCCACCCACTTGTAATTGTAATTTTACAGATAATTCAAGAACTATCAAAATTGTCTTTTGCAGTTTTTCTTTCCTGTCTGTTTCCTTAGTGTTTTTTTTTAAAAACTTGCCTATAATCGGGTCACGCAGGGGAGTTTCACCCATACGTTTCCACAGCTTGCTCCGCCTCAGCGGGGGAACCGTGCTTAAAAGTCTCCCTTCACACTACCTGCCCCGAATTTATTTCGGGGGCTCTTCTAGTTTCGTCACGAATGTATTTAAATATCATGGATTTACCAATTGTAATTCAATGTCGTTTAGTTAAGCATAATAGGTGAATAACTCTATAAACAATATGTTGTGGTTAAAAACAAATTTTTTTCAAAGGAATTTACTATTTGATGAATTAAATCTGAGGGGGTATAATAGGGACTTAGTTGAGAGAGACTTAAAAAATCCAAAATTTCGTGAACACACAATTGAAAACATAAACCAATTAATAAAAGATGAAGACTATCACTGCCGTTCAAAAAACGGCTTTCCAGGGGTACTCAGTCGTAACCGAAAATT
>Ga0163151_10003991_pt1 | contig 20451 bp, 21 predicted proteins | sample OliLakLV19MP5IB2_FD_145596 | JGI IMG/M metagenome (GOLD analysis project Ga0163151, IMG submission 145596) | Freshwater microbial mat bacterial communities from Lake Vanda, McMurdo Dry Valleys, Antarctica - Oligotrophic Lake LV.19.MP5.IB-2 | ecosystem: Environmental > Aquatic > Freshwater >... | reverse complement strand
GCCACGCACGCTCCTGCGTCGTCCGGATAGGATCCGTTATCGTTGAAGTAAATTTCCATGGCCGTCATGACCTGGCGGACGTCGGAGAGACGGCGCGCGTCACGAGACTTGCTGCGGGCGGAGTTCAGAGACACCAGGACGACGGAAGAGAGCACCCCGATGATGGCGATCACCACGAGCAACTCGATCAGCGTGAAACCCCTGTCTTTGATTGTCATTCGCATTGTGTTAACGGTTAATTCTCATTTTATACGGCACTCGCCAGGTTATAAATCGGCAGCAGGATACCGGCGACCATGACGGCGACCGCCAGCCCCAGCAGCATCATGATGATCGGCTCTATCAGGGTGGTCAATATCTTTAGGATGGCCTCGACCTCCTTCTCATAGAAGCGGGCCAGCTTGTCCAGGATGTCCTGCAGCTTGCCGGTGCTCTCGCCAATCTGGACCATCTGGGCGACGATCGGCGGGAATTCCGGCCGGTCGGCCAGGGACTGGGCGATGCCCTTGCCGTTCTTGACCTCGTTGGAGGCCTCAAAGAGGATTTCGCGGTAGACCTCGTTGCCCACTATGTCCGCCACCGAATCCAGCGCCTTGACTATGGGGATGCCGCCGGCGATGAGGGTGGACAGGTTGCGGGCGAAGCGGGACATGTAGATGTCCAGGGCCAGCTTCTTGAACACGGGCATTCGGAGCTTCAGGTAGTCAAAGAGGTAGCGGCCGGGCACGGTGCCGATGTAGATCTTCACGCCGATGGCCGCGCCGATGATGACCAGGAGCGCCAGCCACCAGTAGCTCTGCATGAAAGTCGTGACGAAGACCAGGATCTTGGTGGTGAAAGGCAGCTCCACGTTCTGTTCCTGCAGCAGCGAGACCATGGGCGGCAGCACGAAGATGAACATCAGGAAGCCGACGATGAGCAGGGCGAACAAGATGAAGGCCGGATAAGTCATGGCTCCGACAATCTTGGAGCGGAGGTCGTAATCCTTCTCGACCTGGTCGGCCAGGTAGCCCAATGCCTCGTCCAGGGAGCCGGACATCTCGCCGGAATGGACCAGGTTGACGTACATATTGTTGAAAAGCTTGGGGTAGCCGGTGATGGCCGCGGACAGCGCCTCGCCGGACTCGACCTTGGAGGAGATCTCCCCGATGATCACCTGGAGCCTGCGGGAGGTGACCTGGACCTGCAAGATCTTCAGGGACATGACTATCGGGACCTTGGCGCCTATCAGGGTGGCCAGCTGGCGGGAGAAAAGGACGACTTCCTTGGGGGAAATGCTGTTGAAAATGTTGATCTGTTCCAGGATGGACGACTTGCTCAGCGGCAGGACCTTGATGACCACCAAGCCGTGCGCATGCAGAATCTCGGTGGCGGCGCCTAAAGTGGCCGCTTCCACCGTGCCGGTGCGCATTGTCCCCTGGTTGTCTCGGGCTTGGTATTGGTATTCCATGGCTATATCTTAAGCAATCCCCTGAACAGGCTCTGGTCAGTCGTGTAGGGCAGCGCGTCCTCCAGCTTGACCTGGCCCTGGGAGACCAGGTTGGCCAGGTAGCGGTCCAGGCTGATCATACCGTCGCCGCCGGACGTGTGGATGACGTTGGGCAGCTGGTGGGTCTTGCCCTCGCGGATGATGTTGGAGACGGCGTTGTTGTTAGTCATGATTTCCAAGGCCGGCAGGCGGCCGCCGCCGATGCGCGGGAGCAACCGCTGGGAGATGACCCCCAGCAGGACGTTGGACAGCTGGGCGCGAATCTGGGCCTGCTGGTAGGCGGGAAAGACGTCGATCATGCGGTCGATGGACTGGGCGGCGTCATTGGTGTGCAGGGTGGCCATGACCAGGTGGCCGGTCTCGGCCAGGGTGATGGTGGTGGAGATGGAATCCAGGTCGCGCATCTCGCCGACCAGGATGACGTTGATGTCCTCGCGGAGGACTGACTTCAGGGCGCGGGTGAAGCCATGAGTGTCCACGCCGACCTCGCGCTGGGAGATGAGCGACTTGTCCTGGGTGTAGATGAACTCGATCGGGTCCTCGATGGTCACGATGTGGGAGGCGCGGGTGTGGTTGACCAGGTCGATCATGGATGACAGGGTAGTCGACTTGCCGTGGCCTGTGGGCCCGACGACCAGGACCAAGCCCTGCGGGTTGGCCGCGAAGTTCGCGACCTGCTTGGGCAGGTTCAGCTCCTCGATGCTCTTGATCTTGTTCGGGATGAGGCGGAGCGCCACGGCCGGGGTGCCCTTGCTCATGAAGGCGTTGCCGCGGAAGCGGATGTTGTCCTTGTAGGAGTAGGAAAAATCGACTTCCAGGTCTTCGCGGAACTGCTTGCGGCGGTCGTCATTGCCCAGCAGCACGTCTATCATGGTCCCGATGGCGGCGCCGGACAGGATGCCGTACTCCTCCAGCTCGACAAGCACGCTGTCCACGCGCAGCGTGGGCGGCTTGCCGGCGACCATATGCAAATCGGAGGCGTTCTTTTGGAGCACTTCCATCATCAGTTTGTTGACTTCCAGTTCGTTGGACTTGTACATGAGTTTTGTTGAATGTTTTTGTTAGGCGTGGAGGGCTTGGCGGTGCAAGGACAGCTGCTGCATCAGGCTTTCCGGCCCGTGCTCCCGCTGGTCGAGCCAGGCGGTGGCGCCCAGGCCGAGGGCGTCGTGCGGCATCGGGCTGCGGGTCAGGAAGAGGAACGGGGTCGAGTGGATCTCCGGGTGGTTACGGACGTAACCCAGGAGCGCCAGCCCGGACATGTACGGCAGGTCGAAGTCGGAGACTATCACCCGCGGCTTGTGCAGCTTGATCTGCCTCAGGCCGGCCAGGCCGTCGTGAGCCGAATCCACAAAAAAGTGGGGCGACAGGTGCTGGCGGTAGATTTCCGCCAGCTTGCGGTCGGGGTGGATGAAAAGTATGTGCCGCATGTCAGTCCTTGGTGGCCCGGACCACCTCTTCCACGGTGGTCAAGCCCTTAAGAGCCTTCATGATGCCGTCCTGCTTCATGAGCAACATGCCCTCTTGGGAGACGGCATACTCCTCAATTTTCACGGCGGGCTTGCGGTCGTTGATCAGGTCCTGGATGGGCTTGCTGATGTTGACTATCTCGTAGATGCCGATGCGGCCTTTATATCCGGTGTTGCCGCAGTTGGCGCATCCCTTGCCAATCCAGACCACGGGGTTCTCGATATCATAGCCTTCCAGGACGTCCTTGGGCAGCTTGGTCATCTCCTTCTTGATGTACTCCTTCACGGCCTCGCTCGGCTTTTCCTCGACCTTGCACTTCTCGCAGATCTTGCGGACCAGCCGCTGGGCGGCCAGCAGGTTCAGGGACGCGGTCAAAAGGAAGGGCTCGATGCCCATGTCTATCAGGCGCGGGATGGCACCGATGGCGCTGTTGGTGTGCAGGGTGGAGAAGACCAAATGGCCGGTCAACGCGGAGTTGACGGCCAGTTCCGCGGTTTCCTTGTCGCGGATTTCACCGACCATGATGATGTTCGGGTCCTGGCGGAGGATGGAGCGCAGTCCGGAGGCGAACGTCAGGTTGATTTCCGGCCGGATCTGCGCCTGGTTGACGCCGTCCATGAAGTATTCCACCGGGTCCTCCAGGGTCACGATGTTGACGCCCGGCTTGTTGAGCATGCTCAGGAGCGAGTATAAAGTGGTCGATTTTCCGGAACCCGTGGGGCCGGTGACCAGGAACATGCCGTGCGGCTTCTTGATCGATTCCAGGACCATGGGCAGCTGGGTGCCCATGATGCCGAGGTCATCCAGCTTGGGCGCGCCGGCAGACTTGTCCAGAATACGCAAGACGATCTTCTCGCCGATGACGGTCGGGAAGGTCGAGACGCGGAAGTCGATGGGCTTGCCGTCCAGGTCGATATGGAAGCGGCCGTCCTGCGGCAGACGCTGCTCGTCGATCTTTAGATTCGACAGGATCTTGATGCGGGAGATGACTGCCGGGTGGATGGACTTGGGCAGGATGAGCGAGCTGTGCAGCACGCCGTCAATGCGGTAGCGGACGCGCAGGTCCTCTTCCGAAGGCTCGATGTGGATGTCGGAAGCGCGGCCCTCGATGGCGTGCCGGATGATTACGTCGACGATCTTGGAGATCGGCGCCTCGTCGACCAGCTTCTCCTCCACCTTGGCCTGGCTGCGGACGGCCTTGCGCTGCTCGTCGGCCTGCTCCTTCTCCACCACTTGCTTCAGGGCCTGCTTGACCTCCTTGGTGATGCTTTCCGACTTGCGGAAGACCGACTGGAAGCCGGTCAGGGACGAGATGTAAAGCTCCAGTCGGCTGTTGCGCTTCTGGGCCAGGAACTCCAGGGCGCCCAGGGCGGCCAGGTTGGTCGGGTCGGTCAAGGCGACCTTCAGGACGTTGCCGGTCAGCTCGAACGGCACGAACTTGTAGGTGGCCAGGGTTTCCTTGCCGATCATCTCCAGGACGTCCTTGTTGATCTGCTTGTTGCGCAGGTCGACGTAAGGCAGGTTGAAAAAGAGGCCGCGCGCCTGGGTCAGACCTTCCTCGTTGATGTATTTTTCGCTGACCAGGTAATCAAAAAGATTGCGGTGCGTGGTCACGCTTTCCGCACGGGCCTGGGTCAGGGCTTCCTTGGTGATGAAGCTTTTTTCCAGCAGGAAATTCTCAAAGCTGAGAGTCTTGGATTGTGGGGCGTTGGTGATTGTCTCGGCCATGAGCTAGAGGATTAGTATGTGATGAACGGGTTCTCCCTCCCGATATCCGACTCGTTGACGGTCAGCGGGACATAGTCGGAAAGGTCGGTCAGGGCGCCTGAACCATAGATGTCCAGGTCGAACTGCGGTTCGGCCGGGAAGACGGACGGGGCCGGATAGGCGGACTTGGTGGTGACTTGCGGCACGACGCCCGGGGCATGGGTGGTGGCTGACGGGCTGGCGCCTGGGGTCGGACTTACCGGCGTCAGGCCGGTTGGGGCTGGCGCATCAACCGCTGCCCCGGAGCCGCCGCCACCGCCAAAGCCATACATAAGCACGCCGCCGGTCGTCAGCAGGCAGAGGAGTATGACGGCGATGTAGATCTTCTTCTTTTTCGGGTCTAGTGTGTCCATGTTTTTATTTCTGGTAATAGGTCCTTAGCTTGATGTTGTAGCGCAGGGTCCGGCCGTCCTGGGATTCGCTGTCGGCCTGGCCCACGGACACGCCGAGGACGTCGGTCAGGCGCAAGCCCTGGCGGGCGCGCATCAGGAAGTCCTTGAACGCCTCAAACGAGCCGCTGGCCTGGATGTCCCAGTCGACGCCCTGGATGCTGTCCTTGGCCTGGGTGCCGGCTGCGGCCACGGTGTCCTCCTGCATGCTGAGGTCTATCATGGCCAGGCCGCTGTCGCCGACCATCTTGGAGTAGTAGTCGAGGAGCTCGGCCACGTCGGCGTCGCCGACCGGCAGGGCCTTCTCGGCGATGGTCGCCTGGGACAGGTTAGTGTTGTAGTCGCTGACGAACGCCTGGATGTCGGCCAGAGCCTTCTTCAGGCGGTCATTCTCGGTCTGGGAAGCGGCCTTCAGCTCGCGGGCCTCCCCCATCTCGCCCCAATAGCTATAGACGCCGAAGTAGCCGACCAGGAGGATGACTAGCCCTAGGATTATGGTGCTGGCGCTCTTGAAAGACTTTGTCATGTTAGTTTTCGCTTACGAATATTTCCTGGCCCGCGAATATCTCCACGGAAAACATGATGCCCGGCCTTTCCCCGGCTGACAGGGACGTGGACATGAGGCGGACGGAGCTGAACTTATCGGCGGTTTCCAGGGCCAGCAGCATCTTGCCGACTTCGGAATACCCGTCGGCCATGCCTTCCAGGTGGATCTCGCCGGTCGTGTCGGAGTTCAGGGTGAAGACCTGGCTGGACTTGTAGATTGAGGTGATCAGCTCGTCGAACAAGCCGGACCAGCTGACATGGGCGTCCAGCAGGGTGGCGATGTTCTTGCTCTGGGCCTGGAACGCCTTGGCGTCGCCCAAATCCGAATCCATCCGCGTCAGTTCCGACTGCATGGAGACATTGTCCTGGTCAAGGACGGCCTTGTCCTTGTCGGCCTGGCTCGTCATTAGGAAAAAGAAGGCGCCGGCTGCCAGCTCGACCACCAGGATGGCTACCAGGATGCCGGTGGCGGCACGGTTGCTCTTCTCCCACTGGTTGGTCTTGTCCTTGAGCTTGTTCTGTAAAAGGTTAATGTCTTGCATTTTTGTTTAAATAATTTTTCCAGGTTTATTGCTCGTGGCGCATGGCCAGGCCGGCAGCCACGGCCAGGCTCAGGCCGAGCGGCTCGATTATGGGGCGGAGCTTCTCCGGGTAGAGGACGTTCTCCCATGGGTTGGCCAGGACGACCGGCTTGCCCAAGGAAGAGAAGTATTGGGCCAGGGACGGGATCTTGGAGCCGGCGCCGGACAGGATGATCTTGTCTATCCTGTCGCCGCGCGACTCGTACAGGCTGACCAGCTGGGCGGACTCGTTTTTGATGATGTCCAGGATCGGGCGCATGACCTGGGGCAATTGCTGCCCCTGAGACGACATCCCGAAGTCCTTCTTGAACTGCTCGGCCCGGATGAAGCTGACGTTCAGGCTCTGCGCGATGCTGGTCGTGATGGTGTCCCCACCGACCCCAAGGTTCTTGGACAGGCGCAGGTACCCGCTGTCTATGAGGTTGATGCTGGTGTTCTTGGCGCCGATGTCTACGACTATCATGGTCTCCTGGTCGTCGCCCACAAGGGAACGGATCAGGGCCAAAGCCTCTATTTCCAGGGCGACTGTCTCAAGACCGGCCTGGGTGAAGACTTTCAGGTAGTTGTCCACCACTATCGTGGGCACGGCCGTCAGGAGGATCTTGTTGTCTTCCTTATCCGGCTTGCCCAAAGAACCAAGGTTGGTGTCCAAGTTGACCTTCTGCTTGTTTTCCTTGATGGGAATCCAGGACAGGGCCACCTCCTCCAATGGCAAGGGGACGTATTTCTTGGCTTCCGATTCCACGGCCTGACGCATCTCGTCCTCGGGTATTTTGGGCATATCAATAACCGAGGTAAACACCACGCTATTCGGCAAGGACGCCACTATTCTTTTGGTCGTGACCTGGGACTGATCGACCAGTTTCCTGAGGATTTCGGCGGTATGCGTAATCGCAGAGCCGCTATCCTTGTTCGAAAGCTGATAAGCCACGTTGACCAGGCCGTATGTTTCCAGTACAAACTTGTCGTCATGCTGACGCAACTGGACAATCTTGATATTGGACGTGCCAATATCAACGCCAAGGTGCCCCTTTGGTTTGCTAAATAGCATTTTGTTTCAGAATTTTTCGCGAATCGGAAGTTTTCTCCCATTTATCATAACGGAAATTAACTCCAAATGTCAAACTTTATGTCTTGGCCGTGATGATTAATCCGCCGGTCGGCGGATTATAACATAACTGCCGGCGTGGACGTGAGCAGTCTGGATTTGGAAATTTAGGCGCTTGGTTCGGGATTTTATCGGGAGCCGGCATGCGAAAATGCTGATGAGTGCGGTAATTATACTGCCTTAGGCTGCCAGCCCGGGAAGCTTTCGCGCATCTTGGGCAGGGCCTGGTCCTTGGCGGAAATGACCTGGCTCTCGCCTTTCAGCGGCCAGTCTATGCGCAGGTCCGGGTCCAGCGGATGGACGTTCGAATATTTGGCGTCCGCGCTCCAGGTCCCGTTGACCAGGTAGACGTAATGGGTGTCTTCCATGGCCTGGAACGAGTTACCGAAGCCCTGCGGCACGAACAGCAGGCGGTTCTGGTCCATGACGATGGCCTCATGGTGGCCCAGCGTGGGAGAATCCGGCCGCATGTCGACCTCAACCACGAACGCCTTGCCCTTGGCCACGTATACGAGCTTGTCCCACGGCTCGGCGTGGATGCCGCGGATGACGCCGGCCCTGGAAAACGAGCAGGCGGCCTGGGTGATCTCGCCCAGGCCCGGGAACCCGGCCTTGGCCAGTTTGGCAAGGTTGGCGAACGGCACGTAGTGGCCGCGCTCATCCGGGAAGAAGTCCGGGTCAGCAGACTGGCCGGCCGTCTCCAAATCGTACAGCAGCAGACCGGTAAGACTGGTTGGGAGTAGTTTCATTGGTTTATCTCATGCCTTTCGGCTGAATTATAGCATTGTTGACCCCCGCCTTCCGGCCGGGTTTTTTATTTCTGACGCTGATGATGTTTCCGGCAAACAAAAAAGACCTTCCGTCTGGAAAGTCCCTTGTGGTGGACCCTACCGGGATCGAACCGGTCGCCTCCTGCTTGCAAAGCAGGCGCTCTACCAGATGAGCTAAGGGCCCATGCCATTTGCGTCACCGGCGAATATTACTACTTTTTGGCCAGCAAGTCAACGCTACCGGCCGAACACCGAGCCCAACGGCGCGATAATGAAGCCTATGGCATTGGTCATGTAGAGCATGGCCAAAATGACCACCAGCAGGCCGACCAGCTTGTACATGACATAGGTCCCGCCCAGGCCGCCGGACAGGTGGCGCTCCGCCCAGTCGACCCGGCCGAACACCTGGACAATCTGATAGTTGTAGCGCATGACCGCGATCCCAGCCAGGATCCAAATTATGCTCCAGACGAATCTCATATGTGCCCTAATTATACCCCACCCGGCCGGGTTTACAAAACCCCGGGAATTTGGTAAAGTATGGAGGCAATTTCGTGTTCCGCAGGAGTTCCCCCAACAACCCCAACACAGGCGACTAGCTTCCTCCGGCTTTAGGCTGGAGGACAAGCAGGTGCGTAGCCGTCTATCTGTGTGATAAATACGGGCGACTAGCTCAGGTGGTTAGAGCGCGTCACTGATAATGACGAGGTCGATGGTTCGAGTCCATCGTCGCCCACCATAAGTCCCTCACATTTATGTGAGGGTTTTGTGTTTATATGGCCGACTTTGGAGCACCAAAAAGCCCTTGCCTGGCGGTAGGGGCTTTTTTCTGTAACGCGCTATTTGCCCGAATTGTGCGGCGGGTAGAAATGCTTGAGCAGGATGTAGCCCAGGACCAAAAGTGAGGCGCCGGCCACCCAGTCCAGTGGTGTGTATCTGGGTTCACCCTCGGTCAGGCGCGGGATATAGGGCCTGTGCGGCTTGACCCCGGCATCCTCCATGCCCTTGATCCGATCCAGGGACAGGGACAGATTGTGTGTCCCGAACTTACAGACATCGATGCGGTAAGGATCCAGGCCGTCCAGGTAGACCAGATACTGCTTGCCGACCTCAAAGGCCACGCCCCACTGCGAATTAGTCTCAACCACGATGAGCTTGGGCAGGTCACCTTTATAGATTTTTTGGATCTGGAATGAGGTGTAGTTCTTGGACTCAAAATTCTCGGTGCCCGGGTAATGGACCTCGGTCACGGTGCCGGTGAATACGGCCGCTGCCTTGCGGAAGTCGTCCTCGGCGGAACCGCCGGCCGGGCAGGACAGCCCTTGCGCCGGCTGCGATACGGAGAAAACCGAAAATAACAGTGCCATAACGGCTAGCGTTTGTTTCATGTTTGTTGCTTTAGCGGACTTTTTTACAGTATATGACAAATTTTCGCAAAAAAAAGAGCTGGACCGTGTCCATGCTCTGGTTTTGCGCCGCCTGCGGCGTAGGCTTGTTGGCGGCCGGGGGTCGGCTGCCAGACACCTGCCCTAGACGGGAGTGCCCTTGTAAGCCGAATCTGCGTCGACGCGGTCACGGGGGCCGGTGGGAACGTCCGAATCCTGGCCCGGGGCATCAGGTGGCCCCTGGTCCTGGCCGGCTTCCTGGTTCTGCCGGGCACGGAGCCTGTGGCTGTATACCACGCCGGCGACCGTCGCCCCGATTGCCGCCGCCGCGGTCAATACGGTAGCCTTCCTGACTGTCGGCTTGCTCACTGTATCCTCCTGAAATTCCCCGAAAAAGCAAAGGACGCTCTTCGCATCCATGTGAACCATGGTATTCTAGGGCATTTTTAGGCGGGCGTCAACGCGGTCACCAGAACAGTGCGATGACGGTGGCCAGGCCCAGGACGGTACCGGTGGCCAGCCAGCCGAGCGTCAGCCGCAGGTCCCAGATGACGTCGCCCAGCAGCTTGTGCAGCTGGGTGTCCGGCCCGGCCAGGGCCTGGGCCTCGGCCAGGAAGCGGATCTGTTCTGCCGGGCGGTAAGGCGTGTCGGGCCGGGTGCCGGGCGTGGCGGCCGGACCATTGGCGAACCTGTCCTGGAAGGCCGCGGCCAGGGCTGGACTGGCGTCGAACAGCCGGCTGTAATGGAAGCTTAGGCGCGCGAACAAAACCAGGAGCGGCAAGGCGAACAGCACGAACTCCAAGATGGTTATTATGAGGTATGCGCTCAACAAGGTCGGGATTACTGCTGCAGCAAAATCATATCCTGGGCCGGCGGCAGCGTCAACCGGGCGGGAATAAAAAAAGCCGGAGGTGTCTAGCCTGCGGCGGTGACGGTGCGCGGATTGGCGTACGGGTGCTTGCTGATAAAGTGCCGGCCGGATTCCGTGATCCGATAGTGGTAGCTTGGCCTCTGGGTGCCGTCGCCGCGCGGAATCATGATGTCTTCCGATTCCACGAGCCGTTCCAAGCAGAGCCGCCTCAGGACGGGATAGACCCGCCAGAGCGGGCCGGCACGTTGCTGGCGCGCGCGCGCAGGATGGCATCGCCGATCTCCAATCCCCTCCGTGGTGACGTAAAGCTCGTTAATGCTAGCAGTACTTCCAGCTCACTGACCAAGTCCCTCATTGATCCCCCTGTCTGTTGCCTGACAATGCCAAATTATAGGGCAAAATACGACTGTGGTCAAGGCAATAAAAAAGGGGGCTAGCGCTGCTAGACCCCTGGTGGCCGATAGCCGGCCTTCGCCCTAGTGGATGACATCCGACTTCTTGCCTTGTCCCCCGAAGGTGATGAAGGGGTCGTCGCTTGGGACGCCGCCGGGCACGCCCACCGCGCGGACGATGTTCCTGGCAAAGTACTCGAACAGCCCCTTGGCGACAATGTCGACCTCGGAAGTCGGCGGCAGGCCCGATGCGGCGATGCTGGCCTCGATGCGGGCCACGTCCTCTCTGGTCAGGCCGTATCGCTCGCTCATAAACACCCGATGGAGCAGTTCCGCTGCCCATTCAGTCGAGAACACGGGGACCATTTCCTCCCCCTCCAGGACGAAGTGCCGGTGGCTGACGCCCGAAGGGATCCAACATCCCGAACAGGGCAGGAAGTCGTTCGGCCGGGGCCCGTTCATCCCGGACGCCAGGACCTGATGGCGCAGGCGCAAAGCGTCCACGTAGACGATCAGGCCTTGCCGCAGGAGCGCATCGATGTGGTCCTGAGCCGCTTGAGGGGACCGGATTTCTGCAGTCTCCCCGCCGCCGCTGAGCAAGATGCGGCCGTGGACGTACGGCTTGGAGCCGCACGCGCAGACCCTGAACACCGGCTCGCTGACCGTGCTGCCTGGCCTGGCAGGCTGGCAGTCATCTGACTTTTCGCTCATTTCTCCTCCACCCGTCTTGTTTTGTGAACCGCCCGATGAACTTGCTTTCCGCCATGTAACCAGTACCGTTCGCGGCAGAAGGATACAACAGAACGGCAGACCGGTCAAGGCAACAAAAAACCGCCCCTACTGGGCGATCGGTTTTTTACACTAAGGGCGAATGAGATGAAATCTCACTTCGCCCATCTATGTAAGCAAGGTACCCCGCCGTGGCGGGATAAGCGTTTTTACACGCAATTTATTGGGAATAAGTATTACTGATTGAACAGATATGTCAATTTATCGCCTTGGCGGCTTCCTTTATCCGGCTTGCGCCGGACTCCGGAAACCGTTTGATGTACCTTACTTCGGTTCGAAAACCTCGTAAGGCAGAATCTCCTTAGAAAGGAGGTGATCCATCGACAGCTTCCGCTACCGATGCCTTGTTACGACTTCACCCCAGTCATGAGTCTTACCTTAAACCGCTTGCGCGATCTTTGGGTACTACCCACTTCCATGGTGTGACGGGCGGTGTGTACAAAACCCGAGAACGTATTCACCGTGACGAGGCTGATTCACGGTTACTAGCGATTCCGGCTTCATGAGGGCGAGTTGCAGCCCTCAATCTGAACTGGGGGTAGTTTTTGAGATGATTTGCTCCACCTTACGGTATTGCGTCATTTTGTTCCTACCCATTGTAGCACGTGTGTGGCCCAGGGCGTAAGAGCCACGCTGATTTGACGTCATCCTCGCCTTCCTCCAGCTTAAACGCTGGCAGTCTGTTATGAAAATCAACATAACATGAGGGTTGCGCTCGTTCTCCCACTTAAGGGAACATCTCACGACACGAGCTGACGACAACCGTGCAGCACCTGTATAGCACTCTCGAAGATCACACGTTTCCGTGCGCTTGAAGCTATATGTCAAGCCCTGGTAAGGTTCCTCGCTTATCGTCGAATTAAACCACATGCTCCACCGCTTGTGCGGGTCCCCGTCAATTCCTTTGAGTTTTAGTCTTGCGACCGTACTCCCCAGGCGGAATGCTTATCGCGTTAGCTGCGGCACATACGAGGGTCGATACTCGCGTATGCCTAGCATTCATCGTTTACAGCGTGGACTACTGGGGTATCTAATCCCATTCGCTCCCCACGCTTTCGTCCTAGCAGTGTCAGGTGGCACCCAGTGCTCTGCCTTCGCTTTCGGTGTTCCCAACGATATCAACGCATTTCACTACTACACCGTTGGTTCCAAGCACCTCTTTGCCCCTCTAGCCGAAAAGTATCTTAAGCAAACGCGGAAGTTGAGCTTCCGGCTTTTACCCAAGACTATTTCAACCACCTATCGGTACGCTTTACGCCCAATGATTCCGGATAACGCTTGAGGTCTCTGTATTACCGCTGCTGCTGGCACAGAGTTAGCAACCTCTTATTCTCAGGGTACAGTCAAAAATTCGTCCCCTGCAAAAGCACTTTACGACCCGAAGGCCTTCATCGTGCACGCGGCGTCGCTGGATCAGACTTTCGTCCATTGTCCAAAATTCCAAACTGCTGCCTCCCGTAGGAGTCTGGGCCGTGTCGCAGTCCCAGTGTGGGGGTTCTCCCTCTCGGGACCCCTAGCCGTCATAGCCTTGGTAGGCCTTTACCCTACCAACTAGCTGATGGCACGCAGGCCTCATGTTAAGCGTCTTGCGACTTTAGAATTGCTTCCACATCGAGTATTGCTCTCCCTTTCGGGAGGATATCCTCAACTTAACGAAAGTACCCACGCGTTACTCACCCGTTCGCCACGGGTCTAAACCCGTTCGACTTGCATGTCTTAGGCACGCCGCCAGCGTTCATCCTGAGCCAGGATCAAACTCTTCAATGTATAAGTGATTGCTCACCTATATTTAATCTGCCTTGCGGCAGAAGTTGAGAGTTTATACCTATTCAGTACAAACTGGCGCAACTATTTTTTTGTTAATAGGTCAGTTGCAAAACCTATTGGTACGAACCGTCCCTTGCGGGCCGGCCATACCGGGAAAGTATTTAACTTTCAAAGAAATTGACATTACTTATTCCCAATAAGCTGCTTGCAAAACTTATTGGCAATTGAATTGTGAATGTACACCGCTTAACCGCGATCACTTAGCGACACAAAAACACGATTGCTTCGTGTTTTCTTGATATCCCCTATATCTGGTGTGGGACGATTCGTCCCGGGGATCAAAGAAAATTTGAGGTTTCCTTGATGCTTGTGATCCTTTTTTATTAGGTTTTTAACGGTAAACAAATGATAATAGTTTTTCATGGGTATGTCAAGCGATTTGGTCATTTATTCCGCGATATTGACAAAATGGCATAAAACAGGCATAGTAACGAATCCTGAACTGGGCACGTGTCACCCGACCGGCCAGCCTGGATTTGGGAAATTCGGTTGACTGGAGGTTGGCTTGAAGAGAATCCTGTACGTGGAAGACAACCCGGACGTGGCGGAATCAGTCGCCTGCTACCTGGACCTCGTCGGCGGCAACGCCGTCGGGGAAGGGTACAAAGTAAAGGTCGTGGGCAGCATCAGCGATGCCCGCAAGGAGTTGGACGAGACCAAGGCGCTGGGAGCGCCGCCGTACGACATGGTCCTGACCGACGGCAACCTGCCGGACGGCAACGGAGGTGACCTGGCCGTGGAACTGGAGGCGCAGGGAATGCCCGTACTCATCTATTCCAGCGACACCGCCAACCGGCGGGTGGGCATCGCCTTCCTGGCCAAGCCGGCCACCATGCCGGGGCTGGTCGACCACATCCGAGAGGTCATCAGGCAAGGCCCGGCAACCCAGGTCACCCAGCCATAAGGAGGCAAGAAGTGAAAGTGCTCATCGTGTGCAGTGACCCTCAGCGCGCCAACATCCTGGCCCAGCCAGTCAACGGCGAGCGCTTCCATGCGCTTTTCGCGTCCCGCATCGACCATGCCCGCGAGGACCTGGAGAAGTACAAGACGGCCATCGCTGGCGTCATCTGCGAATTGTCCGTCCACGAGGACGGTGACGGCGGCAGGTACGCCGAGGAGCTGTCCGGCCGCACCAACGTCCTGCTGGTCATGCCGGAAGGCGCCGTACGCCCATTGGGAATCACCACGGTGACCAGCGCGGGTGACTACCAGGGCATCGCCAAGGTCATGGTCTCCTGGCGGAACCCGCCGGACGGGCGGCATGGCTTGTAACAGGGTCCTGCCCCTGGTCGACGCAGCTCACGCAAACACGCTTCGGGTCACGGTGGTGGATTCCTGATCACCGCAGAATGGCCAAGCGCCGTGCCCTCCCGGAACCTACTTACGGTTCCGGGCTTTTTTAACGGGCGACTAAAAACCCCTCACGGGATGTGAGGGGTTTTTACGGCGCTATCTTGAATGCGCCCTAAATTACGAGCACCACTACCACCTTGACTCTATCGCTGTAGTGGAAATCATTGTCGCGGCAACACTAGGACATGTTCTCGAGCCGCTCTATGTCCCAGACTTCCTTGGACACGAACTGCTGCATGTCGTCCAGGTCCTTGAGGAGCATGGCTTCCTTTTCCTGCTGTTCGGCGGACAGCTTCTGGCTGAGCTTGGCGCGGTGCATGATGTCCAGCTCGGCCTTGATGTCGCGGCTGAGGACCGCGAAGCCGCGGCGCAGGGACTCCTCCGCCTCGGCGATCTCCTTCTGCATGAGCGCGTGCTTCCGCTTGCCCTGGCCGGCGTGGTAGATGATGTAGATGACCATGCCGATCAGGATGAGCAGGGACAGGACCAGCATGACCAGGTAGAGGGTGGCGTAGCTGATGCGGGTGGCGCCGAACTGCACCGCCGTCTCCTCAACTTCTATCTGGACCTGCGGACTGGGCGGTGACAATTGGCTGCCGGACCGCGACTGCGCCCACAGGACGTACCGGCCGGTGGCCAGGAAGGCGTCATGGCGGTAGAACCAGTTCCCGGCCTTGTCGGACTGGATGGTCTCGCTCAGGGTCTCCGCGGTTTGGATGTTCTGTATGTAAAGGACGACTTCGGCGCTGGCCGTGCCGGCCTTGCCGCCGATGTAGAAGATTTCCTCGTTGGTTATGTTGGCGGACAGGGTGGTGATCAGCGGGGCGTCAAAGACGTCCTCCAGGACCGTGGTCCCCTGGGCGTTGGCGCCCAAGCCGCCAAACAGGCTGGCGGCCAGCATGAGGGCGACCGCGGCCAGCTTGCCGTAGCGCTCGCGGTACTTCTGAAGCTCATCCATCTGGGTCTGGACCGGCGTGGGCAGGGCCTTGGATTCTCGGCGGTCATGGACGTGGTCATGCCACATGCGGGCCCGGCGGGCCAGGATGGCCAGCATGACCAGGATGACGAGCAGGAGGATGAAAATGAGCCACCACGGGATCATGAGCGAGCTGCGGACCTCAAAGCCCTTGTCGCCGATGAACCGGAAGACGGCCGTGACGATGCTCAGCCGCTGGGTGACCTCGCGATAGTTGCCGGCCTTGTCATAGGCGCGGACGATGACGTCATAGTTCCCCTTCTCCAGGGTCTGCGGGATGTACGGGCTCTGGGCCTCGATGAAGATGCTTTCCGACTCGACAGGCACGGTGGCGTCCATGGTCAGCGGCACGAGCTTCAATTCGTAATGGTCTGTGCCGGACAGGGCGTCGGTCGTGCTGAACTGGATGACCGGCTGGGTGCGCGAGGTCCGGGCGCCGGGGATTATTTCGATCTCGTATTCGGCCGGGGCCGTGATGTCGATGTTCAGGGCAAAATGCGTGGTCCCGCCCCACTGCCCGCCGCGCAAAGCGCGGATGTGGAAGTAGCGGCGGCCGTCGCCTAAGCTGCGATAAGACTGGTCGCGGCGACCGCCTTCGGAAATCTCGTCGGGGATGTCGCCCGGATTGTCCGAGATCATGTAGCTGAAGCCGTCCGCGCCCGCTTCCACGCCCCACCTCAGGGAGACGTTGTTGTCGCGGTACCAGCGGGTCTGATCAGGGTGCGTGTCGGAAACGACCACCGGCCCGGAAGGCGGCGGCAGCGTCAGCTCATACAGGCTGTTCTGGGTCTGGGTCAGGACTTCCGTGCCCAGGCCGTCGTTAAGCAGGACGCGGGTCCGCTCAAAGCGGACCACGGCCGTGCCCATGGACTTGACGCGGAAGGTCAGGGTCGTGATCAGGCCGCGCTCGACGTTCACGCCGCCCGGCACGCCGCCGGTCAGCTCCATCAGGCCGGTCTGGTTGTTGTACTTGGGCTGGCTGGTCCACAGGCCGATGATCGACTTGCCGGTGCCGGACGAGACCAGCTGGAGCTTGTCCGGCGGGTAGCGCAGGGCCAGGTCAATCGTGTTCACTGAATTGCCCTGGGTATTCAGGAAGATGGAGACGTCAAAAGTGCTGTCGACCTGGAAGCTGCCGCTGCTCGGGCTGAGGCTGATGGTGGCAACTGCCGCCTGGGCTGTAGGAATGCCCGTAAACACCGAAAAAGCAAAGACGGCGCATGCCAGCACGGCAAGCGCCTTGGTCCAGGGTCTTATTTTGGCCACGGATCCGCTAATTGTCATTTACTTTGTATTTCTTCAGCAACTTGAAATAATGCCAAACCAGCCATAGCAGGATGGCAAACGATACAATCATTATAACCCATGTAATTGGATTGGAGAACACCGAATTTAGGGTCGATTTGTCAACTTTGACCGACTGGATGCGCTCGTTGCCGGCCAAGTCGACGACTTTGACCTCCACCGTGTCCCCCAGGACCAGGCCAGGGAGCTTGAAGTAGCCGTCATCGGCCTTGCTCCATTTACCTAGGATACCGGATTTGACCTCATAGTAGGCCACGCCGGACACGCTGTCCGTGGAATTGAAGCTGACGAACGGCTGACCCTCGAACACGGCCGCGTCCTGCCCGATGGCCGGGGCGAACTCGCGGGGCGGGGTGCCGTCGATCTTCACGCGGAAGACGGCCGCCTCCTGCCACTGGGACGGGCCCTGGCGGGAGCTGAGCTTGAAGTAGTAGATGCCGTCCTCAAGCCCCAGGAACTTGATGGGCTGGGTGACGTCATCGGGGTTCTGATCAGGGAAGATTTCCAGGTTGCTGGAGAAGCTGTAGCTGTATTCCTCCCCGGCCTTGGGCGCCACGGTGATGACGGCCTCCTTTTCCCTGTACCAGGCTTCCTGGTCCGGATGGCTGGATGAGGACACGCCGGCCGGCTTGGCCTCCGCCGGATTGACCGTGAAACTGACCTCGTTGAAGACCAGCGGGGCGGGGGTGCCGGCGCCGTCGGACAGGAGGAGGGTGGAATCCTGGGCCAGGCTGATCCTGGCGTTGCCGGTTTCCTTCGGGCGGAAGGTCGCGCGGAAGAGGTTGAGCTTGCTGTCTGACACGCCGGACGCCACGCCGCCTATCAGGCTCATGGTCCCCTGGCCGTTATCGAATTCCGGCGACTTGACCCACAGGTCGATGGCGGAGTTCCCGGCCGCGGCTTCCACCGCCTCCAGCTTGTCGCTGGAGAAAGTAAGCCTGAGGTCCATGGAGTTGATGACCTGGCCCTGGGTGTCCAGGTACCATTCGACCACGAAAGTCTCCCCGACGTAGACCACCTGGGAGGCCGAGCCGGTGTAGAGCATGGCGGCCTGGGCGGCACGCGGAACCAGGCCGAGCGTGAGCATGGCCGTGAGCGCCGCCAAACCGATTTTTGCGTAAAGTTTTTTCATTCTAGTGTTATCCGGTCCAGTCATAAAGCATAATGGAAAGGTCTCGCAGTTCCACGTCGCCGTTCTTGTCTATGTCGGCGCGCGGGTTGCGGGTGAAGTCGCGCAGGTCCCAGAAGTAAAGCAGGATGGAGAAGTCTATCAGGTTGACCCGGCCGTCACAGTTGAGGTCCGAGCGCTTGGAGCAGTCGCCGGGGACCGGGGGCAGCACCGTCTGGTCCCCGATGCTGAAGTTGAGGGTGAAGCTGTTGGGTGTGTTCTGGCCGTTGACCGCGGCGTAGGACAGCGCCGTGTAGGCGCCCCTGGGCCAGGCGCCCGTGGGCAAGGAATAGGTGTAGAGGCCGGCGGCGCTGGAAGTCAGGGGGAACACCTGGCTCTGGGGGCCGGCCAGGCGCAGATAAACCAAGACGTTGGGTGCGGCATAGCCGCTGAAGGTCAGGCTGTCGCCCTGGCGGACGGCAGTGTGGCTCTGGCGCAGCGTGGGGGCCACCAGGACGCCGGACATGGAGGCCTGGACGTTCGTCTGGATCGTCCTTTCAAACCCGACCGTGGGCGAGGTATACCCGTCCGCGTCGGCGGCATAGACGCCGTAAGTATACGTGCCGGCTGGCTGGCTGTTGAGGCTGAAGCTGAACTGGCCGGTGGCGGAGGCCGTGACGTTCCCCACTATGCTAGAGTCGCGCAGGAGCGTGACGCTTGCCCCCGGGTACGCCGTGCCGGTGACCATTATGGACCCGCCGACCACGCTGCCGCTTCCGGGCGGCGGCGGGGTCACGCCGCAGGTCGGGGTGGCCGCATCCTCGTTAGAAAAAACCACGAATGACCCGCCCGGCGAGTAGGCCTGGATGACGAAGTAATACGGCACGCCTGTCAGCCCGGTCTTGGTGAAGCTGGTGACGTTGCCGACGTCCTCAAACGTGTACGAGCCGGAAACCGTGCCGGTCCCGACCTCATAGCCGCCGACGTTGACGCCCAAGAACGTCTGGGGCACGGTCCAGGCCAAGTCGACTTCGCAATTACCGGGCGTGGCCGTCAGGGTGTTGGGGTCGACCTCAAAATAGTACTGGTAACCGCTCCACAGCTGGAAGCTGGCGGATGCCGACTTGCCTATCGCCATCTGGGACAGGGATTGACCAAGCCCGAAGTTCAGGGATGATGACGTCTGGGTGCCGGAATCAATGACCGGATCATTGACCGTGAAGCTGCTGGAGGAGTAATCCTGCCCGACGGAACTTTGCGGCAACAAAAACACGGCCGCCGCCAGTACCAGCAGCGAAATTATGAGTTTTTTTGTTTCAGCGAGGAGCATTTCTAATACAAATTATACCACAAACATGCGGTTAGGACGAAATCGCTGCCGCTCTCGACCGCTCATTGTCCTGATGGCAGCGGGCAGGTCGATCGCGTAACCATTTATTCCGTCGGATCCAAGAAAAAAACAGCCCCGCTTGGGGCTGTTTATCTGAACAAATCTAGTCCTTGGACTGGCGGATGGACTGGCGGACCTTGGCGTCGTCCTTCATGTTCTCCCAGAACAGTATCTTGTCCTTGGCGATGTACATGGTGTCTTCCGGGCCATGCAGCTCGTTGCCAAGCTTGACCAGCTGGATGTTCTGCTGCTGGTTCCCCTGCTGCTGGCCGGTGGACCCGGGGTTGGCGTCGGTGCCGGACGCGGCCTGGAGGTTTTCCGTGACCTGCAGGTAATAGACGTCGGTCATGACCGCCCAGCCGCCCCAGAAGGCCAGCTTGCCGAAATAAACCTGGCCGTTGGTCAGGAACACCGATTGGTATTCCGACTTGACCATCATGCCCGTCTTTATCCTGTCCTCGAAAATCTTGAGCAGGCCCAGCGCGGCCACGGCCAGCACCACGAGCAGCAGCATGCCGCCCCAGAAGGCCAGCCTGCGGGTGCCGTGAGGCCTGGGGGCGCCTGTGGCTTTGTTCTGGTTATTCATCATGTTCATGTCCATTGTAGTTTGTTTCCTGGTTAGTTTCCTATTTCACGTTGCCTTAATTATAGCAGACAAAAACCCCAGGCCGACGCCTGGGGTTTGTTTAGCTGTTAGATTACGGGCTGCCGCCGCCGCCGCCGCCCGACCCGCCGCCGCCCTGCGAGCCGCAGCCGGAGGCCGAGCCGCCGCCCGGCGCGGCGATGTTGACAATGGCGCCTGAGCTGTAGCCGGACCCGCCGCCGGTGACCGTAATGCTGGTCACGGCCGAACCGGTCAGGTTGGCGGTGGCCGTGGCGCCGGAACCGTTGCCGCTGACGCCGCAGACCACGACCTGAGGAGCCGCCAGGTACCCGCC
>Ga0163151_10003990_pt1 | contig 20453 bp, 19 predicted proteins | sample OliLakLV19MP5IB2_FD_145596 | JGI IMG/M metagenome (GOLD analysis project Ga0163151, IMG submission 145596) | Freshwater microbial mat bacterial communities from Lake Vanda, McMurdo Dry Valleys, Antarctica - Oligotrophic Lake LV.19.MP5.IB-2 | ecosystem: Environmental > Aquatic > Freshwater >... | reverse complement strand
AAAAAAGATCAGATCAAGGCGTTGCGCGATTACAAAATTATTATGTGGGATGTGCTCACGCATGATTATGCAAAATCCTATTCATCGGAAAAGTGTTTGAAGGGTTCAGTAAAGGCGACCCGGCCTGGTTCTATTGTGGTTTTTCATGATAGCATGAAGGCAGAACGCAATCTCACGTATGCACTTCCCCGATACCTGCAGCATTTTTCTGAAAAAGGTTTTTCTTTTGAAGCTCTTTAGGCCGGACGTGTAATTACTTTCTTCCATACCTTTGTCGTCCTATGTCTTCCAACAAGCCGAAACATGTAGTAGTAGCTGTGCTCGATTGGGGACTTGGTCATGCTACACGGTGTATTCCGATTATCAATTGTTTATTGGCGAATAAATGCAAGGTGTCTGTGGCAGGCAATGGGTCTTCGCTTGCGTTATTAAGGCAGGAGTTTCCCCAACTGACTTTTCATGAACTTTCGCCTTATCAGGTCACGTATCCTTCCAACGGATTTTTCTTTTTACACCTTTTGTTTCAGTCAACACGAATATTCATCGCGATTCGTAACGAGAGAAAGCAAATAGAAAAACTGGTTATTGAGAATAAGATTGATGCCATCATCTCTGATAATCGCTATGGATGCTATTCTGACAAAGTGCCCTCCGTGTTGATCACCCATCAACTGAACATCCAAATGCCCGCTATACTTTTTTGGAGTAAGCCTGTGGTGGACTATCTGAATCATCGGTTAATTAAAAAGTTTTATGCTTGTTGGGTTCCTGACTTTCCTTCGCAAGGTTTTAGCGGTAAGCTTTCTGACACCAAAAAACTGAAAGTAAAATTTGTAGGTATGCTGTCGCGATTTGTACCGAATAATGTTGTTCAGCAAAATGATCTTGTAGTGGGATTGGTATCGGGTCCGGAGCCGCAAAGGGAAATCTTTGAAAAACTGTTAATTAAGGAGTTTAAGAAATTGAATCAACCCTCCCTGATTGTTCGAGGGCTTCCGCAAAGTATGCCGAAAGAAACCAGGGATGGTAATATAACTTTATTGGCACATGAGCCTGCTCTTGAACTGGGGCGCATCCTATCAAAAGCAGGTTTCATCATCTCGCGAAGCGGTTACAGTACCATCATGGATTTGCACACCCTTGGTAAGAAACGTGTGATTTTTGTTCCAACCCCGGGGCAAACCGAACAGGAATACCTGGCGCATGAATTGGAACGAAGAAAAGTAGCCTATAAACAAGCGCAAGATCAATTCAGTATTACTGAGGCAATTCAAAAATCTAAAGAGTATAGCGGTTTTGATGCAAGCGTACATCACACTAATTTGCTGAACGAAGCAGTTCAAGACTTGCTTCGCTTGATTTAACTTTCATTATGAATTACTGGACTGACACCCACGCTCATATTTACGCGAAGGATTTTGATGAGGATCGCACTGAAATGCTTCGGCAGTGTGATGATTCCGACATTAAAAGGATTTACATGCCAAACATTGATCATACTTCTATTGAATCTATGCTTGAAGTTGAGCACCGGCATCCTAAACAGTGCTTTTCCATGATGGGGTTGCATCCTTGTTCGGTGAAGAAAGATTTTGAAAGTGAACTATATAGAGTGGAGGAATGGCTGGCGAAGAGAAAATTTGCGGCAGTGGGTGAAATGGGCACTGATTTATATTGGGAAAAAACGTTTTGGGATCAGCAAAAGGAAGCCTTTAAAATTCAGGTTGGCTGGGCAAAAAAATATAAGCTTCCTATCGTAATTCATTGCCGGGAGTCCATGGATCAGACGATAGAATTATTAGAACCTTTATTAGATAAGCAACTAACCGGTATTTTTCATTGCTTCTCAGGAACCCTGGAGCAGGCGAAGAAAATCATTTCGATGGGATTCTATTTGGGAATAGGGGGGGTAGTAACATTTAAAAACGGGGGGTTGGATAAAATACTCCCGGATATAGAGCTAAAAAACATGGTGCTGGAAACAGACAGTCCTTATCTGGCGCCCACTCCGCATCGCGGAAAGCGAAATAGTCCTATATACATACCCCACATTGCGGACAAAATATCGGAGATAAAAAAAATCTCACCAGAAGAAATTAAACTGATTACAACTAAGAATGCCTTAAATTTATTTGTTCAGGAACGATGAGTTATAAGAAAATACATATCAACACGGCCACGCCTGAGAAGCCCCGCTCGCGTATCATGATTATTTATACCGGTGGAACTTTCGGAATGACCTATGATGGCAGTGGTGTGCTGGTCCCTTTTGATTTCTCGTTGATTCTTTCGCAGTTGCCTACGCTTAGAAACCTATTTCTAGATCTTACTGTAATTTCTTTTGAGGAACCCATTGACTCATCAAACATTCAGCCTGCCCACTGGAAGCTGATCGGTAATATCATTTTTGAAAATTATAACGATCAGGATGGATTCGTGGTGCTGCATGGAACGGATACGATGTCATTTACTGCTTCCGCGATAAGTTTTATGCTGAGTGGCTTATCCAAGCCGGTGATTTTCACAGGGGCCCAATTGCCAATCAGTGAGCCCCGGTCAGATGCCCGCGAGAATTTGATTACTTCTTTGGAGATAGCATCCGCTAAAAAAGACGGTAAAGCGATTGTGCCCGAAGTATGTATCTATTTTGATTATGAATTACTGCGAGGCAACCGGTCAAAAAAGGTGGAGAGCATGCATTTTGATGCTTTTGAGTCTGAGAACTATCCATCTTTAGCCAAGGCTGGTGTAAAGATCGATTATAATTATGCAGTGATTCACCAACCTGGCAAGGGTGCGCTTAATTTGATTCAGAAGTTTGATACTAATATTTCAATCCTGAAGCTATTTCCGGGCATTACTCAGAAAACGGTTCGGTCCATTTTAAACACCCCCGATTTAAAAGCACTGGTGTTGGAAACGTTTGGATCCGGAAATGCGCCATCAGTACCCTGGTTTATTGAAACCATCAAAGAATCCATCGATCAGGGACTTATCGTGTTAAACATATCTCAATGCCCTGCTGGAATGGTTGTGCAGGGCAGGTACGAAACCAGTAAAGCGCTGGGTGAAATTGGCGTAATCAGTGGAGGAGACATGACTATGGAGGCGGCCGTTACTAAATTGATGGTCCTGCTGGGTGAATATGACCGTTCTACAGTGAAGCAACTTATCAGCAAGCCTATAGCGGGCGAGATTAGCCTATAGTAAATTTATCCCTTGATAATAACCGATCTTCAATGTTTTGGGTACAACCGGTGAATAAGTACTATCCGGGTATTTGAGGATGTATACAAATTGCATGAGGTTGTGAATTAGGGAAACCTCCTTGGCGAAAGCTAGGGTTGAATGCGGAGAGGGCGGGATTCGAACCCGCGATACCCTTTCGAGTATACACACTTTCCAGGCGTGCTCCTTCAACCACTCGGACACCTCTCCAAAAAAAGCCCACAAAGAAAAAGATTAAAACTCCCATTCCAAAGGGGTGTTAGGCGATATTTAATGAATAAAATTTTATTTTAAAGGAGAGAAAATTCCGTGACTAACGGACTTATTTTGAATTGTATGGCAGAATGCTTCATGTTCAGAAGGGAATTTTAGTTTTTTTTTGAAAAACATTGTTTAGAAATGATCAAAACATTTAATTTTGGCCACTTCAAGTATATCTAAACCTTAAACCATGAAAAAATTACTTACTGTTCTCGTTTTTCTGGGAGTTATTGCCTTCAGCAGCTCCCAATCTTACGCTCAAACTGACACCACTCAAGCTGCCACCGAAGAAGTTGCACCAGTTGAAGCAGCCGCTTCAGACGTTGCCGCAGTAGAAGAAGTTGCTGCAGAAGATGAGCAATCTTTCCATCAGGGCATTAAAGACAAGTTTATTGAAGGAGGTTCTGAGTTTATGTGGCCTATTCTTATTTGTTTGATCTTAGGTCTTGCAATTTCTATTGAAAGGATCATCACGTTGAACCTTGCAACAACAAACACTGACAAACTGCTTGCTAGAATAGAAGACGCTTTGGCAAAAGGCGGAATCGAAGCAGCAAAGGATGTTACAAAAAACACAAAAGGCCCTGTTGCCTCTATCTTCACACAAGGTCTTATGAGATCTTCCGAAGGCATTGACATGGTAGAGAAGTCGATCGTTTCTTATGGTGGTGTTGAAATGGCACGTCTTGAGAAAGGATTGATCTGGATATCATTGTTCATTTCACTCGGGCCCATGCTTGGTTTCTTTGGAACTGTAATTGGAATGGTGCAAGCATTTGATGCTATTGAAGCTGCTGGTGATATTTCGCCTCAGGTTGTTGCTGGTGGTATGAAAGTGGCCTTGATCACAACCGTTGGTGGTTTGATCGTAGGTATGACTCTTCAGATATTCTATAACTACCTGGTTTCAAAAATTGATAGCCTCGTAAACAGTATGGAAGATGCATCGATCACATTGGTTGATATTTTGGTAAAACATAAGCTCTCTAAATAATATATAATATGGAGTCAGTAGATATTGGTATATACTTATCCTACATCTTTCTGGGAGTAGCGTTATTAGCAGCCGTTGTATTGCCATTGATAAATGCATTAAAACATCCTGCAGGACTCGTTAAATCCCTTGTAGGAGTTGGAGCCCTGGTCGTTCTGTTCATAGTTGCGTACTCACTTTCTGGATCAGAAGTTTCTTCAAAAGCGATAGCAATGGGAGTTGATGGGTCTGGATCAAAAATGATCGGAGCTGGCCTAATTCTATTTTATTTCGTTTTGGTAGCTGCTGCTGTGGGTATCGTTTTTTCGGAAATCAGTAAATCGCTAAAATAATGGCAAGGGAAACACCAAGCATTCCTAACTCCTCGATGGCAGATATAGCCTTTTTGTTGCTTACCTTCTTTCTGGTAACAACAACGATGCCCAACAATCGGGGATTAAGCATTGCGCTTCCACCTCCTCCGGAGTTAAAACCACCGGAAGATATAAAAATTCAGGAACGTAATATGTTCAAGATCCAGATTAACTCTTCTGATGCATTGCTTATTGAAGGAGAGCCCAGAGAAGATATTTCTTCACTGAAGGACGATATCAAAGTATTTGTATTGAATAATGGAAGAAATCCAGCAAGTTCAGATAGTCCTGAAAAGGCAATTGTTTCATTCAAAACAGACCGTGGAACCAGCCATAAGAGATTCATAGAACTTCTTGATATTATACAAGGAGCATACTATGATATTTATGCGGAGCAGGCGGGTGTTACTAATGCGAAATTCAGAGACGCAGCTTCAGATTTGTCAATCCCCGAAAATAAAGCAATATATAACAAGGGCAGGGCAGGTATTCCGTTAAACATTTCTATAGCTGATCCCTCTAAAGTGGGTGGTAATTAAGATAAAATACTATGTCAAAGTTTAAGAAAAAAACCGAAGTAAAGCAGGAAATACCAACGTCTTCAATGCCTGACGTAGTGTTCATGTTGCTATTCTTTTTCATGGTAACTACCGAATTACGGGAAACCTCCATTGAAGTGAAGCAGCAAATACCAAGGGCTACTCAACTCAGGAAATTAATGCGCAAATCATTGGTTGCAAACCTTTATATTGGTGAGCCTACCAAACCTGGATTGTACGGAAAGGAGCCTAAAATTCAAGCTGATGATGTGTTTATTGAACCTAAAGATATCGTTCGGTGGGTCAATGAAAAGAAGAGCGAGTTGGCTGAGAATGAACGCGATCAGCTAACCGTATCACTAAAAGTAGATAAAGATTCTAAACGAGGCTTGATTTCCGATGTGGAGATAGAACTTAGAAAAGCCAACGCCAGAAAATTGCTTTATTCTACGTTGCAGGATGAAGAAAAATAATTAGATAGTAATTTGATTTAAGGTAAATAGAAAGCCTTCCGTATCTTCGGAAGGCTTTCTTATTTTATGATAACCTCCATACTCAAAACTCCCAAAGTCATTAATGCCTGGTGCATGTATGACTGGGCCAACTCGGTCTATAACCTGGTCATCACTACTACTTTCTTCCCAATCTACTTCGCGGCTATCACAAAATCGGCCTATGGCGAAAATACGGTGCCTCTGTTGGGGCGAACATTCAAAAACACAGCGCTATATAATTATGCGCTTGCCTTTGCCTATTTAATTATTGCCCTGGCACTTCCCATTCTCTCTGCCATTGCGGATTCGCGCGGCAATAAAAAGAAGTTCATGAAATTTTTCTGTTACCTCGGAGGTTTGGCATGCATTGGACTGTTCTGGTTTAAGGGCGAGCAACCAAATGTTTTGTGGGGCACCGCATGTTTTGTTGTGGCTGCCATTGGATATATAGGAAGTCTGGTTTTTTATAACTCTTACCTTCCGGAAATAGCAGAGCCTGATGAAAGAGACTGGATAAGCGCCCGCGGTTATTCGATGGGCTATATCGGCAGCGTTATTCTGCAATTGGTTGGGTTTGGTTTGGTTCTTTATTTCAGTGCCCGGGGAGATAACTCATCGGGCCCCCTTTACACTTTTTTGCTCGTGGGTATTTGGTGGATCACATTTGCTCAAATCACTTTCTTCCATTTGCCTGACAGTATACCGCCTGTTGAGAAAAAGATGGGAGACATTTTTAAAATCGGCTTTCTGGAGTTGAAAAAAGTATGGGATCAAGTAAAACATTTGAAAGTACTGAAGTGGTTTTTAGTAGCATTCCTGTTTTATAGTATGGGCGTTCAGACTGTAATGCTGGCGGCCACCTTGTTCGGCAGTCAATTACTTGGGTTACCTGACGACAAACTTATTATAACCATCGTATTGATTCAATTGGTTGCAATACCCGGGGCTATGATGATGTCAACTCTTTCGGGAAAATATGGAAACCTTCGTGTCTTAATGGGAGTTGTTTTCTTTTGGATCGTGGTTTGCGTGGCGGCCTATTCGGTGGTAAACATGAAAGAACAAGGTGCTGATGTGGAATTGTATTTTTATGGACTGGCAGTCAGCGTGGGCATTGTAATGGGGGGCATACAATCGCTGAGCAGAAGCACTTACAGTAAACTTATGCCGGAAACAAAGGACACCGCTTCCTTTTTTAGTTTTTATGATGTCACTGAAAAGATCGCCATTGTAATAGGCATTTTCACCTTTGGTTATATTGATGAGACCTTTGGAATGAAAAATTCCGTTTTGATACTGATCGTTTTCTTTATCCTTGGTTTGTTTTCACTCGCAAGAGCCCGCCATAAAGAGAATTTGAATCATATTGTATAAAAGTTGTCGAAACATAAAACGGCAGCCTTAGTATCTCAGATGCTTAACCGTTATTCCATTGTTGATTAATTGCTTCAGAGATTCTACACCGATTTTTAAATGCAAGTCAACGAAACTGGTAGTAACTACTTTGTCGCTGGCTTCGGTCTTCACTCCGTCTACAACCATAGGTTGATCTGATACTAACAAAATGGCTCCTGTAGGGATTTCATTATAGAAAGCCGTTGAGAAGATTGTGGCAGTTTCCATATCAATGGCCATCGCCCTTATTTTTCTAAGATATTCTTTAAAGTGTTCATCCCATTCCCACACTCTACGGTTGGTGGTATAAACCGTTCCTGTCCAATAATCTTGATTATTATCTCGGATGGTGGTGGAGATGGCTTTCTGTAAAGCAAATGCAGGCAGCGCGGGTACTTCGGCAGGGAAATAGTCATTGGAAGTTCCTTCTCCCCGAATGGCCGCTATGGGAAGAATAAAATCACCGATGCCATTTTTCTTTTTCAGGCCACCGCATTTACCCAGAAATACACACGCTTCGGGTTTAATAGCCGATAGACAATCCATGATCGTTGCTGCATTGGGGCTCCCCATTCCAAAATTGATAATGGTAATACCTCCGGCCGTTGCACTATGCATCGCTCTATCCTGACCCATTACTTCAACATTGTTCCATTCGGCAAATTTCTTTACGTAGTTATCGAAGTTGGTGAGCAGAATATATTTTCCGAAGTCTTCCAGTTTTATACCGGTGTATCTTGGTAGCCAGTTTTCAACGATTTCCTGTTTTGTCTTCATACGTCTTTATTTTCCTATTTTTAAACCGATGTTCAAGTTAAATCTTCCGGATTTCAATCTTACCGTCCGTAAAGAGGATGGTAAAGTATGGATTTTTGACATTATCAGAAAGAAGTATATCGTGCTTACCCCCGAAGAATGGGTACGGCAACATTTTATTCATTACCTGGTCAATCATCTTAACTATCCAAAAGCGCTTTTTCGTATTGAAGGTAGTCTCACCTATAACAAACTACAAAAAAGATCTGATATCGTTATACATAACCGCGAGGGGAAACCCTGGATGTTAGTGGAATGCAAAGCTCCGAATATCAAACTTACTCAAAAGGCATTCAATCAGGTGGCGGTGTATAACATGACCATTGGCGCACAGTTTGTTGCTGTCAGCAATGGTATGGTACAATATTGTTTTGAACCTTCATTAAAAGGGGAAGCGAATCACCTTGCTTCCTTTCCTGAATTTCCTGATGCTTAGCTCAATACTTCTTTTACATCCACGTACGGTGTGTTGAATGCTTCTGCCACAGCACGGTAAACCACTTTGCCATTCACTACATTCAATCCTTTTTTAAGGTCGCCATTGTCGTTGCATGCTTTTTTCCATCCTAAGTTGGCCAACTTTAATGCATACGGCAAGGTAGCGTTAGTAAGAGCAAGGGTAGAGGTATAAGGAACGGCACCGGGCATATTGGCTACGCAATAATGAACGATATCATCAATGATGTAAGTAGGATTTTCGTGTGTTGTTGGCGTGCAGGTTTCTATACAACCACCCTGATCAACGGCTACGTCAACCAACACTGTACCGGGCCGCATGGTCTTGAGCATATCGCGTGTTATTAGCTTAGGTGCCTTCGCTCCGGGAATCAATACGCCTCCGATGATCAGATCATGTGTCTTCACCAATTCTCTTAAGGTATAGTCATTAGAAACCATCGTGTGAACATTTTTTGGCATCACATCATCCAGGTAACGAAGACGATTCAAGTTCACATCAGTAATGATCACGTCAGCACCCATGCCAGCAGCAATTTTCGCTGCGTTCGTTCCCACTACTCCTCCTCCAAGAATTAAAACTTTAGCAGGCATTACTCCGGGTACACCACCTAACAAAATCCCTCTGCCTTTTAAAGGCTTCTCCAGATATTTGGCACCTTCCTGAATAGACATTCTTCCCGCCACTTCTGACATAGGAACCAGGAGAGGAAGACTTCCGTCTAAACGCTCAACGGTTTCATACGCCAGACACACGGCACCGGTTTTAATCATGGCATGCACTAACGGCTCGTAAGAAGCAAAATGGAAATAGGTAAATACCAGTTGGTCTTTTTTGATAAGAGCATATTCTTGTTCAATAGGCTCCTTTACTTTAATGATCATCTCAGCGATAGCGAAAACTTCTTCGGCCGTGGGCAGAATTTTTGCACCAGCACCGATATATTCCTCATCACTGAATCCGCTGCCTTCACCGGCTTTGGTTTGGATATAAACCGTGTGACCTTTGCGAATAAATTCCTGAGTGCCTGCTGGCGTGATCGCTACCCGGTTTTCATTATTCTTTATCTCTTTTGGTACCCCGATGATCATATTCGTATGATTTAATTAGTCATTGTTGTTGTTAACGTAGATTTGAGGTGATATCAAATCCGGGGCAAAGATAGCATTCGGACACGATTGCGATAGGTGTTTTTACATTTTTTGAGGATTTAATGAGCCAGACTTTATATGCATTTTATGGTTCCTTGCGCAGGGGAATGAGGTTGCATAAGCAGTTTAAAAATGACCTTCATTATTCGTACAGTGCGTGGCTGAAGGGGTACGCGTTATATTCACTTGGTAATTATCCATTTGCTATAAAGTCTCCTAATCCTGCTCATAAAATTTTGGTGGAGGTGACGTGGATTTCAGATGCAGAAACCGAAAGAAGTATTCGTGATATTGAGATGGAAGCCGGCTATTATACAGAAAAAATTCAGGTAGGTGATGACCAGGCAACCCTATTTCTCTTTGAGGAGGCTGCAAATAATCTGCGGATTGATTCAGGCGATTGGGTCGTTTTCTTTGGACAATAATCGATTTTGCGGCATTTTATAAGGTAATTTTTTTTGCTTTGAACCCTCGGAGCTTTTTCTCTATTTTTACCCGACAACTACTTTTATTAAGTGAGCCAAACGAAGACCATGATAAGTGGATTCTCCACCAAAAAGATTGCAGCAATCGTTGCGGACTACAAGTTGGCGTGTGAAAGCAGAGAGGCGAGTATACTTGGTCGGAAGGAAGTTTTCATGGGTAAGGCTAAGTTCGGAATTTTTGGAGATGGTAAGGAGTTGGCTCAACTTGCGATGGCAAAAGTTTTTCGCAACGGAGATCATCGGGCAGGATATTATCGTGATCAGACGTTAATGTTCGCCATCGGTGAATTAACGCTTCTTCAATACTTTGCTCAATTGTATGCTCATCCGGATGTAGAAGCGGATCCTGCTTCTGCGGGACGTTTAATGAACGGTCATTTTGCTACGCGAATGCTGGATGAAAAGGGGGCGTTCAAAAACCTGTCGAGGAATAAAAACAGCAGTGCCGATATTTCTCCAACGGCAGCCCAGATGCCACGGCTTTTGGGGCTTGCCTACGCATCAAAACTTTTTAGAAATAATCCTGAACTTGCGTCTTATAAAGAATTAAGCAATAATGGAAATGAAATAGCATTTGGTACGATAGGAAATGCCTCCACTTCCGAAGGAATGTTCTTTGAAGCAATTAATGCTGCAGGTGTTCTTCAGGTGCCCATGTTGGTGTCTGTATGGGATGATGAATACGGAATCTCTGTTCCAAAAGAGTATCAAACCACAAAAGGAAGTATTTCAAAAATATTAACCGGCTTTCAGCGCAACGAAACGGAAAAAGGTTTTGAGATCTTTACGGTGAATGGTTGGGATTACCAGGAGCTATGCAAGGTGTATGAGAAGGCGGAAAAAGTTTGCAGAGAAGAACACGTTCCTGTTCTTATTCATGTAGAGCAGATGACACAACCCCAGGGGCACTCTACCTCGGGATCTCATGAGCGGTATAAATCCAAAGAGCGGTTGAACTGGGAAGTAGAGCACGATTGCATTCGTAAGTTTCGCGAATGGATTGTGGAGCAAGGTATTTCTACCTCCGAGGAGTTAAGTGAAATTGAAAAACAAGCAAAAGCCACTACCAAGTCAGCGAAGGAACAGGCATGGAAGTATTTCAATGCCGATATTCAACGCGATCGTTCCATGCTCGATCAACTGTTGGAGACTGCCTCTGAATCGTTTGCTGAAATTGGCGAAATAAGAAATGAGTTGAAGAAAGTAATCAATCCATTGAGGATGGATTCGATGGTTGCAGCCAAGCGGTCATTACGGATATTGTCTGCACATGCTCATTCTTTAAAGCAGCCACTCATTGAGTGGATTCAAAAAGTAGAAAAAGAAAATGAAGACCTTTTCAGTTCTCATCTCTATAGTAACTCCGAATGGTCTGCGTTGAAAGTAAAACCTGTTCCTGCAACGTATTCTGACAGTTCACCTTTGGTGGATGGCCGGGAAGTGCTGCAAGCATGCTTTCGCGAAGCATTACAGAGAGACCCAAGGGTATTGGCTTTTGGTGAAGATGTTGGAAAGATTGGCGATGTGAATCAGGGGTTTGCTGGTTTGCAAGCCAAATTTGGTGAAGCAAGAGTTACCGATACTGGCATTAGGGAGTGCACCATAGTTGGCCAGGGAATTGGCGCAGCATTGCGAGGCCTTCGTCCGATAGCAGAAATTCAATATTTGGATTACCTGCTTTATGCCATCCAGATTATGTCAGATGATCTTGCCAGTCTTCAATACCGCACAAAAGGAGGGCAGAAGGCACCGGTTATCATCCGCACACGAGGGCATCGGTTGGAAGGCGTATGGCACGCAGGTTCCCCTATGGGAATGATCCTGAATTCTATACGGGGTATTCATGTGTTGGTGCCCAGAGATATGACACAGGCGGCAGGATTTTATAACACCATGCTTCAATCCGATGAACCGGCTTTACTTGTAGAATGTCTGAATGGCTATCGTTTGAAGGAGCGATTGCCCGATAATATCAGTGAGTTTTCTTTGCCATTGGGCGTTATAGAGGTATTGAAGGAAGGAACGGATGTAACCATTGTTACCTACGGATCGATGTGCAGAATTGTAATGGCGGCAATGGTTGACCTGGAGAAGGCAGGTATTTCAGCAGAGGTAATTGATGTGCAGACTTTATTGCCATTTGATATTCATCACACAATCACCGAGTCTATAAAAAAAACCAACCGGGTTATTTTTGCCGATGAAGATGTGCCCGGTGGCGCTACTGCGTTTATGATGCAACAGGTGATTGAAGTGCAGGGTGCTTTCCGATATCTGGATTCTCCTCCACGCACGCTTCCTGCCAAAGAGCACCGACCTGCCTATGGATCGGATGGCGATTATTTCACCAAGCCAAATCAGGAAGATATTTTTGAGAAAGTGTATGCGATGATGAGTGAAGTTGATCCGATAAAATTCCCTCCGTTATACTGATAGAAAATCAAATTACTGAAGTGTGAATTCTGGCGTTTCTATTGTGTTGCTTTTGTTGAGCGCGCGATCCTTGATGTGGATCCTCAACTTTAATGTTTTTATGCTAAACAATATTTTGAAGCCAATTGACCCCATTCCATATCGAATTGTTCCCTCCAATGGAGCGCCCGGGTTTTCCTTATACAAAATTGGGAATCTTCCGTCAAAAGAAATTCCGCAGTTGGGGTAGTTGAACGCTTCCCGCCATTCAAATTCCGTAAAAGTTCCATCTGAATTTTTCACGAGGAATTCAACCGTGATGTTATTGTAATTAGGATTCAATTGAAAATAAAGCGTGTCTTTGACGATGTTATTTTCCTTATAAACTTCCCAGTTAATGCAGTTATAGGGTTTCACAAAGTCTGGCAGGGTATCATAGCCGGGCACCTTTCTCTTGGTTGCATAGGTAATAAATTTTCCATCAGGGAAAGCATAGTAAAACTTATTGTTATAAGGGCGGGCGTCTTCACTGCCATCTAATCCTAAATCACCGTCTCCATCTTTGAAGGATATTGTTAAAATCAGTGAATCGTATTCTGAGTCGAAGCCGGTGCCATATTCTTTATAATCAATGCTTTCAAATTCAATTTTTGGCTCAGTAGGGAATTCTGGCGGGTTGAAGCAGGCACTCACTCCGGTTAAAATAATTGCAAAAAGACCAAATCCTCGTATCAAATGCATTTTCTACCTTTATCGATCTGTAAATTACCTAACGCTTGGAGACATTCAAAAGTTTTGCGCAGTCTTTAGAAAAGATTAACGAAGCCAACTTTGAGGATATTGCGCTCCGTTTGTTCCATTTTCAAGCTGTAAACAATCCCGTTTATAAAAGATACCTGGAGTGCCTTAACTGTGACATGCCCAGTGTTTCTCGTCTTGGTCAGATTCCCTTTTTACCCATCAGTTTTTTTAAAAGTCAATTGATCAAATCAGGAGAATGGCAAGCTTGTGCTGAGTTTTCAAGCAGTGGCACTACCGGAAGTATTTCTAGCCGGCATCAGGTGTATGATTTGGATTTTTACCGTTCCCATTCCGAAACAATTTTTAAGCATTTCTTTGGCGATCCAGGCTCCTTTCATTTTCTCGCTTTATTGCCATCCTATCTTGAAAGAGAGGGCTCATCGCTCGTTGAAATGATCAACTATTTTATCACTCGAAGCAAGTCAGAGTATTCAGGATTTTATTTGCACAACCATACCGAGCTGATTGAGAAACTCAATAAGTTAAAAACCAATGGACGTACGGTGATTCTGTGGGGTGTTTCTTTTGCCTTGTTAGATTTGGCCGAGGCTTTTGAGTTAGACTTGAGCCATTGCATTATCATAGAAACCGGGGGTATGAAGGGCAGGAGGAGGGAATGGATTCGCGAAGAATTGCATGCTTACCTGACCAGCCGATTTCATGTAAAAGTCATTCATTCTGAGTATGGGATGACCGAATTAATGTCACAAGCCTATTCCATGGGCTCAGGATATTATCAATGTCCGGCTTCGATGAAAGTAATAATACGCAACATTAATGATCCTTTTGAGACCCTGCCAACCAGCAAAACAGGTGGAATTAACATTATAGATTTGGCCAATTTTCACTCCTGTGCTTTTATTGAAACCCAAGATCTGGGATATGTGAACCAGGAAGGATATTTTGAGGTTTTAGGGCGAATGGACAATAGCGATGTTCGAGGATGTAATTTACTGGTAGGATAGATAAGCGGGTAATCGTAACGGCTTAAGTCGATAGGTGCATTTATATTTGCCGAACCTACGGTTCTTTCATGTTGCTCTGGTTTTCCCACGGACTTCATTCCGTGGTTATAATATTTAGCCGAGGCTGCGCCTCTTTATCGCCAGAATAAGAGCCGTAGGCTTGGCGCATTTCCCAACCACGGACTTCAGTCCGTGAAGAACAAAACAATCCCACCTCTCTAAGAGTTTGTTTGGATTATTTTAATCCCAAAAGTTAATTTTCTAACTCTTGGAGAGTGGTATCCTAAAGGTATCGCCACAATTTGAAATGCACCCCCCGATTTGCAGAATATTGAAAGATTAATATCTTTGTATCTACCAAACTATAGTTATGAAAAAAATATTAGCATTCGCAGCTCTTGTAGGTTTTTTAACAGCATGCAGCCAGTACACTTGCCCTACCTATAGCAAGAAAGAAGTTAAGAAAGAATCTTCTGAAAAGAGAATCTAGTCCTATAGGTACTTTTTAACCTCAGAGGGTCCGATAGGACCTTCACTCATTATTATCAATCGCTCTACTACATTCCGTAGTTCTCGTATATTTCCCGTCCAGTTGTTATTTTGGAGCAGTTCTATAGCCTCATCTTTGATCTCTTTTTTACGTGTGCCGTAGTCATTGGCAATGTCATTCAGGAATTTATCAACCAATAAGGCAATATCATCTTCACGATCATTTAGTGACGGAACCTTTATGATGATTACCGATAATCGATGGTATAAATCTTCGCGGAAGCGACCTTCGGAAATTTCCTTTTTAAGGTCTTTGTTGGTTGCAGCAAGCACCCTCACGTTTACCGGAATGTCTTTGTCGCCACCTACGCGGGTGATTTTATTCTCTTGTAATGCACGTAATACTTTAGCTTGAGCAGACAGGCTCATGTCACCGATTTCATCTAAAAAGAGGGTGCCCCCTTCGGCTAATTCAAATTTACCCAGGCGTTGTTTTATCGCGGAGGTGAATGATCCTTTCTCATGGCCAAACAATTCACTCTCAATCAGCTCTGATGGAATAGCTGCGCAGTTCACTTCTATAAACTGGCCGCCCTTTCGGGTGCTTTTTTCATGCAGTTGTCGTGCAACCAATTCTTTTCCTGAACCATTGGGGCCGGTAATTAAAACCCGTGCATCTGTTGGGGCCACTTTTTCAATCATCTCCAAAACCTCCATGATGGATTTTGATTTTCCGATGATCTGATACTTCTCTGATACCTTTTTCTTGAGCGTTTTTGTCTCTTTAACCAGGTTGGTTTTGTCCAATGCATTTCGAAGTGTGATCAAAAGACGATTTAAATCAGGTGGTTTTTGAAGAAAATCATAGGCGCCCATTTTGGTAGCGTCCACTGCGATTTCGGTAGTGCCATGTGCTGAAATCATGATGAAGGTAGTCGCGATCCCTTTTTCTTTCGCTTTCTGCAAGACTTCCATACCATCCATTTTTGGCATTTTGATATCACAAAAGGCAACATCATATTGTTCGCTTTCTAATTTGGCCAGACCCTCTGCGCCATCTTTGGCTTCGTCTACTTCAAGCTTTAGCTCTTTCTGATCTTTTAAAATGTCTTTCAATACAGCACGAATGCTGGCTTCGTCTTCGATTAATAATACTTTGGGCACAACGTAGTGTTTATATAGATGAAACGTAATTCAAAGTAAATGCAAGCCTGTAAGCCGGGTTCTGTTCCCTGGCGGAACCGTCAGAGTGCTTATCATTTATCTAGCCCTTCAGTCACCCAAAGGATCGAGCAGCCTACCCAACCCCGATGGATTGCCGAAGCAATCTGCGGACGAGCCGCCCTTGATCGGGGCCTATTTGGCCTTTCAACTCGTAAGGTTTTCCGTGCCTCCAATGTCACCATCAGAGCGGTGGGCTCTTACCCCGCCTTTTCACCTTTTCCCCTGCCCGACAAATCGGGTTGAGGTAGTTTATTTTCTGTGGCACTCTCTGTTACCCCGACAAGTCGGAGCACCTTCCTGTTAGGAAGTACGATGCTCTATGTTGCCCGGACTTTCCTTACTGACGATAACCGTCAGCACGATAAGCCAGCTTGCATTCGCTGCAAAGGTACTCACTTAAAAGCAATTCATTAATTTCTTAACGATTGCCTTAATGAGCTACTACGATTTCAATGATTAATGAATGTCCGATCCGGTCAATTTCATTTCATACTGATCAGCCAGGTTGGCAACTTCCTGCACCATTTCCTTGAGACCTGCATCGGTGATTCCATCTACGGCAGCGACTGCTTCAATCTGCAAATGATTTTCGCTTATGATAAAGCGGCAATAGTTAAAATACGAAGTTTGCTCCAGCAGCATTTTGTAGTCGAGGCCGGGTTTTGCATCACACACTTTCGAATTTAACGTGATGATGCTGCGATTGTAAAGATCATTCTTTTTGATGGTGCCTATTACCGTTTGAAAGCGATTGCCCGAAACAGGTACAATAATGATCGATTGATCCGAATTGTAGGGTGTATACTGACCTCCAATCTGATCTGCATAGTTTTTTAGAAATGAACTTATATCCATAGGAGTTAGATTTTTACCTGCCTAAGATATGAAATTGAAAAGTATTTTACCTGTTCTATTTTAATAATAAAACAGGTGGGCTTTTGGTTTACCTTGAGAAAACTCAATGGCCGGTGCAGGCAGTTTTATCATGTTGGCAAAATAGATGAGTGTATTTACCACCTTTGATCGTGATTTAATTGCCGTAAGGTCAAAATCAAGGCTTAGATACAGCTGCCGGTAGGGATAGAGCCCTTGTTCTTTGTTTTGTGGGTCATTGGCATAAATCATATTTTCAGCACCGTAACCGACAGCCAGATTAAGCCATTTTGGAAACTTCATAAACTTATCGATATCAACCGACAGCCAGATGGTTTGTCCGTTGTAATCTTTGATCATTTCCTCCAGTAATCCATCTCCCAATGTTTCGGGTCTTTGCCGTGCAAAGGAGGTCTGGTGAAATGAGTATTTTGGATAAATCCTCACTTCATTCCAAAGTAAGTTTTGCCCTAAAAAAAAACCGGATCCAACGGCATTGGCTGCCAAGTCGGTGGCCGAGGCGCCATACCCGGCTGAAAACCCATCCAGGATTTCAATAGAAGACATGATCGCAAAACTTGTGATGGCACCACTGAGATCAGATTTCTTTTTTGAAACGCCACTCCATCGCAGAGCGCGTGAACCGATGGAAGAAATTTGAAAAGAAGAATACATGTGTCCGAACTTATCCATTTGTTTCCATTCAGGCCAATCATTAAAAAATTGGAATGATTGCTTGTCATATTGGCTATACCAAATTGAATTAAGTCCAATCATCGCACCGGTATATAAAACCCCAGCGGATACAATTACCGTAGTGAGTCGTGGATGGTTAATAGAATCTTTTTGCTGTCCTATTGAAGGATGAGTAGATAATGGAATAAGTATAAGAAGCAGGTACAGCGTTTTGATAATATAGGTTGTTTTATTTTTTTAAATCCTTTTAATCTTCTTCCAGGATAGCTTCTTCTGTCTCAATAGTAATTTCCTGTTCTTTCCTTCGCTTTTCGCGGGCTATTTTCAACAGATCTTTAAACTGATTAAAACTTTGGGTGTATAACAGACTGATACCAGTGGTTATTGCAGACTGGGTGCCGAGGGTATTCGTTACTGCGTTTAAATTAGATCGGCTATACATTTTTATTTTAAACTTTCCGTCTGGAGTGAGAAGGTAGTCTACCGTCCAGTCGCCAAGCATGCTGGCCACTTCTGATTGGTTGTACTGGTTAGAAAAAGTGCCATCCCGGGTAACCCGCAACCGGCCATTCAAAAATGAATAGGATAGCCTCAATTGAAAGGTGTTAAATGCTTCCTGATCAAGCGCCCCTAAATCGATGTTGATTTCAAAATTTTGGTCTACTTGAGTAAGCCAGTAGCTGAGTTGATTCGATAATAGCTCGCTTACTGAATTATAAAGTGATCCGCTGGTACTAAAAGCATCCGGGGGAGATAGTCGCCTTAGGATGATCAAACTGAAAACCTGGCGTTTTAATTCCTGTTCATCTAACCGTGCTTTAAATGCATCGAAAGCAAAATTCAATCGTACGGGTGAGGGTTCGCCTTCAACAATAATGTTGTCGGGCAAATCTTTTGCTGTGATATCAAAAGCTATTTGAGGTGAAAGCATCGGGCCATCTAGTTTTAGCAATACTTGCACCGGATATTTTCTTCTTATTTGAGGGGATGAAAGGGCCGCTTCACTAACCTGGTTGGCAAGGATGGGGGCCAGTGAAGCCAATTGCCTATAGGTAGCAGTAAGATTAAGTTGGCCGGCATATGGATCTCCATACCAGCTTATCCTGCTGCCCTTGGTGATATTGAATTCTTTATTAATGATATCATACAAAGTAAAGTTGTAATTGCCCCGCTCAAACTCAAACAGACCAAACATATTAAATTCTCCTTTAGTATCCAGTTGTAGTTTAATATCTCCGTAACCATAGCCGCGGATAATGTCACCCGCTTTTATATCAAAGATAATTTCAGTATAAGCATCCGGAGTAATGTCCAGATTCAAATCCATGGTAATGCCTGAAGGTTCTTCCGCTTGTTTCTTTTTGATTCGATTGATTTTATTTTGCGTTGAATCTTTAAAATTTACAAAGGTGATGAACTCACTTTTTTCAACCGAACCGCCTCCGCTTATCGGTATAAATATCCGGGTGTTTTTTGACGTTCGTGCAGTGGCCGATATTTTCATGTTGGATAATGGTCCAAACATATTCAGATTGCCGGTGCTGTACGCTTGTCCATAAAACAGACTGTTGTCTTTATCGGTTGTGTTGAGTACCTGAAAATTTGCGAATGAAGCATTCAGGTTGATCCTGAATTTTGAGAAGTTACGGTGAGTGAGGTAGCCATCCAGGTCCCCCTTGTTTCTAAGGGCATCGTAGAGGGTGAAGTTTTCAAAAATAATTTTATTTGGCGTGATGTTTAATGCCCCGTTAAATGTGTATAGCGTTTTAAGATAGTCGACCATAATTTGGCCATCTTCAATATTACCTTCACCGTTTATGATGGGCTCAATAAACGTTCCTTCAATTTTATATAAACCGGAAAGGGTGCCGTCCATTTGTGAAAAAATCCCTTTCAGGAAGGGCTCAATGATTTTCACGTTTGTTTTTTCCAGCGTTGCAATAACACTGAGTGGACTTTTTTCCTGTGGGTCATAATAACCTTGCAGCGTAACTGTTCTTTTTTCCAACCGGTCGATGGTGAAGTTAATATCAAAACGCTTTTCCTCCCTATTCCAGACATTACTTCCGTCCACGGTACCAATTAGAAAGTCATCCACGGTCAGGTCGTTAATGTTAAGATTATTTTGAAGGTAGAGATCATGATAAAGATCCCTGGCTTCAAGTTTTCCGACCACAATTCCTCCGAAGCGGGATCTGCTGATTGAGTTTAGAATGTTCAGATTGAAATCAGTAAAGGACAGGCTAAGACTTTGCGTTACATCATTCGATATAAAGCCATCCAAACGGATCGCCTCTTTCTCATAAACTAATTCCAGGTTGTGGATAGCCCACTCTTTACCTTTTAGCAGGGAGTAATTATTTTGATTCACACTCCATTCTTTATCCAGGATTTTAATTCGGGTTGGCAGAATTTTAATTCGTGTGCTGTCATTCAGAAAGTCAATTTCCGATTGCAGTCTTACAAAATTGTTAGTGCTATCCTGATCAAAATCAAGGTTGAAATCAATATGATCCTTGTCCCATATTATTTCCGAAAACAGATTTTTCGTTTTAAGTGCCTTGGATATTTTCTGTCTGTCGGAATGTATCGTAAACATAACCAGCGCAGCAGTGCTGTCCCGTATTTTCGATCCAGAAAATTCTAATTCGTTATCGTAGAAATATTTCCCTTTGTAAGAAGCGGTATCGATCAGCGAATAGGCCTGAAGGGAGGATGTCACTCCGTTTGAAAATTTCCCTTCGATGACTGTTTTAAGGGAAAGTGTAGCCGGTATTTTTGATAATTTTAAAAGAGGATTAATGTCGTTAAGCTTTATCG
>Ga0163151_10003987_pt1 | contig 20469 bp, 25 predicted proteins | sample OliLakLV19MP5IB2_FD_145596 | JGI IMG/M metagenome (GOLD analysis project Ga0163151, IMG submission 145596) | Freshwater microbial mat bacterial communities from Lake Vanda, McMurdo Dry Valleys, Antarctica - Oligotrophic Lake LV.19.MP5.IB-2 | ecosystem: Environmental > Aquatic > Freshwater >... | reverse complement strand
CGAGCAGAGAAAAAGAATTGGGTCGAACCCTTGCGGGAATGGATTTTGGATATGAAAAAAGCCACGCAATTGCGAAATACCGATAATTTTTTTGAAATTCGTGACTATTTCAAAAAAATTGGAACGAACTCGCAATTGCGGGACAAGTCCGTCTCCGTCTCATTTTGCCCACCCACCGAATTCGCCCGAGCCCAGAATGCAGAATTCCTGCTCTCTCCATATAGCGCGCCTTCGGCGCGCCCAGATTTTGCGCTGACTTCTTCCGAAGTTTCTGTTTGTGACCCTACGGAGAGTCGAACTCCGCTTTGAGCCTTGAGAAGGCTCCGTCCTAACCGATAGACGATAGGGCCATATAAACTGTATCGAGAATATAACATGAAAATAAGGGAATAAAAAACGAGGATGCCGTAGGCATCCTCGTTGGTAAAAGCTTAGTAATCCTCAATATTACCAACAAGATGAAAACTCCGTTGGAGCCAAGCTTCTCGAGCGAGTGCATGACCTCTGTTTCGAGCCTTGTCTTGAAGGAGAAGCTCTGCGAAAATCTCTTCCTCGAAGGGAAGGGGCACAAGTTTCTGAGGGGTACTTTTCTTACGGTTTGCTCCGAGATGTCGCCGACAATTTAGTTCTCGAGCGATAGCTGTTTTGGAAAAGCCAGTTTGATCGGCAATAAGACCGATAGCTTTACGCATCTCAACTCTTTCATTCCTGTGAATCTTCAGAGCTATGTCAGCTGCTTTTTCAATATTACTTCTTTTTATACTTTTCAAATTTACTCCTTTTGTTGTTTGTCTAACAAAATACTACCACATTATTAGGTACTAAGCAAGAGTTGCGTCGATTGCTTCTTTCACCACCTTTCCATCTGCTTTGCCTTTTAGTTCGCCCATCACTGCTTTGATGAGGGTGATACTTTGAGACGCATCAGTAACACCGAGTTCTGATTTACGTTTTGCTACATAGTCAATAATTTCTTGTTTTGACATTTGAGCAGGAAGATATGCTTCAAGGAGTGTGAGCTCAGCTTGTTCGCTTTCGGCAAGTTCTGGGCGACCAGCATCGGTAAACTGTTTGATTGAGTCTTTTCTTTGCTTCACTGAACGGATGATGACAGCGAGCGCCTCTTCGTCGGTGAGCTTGTCTTGAGGGGTGCGTCCTTTAACGATAGCTTCGTTGGTAAAAGCGGTCATGAGTCCGCGAATAACAGTAAGACGAACAGTGTCTTTCGCCATCATGGCTTCTTTTAATGATGATTTTATTTGATCGTGCATATCAATATGTTAGCAGAAAAAGTGTACAGGCACCATTTAATAGGGTTAGAAGCTGTTTCTTACTAGAAAACTCAGTCCATGAATTTGCTGTCGCTCTTCATGAGGTCTGTCTATAATAAATTAGTTTTCGACCTAGAAATAGCTCCTGACCCCATTTTCTTGTATTATGGTGTACATGGAAACAATACTTATCATCGTTCTTCTTGTTCTTATTTTAGTGGTGCTTGCGGTGTTACTCATGCGGAAGCCCGCGAAAGCCAATACTGAAGACGCGGGAGCAATGCAATTACTTCTCACACAAATTAATGAACTATCGCGCACAGTAGATACAAAACTCGGAGAGTCTTCAAAAGATTTGCAAAACACTCTCCTTTCTCAGTCAAACAATTCAACCCGTATCATTCAAGACATCACGGAGAAGCTCACACGTCTTGATGAGACCAACAAGCAGGTGGTGGGCTTTGCCGACCAACTTCAGTCTCTTCAAGATATTCTTAAAAATCCAAAACAGCGGGGAATTCTGGGGGAATATTACCTAGAGACGTTGTTGAAAAATGTACTTCCTCCTGGAAGTTATGAAATGCAGAAGATGTTTGGTGACGGAACTATTGTGGATGCGGTGGTGTATGTGAGAGATAAAATCATTCCTGTCGATTCGAAGTTCTCGCTCGAGAACTACAATCGTCTGGTGGAAGCCAAAGACCAAAGTGAGAAGGAGCGTCTTGAAAAGGTGTTTGTGAATGATTTGAAGCTCCGTATCACCGAGACTTCAAAGTACATCAAGCCTTCAGAGAACACTATGGACTTTGCGTTCATGTTTATACCTCACGAAGCTATTTACTATGATTTACTTGTGAACAAGATCGGAGGAATTACTGATGATGATGAGAACCTTATCCAGCGTGCCGCTTCGAAATACAAAGTGATCATCGTGTCACCGACTTCTTTTTTGGCATACTTGCAGACGGTTCTACAAGGGCTCAAGGCGCTACAGATTGAGGAATCAGCCAAAGAGATTCGTAAGAATGTAGAAGACTTACAGAAGCACCTCAAGAGCTACGCCGACTATCACGGCAAGCTTGGTGCTTCGCTCGGGACGGTTATCAACCAATTCAACTTCTCTTCAAAGGAGTTTAAGAAAATAGACAAGGACATCATGCGTATCACCGAGTCGTCTCTTGAAATTGACCTGCCGTTGCTCGACAAACCCGATAATGACGAGAAATAAAAAGGAGAAAGGAAAAAAATAATAAAAAAGCCGGGCGCACTTGTGCGCCCGGCAACTTATAACAACAACCTCTCGATTTCCTTCCAGCTTTGAGCGACGACTACCCCGTCCAACTGACCTTTATATTGTTCCATGTCTTCCAAGGAAGGCCGAAACAAAATACGATGAGGCACAAAATCCATATACACCATCACTTCGGGTCGGTCATCGACGAAGTGTGTAAGGCTTAATCGCTTAGCGATTGGAGCTTTGTCACTCCTCTCCGTACAGAATTCCACGCGTTGCGGAGATATTCCGGTTTTTGCATAGAACTTAGTTCGGTTTAGGTGGATGATTGCTCTTATTTTTTGCTCAGGAGTTACCTTGGAAACGATATAACTCTCCCTTCCAAACCGTTCGGTTGTGAGTCGCTTGATCACACGAAACGCATCGAAGTAGGGAAACATTATTTCTTCCTCCCGAGCGTAAATCGTGTTCCCAAGATCGAATCCAATCTTTTCGTTTTGATTGCAGATTTTCATTACTTGTGTTTGGCTTGTACAAACCACGCTTTGAGTTCGGGTACATGCTTCTCGTGAATGACGAGCTCGTAGTATGGGTTGTGGAATATTTCTGTGTTTGGTGTCGGTACATATTCCTCAAGTTCGCCGGTGACCGGATTGATCTTGAAGAACTTGAAACCGAGCCGCAGGGTGATGCCTATAACAGGGGCCACATCCCAAGGTGTTTTATATCCTGGGTTGAGCACTACTCCTCCAACTTCTCCTTTCCACAAACGCGCTATGTGTGTACCGATGCTCCCTCCGCTGATCTCGAGGTTCTTGAACAGTCCTCCGTATGCGATGGGGAGGGTGATCCTCTTTTCTGCATAGGGGAAAGTGTGTGGTGTGTCTCGAAGAAGTAAATACTGCTCCTTCAAACCTTTCTCGAGTTCAGGGGTGAGTTGTACTGCTCGGCCAAAACGGTAGCGGATAGTATCCTCCTCCTTATCCGCGTCGATGCCGACGGAGCAATAACCGTAGATCTCGCTTGTATTGACGTCACCGACGTATGCCGCGACAATTTCATTTTTTACAATGAGTGCGAGCATGGTGCCGACTCCGTGACTCTGTTTACGTTCGTAGGCTTTAGTGCCGTCGAGCGGGTCGAGCGTGAAGTAGGCAGTGTCTCCATCTAGGGTGCAGGCAACGCGAAGATTTGCTTCTTCGGCAATGATACCGAAGCCATGGAAGTCACGTTGGATTTCTTCGATGTACATTTTCTGAGCTTCTTTGTCACCGTTGGTGGCAAGGTCATCATCGACGCCGTTGTGGGCGGTTTTGTGTTCAACGATGATTTCGTGGCACTCGGTTTGGATGATATGAATGGCTTTGCGGACCATTGCAATCATGTTTTTTTGATAGGTAGGTTTTTCATATGATTTTTGCTATGTGTTTGTGATGTTCTATTTGGTGTTTTTCTATGTACAACATATCGCGTACAACTTTTGTTTGCTTAAATAAATACATAATATGCACACTAAAAGTAGAGGTAGCCAAAAAATCTTGATTTATAAGCACATATACGGTATATTATTTTGTACTAATTTAGTACAAAATAATGAAGAAAAAAACTAACAAAGGGATATTGGAAAAAATTGGCTTCTCTCCAGAGGAAAGTGCTGTATATTCAGCTCTTTTGGTTCATGGACCGTCATCTATTTCCGATATTATTCGCATGACCTCTCTTCATCGTCCGAAAGTATACGGTATACTCCCCGTTCTTATACAGAAGGAATTGGTTTCAGTTATGCCAAAAGGAAAAACAAAGAAGTATGTCGCTGAGTCTCCTGACAAAATTGAACGACTCTTCACTTCACTTGAAGAAGAATTTAATAAAGAAATACTTAACTTGTATGAAGCGTACGAGACTCGAGGTAAAAAGCCTGAAGTTACTTTTTCCGAGGGGGATGTTGCTATCAGAGGTGTGTTTTCTGATATCGTTTACAGTCTTAAGAAAAACGACACATATTACCGATACAGCTCAGCACTTACTCTTAATAGAAAGAAATACATACCTAAGGATTATCGAGAATTACGCGATAAGAAAGGTCTTGAACGTTTGATCATCACTAATGAGTCCTCAAAAAAGACTACTAATGCCCGTTTAGGACGTACGGTGAAGGCTATCCCTGCTGATTCCGATATTTTTGATTACGACGTGTCTCAGGTGGTGTATGGGGATAAGGTTGCTTTTATCGATTACAACTCTAAGACTACTATTACCATTAAAAACCCCCAAATTGCTGAATTTCAAAAGAAAATTTTCAGACTCTTGTTCAAAAATCTCTAACAGGCAGTACCTCTTGATATTGTTGAAAACATAGTGTAGGATAGCTGAACTATGGATTTTAGCGTTATAAAAACAGGTGGAAAGCAATATGTGGTGAAAGCCGGAGATTCTCTCAAAGTAGAGAAGCTTGACGGTGATTTTACTAAGGGAGACAAGGTTGTTTTCAACGAAGTTCTCCTTACTAGTGTTGGTGGCAAGGTGACTGTCGGTGCTCCTTTTATTGAAGGTGCCACAGTAGAAGCAGATTTCGAAGAACAGGGTCGCAACAAGAAGATTGTTGTTATCAAGTACAAGCAGAAGTCACGATACTTCAAGAAGAATGGTCACAAGCAACCTCATACAAAAGTTACTATCAAGTAAGTTTGGAAATAAGTAAACAAAAAAGCTCCGCAAGGAGCTTTTTTGTTATGTTCACCTAAGAGAAAACTTGATAAATAGTTTAGGAAATGTTCAAGCATTCTTCAGGCTTTTTTTCTTACAATGTGTAGTGTTAGAATTATAATTAATATAAAACACATGGAGATTATCACAAGACAAATTATTGAGGAAGTGGTGGAGGCAAAGATGGATATTATGTTAGGCCGTTATACAGGTATTATTTTTGAGGAGTTCAGGTCTCAGTTGTCGGGGGTTATTGATTTGGTCAAGCAAAACAATACAGATATTAAAGAATTACGAAAAGATATTATATGTCTTGATGATCGTATAGATAATTTGCATACAGAAATGATCGAACTTCGTACAGAAATGACCAACAGCTTCAAAGATATGGGAGACATCTTCCATCACCTTGGAAACAAAGTGTATGACAACCTTGACCCTCGTGTACAGCGTCTAGAGTTTGCCCGAGGTCGAGCTTAATGCTTAAATAGCCAAATGACTTTTTGGCAAAATTTAAAAGCTTCTATATTAGTTCTTGCGCCAATGGCTGACGTCACTGATGCTTCTTTTCGGCGTGTCATAGCAAAGTATGGTAAGCCTGATGTGACATGGACCGAGTTTGTGTCTGCAGACGGTCTCGCTCTTGCTCCTGAAGAAGGGAAAGCAAAGCTCAAGCGAAGTCTTATATATGACGAGTCTGAACGCCCTATCGTTGCGCAGTTTTTTGGATCAAACCCTACTACGATGTATGAAGCGGGTAAACTTGCGGTCCAGCTTGGTTTCGATGGGGCTGACATTAACATGGGGTGTCCTGACAAGTCAGTGATGAAACAAGGTGCAGGAGCAGGGCTTATTAAGAACCCCGCACTTGCACGAGAGCTCATTCAAGCACTTCGTCGTGGAGCGCAAGAAGAAGCAGACAGGCTTGGAAAACCAATGATTGGAATTTCTGTGAAGACTCGTATTGGTCACAGTAAGAGTGAAGAGCTAAAAGGATGGGTGACCGAGCTTCTACAAGAAGACATTGACGCCCTCACTATTCATGCACGAACCATGAAGGAGATGTCGAAAGTTCCTGCTCGTTGGGAGCACGTGAGTGAGGTAGTTGCTATTCGTGATGAAGTGCAGAAAGATAGAAAGACTAAAACACTCATTCTTGGAAATGGAGATCTTATTGACATTAAAGATGCAAGAGAACGAGTCGGCGCCTCCGGCGCCGACGGGGCCATGATTGGACGCGCTATTTTTGGAAACCCTTGGCTTTTTAGTGGAACTATTCCAACAACAGAAGAGAAGCTTGCTGTCATGCTCGAACATACTAATCTTTTTGAAGAACTGCTCGGTGATTTGAAGAGTTTTGCTCTCATGAAGAAGCACTACAAGGCGTATGTGAACGGTTTCGACGGTGCCAAAGAACTCCGCATGAAGCTCATGGATGCAGATTCAGCTAAAAGAGTGGCAGAAATCCTCAAAGAGGAGGGTTTTATTACGACAGGTTGACATTGTGATGCAGAAGATGCCCGTCTACACTTTTTTTGATACAATCTTTACATGTCACATCAATCTCTCTACCGAAAGTACCGACCTCAGTCATTTGGTGAAGTGTCAGGACAAGACCATGTAGTGAAAGCTCTTCAGGGAGCAATTACGAGCGAGACCGTTTCTCATGCATACCTCTTCTCAGGTTCTCGTGGAACTGGTAAGACTTCTATTGCCCGCATCTTTGCTCGTGAGCTTGGTACTGCAGAGGATGATATATATGAAGTGGATGCAGCGAGTAATAACGGAGTCGACGAGATTCGTGAATTGGCTGAAGCGGTGTTTACACTTCCTTTCCGTTCTCAATACAAAGTATATATTCTTGATGAGGTGCATATGTTCTCGAAGGCTGCGTGGAATGCATTCTTAAAGACGCTCGAAGAACCACCTTCTCATGTTATTTTCATACTCGCTACTACTGAACTTGAAAAGGTACCTGAAACTATTTTGTCTCGATGTCAAAGTTTTGTATTCAAGAAGCCAAGTCGTGTCATGCTTCGTGAGGTGATAGAGCGTGCAGGGAAGAATGAAGGGGTGAAGCTTGAAGAAGGTGTGGCTGATCTTATTGCACTTTTTGGTGATGGGGCGTTTCGTGATGCGTATGGAACACTTGAGAAGTTGATTGGCTCAAAGACTGATGGGAAGAAGGATACTAAGATAACACTTGCAGAAGCAGAAGAGATCCTTGGGGCACCGAAGGAAGAGCTCTTGCTTGCATATGTAAGTGGTCTGGCGAACAAAGATGTGGAAGCATGCCTCACAGCAGTCCGAACTCTCGGCGCCTCCGGCGCCGACACCACCAAAGCCTTCGAACTCATCATTGAGCGATTCCGTGCTCTCCTCTTACTTGCTATATCTCCTTCATCTGCGGACACCTTGTCTACTGAACTTAGTGAGAAAACATATGACACCCTCCAAACTCTCGTAAAAGCCAAGTCTTCCATTATCTCGTCTGCGACTCTCGTCAAACTTCTTGATGCGTATGGAAGGGTGAAGACAAGTCCAATTCCGGAGCTTCCGTTGGAAATTGTAGCTGTAGAAATTTTGCAGTAATTATGCTAAATTAGTCACATTACGGGATCGTCTAATGGTAGGACTGCGGCTTTTGGTGCCGCCTATCTAGGTTCGAGTCCTAGTCCCGTAGCAACGAGCGTAGCGAGGTGCTACGGGAAGGAGACATTAGAATGTCTCCACCTAGGACGAGAAGACCTTTTGAGTATAATTTATGAGAGCTTTGGCGAAGTAAGTTATCCAAAAGGTGTACTGCTCCTGTAAGGAGAGGGTCCTAGTCCCGTAGCAACAAAGGTAATTAATAAAACTCAAAGTAACCCTAATTGAAGCCGTTTATCTGGTTTGGGTACTATTTCTAATAAATGGTAAACATGATAACATCATATGTATGAATGAATCTAAAAGAATTTATATAAAAGACCTAGCTAACAAGATAGGAGAAAATATTTTACTAAAAGGGTGGATACATATACGTCGTGATCAGGGAAAGATGATTTTCCTCGACATTCGTGACGCTTCTGGTGTTGTTCAGTCTATCATTCTGCCAAAAAGTCTCGCTATGGAAACAGGGAAAACACTTCGTGAAGAATATGTAGTCGAGGTTGTCGGTATTGTTCGTGAACGCCCAGAACAGAATAAGAAGGCTGGAGTTATAAACGGAGATATCGAACTCGAAATTGAAAATATAGTTGTATTAAATGAATCACAAACATTACCGTTTCCTATCCATGAGGATACGTCGATTATTAACGAGTCAGTGCGTCTTGAGTATCGCTATCTTGATCTTCGTAATGCTCGAATGACAAAGAACATTAAGAATCGTTTTGCAGTCCAGCACTTCGTAAGAAATTATCTTGCAAAAAGTAATTTTATTGAGGTTGAAACTCCTCTTTTGTCTGCTCCTACACTAGAGGGCTCACGTTCGTTTGTTGTGCCAAGCCGAATCCATGAAGGTGATTTTTATTCTCTTCCGCAATCTCCACAACAGTATAAGCAGTTATTGATGGTGGGTGGTGTTGAAAAGTATTTTCAATTTGCTCGTTGTATGCGTGATGAGGATACTCGAGGAGACAGACAACCAGAGTTTACTCAGCTTGATATGGAAATGGCGTTTGTGTCACAAGAGGACGTGATGCAAACAAACGAAGCTCTGTTGATTGATTTGGTTCAGACTCTGTACCCGTTAAAGAAGATACAGCAAATACCTTTCCCTCGTATGCCCTATGCGGAAGCAATAGAGAAGTATGGAACAGATCGTCCTGATATTCGAGAAAATAAAGAAGATCCAGATATTTTGGCTTTTTTATGGGTAGTTGATTTTCCAATGTTTGAAAAGACCGGAGAAGACAATGTTGATGCAACAGGCGAATGGACATTTACTCACAATCCTTTTTCAAAACCAAAAGATGAACACATGGAAATGTTTCTAAATAAGCAAGACATCGGTAAAATTCTCTCTACTCAGTACGATATTACCCTCAATGGTCTTGAAATTGGAGGAGGGAGCATTAGAAATCACCAACCAAAATCTCTTCAAACTACATTTGAAATAATGGGATATAACCAAGAGCGCATAGAAGAGAACTTTGGTCACATGCTTAAGGCTCTCAGTTTTGGGGCGCCTCCGCACGGAGGTATTGCATGGGGTTTTGATCGATTGATGATGGCACTCGAGAACGAGCCAAACATCCGAGAAGTCATTCCATTCGCAAAAACAGGTGACGGAAAGGATCTTATGATGGATGCACCTTCTAGCATATCTACTAAACTCAAGTCGGAGCTAGGTTTAGTTGCCTAGTCAGATATAAAGCATGCAAGTCTATATTTTAAGATGTAATGATGGATCGTTTTATACAGGCATAACAAATAATCTTGAAAGAAGGCTATTGGAGCACAATCGAGAGAAGTTGGGTGGTGCGAAATACACAAGAAGCAGGGGTCCTGTTGAACTTGTTTATTCTGAAGTGTACCCAACTAGAAATGAAGCTTTAAAGCGTGAATATTATATAAAGAATAAGTTGTCTCGTCAGCAGAAAGAAGAATTAATTAATAGCTCACTATTTATTGCACATATGCATAAGGCTTAGTTTGGTATATTATATAGGTATGTTTACAACATTATGGATAATAGGATGGATTTTTAGTATTGGGTATTTCAAACTAGGTTTTTGGCATGCAGTACTTGCTCTTGTTATTTGGCCTTACCATCTCGGCGTGTATTTTAAGAATAAATACGAAAGTAAGTAATGATAAAGTTTGAACCCATGCTAACGCCTAAGCAGATGCTTGAGCTTGGTATTTTTGGTGGGGCATATTTTGGTGATACTTTAAACGAGGCAATAAAAGAATTTCCTAAAACTTGGTTTGTAAAAGCAAAACTTTCTAAAGATGGAGAACCAGATTATTCGCTGAGTTATTTTGGAGTCAAAGCAAGTCAATCACTTCATGTGTGGCAGAAGAACGGCTGGATACACCCATCAGACCCACGAGGCTGGTTTCAGTGGTATTGTCGATATTATCTCGGTCGTCGCATTATTAAGGAAGACGAGAGGCAGATAAAGCGTTGGTTTATGATGTGTCGACATGTAGCTCAGATTGCCAACAAGTGTCGCCCAGGAGACATGTCGTGCAATGTTAAACAACGACAAGCTTTGTTGCACTGGGCTTATGATAGCAGGAAGCTCTAACTCATGAGATAATATAAACATGAATATATTTTTAATGTATGTGTTTGTATTGCTTCCAATGGCAGTACTTGATGCTGTGTGGCTTTTTAGTACTGGTGCACAGTATAAGAAATGGCTTGGTCATTTATTTGCTGATACCGTAAACTTTGTTCCTGCTATTATTTTTTATCTTTTATATGGTGCTGGGATTTTATATTTTGTTGTTAACCCAGCAATTAAAGGAGGAGCTTCCTTTATGTGGGTGTTTGCTTCAGGTGCACTATTTGGATTGGTAGCATATGCAACATATGACCTCACCAACCACGCCACCATGCGCGCATGGCCTATCCAAGTTACTGTTATTGATATGATTTGGGGAGCGCTACTTACGGGAGTAGTAAGTGTTGTTGCGGTTATGCTTTATAAATACTTTAGATAAATTAAGTATGGCTACACTAATTATCATGGAGAGTCTCTCGTGGGTTTTGTTTGCTGTCCTTATGTACATGACTAGTTGGTTTATTGTTGGTTTACTGACCAAGCGTAATGATGTGGCAGATGTTGCTTGGGGGTTAGGATTCATTATGATTTCATTGGTTGTTTTATTTGGGTACGGTATCAATGGTTTTGACCGCGGAGCTTTGGTTACTTTTCTTATATTGATCTGGGGAGGGAGACTTTCATACCATATCTTTAGAAGGAACATTAGAAAATCAGAAGATGCTCGTTATGTAGCGTGGCGAGTTGAGTGGGGACGATGGTTTATTATCCGATCGTATCTTCAAATTTATTTATTACAGGGACTACTTATGATACTTATTGCTACTCCTGTTATTTTTATAAATACATTTCGTGGGGGTTCATTTACATTTCTTGATCTGTTAGGTGTTCTTGTTTGGCTTACAGGTTTCTATTTTGAATCTCGGGGTGACGCACAACTCAAAGAATTTATTAAAAATCCAGATAATAAGGGAAAGATTCTAAATACAGGACTTTGGAAATATACTCGGCATCCTAACTATTTTGGTGAAGTGACACAATGGTGGGGAATTTGGATTATCGGGTTTTCTATCGTATATGCATTCAACTCAACACTTCTTCTTGCTCTTATTTCAATAATCGGACCACTCACAATCACCTTTCTCATTCTCAAGGTTTCCGGTATTCCTATGCTTGAGAAGAGTATGGCAAAGAATCCTCTATTTGATGAATATAGACGAACCACCAGTGTCTTCTTCCCACTACCTCCCAAAAAGTAAGCAAATAAAAAACCCGAGCAATTACTCGGGAATGTAAACAAGGAACTAGTGGTTTCTGATAACCCACATCACCTCTTCGGGAACTTCTTCATCCATACTATTCATGAGCTCTACGCCAGTCTGGATACTGTTGACTAGTTCCTCGAGGCTACCTTCGTTGTGAGGAACGAGACCCCTGTTCGCTCTTTTTACGAATATCTTTAAGCAAATTTGGCGAACTCTCTCTCGAGTAATTCCGTAGGGTTTCGCTGTCTCCTCCAACGTTCTTGCTGGTCCATAGCCGTAGATGCCGTAGCGAGTAAAAAATATTCTGCAATCTTTACCTGCTAAGCCATTTTTCATTCTCGTTGCAAGGTAGTCATAGAGCTCCTTCATCATTTTTGCAGCAAGAAGGCATTCATCCTTAAGAGTAGCAAGTTGTTGGGGTGAGCGAGTGTTTTCATCTTCGACAAAGTCGTAGTACGAGTGCTCACCGTCATTACTCACAAATGTTGGAGCATCAAGGCTTGCTGTCGGGTTGTTTTGAGCGAGTATCTTGTGGATGCGCGTTTCACTTATTCCAAGCTCGTCAGACACTTCAGCCAGTGTGGGAGATCTTCCAAGATCACCCTGCATAAGACCCATTGCAAACCTAAGTTTTTTGTTCTTTGACTGCGTATGGATTGGAAGGCGAATTGTCTTTGTCTTGTTGTAGCTGTTTAGCCTGATCTTCTGCTTGATCCAGAATGAAGCATATGTTGAGAAGCTTGCAGTCTTTGGTTCCCATTTTTCAAATGCCATCATCATGCCAATTACTCCTTCCTGAATAGCGTCCTCCCAGTCAGGAGTATTGAAGGGAAATATTTTTCCAGCAATGGTTTTTACTAGTCCCAAGTTTCCTACAATAGCTCGGTCGAATGCTTTTTGATCACCGTTCAGCCACTTTTCCTTTAATTGAATCATTTCCTCATGAAGAGGGAAATGACTTTTGTTTGGTTCAGTATTCATTTTCAATGTTTTCTACCGAGAGGGTATCACAACGCTAGAATTATTGCTATTTGACCTTTTGTGGTCTTCATATAGTATCAGGCTTAGAAAAGGAGATTGTTAAAAAATGAATATAATTGCATTAGGTCCAGCAGGTTCAAATGGTCATTCCATTGCACGTAAGATTCAATCAAGCATCATCCCTCAATCCTCAATTAGCTTCGTCGATACAAATGATGACGTGTTGAAAAAGGTTGCAGGTGGTGGATGTATTGGAGTTGTTCCAATCGAAAACAGTTACGAAGGGTGGGTTCGGGAAGTGGTAAGGTTTTGGCTTCATGCTAAAGCTAGGCCATATGTGATTGGGGAAGTTCATCTTCCTATCAATCATCAATTGCTCGTACACTCAAGTATTGAAAGTGTGAAGCAGGTGAGTGCTGTCATTTCTCACCCGCAAGCTCTTGGTCAGTGTCGAAACTCACTACTTGCGCTTGGTATCACCGAGACACAGTCAGAAAAAAGCACTTCATTGGCTGCTGAAAAAGTCGCCATTGGGGCCCTTGATCCAACTGTCGCAGCGCTCGCTGCTCCGATTGCCGGAGAAGTGTACAAGCTGAAGGTTCTTAAGGAACACATGGAAGACGATGGTGATAACACTACTCGTTTCCACGTACTTGGTGGGCAACCAATGCCGTCAACGGGTAAAGATAAAACAGCAATGCTGTTCTTCGCGGAGAACAAACCACGATCCTTGTATAACGCACTATCATGCATCTGCATGTATGATACGAACATGTCGTCGATTCACTCAATCCCCCTAGGGAAGATTGGAAAGTATGCGTTCTATGTTGAGTTTGATGGTCATATCGACTCAGGAGAGGGTAAGCAAATCATGAAGCGGTTAGAAACGGTAACTAAGGAAAGAATATTTCTTGGATCGTTTCCTCGGGGGGAATACATATGAACCCGAGACACGTTCTCATAATTGGTAATCAAGGACGATACGGGAAGTGGTGGACTAAGGTTATGACTCGTCTTGGATATGAGGTGGAGGGATTCGATGTGAAAATATCGATGCCTATAAATATTAAATACCATCTTGTTGAGTGGGCGAATGTCATCATCTTGGCGATACCAAGTGGAGAGGTCGGGGGTGTCGTAGAAGAAATTCGCGGTGTCCTACACCTTAATCACTTCCTTATCAACACATCAAGTCAGCAGGTACCAGGTCTTACTGCAATACAACAGCGAACACTCGTTGAATACGCAGGAGTCCACATTCTCGCAGATGTGACTGATCAGCAAGTACTGATAAAGCCATTCCTTCTTAATGATGTTGTGGTTGTTGTCTGTAGCGACACCCGAATCCTATCCTACAAAGGGTGGTTTGATACTTTCATTGTCGAACTTGGGGGAAGGGTAGAGAAAACTCTTGCATCGAGTCATGATGAGCTTATGCTCTTCGAGCAAAACCTGCCTCGACTTTGCGCATTACTTCAAGGATTTATTCTTGAAGCGATGAAAGTTGATAGTCGAGAGCTGGTACGCTTCGAAACAAGACTCGGTAAGATGTCACACGCTGTGATGCGTCGGGTATTTGAACAGTCGGGTATGCTTGATGCTGAACTTCTTGTTGGTAATCAAAACTCCCTTAAGCTTATCGATGCTCTTCTGCATATTCTTGTTGAGTTACGCTCGCTCGTCGAGACAAAGAATTTTGAAGGTCTCGCTCGGCTAAAACAAAACACGTATCAGTTCCTTGGTAACACATTCATGAACCCCGATAGCAACGGTGTTAGTACCACAGAGTCGTAGAAATACGGCTCTTTTTTTGTGCAGAAGTGTAGAAGATGCCCATCTACACTACATACCAATCTCTTTGAGGAATACTTCGAGCTCTTTTCCTTCGATTTTTCGAGAGCTGTTTGGTGCCATTACTCCAAGGTGAATATTCATAATACGAGTACGCTTAAGATGAACCACATCATTGTGCATGTACTCACACATTCGTCGTATCTGATGTCGCTTTCCTTCTGTGAGGACAATGCTAAAAGATTTTTCGCTTAGTACTTTAACTTTGCATGGCTTGGTAATGAATTCTCCAAGATCGATACCTTTCTCCATGTATTCCTTGAAGCTTGGTCGAATGGGATTCTTTACGCTTACGATATATTCTTTTTCATGAAGACTGTCGGGGTTGAGAAGCTTGTCAGTGATGCGTCCGTCATTAGTAAGAATAATAAGACCGTTTGAGTCCTTGTCGAGGCGACCGATAGGGAACATGCCTGTGAGACCCGAAGATTCAACAATGTCTTTCTCTCCCACCTTTGGTGAGTGGGTGGTAACACCAACTGGTTTGTGGTACGCATAGTATGCGTATTTAGGTGCCATTTGAATGCCTTTCACCTCTACCACATCACCTTCGTTGACCTGATCTCCAAGCACGGCATGTCTACCGTTGATGAATACTTTCTTCTTTATGATAAGTTCGTCAGCCCCTCGTCTTGTGGCGACATTCTGGTCCGCGAGGTATTTGTTGATTCTCATTCGCCTACATTAGCATATTTTGGGTATAATAGTGTATATGATTACACCAAGCACAGGATACAGTAATAATAAGGATGGTAAGGGTCTTGAGGAAGCACAGGTGAAGCGTTCTCAACAAGCTCAATTAGTAAAGAAAAAAAGAGACCTTGCGACGCAGTTTAGCGCAATAAAGAATTTTATTTTCTCTACGAAATCAATGATTGATGCTAAGCAACCAATCTTGAAGACAAAAGAAATAAAAGAAAAGGAGCTTGAAGTCGAAATTTCGAAGCTTGAGACAAAGGAATTAGAGATTGAAAATAAGCTTCGCGTCACTAAGCAATCAGAAGAACAATTATTAAAGAATGTAAAGGAAAAGGAAGCTTCGACGGCTACTTCGCTTCATGTAAAGCACCAGTTAGAATCAGAGATACGAGAATTAAACAAACAACTTGAGTTGAAGAAATCCACTTTCTTAGCACTAAACACAGAGAAGAAAAATCACGATCTTTCCTTGATTCATAAGGATGAGGAAAAGAAAAGTCATGATATAACAATATCGGAAAAAGAATCTAGTCACCTAAAACAAGTAATTGAAAATAAAAAGCGCGAACTTTCTGTCTTGGAACATGAGGATGCAGAACTAAAAAGACAAGTTGTTCAACTTACTACCGACAAAACGAAACTCGAAATAGATCTTAAAAGAGTTGAAGCAGAAATAATGAGAACTCAGTAACTAAAACTCAGGTACAGGAAGATTCTTATATGAAGGATTTGGTACAAGTGATGGAGCGCCATCTTTCTCTACAACGTAGAAGGCCATTCCTCGCATGTTCTGAATGACTTTGTAATCGGCGTGTTCGGGCATGCTTGCTGAGTCGCCGGACATGTTCACAGGACTGTCATCTGAAGTTACAAGCCATGTTTTTCCAATATTTACGAGTGCGTGTCCTACAAAAGAAGGAATAGGAATAATATCACCTGTTTTTACTCGTATTGCCTTAAACCATTCGAGCTCGTCGTTAATCCAATTTCCTTCAGTATCCTTCTTACGCATTTGAAGAAGGAGTACTCCTTCACCTTCAGCGATAGTGTAGGTCTCCTTGAAATCAATCACATGATAATGCCCGTAAGTTTTGATGTATTCGTCACCAACTAATCCACTTTCCCAAACAGTAATGTTTCGCTTGTCTGCTCCACCTCGGATCATATAGTAGTGAACAGCAGGCCCTGTAGCGCTATCGTCTTTGAGCACTTCTTTCATTTTGTCGTGTGTTCTTTCTGCGAATGGTTGCATAAATTTAGTATAGCATTTATTTGTTAAGATGATAAAATATAAAATAAACATATGGAAAAAAACTTTGATAAGGCATATGTCGTCGCTGTTGATATGGGATATGGTCATATGCGCGCCGCTTACCCTTTTCTAAATATTGCACAGTCTCCAGTTGGTTGGAACATTCATGAGCCTTATATCATTTCGGCAAACAATTATCCGGGTATTCCAAGCAAGGACATGAAGCGCTGGGAGGGAGCTCGATGGATTTACGAAACAATTTCTCGTCTGCGGGAGCTTCCTTTTATAGGTGAGCGTATCTTTTCGTTGATGAATTATTTCCAGCGCATCGATCACTTTTATCCTGATCGTGATTTATCTGCACCTTCATTTCAACTTAATTATATTTATGATCTCATTGGTAAAGGATGGGGTAAGGATCTTATTGATATTCTCAATCAGAATCCTCTTCCTCTCATCACTACTTTTTTTACACCAGCTTTCTTTGCTGAGGAACATGGATACAAAGGCGATATATATTGTATCTGTACCGACACTGATATCGCTCGAGCGTGGGTTCCTCGTGACCCTAAGAAAAGCCGTATTATTTATTTTGCACCAAGCAAGCGTGTATGCGAGCGTCTTCAACAATATGGCGTACAAAAGAAGAACATTATAACCACAGGCTTCCCACTCCCTAAAGAGGTTCTCGGTGATAGCTTAAGTCTCGTGAAGGCAGCGACACATCGTCGCATTATTAAGCTCGATAAGTCAGGAACTTTCCAAACGAAAATGGCTTTTCAAATTGAACACTCCTTAGGCACTTCAATCTATGGAAACACTACAGGTCCTGTGGTGATTTCTTTTGCTATCGGGGGAGCGAATGCTCAGTTCCAGATTGGTCTTGATGTGATCAAGTCGCTTGCTCCTGATATCAAACAAGGAGTTTTTTCTTTGAACCTTATTGCAGGAGTTTCAGAGAAAATAAAAGGTATTTTTGAAAAGGCTATTATTAAAGAGGGACTGAGTGCATATGTTGGAAAGGGGGTACAGATTATTTATCAGCCCACGAAGAATAAGTACTTTGAAGAATTTAGTAATGTACTTTTGAACACTGACGTCTTGTGGACTAAACCAAGTGAACTTTCTTTTTATACAGGTCTTGGTATTCCTATTATTATTGCTCCAACTCTTGGTTCACAGGAAGAATATAATGATGCATGGCTTCGCGTCCTTGGTGCGGGTATTTCCCAGTCAAACCCTAAGTATGCACGAGAATGGCTCAAGGACTGGTTAGATTCTGAAGTTCTTGCACGCATGGCACTCAATGGCTACCTTAATGCATCTAAGAATGGCGTCTTCCATATCGAGAACAGCGTGCTTCATGGAGTTAAGTCTGAAATTAATGATAGGCATTACATATGATCACCTTTTTTATTTTTATTTGTCTTGGTTACTTGCTTTTGGCGTTTGTTTCTATTCTCGACAAATTTATTCTTAACAAGTCTTTGAGTGCTAGTACTTATACTTTTTATTCAACGTTCTTCTTTTTTGGCGCATTCTTACTCTTACCATTTTGTACTCCGGTGACTGGTGATTATGCGGTGTGGGGAATTCTTTCTTCGCTCGCTTTCGGTTTTGGTGCATGGCCTATGTATATTGCAATGCAAAAAGGAGAAGCAACTCATGTGGTGCCATTCATTGGAGCTACCACGACACTTTCTGTTCTTGGTTTTTCTTATATGTTGTTTGGAGATGTAGTGTCAGGTTCTCAAATGATTGGTGTTGCTTTGCTTGTTGTTGCAAGCATGTTGTTTGCGTATGAGAAGAGTATTCGTCATCAAGGGTTCCATATAGGATACGCATGGGCAACACTATCGGGTTTCTTGTTTGGTTTGTCTCACGTGTCAGCAAAATATTTTTATACGGAATATGATTTCATTACGGGCCTCGTGTGGACCAAGGGTTTTGCTGGTATCGTTGCTTTTCTTACTCTTTTGTCATTAGTAACTCAGAAGGAGTTGTTTGCCAATAAAAAGAAAGATGTTCAGGAGCGTGCTAAGAAATCCCAGATTCCAATAGTTATATTGAGCAAGATTTTTGCTTTAGGGGGAACGGTGCTTATTCAGTATGCGATTGCGGTGGGTAGTGTGGTCGTGGTGAATGCTTTGGTTGGTTTACAGTATGCTCTCGTGCTGATATTTGCTCTGGTTCTTACAAAACTTTATCCAAAATTCTTTAAAGAGTACTTTACAAAAAGTGAAATTAAGTATGAGTTTACTGCTATTATTCTTGTGGTTATTGGTATTATTTTTCTTATATGATTTTAAGCATGATTAAAAAAATATTTCTTATTTCAATTGTTTTTTTTATAGTTTTGTACAGCATATTGTGGATGCTTTCTTCAAAAAAGTATGAAGTGAAGTACGGTATTAGTTTCAGTCATGAGTATGCGCAGTATCTTGGATTAGATCCTCGTGAGGTGTATGAATCAATTCTGTCAGATTTGAAGCCAGACTTGCTTCGACTTGCAGTACCTTGGTCTGAGGTGGAACGTGTCCGCGGGGTGTATGATTTTTCAAATATTGATTACTTTATTTCAAGAGCACAACAGGAAAATACTAAAGTTGTGCTTGTTGTAGGACAAAAAGTTCCTCGATGGCCCGAATGTTATATCCCAGAATGGTCAAAAGCTCTTTTAAAGGAAGAGCACCAAAAGACAGTTCTCGAGTATGTTGAAACTACTGTGGAGCGATATAAAAGTAATCCCGCTATTGAATATTGGCAAATAGAGAATGAGCCTTTTATTCGTTTTCCTTTTGGGGAGTGTGAGCTCTTTGACAAAGAGGTGGTTTACGATGAGGCTGAGTTGGTTAGAAAACTTGATCCTACACGCGAAATCGTGATTACAGATAGCGGGGAATTATCAACATGGCGACGTTCATCATTTCTTGGGGATGTATTAGGAACTACGTTGTACCGCACCACACGCACATTCGGAGGTCTTATTTTCTCATATGACTGGTTGCCTCCTGCATTTTACAAACTCAAAGCACGATTGTGGGGAAACACCGAGCAAAATTTTTTTGTATCTGAACTTCAAGCAGAGCCTTGGTTTGTGGATGGCACCACTCCTCAAACAGCCGACTATTCACTTGAGAAAACATTCAGTCCTGAGCGTTTTGCACAAAATATCGAATATTCACAAAAAGTTGGTGCTTCTCGAGTATATCTTTGGGGTGCAGAGTGGTGGTATTTTATGAAAGCAGAGAAAGCGGATACTAGATATTGGGACTACGCTAAAGAATTATTTGATAAGAAATAAATTAAAGATATGAGGTGTGTGCTTTATAAAAACTAGGAAACTTTAGAAACAAAATCAATAAGTTGTAAACGAGTTTCTTCTGGATCACTAACTTTGATTGTGGTTGCTTTCGTGCGAGTAACAGCAAAATCGTTTCCCCCTTCGAAAATAGCATCTCCGAAGAAAATAATTTCTTCTTCAGGAATACTGAGCAGTTCAACCATTTTTTTTACGGCATACTCTTTGTCGATTCCTTTATGTGTCACATCAACAGAGGTTGCTCCTGCAATCGCAACATAAAATTCAGGAAGGAGGGGGATAAGAAGAGCTGTAATTTTCTTGCGTTTATTTTGGTCAGGGTCCCAGGGCGCTTTTAGTTCGATAGGGGCTTGTTGTCCAAGAGCAGAGAGGGTAACTTGCCCTCCTCGAAACTCGAGTTGCTGACCGTGTTGATTCTTCTTCATTTCATCTGCAATATCTGCAATCGAAGTGTCTCTGAGCACGGTCTCGAAAGCGGAGAAGATTTTCACCCCCTCTTCTTCTGTGAGTAAATTTTTGTATATTTCTTTCCATTCTCCGTTCATATAATTAAAACAGGTGGCTCCGTTAGTGGGGAACAGATAAAGGTTTGCTAAATTAGTGCCTACGGGAAGCATTTCAACAACTTGCGTATGGAAGCGCTCGTACGCCCCACCAGAAATAACAGCAAAA
>Ga0163151_10003985_pt1 | contig 20477 bp, 20 predicted proteins | sample OliLakLV19MP5IB2_FD_145596 | JGI IMG/M metagenome (GOLD analysis project Ga0163151, IMG submission 145596) | Freshwater microbial mat bacterial communities from Lake Vanda, McMurdo Dry Valleys, Antarctica - Oligotrophic Lake LV.19.MP5.IB-2 | ecosystem: Environmental > Aquatic > Freshwater >... | reverse complement strand
GAAATACAGGCAGGAATGCCTGTATCACAGCCTGGGGTGAAACAGACATTCCTGTCTGTTCCGAACCGAATGCCGGAATCCCACCCCTTGCGGTCTCCACCCGCCCACTTGCCGCCGGGAGCATTTCACTTATAGTTTGGAGCAGTCCCGGCGATGATCGCGCCCCCCTGATACTAAGGCTCGACCAGCTGGTCTTTCTCGCGATAAAAAAACGTCCCCCGGCTTGCCTTCCGCGGCTGGGTTACGGCAAAACTGAACCTCCCCGTCATGCACTTTTCCCCGCTTTCGCGCCGCTCCTTCCTCAAGACCGCTACAATCGCGTCCGCCGCCGCCTCGTTACCGAGCGTGATGCGGAGCCAGCAGGGTCAATCGCCGAACAATAAACTGAACATTGCCCTGATCGGTGTCGGAGGCCGGGGTCGGGCCGCGGTCACGGGTTTGAAGGACGAAAACTACGTGGCGTTTTGTGATGTCGACGACGTGCGGGCGACGCAGACGTACAAGGAATTCCCGGACGTTCCGCATTTTCGCGATTACCGGCAGATGCTCGACAAGCTCGGCCGCCAGATCGATGCGGTCACGATCTCAACGCCCGATCACACGCATTTCCCGATCGCGGTCGCCGCGCTTAGGCTGGGAAAACACGTTTTCGTGGAAAAGCCGATGACGCACACCGTCTGGGAAGCACGCGAACTCGCCAAGCTCGCCCGCGGAAAAAAAGTCGCGACGCAAATGGGCAATCAAGGGCACGCCAGTGACGGCGTCCGGCTGCTCAAGGAATGGGTCGATTCCGGAGTATTGGGCGAAGTCCGCGAGGTCCAGAGTTGGACCAACCGGCCGCTGAGTCACTGGCCCCAAGGCGCGACGAACGCAAAGGCGCCCGATCATTCGAAATTTATTCCGGTCGTTCCGTCCACCCTCGACTGGAATCTCTGGCTGGGCATCGCCCCGGAGCGCGCGTATGACCCGATGTACGCCCCTTTCACTTGGCGCGGATTCTGGGACTATGGCACCGGCGCCTTGGGCGACATGGGTTGCCATTTACTCGATGGCGTCCACTGGGCTCTACAGCTGAATGCGCCCTCGCACATCGAGGCCGTCAGTGCATTCCACAACGAGCTGACCGGCCCGAGTTCGTCGATGATCACGTACAAGTTCCCGGCGCGGGGCAAACTGGCTCCGATGACCTTGAAATGGTACGACGGCGGTCTTACTCCTCCGCCTCCCCCGGAGTGGGATCTGAAGACGCCACTGCCGGACAACGGCACGTTAATCATTGGCTCGAAGGCGACCGTGTTTGCCAATCTTTATTACCAGAGTGTCCGCATCATCCCGGAAGTGAAGCGTCAGGCCCTCGCCTCCTCACTGCCATCTCGCACGCTCCCTCGGGTCGAAGGAGGGGATCACTTTAAGGAATGGGTTCGCGCCTGCAAAGGCGGACCGGCCGCGGGCTCGAATTTCGATGTCGCGTCTGGGCTGACAGAGCTTTGCCTCCTCAGCAATGTCGCCGTCCGCGCCCGCCGCCCGCTTGAGTGGGATGCGGCCGCCATGAAGGTCACCAATTTTCCCGAAGCCAACTCATTCGTGAGCAAACCCTACCGTCCCGGTTTCGGCGTCTAAGCTTTTTACTTCCATGTCCAACGTCATCCCTGCTTCTTCCCGCTCCCAAACATCCGCTGCGCCCCTCGCTGCCTGCGAGAGCTGTGAACACACGTACGCGTTTCTGTTGCTTCGCACGTTCCTCGGCTTGCGCACGCTGCTCGCCGGCGTGGAAAAATATGAGGCCAACAAGAGTTACTCGTTCTCGAACTACTACGAGAATATGGATCGCCTCGCCACCGGCATCAGCGGCGCTTCGTTCCTGCCTCTCTGGGCCGCGAAAAGCTTCGCCCTGCCACTCGGTTATCTCCTGATCGTCCTCGGGATCGCGATCCTGCTGGGCCTCAAGGCTCGCATCGTTCTCCTTCTCACGGGTCTCGTTTACGTCGCCTTGGGTTTCGGCTTGATGGCGGTACAGGAAGGCGAAGGTGTCGCCTGGATCGGCATGCAAGTGCTGATGTTCGTCGCCGCCTTGGTCCTGGTTCGGCACAATCGATTTGCGCTCTGGGCCGACAAGAATAACTGAATCGTAGCATCTGTTGCCACGTCTGATTCGTCTAAATAAGTTGAGTGACGGTGCGGACGGAAAGGCGGTTTTTGGCCGCCAAATCCTTCGCCCGTCGTGATGACCCGTCCGCCCTAACTCGATAATTGTCATGCCTCCTCTCCCCTCCTCGCAGAATCCCGTTACGCGTCGCGATTTTCTTAGCACCAGCGCCAAGCTGGGCGCCGTTCTCGTCGCCGCTCCTTACGTTTCCCGCGCCGCGGAAGCCTATGTCGGCGGTGCCGATACTCTCAACGTTGGCCTGATCGGATGCGGCGAGCAGGGGCGTATTCTCGTCAACGCCGCACTCCAGATTCCCGACATCCGTTTCAAGGCGGTGTGTGACATCTGGGGTTACAATCTCACCCGCACGGAGCGCTTGCTGAAGAAGTACAACCACGAAGCGCAGCCCTTTGAGAATTACAAGGAGCTCCTCGCCAATGTGAAGGACCTCGACGCGGTCATCGTGGCCACCCCGGACTTCGTTCACGCCGAGCACACCAACGCCGCTCTCAAGGCCGGCAAACACGTGTACTGCGAGAAACTAATGTCAAACACGGTCGAGGGTGCCCGCTCAATGGTGCAGACGTCCCAGGAAACCAAGAAACTCCTGCAGATCGGTCACCAACGCCGGAGCAATCCCCGCTACCAGCACGCCCGCGATCGTCTGGTTCGCGAGGCCAAGCTGCTGGGTCGCATTACCAACATCTCCGGCCAATGGCATCGCGCCGTTTCGGATGACCTTGGGTTCCCGGCCAATCAAAAGCTTTCGGATGCCAAGCTCAACGAATATGGCTACGCCAACATGCATGAGTTCCGGAACTGGCGCTGGTTCAAGCGCTACGCCGGCGGCCCGGTTTCAGATCTCGGTGCGCACCAAATCGACGTCTACAACTGGATGCTCGGCTCCAATCCCAGCAACATCATCGCGAGCGGTGGCGTGGACTATTACAAGACCCACGAGTGGTACGATAATGCGATCATCGTGTACGAGTTCCCCACCCCGGAAGGCTTGGTTCGCGCCAGCTATCAAGTGCTCACGACCACGAGCGCCGGCGGCGGTTACCACGAGTATTTCATGGGCGACGAAGGCGCGATGAAGATCTCCGAGAATCCCAAGTTCACCAAGATCTATCGCGAGGCCCGTGCTCCCGAGTGGGACGAGTATGTCACACGCAAGCTCATCTCCCGTCCCGACTCCGGAGAAGGCGCCATCGCCGGCCTCAAGCCGTGGGAAAAGCCCCGTCCGAAGCTCGGTGGCCCGGCAAAGTCCGCCACCGTCGACGTTCGTGAGACCGCCCAGCTCTCCGCTTGGGACATTCCTGTCACCCTCGACAAAGCCATCCATCAGCCTCACCTCGAAAACTTTTTCGATGCGATCCGGAAAAAGACTCCCTTGAGTTGTCCGGGCGAGTCCGCGTTCGCAACCGCCGTCACCGTCCTCAAGGTCAACGAAGCCATCGCGGCTCAAAAGCGTCTAACCTTCAAACCCGAAGACTTTATCGTCAACGGAGCCTGAGTAGAGCGAGAGCGTTCAGCCGTGCACCGGCACGGTTGAACGCCCGCTCCGGTTTCACGCCGAAACTTCGGACTTTTTTCCGAACTTACTTGAATTTGCCTGCCGTACCGACCGTCTCATTCTCGAATCTTTCCTAATCCATGAACCGTACACTCCCCCTCCTCCTCGCTGCTCTCGCCCTCGCCACGTCGGCGGTAGCCCAGGACAAAGTGCCGCTGAAGGTTGAGCTGCCCCGCCCGCTTTTTGCCGGCACGCCGCGCCCGATCCAGCTGGCCAATCTCGAACCGCTGAGCACCGCTCCGCGCAAGGACTTGATGGTCCCCGCGGGTACGGCACTACTGTCCAAGGGCAAGGCCGTCACCAGCAGTGATTCGCTCCCGGTCATCGGTGAGCTGGAGTACATCACCGACGGCGACAAAAGCGGCACCGACGGCACTTATGTGGAGCTCGGGCCCGGATTGCAGTGGGTGCAGGTCGACCTCGGCAGCACGTCCAATGTCGCCGCCGTTGTGGCGTGGCACTTCCACTCCCAGGCGCGCGTTTATCACGACGTCATCGTCCAGATATCTGACGACAAAGATTTCAAGAAGGGCGTCAGCACGTTGTACAACAACGACGACGATAACTCGGCGAAGCTCGGCAAGGGCAGCGACAAGGCCTATACCGAAACCTTCCAAGGCCGCCTGATCGAAGGCAAGAATGCGAAAGGCCGCTACGTCCGCCTCTATAGCAATGGTAACACGTCCGACGAACTGAACCACTACTGCGAAATTGAAGTGTTCGGTACGCCCGCGAAATAATCTCCGATAGGATTGCTTTAAAAGGCTGGGACGCCCCGCGCGTCCCAGCCTTTTTTGTGCCTCTAAACCTGGAAACCGCAGCTGGATCCACAGGTTTCACAGATGGACACAGATTACCAAGGCATTCTACATCTCGGGCCCTTCACCTTGCGGGTAAACGGCAGTCAGGTGCTCCTTGATCTGCAATTCTCTGTATCCGTGCCATCGGCGTCATCCGGGGTTAATCTGAACTGCCGGATTTAGGCTAGGCTCAGTCCCCGCGTTCGCTTAAGCGCCTTCACGAACCCTCGGCGCTGCCCGAGCGGGACGCGAAACCCGCTCCAACAAAGCTTGTCGCGGGGCGCGGTGAATACACTATCCCAACCGTCATGGCTGTCACCCCAAGCCACCCGGCCGCTTCTATGCCCGCGCCCGCCTCCGCGGTTTCCCCTGCCCCGGTTCCAAGGTCTTTGCCCGAGTACCTGAAATCATTCGGACCCGGGATCGTCGTCACGCTCACCTGGCTCGGCGCCGGTGACGTGGTCGACATGGGCATCGCCGGCAGCAACTACGGCTACTCCCTGATGTGGGTCCTCGTAGCCGCATTGATTTTCCGCTACGTCTTCGTCTCCCTCATCGCCCGTTATCAACTCTGCAATCAGCATGGCGAAAGCGTGCTCGATGGACTCACCCGCCTGCATCGCTGGTATGCCCCCGCCCTCTTCGTCGCCGCCATCGTGATGGGGCACGTCTACGGCTCCTATATGAGCGTCGGCGTCGGCGAGGTCTGCCGTAACGTCTTTCGCTTCGGCCAGGTCTGGCAATGGGCCATACTCTGTAATGCCACCGGGCTCATTCTCGTTTTCCGTCCATCGTTCCGTCGTCTCGAACTCGTGTTCATGGTTTTCCTGGCCGTCCTGTCGGTTTCGTTTCTCGGATCAGCCTTGTGGGTCGGCATCAATCCGGTGGGCGTCGCCCAAGGGCTGTTCAGCTTCGAGCTGCCGGGACAACACGGTAACTTCGACCCGTTGCTGATCGCCGCGGCGATGATCGGAGCGGTCGGCGGCTCGCTGATGAATCTCGTCTATCCCTATTTTCTCGAGGCCAAGGGCTGGCGCGGCGCGCAGTACCTCAAGGTGCAGCGCTACGACTTCCTCCTCAGTATTGTCGTGATGATTCTACTCAACCTGGCGGTTTGGACGCTGGGCGCGGAACTGTTGTTTCCCGACAAGCACATCCAAACGCTGGACGATCTGCCGAAGCTGCTCAGTTCCGTTCTCGGCGAAAGCGGCCGCGTGTTGTTCTACGCCGGAATTTTCGCCGCGATCTATACTTCCCTCATCGGCCATGCCGCCGGGCTCGGCGCCCTCGGCAGCCATGCGTGGCTCCGCTGTCATGCCGCCACCCGCACGGGGCCGATCGACTACCGAAACCACCGCATGTATCGCTGGATCGTGGTCGTCTGCCTGGTCACACCTCTGGTCTGGACGCTTCCCGGCATGCCCGACTTCGTCACCCTTACGTTGATTGCAAACAGCGGCCAGGTCGTCCTGCTCCCCCTGCTGGCAGGCGGGTTGTGGTGGATCACCGCAAGTGCACGCTATATCGGCGAAACGTACAAAACCCGCTGGTGGGAAAACGGTATCATGACCCTGCTCTTCGTCCTCTCCCTCTCCGGGGCTTACACGTCAGCCACCTCAATCGCCAAGTTTATCCAAGCGCAATAAAGGGGCGCTTAACGCACGAGGTCGCCGTTCACCGCGTTACCGGCTGAACGCCGATTACGTGCGGGCGAGGCTCTTGAATTCCGCGATCACCGCCTGCAGGGACGATTTGGCATCCCCGTAAAGCATCCGCGTGTTGGGCAGGAGAAACAGTTGGTTCTCCAAACCTGAAAAGCCCGCCCCTTTCCCACGCTTTAGGCAAATCACCGTCCGCGCTTCGTGCGCCTTGATGATCGGCATCCCGTATATCGGTGAGGCCTTGTCATTCGACGCCGCGGGATTCACCACGTCGTTCGCCCCGATCACGATCGCCACTTCCATCGTGGGCATCAGCGGATTGATGGCATCCATCTCGACCAATTGCTCATACGGCACATCGGCCTCGGCGAGTAAGACATTCATGTGACCCGGCATCCGTCCCGCCACCGGATGAATCGCAAAGCGCACCTCGGCGCCGTTCTGCTCGAGTACTTCCGCCAGCTCACGCACCACATGCTGGGCTTGCGAAACCGCCATGCCATAGCCCGGAATGAACACCACCTGCCGTGCTGCTTCGAGCACCGAGAAGGCCCCTTCCGCCGAGATCGGCTTCAGTTCGCCTTGCACCACCGCTCCCTCCGCTGAAGCCGCGGCCGGTTTCGCCCCAAAGCCGGAAAACACCACGTTGGCGATCGAGCGGTTCATCGCCCGACACATGATAATCGAAAGGATCACCCCGCTCGTCCCAACCAGGCAGCCCGCCACAATCAATACATTGTTGCTGATGACAAAACCCGCCGCGCATGCCGCCAGCCCCGAAAGGCTGTTTAATAACGCGATCACCACGGGCATATCCCCGCCTCCGATCGGCATCACCATCGTCCATCCCAACACCAAAGCCAGGACCGTGAAAACCAGAAAGGCAGTAAGCGCCGTCCCCGCATCGCCAGAGAGGACAAAGATGATTCCCGCTCCAACCATCCCCAGCGCCATCGTGCCGTTCAGCACGTGTTGCCCGCTAAATAAAACCGCTCGTCCGCTCAGCCATTCGGCCAGTTTACAGAAGGCATATACCGATCCCGTGAATGTCAGCCCGCCAATAATGACCGCGAGAAAGATCGCCCCCGACGTAAACTGGGGATGCTCGGGCACAATCTGGCCGATTCGAATGCGCATAAACTCCGCCGCGCCGACAATCAGCGAAGCGAGCCCTCCCAACCCATTCAGCAGCGCCACCATTTCAGGCATGGCCGTCATCTTCACGAGGCGCGCGCAGGCGAGCCCTATCACCGCTCCCGTCACCAGCCCCACCGCGATCCACGTATAACTAATCACCTGCCGATCAAGCAGCGTCACCACGATCGCGATCAACATGCCAATACCCGAGATCACGTTGCCCCGCCGCGCCGTCGCCTGGCGCCCCAGCATCTTCAAACCGATAATAAACAAACCCGCGGCCACAATATAGGCGGCGTTGATAAGGATTGGGGGATTCATTGCGACGCGCTCTCCTTTTTCACGGACGCGCCTTTCTTCTTGAACATACTCAGCATCCGATCCGTGACGAAATACCCCCCCACTACATTGATCATCGCCAGCGTAACCGCAGCCGTGCCCAGCATGGTGGTTATCCAGGAACCGTCATCGGCACCCGTGACTATAATCGCCCCCACTATAGTAATCCCGGAAATCGCATTCGATCCCGACATCAGCGGCGTGTGCAACTGTGAAGGCACCTTTGAGATCAGCTCCAAGCCAAGAAATCCGGCGAGCGTGAAGATGAAAAAAAGCAGGATGAGTTCCATGGTCGGGATTCTAAATGGTGGACGTGGCGTTACCCTCGCGGCGCCAGTTGAGACGGTTGATCCCGGGCGGAATCGGACGTCGCGAATTGCGGATGGACGATTCGTCCTCCGTGGGTAATCAGACAGCCTTTGAGAATCTCATCGACGAGATCGAGCCGGAGTGCCTTGGCAGTGGGATCCCAAAAATGAGTGATCCACGCCGCGTAATTCGCGGCGAGCACCTGCGAGGCATGATGCGCCACGGTGTTTTCGAGTGAACGGTGGCCCACGATCAGGACGCCGTTCGGCGTGACTATGTCCCGGCCAGGGATCGAGCCTTCGACGTTGCCCCCGGTATCCACCGCGAGATCGACGACCACACTCCCGTCGCGCATGCCCTCCAGCATTGCCTGAGTGACCAGGCGAGGCGCCTTGCGACCAAACACCTTGGCGGTCGTGATCACGATATCGGATTGGGCACAAAGTTTCGCCATTCCCGCCTGCTGCCGCGCGATCTGCTCAGGAGTCAACGCCTGGGCATAGCCGCCCGCGGTTTGCGTGGTCTGACCCAAATCGATCTTCACAAACTTCGCTCCCAGTGAACGCACCTGTTCTTCCACGACCGGCCGGGTGTCAAAAGCCTCCACCCGCGCGCCTAATCGCTTCGCGGTGGCAATCGCCTGCAACCCCGCCACGCCCGCGCCGATCACAAACACCCGCGCCGGCAGGATCGTGCCGGCAGGCGTCATCATCATTGGAAGCACCTTGCGCAAACGCTGCGCCGCCTCGATCACCGCCGCATAACCGGCCAGACTGGCCTGCGAACTGAGCGCATCCATCTTCTGCGCGAGAGTCGTGCGGGGAATCATTTCCAAACTGACTGCCGTCACCCCCGCGGCCGCGAACGCGGCAATCAATCCAGCTTCATTAAAGGGATCCAGGAAACTCAGGTGCACCGCGTCACGCTTCATCCCAGCAATATCAGCCAACGAGGGCTTGTTCACCCGAAGCACGAGATCGGCCTGTGCCAGCGCACCAGCAATATCATCGGTCAACCTCACACCTGCGGTCTGATAATCGGCATCGGCGTAGTGGCTGGCACGACCCAAACCCGGCGCAGCCTGCACCTCGATTCCGAGTTTGCCGAGTTCCTGAGCGGTGGTGGGAGTGAGTGGAACCCGCGCTTCCGCATCGGAGCTCTCGGGCGCAAGGGTACAGATCATGAATACAGCGGGGGCGACACTGGCCGGGGAGGTCCGACTCCCGTCACTGTGAGAGTTGGATCATCCAGCTCAAGACCATTGTCGGAAACCTCGCTCCCAAACCCGGCTTTCTCGCCAGGGCCGGGTACCCGTTCGGAGGAATGGAGAACCTCCCATCCCGTTTCACGCGGATGATCCGATGGCGCCGGTTACAACGTCAGCCCAAACTATCGGTAGCCGAAAAGCCCGCTGAAGTTTCGTCCCAATGTCATCAAACTCACGGGCGAGGACCAGGCCGAGTCCGCGGGAGCCGCCCGTGATGATTACCGTGCGACCACGAAACGAATACGTCGGTCGACGAGCGGCCACCGCCATGGCCAGACCGGCGGCCGCGCCGAGGACCAATCCGAACGGCAGGCCAGAGCGGCGTGGTGCGATCGCGGGTGAACGCTGGCGCAGTCCGCCGCGTTGCCGGTCAGTGGGGACAAGGAGGATTTCAGGATTCATTCAAGGAGGACTTCGCGCCGAATTGCACCGCGATCGCATTCTCGTCACGACCGTCTGCCCCGGCCTGATGCACACCGGTTCGCCGCGCAACGCGATGTTTAAAGGCCGCCACCGGCAGGAGCATGCCTGGTTTGCGGTCACCGACTCATTGCCGCTGCTCTCGATGAACGCGCAGGGCGCCGGTCGAAAAATCGTCGCCGCCTGCCGCCACGGCACCGCCCGCGTCGTGCTCGGATGGCCGGCAAAACTGGCCGTCCGGTTAAACGAACTCCGCCCCGGGACAACCGCGCGTTGGGCGGCAAGGGCAAATCGCCTCCTCCCCCCGCGCGACCCGAATGCAGGCGTACTGAGTCGTCCTGGCTACGACAGTACCTCGACGAGGGCGCCCTCCATCCTCACGCGAACTTCGAACCAGGCAGCGTTGCGGAATAATGAAGTTCCCGGCATCCATTGAGATCCCCCGCCCTGAACACGGATAGGTTTTTCCCCAGGTAAGGGGAACGATCTTTCCGCGAGGATATTAAAGGATTAAACTCTTTTACCTAACGTAAATTCATCCGTTTTACTATAGGCGGCCGGGAAATTGGCTGTTACTCTGGGCTCGAATGAAAGTGTATCGGTTTTCCGGAGCTCCTCGCGGAATAGCCGATTCACCCGCCAACGATATCATTGCGCGGCTTCAGGCCTCCGAGCTGTTTCGCGATTACCAGAGTGCATTCGAAACCGTCACAGGATTGCCGCTCGTGCTGCGCGCCGCTGGCTCATTTGCGCCGCCCATGGAGGGATCAAAGCAACAATCACCCTTCTGCGAACTCCTGATCGGTACCGGCGAAACGTGTGGCGCGTGCCTCCATTTTCAAACCGTGCTCGAAGGCGCCGCGGCCACGGGGGCGCAGACAGCGCGTTGCTTTGCCGGCCTGAGCGAATCCTCGATCCCGGTTCGGGTTGGCGACACCCTGATCGGTCACCTCCAAACCGGTCAGGTTCTCCTGCGCGCTCCTTCCGAGAAAGATTTCCGCTCCATTCTCACCCAGTTGAAACCAATGCGAACTTCCATCGACTTGGCGCAGCTTCAGGCCGCGTACTTTGAGACGCGTGTCCTGACCACCGTGCGATACGATGCTGTTCTGCGAATCCTCTCGAGCTTCGCCCAACATCTTTCACTGCTCAGCAATGAACTGATGTTAATGTCCACCGATGCCGAACCGATCGGCGTCGTGAGAGCCAGTGCCTTTATCGCGAAAAACATCGGTGACGCGTTATCTCTGCCGAAAATTGCGGCCGTCGCTCACATGAGCGCCTTTTATTTCTGCAAGGTCTTCAAACTGACAACCGGGCTAACGCTCACCGAGTATCTCGCGCGCTCCCGGGTCGAACTCACCAAACAAATGCTCATCACCCCGACCATGCGGATTAGCGAGGCCGCCTACGCCGCCGGCTTCCAATCGTTATCCCAGTTCAACCGGGTCTTTCGTCGCGTGATGGGGGAGTCGCCGACGACCTACCGCGATCGTCTTCACGGAGCCATGCCTGCCAAACGGCCGCCCTCCTTCGCCGCCTGAGCGGCGGAATGTGCCATGCCTCAGGTTTCGGCCGTGTTCCCGGTCTGAGCGAGAATCGTGCGGGCCGCAATCGCGTCATCATCGTCCACCTGGACGCGAATACTATTCATGCTCCCCATGAAAATCACGGGATCCGTCTGCGCCGCGAATTCATCGGGGACGTAAGCCTTGATCCCGCATCCTTCGAGCATCGACCTCATCAAAAGCGCCTGATCAAGAGTGAGAAGGCGGGCAACGGTGGTCATCAAGGCATCCTGCCGTCGATCAAATGGACGGGCGAGCAGTTCCTCGGGAATTTATCCCGAGCTCCCGCGGCGGATTCGTCGCGGCGACCGCTCCTGTACCCGCAACCCGGATTTGCCCTCCTAGGGCAACCGCACGGATTCGACCATGGTTTCAAACGCAATCCGCAAGGGCTCAAACTGCTCGAGCGGTGCCCGCAAGAAAAACAAGGCTTCGCCCCTCGAGCTTAACACTCGCACAAAATACTCTCCATACGTCGTGCTGCTGACCGTGAAACGAGCAACGTAGCTCAGCGCGGGTAGATCCCCCACGAGTCGAAAGGAAAAACTCCCGGCCACGATTCCATAGTCGGCGAGACCTCCCTCGATCCGTTGTTGGGTTTTCTTTTTCGCCGCCTCCCGCAGATCCCACTCCAAGTCGAGGATCAGTCGTGGATCCGACGGAATGCGATAATACATCGAAGCAAAGCCTGTCTGCGTTGGCTCGCCCATGAACAGCGTTGTCTCCCGGTCCCCCCAGCGGGTTACGCCGCGAACGACCCACCCCGCCGGATACCGCGCCGTCACTTTATAAAGGGGGTCTCGAATGGAGCGATCGCTGCTCACAATCTCTCCCAGCGGAATCGATTGCGAAAACGCCGGGGTGGCGAGTGCGATCACTGCTAAAGCCAAAGTAAATCGCTTCATGGGTCGCATCGACCTATGGCGGACCACGCTTTCGGCTCAAGATGAAACCTAAGTAGGGCGCCCCTCCAACGTCGTTTCCGCCGCGCTCTGATCATCGCTCCGAATTCTGATTCTTTCTCATATCCGCTCCGCCTTCCCCCGACCACGATAGGCCGCGAGAAAATAGACGCCGACCGCCCCCGATACCGCGGCCAATCCCAGCCAGAAGAGGGTCCAATCCTGTCCCGACTCCGCGGCAGTTTGTGCGAACCACCATCCCGCTCCCATGTAACCCGCAAGATTTCCCACCCCACTTACCATGAGCGACAGCAACGCCTGCGCCCGCGCCCGCCACGCAGGATCGACCCGCTGCTCCAGATAAATTTGCGCCGTGATCGCCACCAGCGTGTACGAAGCGCCGTGCAGCGAGATGCTCACCAGGAGCCACGCCCGTTCATCCACCGCGGAAAGCGCGAAACGCACCACCCCGATCAGAAGTCCCGTAATGATGATCCACTTCAGCCGCCAGCGCGTCAGCAGCCGCGCCAACGCCAGCATGGCGACAATCTCAGTCACCTGGCCCAAACTCATCCACGACGACGTATGCATGAATCCGAGTTCGCGCAAATGGGGAGGCGTGTACGGATAGAACGCCGCCAGTGATATATTAAAGAGCGCCGCCGTAATAAAGACGACGCGGTGATCGCTGTTTTTGAGTAACGACAGCGCGTCCAGCCCGAACCGCTCGCGCAGCGTCACCGGCGCAATCGCCCGCGGTGGCTCCCGACGCGGCAATAGAAACGTCAAACCCGCGACAATCAACCACGCCACCGCGCCGAAAAATCCCGCGCGGATGGAGGCATCGGCATTCAAGGCGCTGACCAGCCAGCAACCCGCCATCCACCCCAGCGTGGCAACCGCACGGATCGGACCAAATTCGCGCCGCGCGTTCCGCAGGCTCGAAAACACCACCGTCGCCGCGATGCTCCAAGCCGGAGCGGAGCACAACGCATGCAGTTGAATCGCCCCGAGCACCAGCCAGGGATTGCCCCCTTGAATCGCGAATGCCGCCAGCGTCATCGCCCCCGCCGTGGCCAAGGCGAGTCCCCTCAACACCACAACCGGCGAAGCATGCCGGTCTGCCACCGCCCCAAAAAACAACGGCGAAATGAAAGCCGCGATGCCCGAGGTCGCGAATGCATATGGCTTGATGTCCTGCAGACCATGCGCATCGAGCACATTGGTCAGCGGCACAAACCACATGCCCAACGCCGCACCTTGCATGAAAAACAAGGCCGTCAATTCGGCATAGGCAATCCACGGGTGACGACTCTGTTTTAACGACACCGCACCACGTTGTCGGGCCGACTGCGTTTGTCCCGCCCGATTACATGCTATTATTCAACGTGAGTGCCGCGCCCACCGCAGTCCCGAAGTCACTGGATGGCCCGCCGTAAACTGTAGGTGCCAAAAGCGCCGGCGAGCCTCACGATCGGACCGCGGCACGTCACTCGTCCGATGGACCGGAAAACGTCGCACAGGCATTCCTGCCTGTCTCCGTCTCATTTCCCGAACCACGTTAAGCGCCATTCGCAGACACCGCCCAGCCATTTCGAGCCCTTTCACCGCCATGCCGCTGTACAACCCGGGCTAGGGACTCCAGCTTTAGTTTCATCATGAGCGAACACGATCACGACCACCTTGCAAAAATCCTTTCCGAGAAATTCACCGAAGTCGGCGTCGCCATCCTGGCGATCGTCGCGGCATTAAAAAATCAGCCAGGGTTCAATCGTGCTGCCTTCGATAACGAACTCCGCGAGCGCCTCGCAAACCCGAGCGAGGGTTCGTTCTCGAAGCTCATTCTCTCGCACGCGCTCGACGCAGAAACACCGCCCGATCCCACGAGCTAACCAAGGACGTGATCGACCGGCGCGGGCATCGCGAAGTTCGCCGTCAAAACATCGAAGGTCTGGACCTTATCCGGTTTATCATGCCGCGCCCATACCATGTCATCGACCTGACTGAAGGGACAGATGCCTGGCGCGAGTGGCGACGGGGCGGTATCGGCTCTTCCGACGCCGCTACGATCATGGGCGAGAATCCGTTCAAGACCGCGGAAGGACTGTTCGCGGAAAAGCAGCAACCGACGCGCGAAGCCGAACGTAACTTTGCCCGAACCCAAGGCAAGGCGCTCGAACCAGCCGCTCGCGCCCAGTACTGTATACAAGTCGGAATGCAGTTGGAGCCGGCCTGCCTGCAAAACGTCGAGCGCGTGTGGCTCCGCGCGAGTCTTGATGGCATTTCCGCCGACGGCGAACACCTGGTGGAAATCAAATGCGGCCCTTCCGCCTATCGTCGAGCCGCGGCCGCCCACCGCCCGTCGCGACACCATGTGGGCCAGTTGCAGCATGTGCTCGCCGTCACCGGCCTGCCAGTGATCGATATCTGGTACTACTTTCCCCCTTATCCCCCTGTACGCCTCGAGGTCCGGCGCGACGAAACCTATATCAAGCGCCTCCTCGATGCTGAAGAGGCTTTCTGGAAACGGCTCATTTGTTCCGGTCACGGATAGTCCGTGCGGTCTCCCCGGCCTGCCTCATTGGGACTTTGCCTCGCCCGCACCGCGGCTTACGCAAGTGCGTCAATCAATGCGGGCTTTCTTCGCACCTTTATAGAGACCGCATTCTAAGGAACGATTAACTTTAGTATAAATCCGGATCGTTTTTTTCCGGCTGGATCATGGTTAAATGCCTCGCGTCCGACGCCCGACCAAAACGATGTCGCATATGCGACATCCAGTTGGTCGGGCGACTAAGAGCGCGGGCAATTCGGTCGATCAAGAGGGGCGTAATCGAGCGAACAGAGGAACTGCGGATCACTGCCAAGGTTTTCAGGAGACGAAAACGCGATCACGGGTTATTCAGACGCAATCGCTAGTCGTGCCCTTAGACCCCATAAGCCTCGGATTCGATATCCCCCTGACGCCTGCGAAGGTGCAGTGTTCACGCCCCGTCCTTCGCGGAGCCGAGCAGGAGGAAAACCAGGAAACAAACAACGCACGTGCCGGGTACGACCAGTTTTATGTCGCATATGCGACATGAAACTGGTCGTGCCGAAACGTGCGTTTCACAACGTTCGGGCGGCGACGATGAGCTGCCAAAGCTTCAGCCGGAGAGCGTTTCCATTTGCGCCCCCCGCACCCGTTCGTCGAAGGCGTCCTACGGACGGTCACAATCGGCCTAATCAGCGGGATGCCCCCAAAGCCTATTCCACGAGCTACTCACAAAGGTGCTATATGCTCAAAATCTGCCAAGGAGGTGAAAGCAGTTGAGCATACCGACCAGCTGTAATCGGAACTGCACCGCCGCGAGACGAAGCATTTAACGCGGTCTGCCCGTTTCTTCGCTTCGCTCCCGGCGGAAAACAGTCTTTGCTGTCCGCAGTGCGTTCCGCCCCGACTTCCCTCCTCCGCTGGTTGACCCTGGCGATCATTGTGGCCGTGGCTTTCTGGCTGCGCACCCGCGACCTCGACAACCGGCCCATGCACGCCGACGAGGCGAACCAGGCCGTGAAACTCGGTGAACTGATCGAGTCGGGCCGCTATGCCTTCGATCCGCGCGATCACCATGGCCCCACCCTCTACTTCGCGGGGGCCGTCGTGGCGTGGATCCGCGGCGAAAACACCCTCGCCGCCCTCACCGAGACCACGGTTCGCCTGGTTCCGGCGTGCTTCGGCACCGTATCCGTTTTACTGATCGCCGCGCTCGCAACCACCGGAGCCAGCCGGGCGGCGACACGCGACAAAATTACGGCTGCGCCCACCGACAGGCGAGGACGGGTCGCGCCCTCATGGCCCGGGTTGGCCGCAGCCGCATTCCTCGCAGTTTCGCCTCCCTCGGTTTACTACAGCCGTTATTTCGTGCAGGAGACGCTCCTGGTCACGTTCACGCTGGCGACCTTTCTGTGCGTCGTACTCTGGTGGCGTCGCGGACACCTCGGGTGGGCCATCGTCGCCGGTGTATCCGCCGGCCTGATGCAGGCCACCAAGGCGAGCGCGCCGCTCTTTCTCTCCTGCGCCGCCGTCGCCGCCGCCGCCGCAATCGCGTTGTCCCGCCAGTCGGGCGGCTCCACCGCCACCGCGAGCACTCCGCTGTCACGTTCGCGTCACTGGAGGCGGGCTCTGCTCTTTGCCGTGGGCGCCGCGTTTCTGACCGTTGCGCTGAACTACTCGTCGTTCGGCACCCATCCCGCCGGCGTGCGCGACGCCCTCGGAGCTTATGCGCACGCGCTGACGCGTTTCGGCGCCGCCGCGGAACCCACCGGACATGAGAAGGCGTGGTGGTATTATCTCCGGATGTTTGGCTGGTACCGCGAAGGCGGCATGGTCTGGCATCAGATTGCTTTTTCTCCTCTGGTCGTGGCCGGCGTGCTCCTCGCGATCAAGCGCTGCCGCCAGGACGCATTTCTCACCTGGTCCGCGGTCTATGCCGTGCTGGTGGCTGGCGCGTTTTCGTACTTTGCCTACAAAACCCCGTGGCACACGGTGCACTTCATTCCTGGGTTCGCGTTACTGGCGGCCAGCGCGGTCGCTGCCATTGGCTGGGGGTGGATCGGCCGGATCGTCGGATTCGCGCTCACGCTTGTCACTATCGTCACTCTGTATCAACAAACTCAGCGCGTCGCGTTTCTTCGCCCGGCCGACCAACGTAATCCTTACGCCTACGTCCACAGCACGCCCGACGTGCGAAAGTATCGCGCTGTCGCCGAAGCCGCACGCGCAGCCGCCCCCGATCAACCGATCCGTGTCATCAGCGACGAATACTGGCCGCTTCCCTGGTACCTTCGCGGCATCGACAACGTGGGATTCTATACCACGCCGCCCGAAGAGTTGGACGGCGCGCTTCTTATCGTCGCCGCCGATCAGGCCGAAGCGGTGCGGGCCCGACTGCGTCGCACGTATCGTGAATCATTTCTCGGTTTGCGACCGGGCGTCATCTGCGTCCTGTTCATCCTGGAACCGTGACCGTTTTGCCCCACCTCTCTCTCGTCGTCCCCGTCTATAACGAAGCCGGCAACATCCTCCCGCTCGTGGAGAGTTCCACGGCAGTCCTGCGCGGACTTGGGCGCCCCTTTGCGATCATCCTCGTCAACGACGGCAGCACCGACAGTACCGCCGCCGAAATTGCCGAAGCGCATGCGCGTTGGCCCGAGTGCGTCGAACTTGCGATGGAAAAGAATTCCGGCCAGGCCCTCGCGCTGCTCAAAGGACTCAACGCCGCTCGCGGCGAGTTTCTCCTCATGATGGATGGCGATGGACAAAACGATCCACGAGATTTTCCGGCGCTCCTCGAGCTGGTCGAATCCGGCAAGGTCGATCTGGCGTGCGGCTGGCGCGTCGACCGCCACGACAGCACCATGCGCCGGATCATGTCCCGCGTCGCGAACGTCGTCCGCGGGGCCATCCTTCGCGACGGCGTGCACGACTCCGGTTGTCAGTTGCGCGTGATGCGACGCGAAGTGCGGACGTCGTTTTTTCCCATGGAACTGATGCAGAGCTTCATCCCCGCGCTGGCCGTTGCCGCCGGCTTCCGGGTGGGCGAAAAGCCGGTGCGGCATCACGCCCGGCAGTATGGAGATTCCAAATACGGCCTGGGCCGGCTCTGGTGGCGGCCCGCGGCGGCCATGCTCGGACTCCGCTGGAAAATCTGGCGCGGGCGGACGCCCCGGCGAGAGCAGACCCAGACATCCCACCCATGATCGCGGCATCGCCACCGTTGAAGTGGAGGGAGTTGCCTCCAACGCGCCCAAGTGGCGTGCCCGTACTGAAGCGGAGAAGGGCCGACCGGCTCCGTCTCGGATCCGGTGCGCCCAGCGGTCGCGCCTTCTGCTCTGATCGACGCCTTCAATCCGACGACGCCCAACTCGCGACCTCTGATCTACTCCTCTCCCGATGACCGTCCACCGGTTCCAGCACGAAGCGATGGTGACCTACTTCGAAGTCGCGATCGCCGAAGAAGATTACAACTACGCGAAACAAGTTGCGACGGCCGCCTTCCGCCAACTCGAGCGCTTGGAGAGCGAGCTGAGCCGCTTTATCGAATCGAGCGACATCTCCCGCGCGAATCGGCTTCCGCGCGGAGCGTCCACCCTCTTGAGCGAGGATGCGTTCGACTGCCTCTTGATCGCCGCCGATATCTCCATCGCCACACAGCGCGCGTTTGATCCTGGCTTTGCCTCGAAGCGTCCACCCGAACTCGCGGCCGACCTGCCGCCCTTCACCCTCGATCCCGCCACGCACACGGTGACATCCCATGTCGACCGGCTCCGCCTCGACCTCGGCGCCGTGGGCAAAGGCTTCGCGCTCGATCGCATGGCTGCCACGCTGCGCGAATGGGGCATCAGCAATGCCTGCCTGAACTCGGGCGGCAGCAGTTTGCTCGCGATCAGCCCGCCCGAGAGTCCGGAGTCGGGCTGGTCGGCCGGCTTGGGCGAGGGCCGCGGATACCGGGAGATCAATCTCCACGACGCCTCCCTCAGCGGCTCCGGCACCGCCGTGAAAGGCGCGCATGTGATCAATCCGCGCAGCGGCGAAACTGCGCTCCGCACCACCCGAGTCTGGGCCCTTGCACCCGGTGCAGCGCAAGCCGACGCGCTTTCGACCGCGTTCTTCGTCATGAACGAAGCGGAGATCGCCGCCCTCTGCACCGCGCATCCTTCGATCGGCGCTGCGCTTGCCGCACCTGGTGAAGAACTTATCGTCCACGGCGCGCTGCGCCCGTTACTCGAAGCCGCAGCGAGCCCGTAGCGTGACACAGACATTCCTGTCTGTCCGCCCCCTCCGTCCGTCATTCCGTTTGCTCCTGCCACACCGGCCAAAATCTCCGCGTCCATGCCTAGCCTGATAAGTTGACTGAACCCAACGATGTGACGTGATAAGCGGAAAGCGTTTGAAATCCATTCCCCGGACTGTTGGTTGTAATTCGTCAGGTGGCTCGTTTCAGTGATCTCATTCCCGCCACGATCACTGACCGCGCCGTTTCTCGTGATGCACTCTCCCCGTTGCAATCGATGCATAGCTTTAACCAAGGAATAGGACCGTTTGCGAATTGTCGTCCGGCCCACCCCTGAAATCTTCCCCTTCGCACCCTCCCTGATGAATCCCCATCCTTACGCGTTCCTCGCCTTGTTTGCGGTCGCAGCCGTGGCCTTTCCTCTCATCCTCCTGGGCGTGGCGCAATTGTGGTTCCGGTTTTTCCAGCCCGCGAAACCGAGCCTCACCAAGAACGACGTCTACGAATGCGGCGTCGCATCCACCGGCGACTCGTGGATCCAGTTCAAAGCCCACTACTATCTCTACGCGATTCTCTTCCTGATCTTTGACGTCGAGGTGCTGTTCCTGCTCCCCTTCGCCGTCGCATTTACGGATCTTCCTGTGGGCGCGTTGCTCGCAATGCTGGTCTTCATCCTGCTTCTGGCCGAGGGCCTGGTCTGGGCGTGGCACCGGGGGCACCTTGAGTGGAAATGATATGAGCACTCAACCCGACTCCTCCGCACCCGTCATCTCGCAACAGGACCGCGACGAGCTGCGTCGCAACGGCATCCTCCTCACGAGCATGGAGGAACTCTATAACTGGGGTCGGAGCCATTCCGTCTGGCCCCTGCAATTTGGCCTCGCTTGCTGCGCCATCGAAATGATCGCGGCCTCGATGGCACGCTTCGATATCGCGCGCTTCGGCTCGGAAGTCTTCCGGCCGTCGCCCCGCCAAGCCGATCTGCTGATCGTCTCCGGCACGGTCACCAAGAAAATGGCGCCACAAGTCATCCGGCTCTGGAATCAGATGCCCGAGCCCAAGTACTGCATCGCGATGGGCGCCTGCGCGATTTCCGGCGGGCCCTTCAAGGAGGGGTATAACGTGCTGAAGGGCATCGATCGCTTTCTTCCCGTGGACGTCTACATTCCGGGTTGCCCGCCCCGGCCCGAGGCGCTCCTCCATGGCTTGATGGAGCTGCAAAAAAAAATTCGCGGTCAAAAACTCACCGGACCCGACGCCCCCCGCCATCTTCAACCCGACGACCCGTGTGAGTATCCAGTTCCTGAATTCGGCGAACATGATTTGCTTCCTCCCAAGAACCCGGACGTCTGGCAGCCACCCGTAATCGTCCGCAAAGATTAAGTTCAATCGCACTCTCTCCCGGATGGAATCGCTCGAACAACTCCACGCCCGCCTGCTCGCCCGTTTCCCCGGCGCGGAGATTACCGTCATCGAGAACCCCGCGCCCACCGCGCAGCACTCGCTTCTCCTACCGCTGGCGCTGGCCCGCGACATTGCCTTTTTCCTGCGCGACGATCCCGCGCTGCTGCTCGACTAC
>Ga0163151_10003982_pt1 | contig 20489 bp, 15 predicted proteins | sample OliLakLV19MP5IB2_FD_145596 | JGI IMG/M metagenome (GOLD analysis project Ga0163151, IMG submission 145596) | Freshwater microbial mat bacterial communities from Lake Vanda, McMurdo Dry Valleys, Antarctica - Oligotrophic Lake LV.19.MP5.IB-2 | ecosystem: Environmental > Aquatic > Freshwater >... | reverse complement strand
ATATAGTGCTACTAATGCAATCATATTATACGCAACCCTGAAATCTCCCACTATAAGCCAGGATGCAAAGAAACATCCTGATACAATCGCAAGATAAATTATTGTTGTATATATGAATTCCTGCATAAGTTATTACTTTCTAGCTGGTAGTTTTGTGTCTGTCATAGGTTAGTCCGTAGCTAATGATAATCCCTTGAAGTTCTCCTCTACCCATCTAGCATCTACTTCTTGACTATTATATTTGGCGATAAGTTCAACTACTTCTTTAGCTCCTCTGGCAAATCCTTCTTTGAATTGATCAGTGCCTTTAATATCTTTGATAGATTCGTCAAAAATGTCTCTTAAATCTGGTTTTTCTATTTTTTGTTGTTTATACATAGGTTAGTCCTTCTTAGTTATTTTTAACTGGCTTATATTCTTCATAATCTATGATCTCGCCCAGAAGTTCATAAGACATCAACTCAACTGGTTGTATAAAATCTTTTCTGGCTATTTGATTGAACATAAATTGAATCTGATCTTCTACGCAGTGGAAATAAAGATTAGATATCCTATATCCACATTTAAAAGTAATTTGCCACAATGCTTTTTGTTCTGGTCCCATATATTTCTTTCTGCCTTTCGGCTAGTTAGTCCTTCTTCGTTAGTTTTTTTACGAGGGCTTCTATTATTCTTAGAGCCTCCCAAGCGTTCGATATTTCGCCACTTCTGCCCATACTGTCATAAGAATCTAAATCAAGTAGATCTTCGTCTATACATAGTCTTCGTAACGATTCCAGCTTTCCGAGGTCATGCGCCGTAATTCCTATCTCTGCCTCAGCTGTTTTGTCGTCTACTACCTCTGGTGCATCTTTGAGGGTGAAGTATTCCTCAAGTTCATCAAGGTGGTAAATACCGTCTGCCTTTTTGAAGTTATTTGCTTGCGAAAGAGTAACTATGTTTTGTCCTCTCTCCAGCACCATGTGTTCATCTCTACTTCTATTAACAACAATATCCCCAGCCTGAGCATCTCTGATTGTTTTGGGGAGGGGTTCTAGTTGTGAGAAGTATATGCTCCAAAAATCAGATCTATCTGCTTTCCAGAAGTATGGATTAGTGCTGCCGTCATCAATGTATAGTGTGATAATCTCTCCCAACTTGAAGCTGTTATATCCCTTAATCACTCTGAATTTGTCTCCTACATTTATGTTGTTTGGTCTTTGCATATTATTCCTTAATTATTTTATAACCAGCTTCTTTGAGTAGCTTCATCGCCTTGGCTGTTTTGTCGTCTACTACCTCTGGTGCAGCTTTGAGGGTGAAGTATTCTTCTAGTTCATCGAAGGTGTGATTAGTATCAATTGCCTTTTTGAAGTCATTGCCATGTGAAAGTAAAACGGTGCTTTGGCCTCTCTCAAGCACCATGTGTTCCTTTCCAAAACACCCAACCACAACATCCCCAACCTGAGCATCTCTGACTGTTTTGGTGTGGGGTTCTAGTTTTGAGAAGTTTATACAATAAGAATCAGATCTATCCGCATTCCAGAAGAATGGACAATTACTTTCATCATCCTTTTTAAGTGAGATTATCTCTCCCACATAAAGGCCCTCATCTTCTTCTATCACTCTAAACTGATCGCCTTCTTTTAAGTTTTTTGGTCTTTGCATAATTATTCCTTCTTGTTTTTTTCTCTTGATGCAATCAGCCAAACTGTAATTGGCGTAATCATCACAAAAAGCTCGAATCCACTACCATCAGTGAATAGAAGCCAGACTGCGTACGCGGTTAAATATCCTGTAATGAATAATGAGTAGTACCACATAAATTCTTTTTTCATAAAGTTTTTGCTTTCTCCCTAATATAATTAGTAACTTTTATAAGCATGTCCTGAGTAGCTCTAATAACCGTTGAAGCCTCGTTGCTTTTTACTGCTGGCATACTTATTTATAATTTGTTACACGCGCTGCTTGGTATTACTGCAATTATTTTTTTATCATAAACTCTAGTAAAAACACTTCGGTATAACTTAACTGCTTCTAAGGCTGCCTCTGGACTAATTAAAAACATGTCTTTTCGGCCGGCAATACTAAATTGAACGTGCTTGTTAGCCATTTGAGCAATCAAAAGCATATTGTATTCAACTGGTAAAGCCACTATTTCAGGAACCCAGCCAAATTTCTTGTTTGCTTTTGGCCATTCTTTTGCTAGTTTTATTTGTAAGACTTGCATATTTTGTTACCTCTCAGGGATATTCCTATAGCGGAAAACCCCTGGCAGGTAACAACCTGCCATTATTAGCTTAAAAAGGAATATCTGATCCTTCTTCTGAAGTAGCTTCTGTTTGCGCATTAGCCTCATCAGGTTCATATTTTCTTTCAAACTGATGAGTATTTAATTCTTGCACTTGATTAGCTAAAAGCTCACCGCTGAAACGATCAACTTCTTTGACACTGATAAAGCTGTCAAAAGCCTCAGTTAATGGATCAATACCGGCAAGCAATACGTCAATAGTATTTTTATTACTATTGATTTGTGCTTGATTTTTATCATTCCTAATCAATGAATACTTAATAATATGATTTTCATTCCCCCCGGATGTTGAAATTAACTCTGAAGTTAGCATAACTCTGAAGGCATACATCGGGATTGGTGACGTTTTATGTTTGGTAAGAGGCTTAATACTTTTTACAAAGTCATTCATTGCCTTCCATCTAGTCCCGGCTGCAAAAATAACAAATGGCTGCATGGTTGACATCATTAATCCACCGACTAATTGATTAAACCGAGTTTGTGCCGTTCCATCAGGATTGCGCTTAGGCTCATTGGTTTTTATGTCTACCACCGTAGTCCAGAAGCCCCTAGAAACAGTTAAAATAGAAACTTCGACTTCATCATAAAGCTCTTTAGTAGGTGCGTAGAAAAACTTGCCTGCTGGTGGCTTGGAGCCATCAAACAAACGATCTTTACTATTTACCTCAGTTACCTTGAGTTGTGGCAGTGAGCCTTGAGATACATTCTCCATACCCATATCTGAAGTAGCTTTGAATATATCAGCTACCTCAGAAGTCACTTCAATACCCTGAACCTGAACTGCTAATTGCCGTCTTTGGTCTAATTCCATTTCAACTTCTGTCTCTACAGTCTCTTCTTGAGCTACTCTTGCAGCAGTTTCAGCTTTTAGCTTTTCTCCTGTTTCTCTCCATTTTTGTTGTGCATTCATAATACTGTTCCTTTGTAATAATAAATAATTGTTACCTTCATTTTATATATTCTTGCCCTTAATTACATTATCGTCCTTCCATCTGCTGTAATGTGTTCATCAAGCCACCTCATATCCTCAGGAAGTAAGGCTGTATAACCCCCCTCTTCGTATATTTTCGTATAATCAGCTGTTGTTCTAATAGTAAGCTCAGGCTTATTAACCTTCTTCTCTGATGGGTTTATTACTTGATCAAAAGTTACGCCTATTTTTTCAAACTCTGCCATTTGAGACTTTATGATTGTCTTTTGACCAATGAGTTCAAGCATGGATCTTGATGCTTCGCTGTCTACTAGGTAGATCAGTGTGTTTCCGTATATATTTTTTGTGTAGAATTGTACTGTCATGTTCGTTCTCCTCTATTGGTATGACTGTAGTATATCCGTTCTACAACGGTTGTAAATAGGCAACTTACTTAAGTTAGTCTTTTATCGTCTAGCTTTATTGCCTCCATAATCTCCATAGCAACTTGGGGTACTATTGCGTTACCGTAGGCTTTGAGGGCTTCTCTACGCCATCTTGCAAAGCTAATGGTAGTGTTACCCAGTTTTCGGGGAATCCCATCATCCACTCCGTCATTGCAGGTTGCAAACGCAACTTCTTGCCAGTCCCTTGACCAGTCTGGCCAACCTTGTCGCTGATCGTTATTTGATGTCCGTTCTGATTGATCCTCGCTCCCCGGCTCCCATCGTTGTGATCTGGAGTTGGTAACAAGTTCGTCATTTTCCCTGTCGCTATTTGTTCGCTCAAGCTCCCCGGCGGCACTGTGTTGCGCCCTATGCTTTTGCGGTATGCTATCCGATGATCGAGTGACTTCTGACTGCGCTCCCCCCTGTCTACTGTTGAGGGAGTGAGCAATAATCCAGAATCGCTCTCGCCTGTGTGGGGCATTGACACTGCAAGCTGGAATAATAAGCGGTTGGACTTCGTAGTTTTCGCTTTCCAGGTCAGTACACACTTGTTCGAGTACCATGCCCTCGTTCCAAGTAGTGAGGCCACGCACGTTTTCAGCAATGACCCACTGGGGTTGGTATAGTTGGATGACTCTAAACATTTCAGGCCAGAGGTAGCGGTCGTCTGCCGTTCCTTTTCGTTTACCTGCTTGGCTGAATGGCTGGCAGGGGAATCCACCAGTGAGAATGTACGGTGCTTCGTTTTCCCATGACCGATCAAGCTGTCCATGTTGTCCCGAGGTGTTATCCCTTTTCCTCGGCCATCCCTTGCGTTCGGTGTCGGTAATAAACTGTCTGATGTCATGGTGTACTTCACTTTCTGGCCAATGTTTTTTTAATATCTCTTGACAAAATGGGTCAATCTCAACGAACGTATGCTCTACTCTCCCAAATACAGTATCAGCTGCTAGGGCGAATCCTCCAATACCTGAGAAAAGATCAAGGTGTTTCATAAACTGTTTCGTTATTATTTAATAATAACACCACAAAAACTACTCAAGGAACGGCAGAATCTCAACATCAATGTACTCAGCGCCTTTTGTAACAATCTGCTTTTGCGCTTCTATCCGGTAAATCCTGGAATCGTTAAATACGAGCTTCTTCTGCAAGATATCCACAAACGCCTTAATACAGTTGTCTAAGTCAGCGTTCTTGCTAGATAGTCCAACCTGCAATACAAACGTCATTTTGTCGTAGAGTAGGGGCTTCCAGCCGGTTATAGCTTGAAGGATGAGGTATTCGTACACGTCGTATTCTGGTGTTCTAAACCGGCGACCTTTGAATAGTTTATTGGTTGATAGGGGTTTAATATTTATTTTCATACACTTACTAACAATAGTATCTTGCCTTTTACATGAGTAAGTATAACTAGTTCTTCACAATTTAAAAGTTATTAACAAAGGAATATGCAGGACGGTTGAGAGAGATAAAAAGCTGTTCTCCTGCTATATTCCCCCCTACCCCCCATACAGGGTAAGTACAACAGTTCGAGCGATTACTTCAGCCAGATAATCTCACTACCTGGGGGATGCACCCACCTAAAGCTCGAAGGGTCAAGCATCCATTCTCATGCAGTCCGTATATTGGTCGCTTCATGAGCTTAGAGGGATAATTTAACGTCGCACCCTCACATTTAAGTTCTCCTAGACGAGTGTAATGAATACACTAAAAACCAGTCACTCGCGGTTAAGCCAATGCCCGGTTTTTAATGTACTGTAAATTTGATGAAAGCATAAAAAAAGACCCTTAGGATTGATGTTGCCTACAACAACAACACCCCTAAAGGTCCATTATTGTAGTTTGCTGTGTTTTAAATCCGTTAAATTGCTTTAACAGTAATAAACATAGCTCATCTAAATTAACCTAGCAACTAGCACTTTTTGTATCAAGCTGTGCAATAGCCCTGATGACCCTCGTTAGGGTACTTCTCCTGGTATAAATATACGAAAAAAAGCTTCCCATTATTACAATTAATGGGAAGCGGTATGTAAAACTACCTGATGAAACACTAGCTCAGCTAGTAGTCATGTAATTTTATTGATTAGTCCTAAGATTGTTTCCAGACTTATGATTAATCTTAGTCGGTTTAGGGCTGAAGCCCCGCAATCTTAGTAAATGTACTATACTAAATCACTATTTATTGTCAAGTCCTATGATCTTAAAGAACCTAGCAACTAGCACTTTTTGTGTCATACTGTGCAATAACCCTAGGCCTACGGTAGCACTACCCCTTGTCTGTTCCTGCGTTTTTCACTCATGGCTCTTGAGCCTTTCCAATTGAATACTCTACTCGTGGCTCCATGTAATAGGACTTCTTCCATCCTGCATCCTTAACCCACTGTTTAGACTCGCCGTAGCCCTGAGCATATGGTTTGTCTTGGAAGTCTGCGGAGAGGAACCTTGAGGTGTTATAGGCGATTTTATCGAGCATTTCACCCTCTAGGGTAGATCCGATGCAGCGCATACAGGAAGCTAGATACAAGCTCACATCAGCTGCTTCCTGACCAGCTTCTTGTGCGGTTTCTTGGGTAGGGTCGGCGATTAAATCAAGCCAAGCGTCAATGAACTCATGAAATTCTTCCTCTGCCAACACACCGAGATGCAAAAGGTCAGCGTTGTTCTCCCTCATAGAAGGACGGCCAGCTGTAAAGATATCGAGGTGTTGCTCAATATTCATACTCATGTCAGCCCCTTTATTAGCAGACAGTCCAAGATACTGCCAAAATACTATTTAAAGATCACTTTGTTGATGCATCAGTGTTTTCTAGGCTCTTCACAGCAACGGTAAGGTCTTTAGCTCCCTCTACGCCAATGTAGGCTAGCCCCGCTAGTATCAAATACAGCATTTCTTGCGCATCTAACTCAACTCCGAGCTTAGTAGAAACGATCTTTACAATCGCTACTGTGATAGGCGTAAGAATACCGACAAGCATTTTACGTTTCCCGACTAGAAAACCCGAAGGTTTCTCAGTCAGCTTCTTGTTTAGTTCGATTATCTCGTTTTCCTTTTTGGTTACCTCACCTTTGTATGCAGAGACTTGTTTACCAAGAGTGGTGATTTGGTCGTTCGTTTCCTCAAGAGAGGCCTTTAATCCCTTGATTTCCGTCTCTTTATTAAATACATCAAGCTCAAGACCCTCAATTGTCTTGTCTTTTTTGGTTGCCTCGGTTACGAGCTTTTCGTGCTGTGATAAGCATTCTTTGAGTGGGTCTGTTACTGGCATAGATTCCTTTTTGCGAATAAATCCGCGTACGTTTGTATAACTATGTTTTTCCTGCGTGATAAATAATGGCTTGCTCCAGTTTTGATCTAGTGATTGGAAGGTAGTTTGTAGCCCTTTTTCAAGTACTACCGAGATGTGGCCTGCGTTTCCACCGACTCTACCGTTCCACACGGCTACCTCCCCAGCTTCGGGTAAGTAATCAACGGTGTTCTTGATAAACTCCATACCAGGGGCAAGTCTTTCGGGAAAGTCTTTTGCATCTGTTCCAATGATGGCGGTGAGTTTCCAGACCTTGACGATGTAGTCATTTGCCAAGTCCGTGCATTGAAAGACTGCTCGTGGGTTAAAGCTGTGATATTCAATCTGCTTAACCTTGAGGGCATATAGTCTGAACTCATTTAAGCTCATCATATTTTAGTCTCCCATTTACTATCATATAGCATTTACTTTAATACTCCAAATAGATTGGTAACAAATGAAATGGTAATACCTATTATTGCTCCAATCACTGAAAATGCAAAACTGAGCGTTTTATAGCTCGTTTTTAAGTCTCTAAGTGCTTGATCGTGTTCACGTGTTAGCTTTGCTATCTCAGACGGTTTTAACTCATCATTAAGTCTCTCAAGTACAATGATGCGAGATGTGTTTGAACTTATCCGAATACCAAAACCATCAGCTAGTGTTTTTATATCGAGTGCAATGTTATCAACTACTGCAGCCACTTTAATTAGTCGGTCGTGATCTTCTCTCTGGATTTTGTCTTTTACTGATTCGTCCTGCATAGTCATTTCTATAATAATATCACAAATGGCTTTAGCCATAGGAATATACTAGTTTTTTGGTTTTTTCTTAATAGCTTCTTTTAACTTAATAACAACATCATCACTAATAATCTTTAGATCGTGGTTGGCATTCACAAAGGTTTTAAATTCATCGGTATTCATCTGTTCCCTAAACTGCATCAAATAATCTACTTTCTCTGCGTTAGTATTAGAGTTTATGAGTTTATCTGAATAGGGAGATTCACCGCGCTCTCTATCTATATTAAACTTGCTTATGAGTTTATTGGCTTCTTGAGCTTGGTCTTTAGTGAGACTAGAAGTACCAAAGTATTCTCTAACCATTTCTTTTCTCATATCTGTTAGTTGGTTTTCATCTTCAACACTTCTGCTTTGTTTGACGTATTTACCCACCAATTCTCTTTTAAAGATTAATTTTCTTGCTGCTTCTTGGTCATTACCCGAGCTGTACTTTTCTTGAATACCATAATCAGATGTCTTAATCATCCTATTTATAATAGGGATTCTTTCGAGCGTTACCTCAGTAGTACTCTGGCTACCTGAATCATACGTTTTAAAAGTAGCTAAACCGTTTTGACTAATTGAATACTGGACCATTTTTGATAAGCGCGTTAATCCACCTGCTCTCCAAGATGTATCTTCAATGGCTAGCCTACCTCTATAGCTGTCGTATGGGTTCCTACCTTGAGCATATCCGAGCCAATCTCCTACTTGCGTAAAGAGTGGAGTTGTATCCGGTACAAAAGCAACCATTGGGGATACTAGTTGCTCTGGTTTAACCACCTGTCCTTGCGCCAGTGCTGATAAGCCTTTCCAAGCAATGCCGCCAATTAGGTTATCAATCTGTTCTCCGGGGATTCTAAAATAGATTACTTTGCCGTTTTCGTCATAACCAAGCGGAATGGTGGTAAAGAATGACTTGTCGTACTCGGTCATCTTCTCGAACATATCTTTTATTTTTTCTCCGAACAATCCGCCTATTGCCATAGCCATTATGATTTTAGGTAAAATAGATACATTGAATGTTCTAAACCAGTAACCAGAGGCGGTCTTTGGGTCTGTAGCTAACTCAATGGAAGTTCTAGTGGCCTGTATCATCACATTACTAAACACAAACACATCATTGTCGATCTGCTTGTGGGCTCCACCATCGGTATAGTTAGGTGTACCAGCATAGTTACGGACCAAAAATCCGGCTCTTTTACCATCAACGCCTCTCTGCTTGGCTATCCGGTAGGCTGCTACCTTGCTGTTAGCTTCAAATACTCCACCAGCAAACTCTATGCCATTAAGTAGCCTGCCGATTGTATTGGTCATCACTTTGCGAAGTAAAGTAGTTTTATCTGGAGACGATCCAACTACATTGTATTTTCTCAATAGAAAATCAATATCCATTTCATTTGCATTGCTATTCTCATCAAACTGTACCCATGTCCTAGTTGAGATAGCTTTATCCTCGAGCATCTCTTTATATATTGCATTCATCTCACCTTTGGAGATTTTCACTGAATCCGGTATGGCTTTTACCCATTCAGAAAGTAATTCAATAATACCAAGTTGTTTTTTGCCTGCTGCAAACTTATTGAGTGACGCGCCAAACTTGACGTAGGTAGACTTAATATCTTTTACAGGGTTGGTGAAGAAAGCAAACGCCACGCTCCATGCAGTAACTATCTTTTTGAAAACCGAGTTGTAACTACTCGCCATCTTAACTAATTGATGTTTCTCATCTGCTGTAGTGAAATCGTTATCAAAGAATGTTTTAATGTATGGGTCCACATTGTAGCCGACTCTTTTGCCGTCTTCCATTCTTTCTAGTACTTCTCTGCCCTCTATCTTTCTGAATCCTATTGTTCTGCCGGTCCCGTCTTTCTTTGGTTCTGCTTTGGTAACATCATCCGGGAAGTACTGCATATTCTTTTCAATAGACAGCGACTTGGCTTCCTGGGTATTGTTCCACTCAATCAGGGATATTGTCTTGAGTAGTGTAGATACATAAGGGTTCTCATGCTCTGACATTGTTCCGACCATCTTCTTGATGTCTGCTCCGATATAGTTTTTTTCAATATAATGAACGATTGCGAAGGTGGCGTAGGTATCCTTGTTAGGTTCAATCTTTTCTTTAAACATCTCTTTAGAGTAATTTCCGTTTTCTGAAGCTCGTTTACTCTCTTGGAATATAAGATCGTGGAATCTTTGCTTAATCTGTTCAAACACTACCACCTGCTCTTCTGACAACTTCTTCTTGGAGTAGAAGTGTTTAAGCTGTGCTTCTGGTATGTTGCCGATAAGTCCACCTGGGTTGGCCATATCTATACGATCTCCAAAGGCTTCCCGCTCTAGTGTTAGGACCGCGCCGAAGTCATCCTCTGTCATACCTATATCTTCAAGAGGTTGATTTATCTCAGTTTTCATCTTGTCTAGGAATAGATAGATGTCGTTTCTTCTCATTCTGTACTCTTCTAATGTCTCCCTGACGTGCTGCGCTTCTGACTCAACTACCCCCACATTAACTTTCTTTAGTTTCCTGAAGATGGGGTCTGCCTTTGAAACATGGTTGCGAATGAGTCTCTCCCAGAATGACTTTTGTTTTTTAACCTTGCTTTTTTCCTCAATCTCAATTCTTTTTGCTTTAGCCTTACCAAATCCGCTATACATCTGTTCAAGGCGTTTATCCATGAGATACTCTTCACCTTTATTGATCTCTTCCATTAAATCAAAGTAAGTCTTTTGAAACTCTGGCTTCTTATCAATGTATTCAAAGAAGGCGTTATAAAATTGAGGTGCTTGTTCTTGTAGTAGAGCAGGATCATTGAGTAGGACCGACACCGCATCTGCGTACAGCTCCCTTGAGCCATATCTATATGAAGTAAACTTAGGGCTTAATTGTTCATTAAATGGTTTCCAGAGTTGAGATAGGTTCTTGAGTTCTCTCTTGATATCCTTGTTATTTAGTTCTCCAAAACTTCCATACATATACTTATTAAGTGAGGCTATCCGGCCAAGTAAATTACCTCTAGTCATAAATCCATCAGGAATCCAGTCTGCTAGATGGCCAATTTCGTGTGATAGAACCTTAGCAGCAACTACTGGATCATTAAAAATAGAAGGGTTTAGTCTGATGCCAGCCTCTGTCGCGTTTGATTTCATATCTCCTAGCTTAGTTTTGAAAGCCTTTAGTGTTGGAGCCGAGCCGGTTAGTTCTTTCACCATAGTAACTAATTCAGGAAATTGTATTGGTTGTAGAGCTGTAGCTGATCTTCCGGTAGGTTCTATATCTGCATATCCACCCACGTCGCTGTCTCCAGTAGGCGCTACATACTTAGCTTGTTTAAGTATGTTGTCTTGGTCTATCTGCTTGAGAAGATCTGCTTTTTTAGTATCCAACTCTTCTTGTGTTTGTTCGTATAAGTCTGTGTTATCTGCTGAAAATACAGCAACGTGATCTGCAATAGTCTTTCTATTAGCAATCATAGTGTCGTATTCTTTTTGAAACTTAGCCAACCGCTCCTTATATGTTTCCTCAAGTTTTCCTATTTCTATATCGACTGCTTCTTTTTGTTTTTTGAGCGCGCCTACTGCTTCCGGAATATCTGTTATTTCTTGTTCACTCAACTTATCTTGTTGATTTTTTAAGTCTCTCTTGGCTTTTGAGAGTTCTTTCTTGTACTCCTTCATCTGTTCATCGGTGAGTTTGGTACCCCATGAAGTTTCTCCTGACTTGATTCTATCCTCTGACGATTGAATACTACTCTCTAGTGATTCTATCTTACTCTCCATTCTCTCAAGAGCTATCGCATCGGTGGATAACATCATTGATTTAATCTCTAGTCCAGCTTTGTCTATTTCAATCTCTAACTTAGCTTTGTCCTCTGGTTTGGTCATTAAGGCCAGCTTCTTTTCTTTAGGATCCAGTTCTCCAACATCAAATACTCTACCGGCATAACTGAAGATGTCATTTATACGACCTGCTTTCTCTTCATACTTGGAGTAGACAAAGATATCTCCAGAGTTTTCAACAAGTGGGTAAATAATAGGAGCGATGTTTCTTTTGTTGCCCTGTCTCCACACACGACCCTCTACCTGCGCCATTTCGGTTGGATTCCAACCTAGCGCTACATTGATGGTGGTGTAGCCGTTATCTTGTAAATCAATGCCCTCTTTGGTGGGTGATCCACCTATGAGTAGAATAATATCTCCAGATCTAAACTTTTCTTTAATAACTTCTCGATCATCTGGGTCAGTGAGTCCATTTATAACTGCTACCTCTGAGGGTTTGTACCCAAGGTGTGTAATAGCATAATTTGCTATATCATGGTGATAATCTCTCCCATTGTCACCAAGGTACAAGAAGTTGCCGTAGTTCTTAGTATTTGTTTTACTCTTTAATTCCCTCAATAATTCCATCGAGTACTTTAACTTTGGTGAGTTCTCAATGAGTTCTTCTTGAGAAACACGATCGGGATAATATTCTTCAACAAAATATGGTGATATGCTATTGCGCACACTATACATAACAGCCTTGAGTACAGCGCCATCTTCTGCTTTACCCTCTGAGGGAACTAGCATCTCTTGGATTCTCTCCAGGTTCTCTATCTGTGGGCCTGACATTTGCAATATAGGAGTAGACACTCTCTTCTCCGGTCTTAGTAATGCAGGATCTTCTTTGTAGTCGATAAACTCTCTGATCAATCTCTGTAGTTCTCCCAAGTTCTTAAACGACTTCATTACTTCAGTGTCCTTAAACTCACCATTAACTTTCTTTTCCAGTGATGTTTCAAAGTTGGAGAATGTCGCATAAAAATCATTGATATTCTGTATACCCATTTTTCTCATTCTATTGCGCGCTACCAGAGATAGAATGTTGTATACCTCGGTTGCGTGGTTCTCAAATGGTGTAGCACTAGCAAGAAAAACACCTCGGTCCCCGTTATTTCTCAAAATGTGTTGAGAGATCAAGAATAACTGCTGGGCAATCTTAGATGGGGTTCCGCCTATTCTGATGTTGCCGAATCTCTTGGTTTGTGATTTGTCTACTGTGCCATCTGCGTTCAATGCTTCTGGTTTAGCTCCCTGGAAGATCTTACGGAAGTTGTGGACCTCATCTACTGATAAATGATCGAAACCCAAGTCACTCAGTGCCACATTTCCTGCTTTAGATTGTGCTTTGCCTATAATCTCAGTCAGTTTCTCTTGTTGCTTGGCGGCAGACCGCTCACTCTGTCCTTCTGTTGATAATGCGTCATCAAGATCAGTCATAGCTGCGCTCAACTGTTCTGGTGACAGTCCTAGTCTTAACAGTCCCTCGTGGGATAGTACTGATATTTCGCCGTCTTTAACCCACTTTTTAGGATCACTACCTCGCTCTTTAGTAAGTCGTTTAACATCTGGTTCTGCTAGTCCACCCAAGTTTACGACTGTTTCTTTGGGAAACATTGACTTGATAGTACCAATCCAAGTGTTCGCTATTGTTGATTTTGGTACGACAAATACAGGTCGCTTGGTCCATCCACGCTGTTTTGCCACCATTGTAGCGGTGAGTATAGTGTGTGTTTTACCAACTCCCACCCCATAAGCAACTAAGCCAACACCTTTATTGGTAAGCATTGATACGCCACTAGCTTGAGTATGTGATAAATTAAACTCTTTTTTTCTGAAATACTGCGCCATGTTCTCAATCTGTACTGGAAACTTAGTATAGTCAGGATTTACATACGAGTTTTTTTCTCGGTTATATTTAGTGACAATTTTATTCTGCACATCTTTGTCGAGTATGTTTCTGATGTAGTAATTGAATAGTCTAGATGTATCTGCTTTTATATCGCCCATTACATCTTTTTTACCACGCGCTGTTCTTGCTCCTGTGATGTATCTGCTAATATCCCATACATCAACACCATAGCTCATCGGTAGTCTGCTCTGTCGCACATACTCTATAAACCCACTTACAAGTTTTTTATCTGATTGATTATCATTTTCTGCCTTTTGGATCACAATAGCGGTAACGAATCTATCCATAGGATCGAATGTTATATCTGCTATTTTTAGTGTTTTTGGCTTGACTGCTTCAAGGCCTGAGCGCTGTTTGTTATATTGCGCTTGGCCAAGATCTTTGATTATGGTGGCTTTGTCATTTTCTAGTTGATCTATCTTCTCGTAGATATCACCAGAGAAATAGTTTAGATTGTGGTAATACTTACCATCCTCATAGTTGAGTAAGTCTTTAGCTTCTGCTCGGTAATCTACACTACCATCTACTTTAGTATCACTGAGAACCTTTAGCTCGGTAGGATCAGTCGCTTGTAGTCCACCAAACATTGTTTGACTCTTAACTACTGCTACCGTGGTTTTATCTGGATTTATAATTGCCGGTAGCTTATCTGACTTACTTTCTTTTTTAATGTGTTTGATAGTCTTAGATGCGTAGGATGGCTCACCCTTGGTTTTAGATGCCGTGGGTTTCTCTGATACTTTTACGGTAGATTCTACATATCGAGGAGAAAGTCCATGCTTTTTTATACTTTTATCAATCACTTCTGCCAACTGATCTTTTTTTTCTACTAGTTTTCTTTTTGCTGCTTCTATAGCTTCAACTTGAGTTCTACCTTCAGTTAAAAACATTCCGGTCTTACCTTCTGTTACTGTCCAATCTTTACCTTCTTTACGAATGAATGTATCAACACCATCAACTATATCTATATTCTTGCCTTTAACCTTTGTAAAACCTGTTTTAGCCAGGAAAATATACATTGCATCTTTATTTATTTTAACTTCTTTAGAAGCTTGTGGCTGCTTTTCCTTTTCCACTATTGTCTCTACAGTCTCTTCTTTTTCAGATACAGGGTTGATTCTCTCAATATCCTCAATGGTCCCCTTCACATAAGTCTCTTGCTGACCAAACTTGTTAGTTCGCTCTTCAACCGTTCCCATGATGTTGTCTGAATGTACGTCAAAGTACCAATCACTCATAAGCTCTGCAGCTCTCTGTTGCCAATCTCCGGTGCTTTCTTTTTTGAACACAACTATATCTGTACCAATGCTAGTATCAGCAAATATGCCCTCTGGTAGTCTGTAGGCTGCTTCTAGTTTACCTACCTTGGCGATCTCGACTTTGCCTTTAGTGTTTGTTTTCTTTAAGAATGAAGAGTTCACAACATAGACTAATCTTCCACCTGGTTTAAGTGAATCAAGACCTCTCTTGATAAAATACTCTTCCCATCTGCCTATGTTTGGTTCTTCGCCTTTACCTTTCTCGAACGAGGCTCTATCTCCGAATGGAGGATTACCTAGTACGAGATCATACTCTGGCTTGTGTGGAGCTTTCTCAAAGTTACCTGGGTTGCCAAACTCTTGGCCACTACCAATGATAATACGAGCGCTTTGATTTAGTATTGATGCAATAGTTCCTGATACCTTTTGGTATTCATATCCGGTGAAATATAAATTCTCTGGTCTGCCTTCAAGTAATGATCCAACACCAATACTGGGTTCTAATGCTTTTTTTCCAAGAGTATTTATATCTGGTAAAAGAGTATTTACAATGGACCATAGCTTGGTTGTAACTTCTTGAGGTGTGTAATATTCAGACAGTAAACCTTTACCGGTAGCACCGGTAGATTCTTTACCACCAGCACCAGAATACTGCTTGAGTATATCTAGTTGATCTTGATTGTAGTCTTTTGGATTTATTGAGTAGTTGTTCTGCTCCAGGATAGATACAGCGCGGATGTTTAGGTCTGCTCTGCCTACCTTTCCAACTCGCTCAAGTCCTGCTCTAGGTTCACTAGGCACTGTTGCCTGGTCATCCCCTGGGTTTTCATTAGGGACTGGATCTTGTTCTCGATCATCTGGCTGTTGTACTTCAATAGGGTCGGAAACTCGTTTGGGTCGAATGGCTGGGGTTTTGTCTGTGTCATCTTGATCCTTTTCTTTTATTATACTCTCTTTAGAAGTAACTGTCTTTTCACTAATAACTCTAGCTTCGACACCACCTTTTTTAGTCGGAATTATTTCTGCCTTTGTTACCTTGTATGATCTTTCTTCTTCTTCAGGTTTGGCAGATTTTACCTCTGGTGTTTTTTCTTCTTTCTTAACAACACTACTACCTGGAACCAATACCTCTGCCTCTGTACCACCAATGTACACAGCGATATCTTCTGGTTGTACGGTAAATTCCATGATTGTTCTTTGATCTGTTGGGCTATCGCTCACGAAGTTCTCTGCACTCTCGCGCGTGTAAGCTGCCGATACCAACCTATCTGGGTTCTCACCTATGACGTTATCAGATGTGTTGCCACCTCTGTAGAGAGTAATACTGCCATCTTCATTCTTGGGGATAGTCTGGATCTGCTCTTGAGTAATCTTAATTACCTTAGGATCTTTCGCTACCTTGGCTAGTTCTAGTAATGCCGGAGTCTCAACGGGCTTACCCTTTGGATTTGTGAATACGCCACCATCTTTGACGTAATTATCAATGGCGCCATCTAGCTTACCTTTTAATTCTTTTCCCACCGGCACTGGCTTATCTACTTGAGTAATTTTCCCACCTGCAGTTGTGTCGGTGGGATTTTTTCCCTCCTCTGTGGGTTGATCTTCCTTCACTAATTCTTTAGCCTGCTGTTCTTCAATGGTCTTTTTTATAATAATGTCTTTGACTATCTTTTTAGCAACGTCCTCGTTTTTTTCGAGTACCTTTGATTTTTCTTCTTCTGACTTACCTTGTTCAACTGCTGTGTTGTACTCTGGTATCTGGTTTTTAAGTTCTTCTTCTATTTCATTAATGACCTGTTTTGATTGCTCCTGACCATTCCTAATGACATCTTGCGTAACATCTTTACCAGATGCAAGCTCGATGATTGCTCCACCGGCACCAAACACTAATCCACTAATACCTCCAATATGAAACTGTTGTTGAGCTATGGGTGAGGTAAAGTCTAGCGACTTCTCTCTTGAAAATAAGTCAATGTTATACTGGCCAAGTTCTTCTGATGCTTCTGAAAAGTACTCTCCGGCTGTAATTAAAGAACTCTTGAATAATTTACTCACGATTGATTTTTCGATCTTATCGTCTACGGTTGTCATTCCCAGCGTACCCTTCAAGAAAGGTAAAAACTGTAATGAGTTAGATACTGTCAGCATGGCTACATTGCCACCATAACTTTTATTGGCTGCTTTGTTAGCGATTTGTCTAGCTTCTACTTCTGATTTGCCACTCGCTATAGCTTCTTGGAACATCTCATCATACGTACCACCTGCTTCAAAAGCTGCTTCTGCATTTGCTGATAAGAAGCCTCCTGATATCGAACTCAAAATAAGTGTTTTTGTGGCAGAAAGCCCTAATACTCCTGCTACCGATGCTCCAGCTCCACCACCAATAATTGATAGCGGTAACATAGCATACATAAATGGTACGCCTTGAGCGATCTGGGTAGTATAAAATCGTGGGTTATACGCATCCTTCCATTCCCAACCATCCTTAAATTCGCTTGTATCTATTCCCTTGTCGTACCACTCCCCACCTTGAGCTATAAGTTTATCTCCGAGTCCGTCTTTTCCCTGCCATTTAGCAACTTGACCAGCACTAGAAATAATTTGACCGACACCAGTTTGTAGAGATGCGATTGTATCAACTGCCCCTGCTGTAGCTCCATATTTAGAAGCACTCTCTGTCTTGCCCTCTTTTGTTGGTCGTATCTTGACTTGCTCATCATAAGTTTGGGATAAGCCGACCTCATAATCTCTTTGTAGCTGCTCATCTCCCCTACCAAACATAGCCTTAATTGCATTAACTAGGTTTACTTCTTTACTTCTTTTAATTTGATTTTCTAATATTGTTTTCTTAGCAGATGGAGTTAACTGTGCTGATGTAGATTGTTTGCCCGAAGTTAAATCGTACAAACTAGGACCAGTTTTAATTGGTTGTTGAGGTAATCTTGGTAGAGAGTTTTTAAGAGGTTCTTGGTTACTTACTTTTAAACCAACGTCTTTTTTTTTACTTATAGATTCACTTACCCTACTAACTGTTTTCTTGATAGCATCTCCAGATTTTTGAAGGAAGTTCTTTTTAGGCTCTTCTTGTGGTTTTGGCTGTTCTACCGGAACAAATGTATCTTGCTTCTTTTTTGTGAAAGCAGATGCGTATGGATTGTTTTTTTGCTTCTCTTGAATAGATGCTTCTTGACTTGGAGTTCTAATCTCGTAATCTTCGTCATCTCTTTTTTTGAAGGCAGATGCGTATGGATTAATCATGTGTTATTCCTTAAAACTTAACTACACCGGTAGAATCCTTAGTAGAATCCTTAGTAGCTATTCCATAAGATCCAAGATGGTTTGGGTTAGCATACTGTTGAAATATAGCATCAAATTCTTGTATTGTTCCACCAGTTTCTTTAGTCCAGATAGCTTTTGAGTTTCTATAATGTTCTGGGTCTACATATCCATCATTTCCACTGTTCTCAACCATCATGCTTGAAAGCAATTTTGTTTGACTCATTCTTATATCTGATTTAGACTCACTTGTTGGCGAAGGTCGCATACCTGTTTGAATAACTTGTAATCCACCATTACTACCAACCATAAGCGCCTCACCGGTCTTATCATTAAATGATACCAGTTTATCGCCAGGACTCATCTGTAGCTGTGAAACAAACCCTTGTGGCATACCAGACTGTATCTCTAGTTTCTGTATCATAAGTTTCTGTGTACTGTCTAAACCACCGTAATTCAAGTTACCCTTAGTAACTGCGTTCATGTAGGTGGTAAGGTTAGCGCTGGCGTTTGCTCTATCTGATTCAAAGTCGGACCTTGCATCTCTTTCTTCACCTCTGACGATATCGTATACCTTGAGGTTGCGATCAAACTCTGAGTTGTAGGCATCTGAAGCGCGGTTGTAGTCACCTTCCATGAATCCCATCATCATGTTGATAACATTGTAGGAAGTAGTAAGTTGGTCGTTTATTCTTGCTTTTTGTCTGCCTATAAAATCCATTCTCTCGGCTGCTGCGTTTTCTTCCTCACCAATACGCCCTTCAATAACTCCCATAGCTACCGGCTTACCACGTTCATCAAATCTTTGTTTTCTGAAAAATGCTACCTCTTCATCCTCTTGAGCTGTAAGCTCGTTCATTTTATCTTCTAATCCCTGCACACCCTTAGATTCTCTGAGCTTAGCAAACTCTTGTGCTGAACTAAACTGCTCTGGCTTTGCCATATCAGGGGTGAGCATTGATTTAATTTCATCTGCTGATCTGCCTTTAGTAGGGACTGCTCCCTCTGATGCAAATGCTGAGTTTTGAAAATTATCTAAATAAGGATTAACTTCTTCTCTTGAACTTGGTTGTTTTCCCGAACCATGCAAATAGTTCCAGTTTGTACCAATCGCTTGGCCTCTTAATGGATCTGATTGATTAACAACTTCTCTTGAAACTAACTGGCCAGCTCCTTGTTGAGGAGAATTAGCGTGTATTTTTCCAGACTCCCCAAATGTTCCTGATGCTTTATCATACTGATAACTTCCACCAGTTTTACTAGGATACCATCCTTGATTTTCAAATCCTCCACTTGGAGCCTTTATTCCTAATTGTGATGCTGTGCTTGCCATATAACTCCTCAATATACATCATTTAAGTATTCAATTCATCTAAGAAAATGTAATAATATATTTTATGTCCACTCACTAGATTCGGGACGATTAAGTTAGTACTATTAACGTAGTAAGAATTAAAACCCGATGATGGCATTTTCTCCCACACGGTAAGACTATTAAACTTTATAAATAGCATTACAAACGGTACATATCCCAGACCATGAGCCACAGTTATTGATGCACCCGTAGAGGTCACCTCACCTTCCATGTGTACTTTGAACTGTTTTTTTCCAGTAGTAATAGTTGTTTGTTCCTCTGTAGCTGTTAGTACTGATATTCCTGGTGATGAAAACTTCAACCCATAATTTTCTGCTGGTGGTATTGTTGGTGCCGAAACGGTAACTGGAGTAGGCTTGAAGTTAGGCTCTCCATTTGTTCTGAACACAAGATAGCTATTAGTAATACTTGCAAAAGCATACACACTATTATCTGAGCCATTATCTTCTAAAACAAATCCGATTGCATTTCCATTAGACCAACCACTTCTGGCAACAACTTCTTGTACCTGACTAGAAACATTCATTGTTTTAGTGCCTCCTGACGTAGGTTGGCTCTCGCTGTATGCAACATTCGCCGTTGTTAATGCTCTGCCAAAAGGATAGCCGAAGACTGCTGTGTTATCTTCATTGATCGCTCTAACCTTAAATTTCCAAGTACCAGATCCGCCCACACTACTATATTTATAAACCAATTCACATAAATTAAAGGTAGTGTTTATGTCTACATTTAAGTTTGTAAACCGGAGCGCGCCTTTGGAATCAACTCCACCATGATCCCCAACTATACAATAATCGCTATAATTGATAGCGCCTGATTCAAGCCATGAATCAATTACTCCTCTTGTTGTTTCATTTGCCATATTAGTTTGCCGTTTCTGTCAAACTTCGTGTAAATATTATGCACTTTATATTTATAGTCGAGTCTGCAAACGTGTGAGCTTCGGTTGAACTTGTCCAAAAACTTTCTCTATTGTATGTAACTCTAATCCTACTAGAGTCAGCCCAAGCAGACACCTCACTATATCCAGATAAAGTAAATTCACTCATGTTATAACCCTCGATAAAAGGTAGTTGATACCAATTCGTACCACTTCCACCATCCATATATGCAAGAAAGAATGGTGCATAGCC
>Ga0163151_10003979_pt1 | contig 20498 bp, 19 predicted proteins | sample OliLakLV19MP5IB2_FD_145596 | JGI IMG/M metagenome (GOLD analysis project Ga0163151, IMG submission 145596) | Freshwater microbial mat bacterial communities from Lake Vanda, McMurdo Dry Valleys, Antarctica - Oligotrophic Lake LV.19.MP5.IB-2 | ecosystem: Environmental > Aquatic > Freshwater >... | reverse complement strand
ATGCAGCTCGACCCCACCAGTCGCCGTCACCCGGCTCGTCAGTCCACGCGCCGTCGGCCGAGCGGCGATTGTGGGAGCGACCGTCCGGCGCGATCGCGCTCTCCAGAAACCGCAGGTACAGCTCGGTCAGCGCGGAGGCCATCAGCGTAGTTTCGGGCTCGCGCACGCAGACCAGCAGGGCGCGCCCGACGTCATCGACGCAGTAGCCGTGCTCGCGACGCGGTTCCGAGCCGAGGGCGTGTTCGAACAGCCCGACCTCATCGGTGAGGCTTATCAGGTGGTCGAGGGTGGGCGAGGTGAGGGTGAGCGCGGAGCCGCGCATCAGGCGGCCTGCATCGAGAGGATGTCGGCGCCGAGCGCGCGGTACCGCGCGGCGACCTCGGGCCAGCCGGTGCCGGCGGCAAGTTTCGTGGCGGCAGCGGACATCCGTTCGGCCTCTCGGGCTTCACCCAGTACGCGGCGCAGGCCCTCGGCGATGGATCGTGGATCGGCGTGGGCGACGATCACGCCAGCCCCGTCACTCAGCAGTTCGATCGAGTGCGGGAACCCGGTTGACACTACGGGCTTGCCAGCGGCGATCGCCTCGACGAGTACTCCGGAGGTCACCTGATTCTCGGTGTCGTATGGCAGCAGCACCACCTCAGCGGTGGCGATCCACTCGGCGAGCTGGTCGGTGTCGAGATACTCGTCGACGAATCGCACGTGCTCCTGAAGCCCGAGGTCTTCCACGAGCTTCTCGAGTCGGCGGCGATACGCTTCGCCCTCGTGGAGCAGTACCTTGGGGTGCGTGCGACCAACGATCAGGTACTGCGGATGGGACGGCAGGTCGGTCAAGTGGGCCATCGCGCGGATGCCCCACTCGAGCCCCTTGCCCGGTCCAATGAGTCCCCAAGTGAGCACCCGTCCGGGCACCGGCCGACGAGCCCGGACCGACGAGCGGTCGGGTAGTGCGGCCACTCCGTGCGGGATCACGCTGACCTTCGACATGACGACGTCGTAGCCGGTCTCGAGGATACCGCGGGCAGCATCCGACATCACGACGATCGCGGTCGCCAGCTCGCTGACCCGCTCGAGGACGCGCTTCTGACCCGGCGTCGGGGTATCGAGCACGGTGTGCAGCACGACGATGCTCGGGCTGCTGAGGCCCTCCAGCACCGCGAGCACCTCGTCGCCGTCGACTCCGCCGTAAATACCGTACTCGTGCTGCACGATCACCACGTCGAAGTCATTCAGGGCGCGAATACTCGCGCGAACGCTCACGCGCTCACCACCGACCAGTTCCGCGGCGACGATCGAGGCGCCGAACCGCGGGCTGTCGACGGGACTCGCCTCATCCAGCACGCGCACCACGCGGGGCCCGTGCTCGCCCATCGCTCCGGCGAGAGCTTCCGTAAACGTGGCGAGGCCGCACCGGGTGGGCGGGTATGTGCTGAGAAATCCAAAACGGGCCATGGCCGGTGTCCTCACGTGGGCGGGGAGTCAATACCACCGCGCTCGGGGCGTCTGCCGACCGGCATCCCCCGTGGGATCGCGCCCGCGCTGCCGGATCCGGTTCGCCGCGAGTGCAGGGACCTGGCACAGGGCGATTGAAGCGAACGGTAGACCCGGGGCTGGGAGCGGACCGTGCGATCCGGGTCGCCACAGGCCCGACACGGTTCTCCAAGACTTCTAGAGCTCCGCCGGTTCGGCGCGCCGTCCAACAGTGTGTGGGCTCACGACCGCCCGGCACCGCGGCTATTCGCCTCCCCGCGCAAACTGAGTTCGGAATCGCCGCCGCACCGGACGGCCGCTTTCGCTACGACAGCGAAAGCTAGACGCTACGGCGCCCAGTAATGCTGCGTGCAAGGAATGCGATGACCGCGATGACGAGTAGCACCACGCCAACCCACAGCAGGAAGTTGAGTGATTGCACGAAGCCTCCGGTGAGCAGGAGGATGATGGCCACGATTGCAACGATGACAAGTAAGGTATTCAAGGTTTTCTCCAGTCAGTTAGCAGAACGCCGCCGAGGTCTGGAGCAACACCCCTAGTGTACGCCTACCCCCGTGTGGGGGACACGGTTCGCAAAGGCAATCGCGCTCACGGTAGATTCGTCGCGGCTGACGCTCGCCTAGAATCGGATAGGATCCATGATCATCGGTGTCAAACTCAGGAGGGGCGGCGCGACTGTGGAGGACCAAGCACTCCCAAATTTCACGGTCGAACAGGTCCGGGTCGCACCGCGCTGGGCGGTCCTGCAGCGCCAGATCGTCGAATCACTCTCACGTGCGGCGCCGGAATTTGTCGCGCGTTACACCCGTGATGACGGCAGCCTGATCTGGCGCGACGAGTGGCCAGGGATGGACGGCTCGGATGATCCATATGAGGCATTCCAGTACCTTGCGCTGTTTTACAGCATCAGTGGAGACGAGGTCGTGTACGACCTCGCCAGGAACATGTGGGACTCGATCACATGGCAGTGGACGCAATACGGCCAGATCGAACGCGAGTTCGACGGCTATTACGACTGGATGCACCACGGCGAGGCCAACCTCTTTCACTACTTCTTCGGACTGACCAAGCCCGAATCCTTGGTCGATCGGCAGCGGGCCGACCGCTTCGCGAGGATGTACACCGGGGAGGACCCGCTCGCCCCGAACTACGATCCGGAGCTTGGCATCGTGCGAGCCCCGCAGTCCGGCAGCAGAGGTCCGCGCTTTGTCGTCACCGCCGAAGACTTAGGCACCCACCGCGGCGTGCTTGACGGCTACCATCCGCCGTTCGAAGATCTCACCAGCGTGCCATTCCCGGCATCGACCACGCCGTGGCACGACGATAGCGTCTTTGCCGAGATCATCGAGAAGATGAATGAGCGCACGACGCGCGGAGACGTGCCGCTGAACCTGAACGCAACAGGCCAGATGGCACACGCGTTCATGTACTCGGCAGACGAGGGGCTTCGCACCTGGGTGGTTGAGTACCTTGCACGGTGGAAATCGCGGGCGCAGGCGAACGGCGGCATTTTGCCTGACAATGTCGGACTGTCTGGCGAAGTCGGTGAGTACCTCAACGGAAAATGGTGGGGAGGGCACTACGGCTGGCGCTGGCCACACGGCCTCCTGACCATCATTGAGCCGACCCTCAATGCCGGTCTCAATGCCTTGCTGCTCACCGGGGATCCGACTCATCTCGCGCTCGTGCGCCAGCAGCTCGACGCCAACTTCGAGCTCGGTCATGAGGAGGGCGCCACTTGGGTTGTACCGCACAAGCACTTTGATAGCGGATGGACCGACTACCGAGCTCCCAACCCGCTGTACCCAATTCAGATCTGGGCGAGGAGCCTGGCGGACGAGGACCTAGCGCGAGTTGAGCGGGTGCGCGGGGATTCAGACTGGACGAAGGTGGACTATCCGGTCGTGCCCCTGACGGTCAAGCACTTCAACATGAACACGCGAGCATGGTTCTCGTACATCATCGGTACCAATCCCGAATTTCCAGAACGTGCCCTCGAAGCGAACATTGCCCTGATCGAGCAGCAGTTGCGACGGATGCGATCACCCGACGGAGATCCGGCCGGCTTCGGCACCATCCACCACATTGACGGGCACACCGAGGCCATCGACCTGCAGATCGACGGGTACGCGATCCACATTTGGCAAGAGTTCAACCCGGTGTATTTCGAGTCTCTCGTGCAAACCATGTGGGGAGCACCGATGCACATGTCCCACGGTGGGCTGCAACACGCGACAGTGCGCTACTACGATGGCGTAGCCAAGCGTCCAGGGCTGCCCGAGGGCGTTGCCGCGCTCGTCACAGCTATCGGCCCGGATTTCGTGGAGCTTGACCTGATCAGCCTTGAAACAGAAATCGCTCGAACAGTCGTTGTGCAAGCTGGCTCCTTCGGCGAGCACCGGTTCGGCACGATTTCGGTGGACACCGCCGAAGGTATCCCGGTGGACGGTCGGTGGTTTGAGGTGAGACTTGCCCCGGGCTCCGGCGCGAGCATCCGAGTCACGATGGAGCGCTACGTCAACTCGCCGAGCTACGAGACGCCGTGGTCAAGGGCGAGCGACTGGGTCCCGATCATTCGACCACGTCAGTTGGACTAAGGGTCGGCGTTCGATCGTGATCTCGACATTCAGCCGAGCGTTCGGGTTTGTGGGTTCGGGTTTGGCGGTTCAGGCCTTCGCGTTGAGCGCCTCCACGGCCGCTATGAAGCGCTGACGAGACGACTCGATGTGCTGCAGCATCAGCGCGCCAGCCCTTTCTCCGTCGCCGCCGGTGATCGCGCCAACTATCGCCTCATGCTCTGACAGCGCAAGCGGTCTGTGACCGCTCTGGTAGTACTCGGCGAACATGTCTCGTACGAATTCACCTTGGAGATCCTCATCACCTTCGCTGTCAGCAGATGCTTTGTAGACCCGGAACAGATGCATGTGACAGCGAGTGCGGATGAAGGCTTCCTCGACGAAAGAGTTGCCGGAGGCGTGCGCGACCAGCGCGTGCAATCGCGTGTCGTGCTCGACGAAATCCGCGTAGGTCGAAGAGGCTCCGGATTGCGAGATGCGATCCGCCCGGTTCAACTCGGCCTCAAGCGCCTCGATGTCGCGGCGCGTGCTGCGACGAGCCGCCTCCGACGCCGCCCACGGCTCAATGAGCGCTCGGAACTGAAATAGCTCGTCGAACTGCTGCACCGACAGCAGGTCGGTCGCTTGGTAGCCGCGCAGCGGGATCTTGCTCACGAGCCCGTCAGACTCGAGGCGCGCCAGAGCTTCGCGAACGGGAGTCTGAGAGACGGAGAGATCCCGAGATAATTCATCGATCCCGACGTGCTCGCCGGGAGAGATCTCGTGATCGAGAATCATTGCCTTGATGGCGTCGTAGGTTCCGTCCGCCAGCACGAGGCGTCGTGGGCTTGCTGCGGTTCGGCGGGCTGAATCTCGTGTCATTGTCGTTCGCCTTCCTAGACATGTCCAGCCACGAAACGGGGTTCGACCGAGGCCAATCGTATATGCGATTAAGCTTCGCCTATGCGTTCTGCCGCTATCGCGGCGGCACCCGCAACCCGTCCATACCACCGTCAACGGCAAGGACTGTCCCGGTGATCGACTGCTGGTGTGGGCTGGCGAGGAACCGGATCGCGTTGGCCACTTCGACGGAAGTGACAAGGCGACCACTTGGCTGGCGCTGCTCGAGCGCGCTCCGTTCAGCCGCCGGATCCTGTGCGAGATCGAGCAAGCGCGCCACCCACGGCGTGTCGGCAGTGCCTGGATTGACACAGTTAACGCGGATGCCCTCGTGGATGAGGTCGGCCGCCATCGCCAGAGTCAATGACTGCACTGCGCCCTTGCTTGCCGAGTAGATGGCGCGCTGCGGGAGCCCGACGGTCGCTGCGATCGAACAGGTGTTGACAATTGCAGCAGCAGTGCTGGCGCGCAAGAGGGGAAGCGCGGCTCTGGTTACCCGTGCGATCCCGACGACATTGACGTTGAGCACGTTTGCCCACTCCTCGTCGGTGGCGTCTTCCACGCTGCCGACCGCGCCGATGCCGGCGTTGTTTACGAGGATGTCAAGCACCGACACCTCGCTTGCCAGAGTTGCAAACGCCTCCGCTACGGAATCCGAGGAGCCGATATCGCAGAGAATCCACTCAGCGACTCCATTCATCTCACCGAGGTTGAGATCAAGACCGAAGACCCGAGCGCCCGCCGCAGCCAAATTCTCCGCGGTAGACAAACCAATCCCGGAACCGGCTCCGGTGACCACGGCCGTGAGGCCGGTTAGTTCGGACATGTGTGCTCCGTGCGCTCTCCGTTGAGTGATAAACCCGAGATCTCGATGCGATCCGGGGGCGTCCGGACAACGAATCAGGCTGCCCAAAAATAGTGTATAGGATTCTGGTAAATCATGTAGCACGACTATCACATCGGAGCGAAGAAGCTTTCTTTCGTTCCTTCACGGCATGAAAGGAAGCACCATGAAACGAATAACAGTGGCGATCGGCGCGCTAGCGGCGGTGGCCATCGTGCTGACGGGTTGTGCGCCAGCGGCGCCAACGGCTGACCCGAACGCGAAGCCCTCACTCCTCTTCTGGGTCGACACCCCTCGTGTGCCGCAAGCTGAGGCATACCAAGAGCTCATGGCCGACGAGATCGACATCACGATTGAAGTGATCGCTCAGCAGGACGCTCAGACCAAGATCACTCTCGCCAACCGCGCGAACAAGGGTTGGCCGGACATCATCTTCGGTACCGCGGCCGACACGGCGCAGTTCCTTGACCCGAGCAACGGGTTCGCCGCAGACCTCACCGACGTGGTGTCGCAAGAGATCTTCGATGGGTTCGGCGAGGGAAACAGCGATTGTCTTTTTGACGGCACCTACTACTGCCTGAAGAACGACCTCGCAAACGGCGTGCTCTGGTATAACACGAGGATCTTCGAAGAACTCGGCCTCACGGTTCCGACGACCATGGACGAGTTCGCCGCGACCGCTCTCCAGCTACAGGGGACGGGCTTCTCGGCTGGTGCTATCGGCGATCAGGGCTACTACTCCATGTTCCTGCAGTCGAGTGAATGTCCGCTAGCTGACGTAACTGCGCCCAACGTGGTGCGGATTGCGCCAAGTGACCCGAAGTGCACCCGCGTCGCTGAGTTGGTTCAGCCACTGCTCGATGCTGGCGTGCTTGACAGCCGTTCGAGCTTTGACGCCGGCTTCATCGAGGACGTCGCAAAGCAGAACAAGGTCGCAATGACGCTCGGCCCATCGTGGTTCGGTGACTTCGTGATCAAGCCTGAGGCATCATGGGCTGTTCCGGCGGGAGAAATCGCCGCGGCGAACATGCCCGCTTGGGGCACCGGAGATGACGACAGGTCGGGCGCGTGGGGTGGTGGAGTCTTCACGGTCTCGTCGAAGTCGCTCTACCCGCAGGAAGCTGCAGATGCCGCTGTCTGGATGACCACTTCGGACGTCATGGCACAACTGGAAACCACACCAACATTCCCGGCCTACGGCCCGGCGAATAAACTGTGGGAGGCGCGAATCTCGGTCGACCCGTACTATGCATCAAACCCGTATCCGGCGATGGCTGCTGGCTCGAACAAGATCTCGCAGATCGATCGCCCAGTGCGATTCGCCTTCGTTGCGCAGATCGGTACCGTGCTCCAAGCCGCGATCAACGGGGGCTCATCCCTTGAGACGGCGCTGAACGACTACGCGGTGTCGTTGCAGAACCTTGCACCGGCCTCCGGATACACGGTAGAAACCGAGTAGTACAACTAGAAGCATCGTTGGGTGCAGGGGCACGATGTGCCTCTGCACCCAACTTTCATCGTGAATGGGAGGGTCGCAGTGTTGCGATCACGAAGCAGTAGACCAAGCCTCTTCGCTGGGGCCATCATGATCGCGCCGTATTTTGCGCTGCTCGTGGCTTTCGGCATTGTGCCGATAGTCGTTGCGGCAGGCACGTCATTCGAGCCCTCTGTGCTCAACCCAGGCGGTGGTCCCCTCAACTATCTTCTGGCGCTGCAGGACTTCCGCTTCCTTGACGCGCTGATCAATGTGGGCATTTTCCTGGCGCTGTATGTGCCATCGATGCTCATCGTTGTCGCCCTGATGTCTCTGCTGCTCGACACCGTTCAGGGCCGATGGAATCTTCCCCTCCGCCTCACCTATATCGTTCCAGCTTCGCTCACCGGCGCGACCGCGGTGCTCGTCTGGTACTTCCTTCTCGAACCGACGCTCAGTCCATATCAGGACATCCTCGCGGCGATGGGGATCACGCAAGGCACCCAAATCTGGACCGGCTCAAACCTTGCGTGGATTTTTGTTCTGATGGCCTTCTTCACTGGTGCAGGCAACTGGATTGTCGTGCAGTACGGATCCCTGCAATCAATCCCAGACGACATCCTCGAGGCCGCTCGCATCGACGGCGCAAACGCGTTCCAGATCGCGTGGCAGATCAAGCTCCCGCTCATCCGGAAGTACCTCGTGTATATGGGGATCCTGGTCTTCGCCGCTGGGCTTCAAGTCTTTGTGGAGCCTCAACTTATTTCCGCGTCGGTGTATCCGGGCCTCGCGTCCAACTGGTCGCTGAATCAACTCAGCTACACGTTCGCGTTCCAGCAAAACAACCTCGGAGGAGCTGCAGCGCTCTCCCTCATGCTGCTCTTGGTGTGCATGATCGCTGCTGTCTTCGTAATCTTCCGAACGGACTTCTTCGACGGAATTGGAGTGAAGCGCAAATGACAACCACCGCACCCAACGAAACCGAAGTAGGGACTCCGCACCTCACGAAGATCACGCACCACAACCTCAACAAGCGCACAGCCTCAGGCTCGGTCGGCCGTGCCCTCGTGTGGGTGACGCTCATCGTAGGCGCGCTCTTGAGCATCATTCCTATGATCTGGCTCATCATCGCTCCATCGAAGACCGCTCCGCAGTTAAACAACGACCCGCCATTCTCATTTGGGAGTTTCGAGAACTACGTTATTGCTTGGCAAAACCTCCTCACGTTCCAAGACGGCATCATCGTACAGTGGCTGGTTAACTCGGTTGTTTACACACTGCTGATCGTCGCTATCTCGTGCGTCACTGCGCTCCTTGCGGGCTACGCGATCGCGGCAACGGCGATCCCGTTCAAGCGCACCATGCTCATCACGACGCTGATTGCAATGATCGTCCCGCCGGTCGCCCTCGTGCTTCCCCTCTTTATTCAGATCTCACAACTTGGCTTGTATGACACTCCGACCGCCGTCATCCTGACAAGCTCGTTTTATCCCTTCGGGGTGTTTCTTGCGTACATTTATTTCACGACCTCGATCCCGCACGACATCTACGAGGCAGCCCGCGTGGATGGCGCCGGCGAGTTCAAAACCTTCTTCCTGATCGCATTGCCGCTCTCACGGGGACTCTTTGGCATGCTCGCGTTCTTCAGCTTCAGCGCAGCCTGGGTGAACTATTTCCTTCCCTATGTTTTGCTTGGCTCCGCGGCCAACTTCACGCTGCCGGTCGGGCTCGGCATCCTGTTCAGCTCGACCCCCGCGCTGAATCCCGGGAACGGCGCGCAACAGAGCGTCATCGGTCGACCAGAGATCGCGCTCGCTGGGCTTCTGGTGGCCATCCCTATCCTGATCGTGTTCCTGCTCTCGTCTCGGTTGCTTGTGCGGGGGGTCCTAGCTGGGGCGGTCAAGAGTTGAAACCCCGTACATCCGCTGACGCACGTTCGATCCGAAAAGAATAATGAGCATAATCACGAGCATCCGAACACTCGACATCCGCTTCCCGACTTCGATTTTTCTCGACGGTTCGGATGCCATGAACCCCGATCCGGACTACTCGGCCGCGTACCTGCAGATCGAGACCGACAGCGACGACGGACTGACCGGCACTGGCTTTGTTTTCACCATTGGGCGCGGCAACGATATCGAAGCGAACGCAATCGAGGTGCTCGCGTTCCGGTTTATGGGCAGAAACGTCGAAGACCTGCTCCGCGACATGGGAGCGACTTGGCGGGAGATGCTCCACGACTCGCAACTGCGTTGGCTCGGCCCTGAAAAGGGCGTCATTCACATGGCGATCGGCGCGGTCATCAACGCCTTCTGGGATCTCAGGTCCAAGCGCGCAGGGCAGCCCCTCTGGCAGCACCTCGCTTCGCTCACTCCCGAGGAGCTCGTCGACCTGATCGACCTTCGCTACCTCAGTGACGCGCTCACTCGCGACGATGCACTCGACATCCTGCGACGTGGCCGGGTGGGTGCCGACGAGCGCACAGCCGAACTGCTCGCCAACGGCTACCCCGCCTACACCACTGGCCCCGGCTGGCTCGGCTACACCGACGAGAAGCTTGAGCGCTTGGCCCGCGAAGCGGTCGCCGATGGGTTCCGGCAGATCAAGCTCAAGGTCGGAGCCGACATCGGCGACGATAAGCGCCGGCTCGCTCTCGCCAGGCGAACGGTCGGACCCGACATCCGTATCGCCGTGGACGCCAACCAGCGCTGGGATGTCGATGAGGCTGTCGAGTGGATGAGCCAGCTCGCCGAGTTTGACATCGCCTGGATCGAGGAGCCGACCAGCCCGGACGACGTGCTCGGTCACGCCGAGATCGCGCGCAGGCTCGCCCCGATGCCGGTAGCGACGGGGGAGCACGTGCAGAACCGCGTGATCTTCAAGCAGATGCTGCAGGCGAAATCTCTCGAGGTGCTCCAGCTGGATGCGTGCCGTGTCGGAGGCGTGAACGAGAACATCTCGATCCTGCTGCTGGCCGCGAAGTTCGGGATTGTTGTGTGTCCGCACGCGGGTGGAGTCGGCCTGTGTGAGACCGTGCAGCATATGTCGATGTTCGACTTTGTCGCGGTGTCCGGGTCAATGGAGGGCAGAATGATCGAGTTTGCCGACCAGTTGCACGAGCACTTTGTTACCCCGGCTGCTGTTGTCAACGGCAGATACACGGTTCCGACGGCGCCCGGCGCAGGATCCGAGATGCTCGAATCGTCAATTGACGAGTGGGTGTTCCCTGGCGGTCACGGCTGGGCGAACCTCATCAACTGAAAGGCAGTAACGGTGCTTAGGTTCATGCGCCTCGGACCCATTGGGGCCGAGCGACCGGCAGTGCTCGACAACGATGGCGTGCTCCACGATCTCTCTGGGTTGACCAAGGATATCGACGGCGCATTCCTCGCAAGCGGTGGCCTGGATGCCGCGGCGCGCGCCCTCGCGGCGGGCGAGTTGCCCGATCTCAACGATCCGGCCGACGGTTCAGGGCTCCGGGTCGGGGCACCGATCGCGCGGCCGACCGCGGTGATCTGCATAGGGATGAACTACGCAGCGCACGCTGCCGAGTCAGGCTCTGCCCCGCCCACCCGCACAGTCATCTTCTTCAAGCATCCGAACACCGTTGTCGGCCCGTTTGACAATGTGCTCATCCCGCCCGGCTCGACCAAGACAGACTGGGAAGTCGAACTGGCCGTGGTGATCGGCACCCGTGCGCGGTACCTGGCCTCGCCGGCGGAGTCGTTGGCGCACGTGGCCGGCTTTACGGTTTCGAACGACGTGTCAGAGCGTGAATACCAGCTCGAGATCTCTGGCGGCCAGTGGAGCAAGGGCAAGAGTAGCGAGACCTTCAACCCGGTCGGCCCGTGGTTGGTACCTGCGAGCGAGGTCGGCGACGGGGCGGGACTCGGACTGCGTTCCTTTGTCAACTCCGAACCGCGGCAGGACTCGACGACCTCCGACCTCATCTTCAACGTGGCACAGGTCGTCTACGAACTCAGCCAGTACATGGTGCTTGAGCCAGGCGACCTCATCAATACCGGCACCCCGCAAGGCGTTGCACTCAGTGGCCGTTTTCCGTATCTAGCGGCGGGAGACGTCGTCGAATGTGAGATCGACGGTCTTGGCCGCCAGCGCCAAGTGATCGCGCTGGCACAACCTTGACCGAACGAACCCTTGGTCGTGGGGGTCTTGTCGTTGGCCCGAACGCCTTCGGTCTTGCGCCGCTCGGAAACCTCGCGCGCGAGGTCTCCGACCACAACGCGTTCGAGGCTCTCGAGGCGGCATGGGCGTCTGGCGTGCGCTACTACGACACCGCTCCACATTACGGACTTGGGCTCGGCGAGCGCCGCCTCGGCGAGTTCCTTCGCACAAAGCCACGGGAGAAGTACATCGTCTCGACAAAGGTGGGAAGACTGCTCGTCGAGAATCCAGGTGGCGCGCAACCAGACGACGGGGGTTTCGCCGTCGTTTCAGACCTGATGCGGCACCCAGACTATAGCGCCGACGGGGTGCGCCAATCGCTCGAGGAGAGCCTCGAGCGGATGGGCATCGACCGCGTTGACATCGTCTTCGTGCACGACGCAGACGACCATTACCAAGAGGCGATGGATGGCGCATTCCCTGCGCTCGACGCCATGCGCCGCGAGCGAATCATCACCTCGTACGGCGCTGGCATGAACCAGAGCGCGATGCTCACTGACTTCGTGCTGAACACCGATCTCGACGTCGTGATGTGCGCGGGGCGATACAGCCTGCTCGAGCAGGGTGCGCTCGCTGATCTGCTGCCAGCGGCATCCGAGCGCAATGTTTCGATCGTCGCGGCAGCGGTATTCAATTCTGGGCTCCTGGCGCGCGATCGGCCACCGGCTGGGGTCACATACGATTACGCGCCTGCGTCGGCTTCGGTCATCGCGAGAGTTAACGCGATCGCCGACATCTGCGAGGCTCACGGAGTACCGCTCCCCGCAGCGGCTCTGCAGTTTGCGCTCGGGCATCCAGCGGTGGCGACAGTGTGCACAGGTGCCCGCTCGGCCGAGCAAGTGGTGCGAAACGCTGCACTGTTTGCGATCCCGATCCCCGACGAACTCTGGAGCGACCTCTCTTCTGCCGAACTCGTCGACCCAAACACCCCATTCCCGACGAGAGCGAGCATCCAATGATCATTACCGCCGTCGACGTCGTTCGCGTGAACGTGCCAGCATACGACCCCCCGTTTGTATGGCGCGCGGGGCTCCCGGGATCGGAACCAGCAGCGGACGGCGCCTGGCTCGTGATTCACACCGACGCCGGCGTTTCCGGTCTCGCCTTCGCCTTGCGCGGCGCGATGCTGCAGGATGTAGTCGACCGTCGCATCCGCGCGGAGTTGATCGGTCGAGACCCCATCGCCCGCGAGTTTCTGTGGGAGCGTATCTGGGAACTCGATCGCATCGACCGCTTCCCCGTCTTCGTGCAGGGCGTCATCGACGTCGCCCTCTGGGACCTTGCTGGCAAGGCTGCTGGGATGCCCGTCTACCAGCTGCTCGGTTCCTATCGTGAATCGCTGCCGGCCTATGCATCAACGGTCACGTTTGGGTCGATCGAGGAGTACCTCGACGTTGCCGATCAGTGTCTTGAACTCGGCTACGCCGCGATCAAGCTGCACGCCTGGGGTGACGCGCGCCGGGATGCTCGGCTGTCCGAGGCGCTGCGCGAGCACGTGGGGCCGGATGTCGCGCTGATGTACGACGGCTCGGCCGGCTTCGACCTCCTCGACGCGACCTATCTCGGTAAGGCTCTAGCAGCCGCTGACTACCTCTGGTACGAGGAGCCGATGCGCGAGTTTAGCGTCACCGCCTATTCTTGGCTGGCCGAGCGGGTGGATGTGCCGTTGATCGTCGCCGAGGTCGCCGAGGGATCGCACATGAAGACCGCTGACTTCATTACAACCGGATGCGCGGCTGCGGTGCGCACGAGCACCGGCCTGCGCGGCGGCTTCACCGGCGCGATGCGCACCGCTCACCTCGCAGACGCTTTCCTGCTCAGAGCAGAGGTGCACGGACCGGGTGTCGCGAACCGGCACCTGTGCATGGCGATCTCGAACACCACGTACTACGAGTCGCTCATCGACTCCAACCCGGCGCGTCGCCCATCCGACGTTGACGCTTCTGGCGACACACACGCACCGAAGCTGCCGGGGGTCGGCTTCGAAGAGACCTGGATCGACGGACCACCCGCGTCCCTAGCCGCAGCGCTCGCTGACTGACAACAAAGAATCTGACCGACAAGAAGGAATCGGGAAACCATGAAGATCACCGAAGTCGAGATCCGCGCCTGCAGCCCGAGTGTGCTGCAAGGCGGTGCCATCGATGCTGTCGACGGGGCGAATCTCCGCGGCGGCTCGGCCCCCGAGATTGTGGTCGTCTCACTCAAGACTGACGAGGGAATCAGCGGAGTCTCATTCGGTTCCGGCGGGCTCGACGCCAGGATCACCGCCCGCGCCTTCGCTCAGGTCAAGCCATTCTTCATTGGACGCAATCCGATGGCGCGCGAGCAGAACGCGCAGGAGTTCCGCTGGTTCGACCGGCGCTGGAACCACTCGCCGATTTACGCATTCGGGCCATTCGACATCGCGTGCTGGGACATCGCCGGACTCCGCGCCGGGCTCCCGATCCACGAACTGATCGGCACGGCAGCCGACCGCCGCGCGCTCTACGTGAGCTCGATGTTCCTGAGCACGCCTGAGGAGTACGCGGCACAGGCGCTCGAGGTGAAGGCACGCGGCATCCGCGGCTACAAGGTGCACCCACCGGCACCGGCGTCGCTCGACATGGAGGTATATGCCGCGGTTCGGGACGCGGTCGGTCCCGACTTCCCGCTGATGGCCGACCCGGTGGCAACGCACACCTATGAGGAGGCGCTGCGCGTTGGCCGTTTCTTGGAGTCGCTTGGCTACCTGTGGTTCGAGGAGCCGTTCTACGACTACGACATCCAGTCCTACATCAAGCTTCGGCAGAAGCTCGACATTCCAATTGCTGGCACCGAGACGATCGCGGGCGGGAGCCAACTCACCGCGCAATTTATCGCGAGCGGTGCCGTCGACATTGTGCGCACCGACCCGTCGTGGCGCGGTGGCATCACCGGGGCGCTCAAAGTCGCCAGGCTCGCAGAGGCGTTCGGTATGACGTGCGAACTGCACACCGCGCTCTATCACCCGCTGGAACTCGCGAATCTGCACACGGCATTGGCGATGAGCAACACCGGATGGTTCGAGCTTCTGTACCCGCTCGAGGACTTCGCGTTCGGGCTAGCCGAACCGCTCGACATTCGGGATGGCTACGCTTACGCGCCGACAACGCCGGGGTTGGGTGCCGTCTACGACTGGGATGCGATCGAAAACGCGACGGTGGAGATTTTGTGAGCGAAGAGTTGGGGCCGGGGGTCCACACTCTGCATGTCGCGGACGCTATCAACGAACCTCGCGAGTATCTCCTGTTTGTTCCGAGCGGGGATGTTCGCGGCTTGGTCGTGCTCTTTCACCCGTTTGGGTCCCGGCCCGAGCTTGTCATGCACGGCGGCACGGACGGCGAGTACCTGACACGGCCGCTGACAGGAGCAGCTTCGAGTGCGGAAGCGCTCGGACTTGCTGTACTGGCGCCGCGGTCTCGAGGACGTGAGCTCGACGGCGTCTCGCTCGCTTGGAAGGGTCATCTCGACGCGGTCTGGACTGTGAGCGAGTCGCTGCGCGACCGGTTCGCTCTGACGAGCATCGGCGCTGGCGGCCTTTCGATGGGCGGCCTTGAAGCGCTCGTCTTCGCCGGGCAGCATCCGGAACGCGTGCGCGCCGTGTGGGCTGCCAATCCAATTGTTGATCTTGCCAAGTGGTGCAGCGATCTCACCGGACCGGATTCGCCAGACGGCGGGGTCGGGCTCGCCGAGCTGATCGCAACCGAGGTCGGAGGCCGCCCTGATGATCTGCCGCTGGAATACCGCGCGCGCTCGCCGTTCGACTACGTCAACAGCCTTGCGAGAGTTCCAGTTCGTATAGCGTGGTCGCCGTTTGACACCGTAATACCGAATCAGGGCTCGGCACACTCCCACCCTTTGGCGGCACAACTCCGCGAGCACGGCGGCGACGTCACCGAGGATGTTGTTACGCACAGTCCCGTAAACCAATCAGCAGACAGTGGTCGCTTCGCTCACGAAGCGTGTGACGTTCGCGAGGCAATGGGCTGGGTTGCAGAGCAGTTGTACCAACCATCTAAAGGAGAAATCGCATGAAACGCTTCGCATCGGTCATTGGCATCCCACCGGAGAGCGTCGAACGCTACGAGGCGCTGCACGCAGCGGTCTGGCCTGCAGTACTCGAGCGGATCTCGACGAGCAACATCGTGAACTACTCGATTTATCGATACGGCGAACTCCTCTTTGCCTATATGGAGTACGACGGCAACGACTTCGAGGCCGACATGGCTGCGATGGCGGCCGACCCCGTCACCCATGAATGGTGGGATGTCTGCAAGCCGCTCCAGCGTCCAGTCGAGGATCGTGCAGAAGGGGAGTGGTGGAAGGACCTCCCCGAGATCTTCCACACCGACTGATGGCTGCGTTCGAACCGCAGCCGGGCGATGAGCGGCTCACGACGGCGATGCTGAGTGACGCACTGGACGAGTGCGGGCTGCGGGCGCAGGTGCTCGAGCACCGACTGATCCCGGTCGTCGCTGGATCCCGCGCGTTTGGCCGTGCCGCAGCCGCCCGGTTTGTCCCGAGCTCGGACGACAATGCCGACGATCCGTATGGCGCCGCGATCGACTTCATCAGCTCACTGCAGCGAGGGGAACTTGCTGTGCTCGCGACCGGGGAAAGTAACGCGTCCGCATTCTGGGGAGAGTTGTTCAGCGCTGCGGCAATCGGTGCGGGGGTCGTCGGGGCGGTGACCGATGGAAACCTCCGCGATACCGGCAAGATCGCGGGGCTCGGATTCCCCGCGTTCGCCCGCTCTCATCGCCCGATCGACTATCGCCGACGGATGGAGCTCGTCGGGACTCGCGAAACGGTCACGATTGGCGGTGTGCGAATCGCGGACGGCGACTTGGTTCTGGCGGATGACGACGGCATTGTCGTCGTTCCGCACGAGCGGGAGGCGGAGGTGCTTTCGGCTGCTCGGCTAAGGGCTGTAGCGGAATCGACTGTGCTTGGGGAATTGCTGTCCGGCGAGTCCCTGCGCGCAGTCTGGGACCGTCACCGCGTCCTCTAGATCGAGCGGCGGCGCTTGACATGGTAAATCGATTAACCATATGGTTGGCCTCGTGACAGAGACGTCGACCGAAACGCCCATCGTGCTCAAGGGAATGACCTGGGATCACCCCCGCGGCGTCGATGGCCTGCGTGCGTCTAACTCGCTGCTCGTCGAACGCCACGGCGTCACGATCGAGTGGGAAGCCCGTTCCCTGCTCGCCTTCGGGGACCAGCACATCGCCGATTTTGCGCGCGAGTTCGACGTCCTGGTGATCGATCACCCGCACGTCCCGGATGCCGTCGAGGCCGGCGGGCTACTCCCACTCGACGCGGTGCCCGGCATCGATGAACTTGCCAGGGAGAGCGTCGGCCGATCTCACGAGTCGTACCGCTACCGAGACGCTCAGTGGGCGCTCGGGCTCGACGCGGCCGCGCAAGTGAGCGCGTACCGTCCAGATCGCGCAGACGGAGCGCCAGTCTTCTGGAGCGACGTGCTTGAGCACGCAAAGACCGGTGCCGTGCTGTGGCCGTACAAGCCGGTGGACGCCTTCAGCACCTTCGCGACGCTCTTGGCGCAATGCGGCGCCCCGCTCGCTGCGTCCCTTGTCGGCCCTGGACCATTCCTTGATCGAACCGTCGCAGCCGAGGTCATCGAGTTCATGACTGAACTTAGCCGTGCTGTACCCGCTTGGTGCGCCGACGCAAATCCAATCGACGTCGCAGAGGCACTCGTCTCCGACGAGAGCGACCACACCATTGGTGTTGCACTCTTCGGGTACACGAACTACTCACGCCCGGGCTTCCGCGATCGGTTGCTGGCCTACGACGACCTTCCTTCCTTCGATGGGCTCAGTGCGGGATCGACTCTCGGCGGAGCGGGAATAGCAGTCTCCGCCAGCACGAAGCATCCGGAAGTTGCGCTGGCGGTTGCGGCAACGCTCGCGGGCGCTGAGGCGCAAAGTGGGCCGTACACCGCTGGCGGCGGCCAGCCGGGAAACTTGCGCGCTTGGCGAAGTGCGGCGACGAACGCCGCGACCCACGGGTTCTTCCGCAACACCCTCCGAACCCTCGAGCGCGCGTGGGTGCGCCCGCGAGTTGCTGGCTGGCCAGACCTCCAGCTGGCCTTGTCGCACCTCGTGCGAGACGCGATCCTCGCCCGCCGCCTCGACCGCGCCGTGCTTGACGCGATCGAGCGGCTACCGGAGCTTCATCTGAGGCAGCCGGAGGGCGTCGCATGACTTACTTCGAGGAGTACGTGCTCGGCTCGACCCGGCGCAGCCACGGTCGCACAGTGACAGAGGCCGACATCGTGCTGCACGCCGGCCAGACTGGCGACTTCTTCCCCCACCACATGGATGCCGAGTTCGCCAAGTCGCTCCCGGGCGGCCAGCGGATGGCGCACGGCACACTCATCCTCTCAATGGCGGTCGGCATGCTCGCCGGTGAAATCAACGAGGAGGCGATGAGCTACGGCTACGATCGCGTGCGCTTCATTCGCCCGGTGCACATCGGGGACACGATCACCTCGCGCAGCGAGATTGTCACGCTGCGCGAGCACGCAAAGCAGCCTGAGCTCTTCGGCATCGCCGATGAGCAGGTTGAAGTTGTCAACCAGCGCGGTGAAGTCGTCATCGCTTTTGTACACATCTATTTAGTGAATCGCCGAGCCGGGAGTCAAAAATGAGTGACCTGTATGAGCCCGCCCAAATGATCGACACCCACCAGCACCTGTGGAAGCCCTCGGAGCGCCTCTACGCATGGCTGAGCGCCGTCCCGCCCTTGAACGCGGACTTTGGCCCAGAGGATGTGGCATCGGATGTCGCGGCCGCGGGCATTACGACGACCGTACTGGTGCAGGCCGCCGACACCTACGAGGATACGTTCTACATGCTGTCGGTCGCGGCCAGCGTGTCGGTCGTGCGTGGCGTGGTGGCCTGGGCCCCGCTGGACCGCGCTGCCGAGGCCGCGGCAGCGATCGAGCTCTATGCCGTGTCGCCAGCAGTGCGTGGTGTGCGGGTGCTCAATCACACCTACGCCGACCCGCGGTGGCTGCTGCAGGATTCGGTCGATGCCTCACTCCGGTTGCTTGCGGGGCGCGGCCTCGCACTCGACGTTGTGAGCGTCGTGCCTGAGCACCTTGAGATGCTCGCCGAGCTAGCCGCGAGGCATCCGGAGCTCACGATCGTGCTGGATCATCTCGCCAAGCCGGACATCGCGAACAAGGGCTGGGAGCCGTGGGCCTCGCTCCTCGCCGAGGTCGCCGCCCGGCCCAACGTGAGCGTCAAGCTCTCGGGTCTCAACACCGCCTCCGGCCCCGAGTGGACCTGGCAGGACTGGCTGCCGTACGTCAATCACGCGGTTGAGCGTTTCGGCTCGGCGCGCGTGATGCTCGGCAGCGACTGGCCGGTATCCGTCCTCGCCGGCGATTTCGGCGGGGTGTGGCGCGCTCAGCGCGAGGTCATCGGCCACCTGACAACCGAGCAGCAAGATGAAATCCTCTTCCGCACCGCGATTCGCGCATACTCTCTGGATGTCTCGTGAGCACCCCGCTACCGCTCGACGGCATCCTCGTACTCGACTTCAGTCAGTTTCTCGCGGGACCCCTGGCTGCGACCCGGCTTGGCGACCTGGGCGCTCGGGTGATCAAGATCGAGCGGCCGCAGGGCGGCGACATCGGTCGACGTCTGGCTTTCGCGGGGATCGTTGAAGACGGCGACACCCTGTCGTTTCACATCACCAACCGCAACAAAGAGAGCTACGCCGCCGACCTCAAAAGCGAGCACGACATGGCGGGGGTGCTGGCGCTGGTCGCGAAGGCTGACGTGATCATCCAAAACTTCCGTCCCGGAATTATGGAGCGCTTGGGTCTCGGCTACGAAGCCGTCGAGGCGATCAACCCGAGGGTCGTCTACGCGAGCATCACCGGGTACGGCACCGTGGGTCCGTGGAGGGACCGCCCCGGTCAGGACCTTCTCGCCCAGTCACTCTCCGGGCTGCCGTGGCTGAACGGTAGCAACGAGGACCCACCCGTTCCGGTCGGGGTCGCGCTCGCCGACATCATCTCGTCGATTCACCTCGCGAGCGGCATCACGGCGGCACTCTTGCGCCGGGAACGCACCGGACTGGGCGGTCGCGTCGACACCAGCCTGCTCGAGTCGATGCTGGATCTGCAGTTCGAATTGATCAGCGCCCACCTCGGCGACCCGTCGGTCCTAGTCAAGCGCGGCACGCGAAACACCGCGCACGCCTTCCTGCAGGCACCCTACGGAATCTACCCGACCGCTGACGGCTACTTGGCGATCGCGATGACCTCGGTCACCGAGTTGGGCGCGCTCATCGGGCTGCGCGAGCTTGAGCAGTACACCGATCCCGACACTTGGTGGTCGGAGCAGACCGCTATCACCCGTGCGCTCGCAGTGCACCTCGCGACACAATCCACCGGACACTGGTTGGCGATTCTGGATGCCGCGGACGTCTGGTGTGCGCCAGTGCTGACTCTTCCCGACCTCGTCGCGCACGAAGGCTTTGTCACTCTGGATATGACCCAGCGGGTGGCGCGGCCCGCTGCGGGCGGGGGTGACCCGGTGGAGATCCAAACGGTTCGCGCGCCGGTGCGATTCGACGGGCATCCGCTCAAGAACGGCCGGGGGGCTCCGCATCTGGGCGAGCACACCGAGGCAATCCGCGCTGAGTTCGCGAACAGGGAGGTATCGCAGTGAAGAACCCCAACTCAGACCCGGTGGCGCGGAACGCAATCCCGGTTTGGAATCAGGACGTCAAGCTCTACGAAGATTACGAGGTCGGTGAGGTCGATCGTTCGATCCGGCGCACCATCTCCGAGGGCGAGGTGATGATGTTCAGCAGCATGCTCGTTGACCTCCATCCCTACGTCGCCGATGACATCTTCGCGCGCGACGAAGGGCTGTTCGGCCGCCGAATCGTGCCTGGCGCCCTCGTCTTCGGCTACGGCATGGGGCTGATGGCCCACAACAACGTCAACACCTTCAGTTACGGCTACGACCGCTTACGCTTCATC
>Ga0163151_10003977_pt1 | contig 20500 bp, 13 predicted proteins | sample OliLakLV19MP5IB2_FD_145596 | JGI IMG/M metagenome (GOLD analysis project Ga0163151, IMG submission 145596) | Freshwater microbial mat bacterial communities from Lake Vanda, McMurdo Dry Valleys, Antarctica - Oligotrophic Lake LV.19.MP5.IB-2 | ecosystem: Environmental > Aquatic > Freshwater >... | reverse complement strand
CGTTTGGCCTCCCTGCGGTGTCTGGTTTCCCTGTTGTGTCCGGCCTCCCTGCTGCGTTTGGCTTCCCTGCGGTGTCTGGTTTCCCTGTTGTGTCCGGCCTCCCTGCTGCGTTTGGCCTCCCTGCGGTGTCTGGTTTCCCTGTTGTGTCCGGCCTCCCTGCTGCGTTTGGCCTCCTGCCTGAGTCTGTCCTTCTGGCTGAGCTTGTCCTTCGGGCTGTACCTCTCCTTCCGGCGGCGTCCGGACTCCTGGCGGCTTGTGCCGCCGATTCGAATCGACAGGCTCCTCCGAGAAAAAACTCTGCGCCACGTAGGTTCCTCCAATAGTCATCGCAACCAAGACCGCCGCGGCCAGGAGACCCCACGCGGGCGTCACCTTTACCGGTTGTTCCCACCAGCGGGATTTGGATTGCGATTTGACTAGTGGTCCCTGTAGCGCCGACTTCGGAGTGACTAATACCGCGGCTTCTTCGGTAGTTCCGGACTTAGGAAGGAATGCCTCCTCGAGTCGCGCAATGCGCCATTCCAAGCTCGGCCGCCGAATGAGATTAAGGATATTCATCTCATAGTCGAGGGGAAGGTAGTCCAGGTTTCTGCAGAAATCTATCAATTGCTGCTCGGCGGCGGCACTTGCCGGAATGACGATGTGCTCACCGGAACCAAGTTGCCAAGACGTAATCGGCTGCCCATTCAATTCCAACCAGTCGGCACGCCCCGAAGTTTTCAGAATCAGGACGTGCTTCGGAGGTTGATAGGATCCATTAGACACAGTACGGACCTGCACGGCTGGACTTGCGAATCCAGCCAATTCCACAAATACCCCGCCCCTTTCCTGCAGGGCTCCATCCCAAAAATGACTATAGCCGACCTCCCTCGGCGCCTTCGGAAATTCACTGCAGTTGAGAAAAATCAGGTGCTGTACGCCAGCCGGACCGGGGATTGCACGCGCGCAACTTTGGTCTCTTCTTGGGCTGAAAAATGTAACTGAATCAGTCATCGCTGACCTCCGGTGTTTATCGAGTGCTGGCCTGTGGATCGATCCGTCCAATTTGGAAGGTGGGTATCCTCGGCGCTCTTCTGCATTGATCGGACATACGCACGACCGTTATGAAGACCGCTCATCGCGCGCCACAGGACCGGCCACGCCGCTTCAAGCCGGTCGCGCGGTTCAGGCATCCCGGAGCGCCGGGGACACGCTTTCATGGCAACACCCAATTTCTCCCACCAAGAAGTGTCCTCATAAAAGTTCCAGGCGGTCCCCAGCGCGATCACTCCCGCCGCAACCGCGCCGATGGTACAGTCGTCTCGAATAACAGCAGCCATCTCAAGGAAACTGTCAATGCACTTCAAAAGCGGCGCATTATCGGGGACCATACACACCCGGTGCAGGGTAGTCCAGCCGTTCTGGTCAATCCCGGCAAGAGACGGCGCATCGAGCTGCCTAATCTCACTTGCGATTCGACCCAGAGGGTGATTTCGAGGATCATCGCCTTGAAAAGCCTTTACCTCCTTGCTCAAAGCTTGCCAGCATGGCGCGGTATGTTCGCCCATGCAAAGCGCTCTGACCACTCCGGGATTGCCCTCTTGCGATACCGCGTGCGTTTTGGGGCCGCGCGACCCGGCAAGTTTCGGCGTGCCGCCCTGTCTCGACGATTCGAACAGAAGAGTGTAATTTGGCCAGAGAAAGTCGGCTAGCTTATGTAGACCGATGCCATAAAACGATTTTGCCAGCGCTTGAAGGCGCTGGTGGTCGGAAATCAGTGGATTTTGTGACGGCGGCAGGTAGTCATTGAGCCACTTAGCCAGTTCCCTCGTAAAACTTTGTCGATACCCACAAAGCCAAAGCGCAACCTGTTGAAGGAAGAAAGGGTGGCTCGCGAGGTAGCAAGCCTCGGCCGCCCCCTTGGCATCCTTCCAGCGTTCGGGCAGGGCGCCTACGACGGCCCTTGAAGCCGTGTCGCGAGCCAATTCGGTCCGCTCGCCGCAGTTCCGGTGAAGGAATACAGCTTCCTGCAATGAGATTGCGCCTTCGTTCTGGTGTCTGGAGTTAAGAAAGCGGAGTAGCTCCGGGCGGCAACTCGCGAATCGCGACGCGGCAGTCACGGCCTCGTACGGAGGCTTCCCAGGGTCAATCGACTCCGCCAAAGCAGCAGCCACACCGAGGTCTTCGCACAGACTCCCAAGATCTTGCAATTGCACGGAACCGAATAGTGCAATCCGAGGCCAGTTGGCTCTACCTCCTTCGCCTTTAGGCAAGCCCCCGATGTCACCTTCAGTCAACTTTGGCGCCAAATCCTGCATCACCTGTTTCCACTCTTCCAGGTGGGGCATCGGCCGTTGACTGCCGATCCAAAGCCAGGTCAGCGCACACGTTCGGCGCTCCACACCGTTGAGCGCAGTATTTAAGCGCCAGCGGAGCCACGCGATCTTCCTTACAAGTCTCCCCCCGGTCTCTGTTGGCGCGTCCGCCATTCGTCTGTCCAACTCGAGCTGAATCGCATCTGGCAACCGTCCATAAGAGGGGGCCAAATTAACCAGCCGATCGACATCGAACTCTGTAAGCAGTTCCGGCAGGGCCACCAGAAGGTCGCCGGTGTCGTCATCCCAAGACGTCGGCGGAACGAAGCGCCGGAGCGCGTTCCACTGTTGGTTGATGCGGGTGGACTGCAGCAGTTCACGGCGGACTTCTCGCCGGTGCACCCGGCCTCCGAGCTGTTTGATGAGCCGTTGCCCCTCCGGGGATCCAGTCCGATCGAGCAACTCCGCCACAAGCAGATAGCGTTCCATATCAATGGACGGATCCGGCGATTCTAAGGCAAGTAGAGTGGAAACCAATTCTTTTGCAGACTGGCCGGAGTTGAGTACAGTTGTCAGCATGTCGACAACGATCTGACGCCAGAGACGGGACAAGTTTGCCAACGGAACGAGCTTGGGAAGGTTTTCGATCCTGCTGGAAAACTCATCCGCCCATGAAGGCTTTACTTCGGACACAACTAGGAGTTCCGCAGTCCCAGGGCTCGTCAGCAGCCGGTCGATCTGCGGCACCGACAGCCCGTCTTGGAGTTCGGCTGCCAACTGAGGAGTAATAAGTTTGTTCAACCACAAATCGATGAGTTCGTCCGGCCGATGTTCGTTGGGTAGCGTATCCCACCATTCGCGAATCTTTTCGTCCGCGCCTCCCAACTGCTGCAATCGCGAAAGCGCTTTTCTTGCGTGGAGCCGGAGTGCCTTCTCTTCTGGCGACTCGCCCGGTGCAAACGCCACGTCAACCAGTACCTTATAAGAGAATTGATCCCATTCCGCCTGGGAAGTTACTTTCTCCCACGGAATCGTTTCCGTCCGCTTCGGAGCTGTGCTGTACAAAAACTTGAGCAGACTATCCATCTTGGCCTGATCGCCGGACGCCACCGCGAGGTTGTAAATGATCGGAACGGTCGCGGCAGGAAGCGCCGTCTGCGCGATTCCGATCCGTTCGGTGAAGGCGAAAAGGGCGCCGGGCAAGGCCAGAACCCGGTCAACCACTGCCTCCGCGTACTGGGCATCGGCCTTTCGCCCAGCGAGGTTCAACCCGCTGCGGTCGAGCAGCATCGCGTCACGCCGGGCCGCAAGTGCTTCCGGCGCCAAATCCTCCGGAATCGCGATTAGGTGGCACCGTAGGGTCCGGAGCGCCAGTTCGGGTTGGCTTGTATAAATTCGGATCCGGCAATCCCGCTTCAATTCCAGGGGCAGCGCCGCCCGGGCAAATGCGATGAGCTGGAAGAGAGGGCTGTCCATGACAAACTGGTCCACGGGAGCCGCGATCACAACCGGGCAACCTGTAATAACAGCTTCGTAAAGATGCGCCAGGAACTGCACTGCGGCGCCCCGTTCGTTCTTGATGACGTTTTTCCATACCACTTCCGGCCGGACTTCTGGCCTCGGCAGGGGCCGTTGGTCGCGCCATGGGATGTCGAATGCGTCTCCCCTGCCTATCAAAGCGCCAGGATCGAAGCCCTTCCGAAACTCGTTTGCCGGCCAGGCCCGGGCGTGGGAAAAGTAGACACTACGATTGCGGTACAATCCGGCCGCGGAAAGCCGCACCACGAACCGGAGGTGGCCCTCGTCGAAAAAGGACCAGGCTTCGACCTTTTCGCCGAGCGCCCATCGGTCCTGCGCGCGATCGTCGAGCGTCAACCAATCCCGAATCTTATCCGGAAGATCGCCAACCCAGAGTTCTTTGTCGGCAAACAAATACTGCTCGCCGTGTAGTACCGGGCTGCTAGGCGTCTCCCCAATGCCAATTTCTGAGTGGCCACGATAGATGGAAAGCGATGGCAGGTTGGGCTCCTCCTAAAGCAGAATGTTATAGCGCTCGCACAAGGCTACCAGCAGCGGCAGTTCGACGTGGATAGGTACCGGCGGTTCACTGGGCGCCTTTGAAGGGTCACTCTTGCTGGTATTCAATTTGGCCCCGTCAAGCGCCGTCACTGGAATGAGATACGGCCGGCCACGGCCCAGATCGAGTCTCTGTGGGATGCGCCTAAGTTCGGGATCGCCGATTTCGTCGAAGGCTTGGTAGAGATAATCGGAGATCGCTCTGGCGCTCGCCAGATATTGGCTCGCACCCGACCTCTTCCGCATTTGCTGGAGATAGTAATCCGGGTGCTGTGCAAACGGTTCGATCCACCGGTCCTTCACAGCTCGTAACGAGAAACGCTTGTCGTCGGCCATCGTTAGCGCAAGAATTGTGCGGACCTTTAGCCCCGCTTTTTTCACCTGAAGATAATTGGTTAGGACGGCATCAAACCCCGCCAAGAACTTTTCGCGGTCCTTTTCGTCCTGCTTAGACAAGTTCCGGAAAAAGATCGCCCAAATCGGCAGACAAAACACTATGATCTCGGCATCTTCGAAAGCCGCCTTCCACGTGGGGAGCGTCAGGTTGGTTAGCGGTTGTTCGAAACCCTCACCGGAGCCATCCAGGAATTCCACATCCATCGTCGACGTGCCTGTACCGATCAGACCTGAGCGAAACTGAAGCCGCAGGCAATACCACTTCTGCTCAGTCCGCCGAGTGGTTTTCAGTTCGATCCAGCGCCGGTAGTTCTGAATAAACTTAGGTTGATTTAGTTTCGTCCCTCGCCCGCGCTTACCTGTTTGCTCGAGGAATGGAAACTCCCAAACATCGGAGTTTGCCAGATAATATGACAGCGCGCCCGATAATTCCCCGGCAAGGAGGCGGTACACCATCGCTTGAAAAAAATAAGTCTTGCCGAAATTGGTTCCTCCCAGGATGCCGATCCTGCTGGAGTTTTTCTCTGGCTGAAAGTCGAACGGCAATAGCTGGTCTAGGCCGTCTTCAGGCTGGCTCGCCAGGATGGGACGAACGGCCTGGGGGAGTAAGACCGGGGGTCTTACATCAAATCGGGTTTCCAGAGGTTCCCGGTAGTCATCCGCTCCGTCGGACGAAGGGGGCGGAGTCCAATCCGGCGGATCGAATGCCGGCGGCTCCGGCGGCCTTTGCAGACGGTCGGAAACTGAATCCGGGGCCGGCGTTGTAGGCACCAGGGCCGGGCGTTTTTCGCGGGGCGTGCCGGTCGGCGGCTCAACAGGCTGTTCGCCCCATGGAATTTGTTCGTCCATATCGCTTCGACCACCTCCCTATGAAATTACTTAACGGTCACATTAACGGTCGGCGCGTTTTCGGGTCGCACCAGGCGAGAGGCGCGCACCGTGAATTCGCGAGGTTCAGGCATCTTGAAACTGATAGTTGCATCGTTCTGGAATCGTTCAGGCTCCTTGCCGAGCCGCTCCTGGGCTATTTCTGCTAGTGCCCGCATAAGTTCTCCCTGAAACTGTGAGGCCTCCACACCCGGCGGCGGCTCGAAATAGAAAGACACGCTGAACGGCGCGTTATAGCCCCTACTCGAGCCGAGCTTGTACATTAGATGCAATTCCGCCGCGATCTCTGCTCCATCCTGCGTTGCCGGAGTACGATACACGTAACATTCCACACGGCGATAGTTGTAGGTGACCGTGACCTCCCGGTATCCGCTCGTCTCGTTCGGGTCAGCCACCCGTTCAATCTCGGGAACCGAATAAGTTACAGGTTCGGTCGCGCAGCCAGGGTGTCCGAGCAAGCTCCTAGCGTCTGACCATGAAAGCGATTTCCACTGCCAAACATCGCCCAAACGATACGGCTGGCCCTCGAAACGGCCCTCAAGAAGCTTCTGCCAAGGGGCAACTTCTTTGTCATTGGCCGCCAAGTCGGCAATCCATTTCTCTCCCAAATTCGACGAGAACGACTGAAGACGTCTGTCGTACTCCCTCCGCTGCGCGTCGTATTGGTCCTTTGCCGGTGACGAGGGCAGGTTCGCATCCAATTCGCGTTGCAGACGGGTCACTTCACGATAATAATCCGCTACCAGTTTGCCACTGCGGCTGAATCCTGAATCCATGCGCCAGCGACTGGCATTCCGATCTTCAGCCCGCACGCGCGCGAGCGAATGCTTCGGCCCTTGCGGGTTTAGAACCGCTTCGCCCACGGCGTCAAGAACGGTAGAGACGGCGTGTTGCAAAGCCTCTTGCTTATCCAGAAGCCCCGCGCCCAGCCAAACATATGAATCGGGGAGCGATCCGGTAAGGGTGATTTTCTTAAGCGCTTCTATCTGCCGTGCGGCTCCGCTCTGGTCCCCTCGCTTTGACCAGCCGAATGTGGTCGTTTTGCGGACATCGCTCGCCAGCGCATTAAGGTCCTGAATGCTCTTTTCGATCCGGGCAGACTCTTCCCGGATCACCTTTTTTTCCGCTACAATTGCGCCCCATAAGCAGAGCGCCAAGCTCCATACTAGGGACACGGCGGCAATATGCTGGACCCAGGCGCTATATGGATAAATGCGGAGCAGCCGTGGCGCAAGCGCTAATGCGGCCATCAGACCTATAAAGGAAAGCGCATGGACCTGAGGGCTGGCCCGTTCGGATTTGATCCGGTCCACAACACCCCAGACCGCTACCGCCGTACAGAAGGCGGTCAATGCTAGTGCCCATATCCGCGGCCACCAACTGCCAGGACGTGGCGCCGCAATCAGAGTGATTGCCAATGCGAGCAACGCCCCCGGGACGGCTAGCCAAATGGCATCAAAAGAAAATCGAAAGAGTGTTTTAACTACGTCGTTCCGGAACAGCCATGACGCGCCGGCCAATGCCACCAGGACGGAGGCGACGGTCAAAGTCTCGGCGGGCGGAGCCCATGCTCCCGGATACCAGGAAGGCATGGCCGCCATTAGTTCAGGCGGTCCACGGCGCAGATCCTCTGGGGCGGCATCGAGCGGCTCTGTCATGCAGTTTCCTTGGGTGTGCGGCACAACGTGCAGCGTAGTTAATCATAACTGAACCGCGCCCCGAATGCGGGAGGTTCCAAATCTTGGGTAGGTGGACTAATGAGCGGAGAGAAACAGAATAGAACTTGTCCCCCGAAGGTCCGAAGTCACGCGTTGGGTGGCGGCTAGCTCCTCGGCCGCCGCGGCCGGCTGCGCAGGACATACGCTGTGCCGTGCAAGAAGTAACTGTCCTCCGGCAAAGACGGACGCCCTACGGCGTGAGCCGCTAGTCTTTCCTCTTCGGCTTCTTGGTTGCGGATGTACGCTCGAATCACGGCTTCGCCCCGCCCCACGCTCGATACGAAATACTCCCGTGCCCAGAAGCGTTGGCCCAGGAGGTTTCGCTTCCGCTCGCCATTGACTCACGCCAAATGAAGGGCGCTCTCACCCTTGATCTATCCCACAGCCGGCGGCGGATGCCATTCTTTGATCCGGCGCCTGCGCTACGCCACGACAATCCCTAACCCGCCGTAGCCGGAACCAAACAGGGAAATCGGTTACGATTTTGGAATGGGCGTCGAACTACTGACGGAACGGCACGCGTCGCAGATCGAGGGAGTGTTGGGTTGCTATGACCGGATACTGATTTTCGGGACGTTGCCGGGAATTTGTTTTGCGGGAGGAATGACGTCGTTTCTGTTCACGCGTCAGGTCCGGATATTCGACTATCCGAAATTCGCCGAACCGTTTCGGGAACGAATCCGCGAGAACGCGGAAACGATGGCAGCGGCGGCGGGCCTTGCAATCGAGTTTATCCGCACACGAAGCGTCCGAAAAGAAGACCGGGCACAGGAGCTGTTGGCGAAGCGGGGAGATCATCCGGGACTGGTATGCATCCTCTCGGCGATGGAGCCGTGTTCAACCTACAAGCCGTGGCACAACAAACAAAGCGGCAAGACGTATCTGGTGCCCAACGACGGTAAGTGCCTACATTACTACTTCTACTTCATGGATGAGCAACTTGGCTTCTGTCATGTGCGGGTACCGACCTGGCTGCCCTGCCGTTTGCAGATCTGCCTGAACGGGCACAACTGGCTTGCGGGCCGGTTGCGCCAGTCCGGGATCGAATATCGAATGGCCGACAACGCCTTCACGCACATCGGAGACTGGCAAAAGGCGCAAGCCATCTGCGATAGTTGGGAAGCCAAGCGCATCCACGAGCGGTTGGACGAGTTGGCGCGGTTGTGCTGTCCGATCTATCGCGATTTCGCCACCGGCTACCACTGGAGCGTGAACCAATGCGAATACGCCACCGATGTGGTTTTCCGCAGGCAGGCCGACCTGCAGGCCATCTACGGGAATCTGACACGTACCGCGATTCATACAGTCAAGCCGGACAACATCGCGACGTTTCTGGGCAAGAAACTCTCCCCGCAGTTTGAAGGCGAGGCAGGGAATCGTTTCAACATCCGCATCGAAGGGACGCGGATCAAACACACCATGGGGCCGGTTTCGTTGAAGTTGTACGACAAGTTCGGCCTCATTCTCCGGATCGAAACTACCGTCAACGATCCGGCCTTTTTCAAGAACTACCGCGAGGTAGAACATCGCGACGGCTCTCGCGGCATTCAGTGGGCGCCGATGCAAAAAAGCATCTATAGTCTTCCCGCCCTGCGGGAACTGCTGGGGGCTTCCAACCGTCGTTATCTGGAATTCCTTTCGGCGATCGAAGATCCACGCGCCGGAAGAGACAGGCTCGACAAACTATCGCAACCGGTGGACCTGGACGGTCGGCGTTACACCGGCTTCAACCTGTTCGACCCGGACGATGAAAATCTGCTGTGCGCCATCGTTCGCGGCGAGTTCAATATAAGCGGACTGCAGAACAAAACGCTCCGCCGTCATACGCCGGAACTCAACAGTGGTCAGATGTCACGCGCACTGAAGCGCCTTCGAACGCACGGCCTCATCAAGAAGATCGGACATACGTACAAGTACTACATGACCGCGTTCGGCAAAGAAGTCGTCACCACCGCACTAAAACTCCGCGAACTTGTCATCATTCCCCAACTTGCCCTTCGGCTCGCTCAATGACTCGTTTTCCTGCCAGAAAACGTCAGAATCTTATTGGATAGGTACTTAAGATAGTGCGTGGGCTGGGACAATCCCGTAGTAGCGTCGGGTTCGCTACTCTGGAGTGCGTCGACTGGTTTACCGGCCGCCAGTTGACGGGAAACATCCGCTGTATCCCGCCGGCCGAAGCCTTTCAATTCGAATACGCCGGGCGGGATTCACCGGCACTGGCCGCGTAACTCAAAAACAGCCTCGAGCGTTTTAGGCGCGGTTTCCGCGTCCCATATTTAGATGCCGTGCCGTTCGCCAACTAAACTACCATGCCATTAATTTCGATTTCGTTCTGAGACAGTGGTAAAAGAGAAACTTGAACACGACTATGATGCTACCTTGGTGCACAACCCGCCAAAAGGGCGCCTCACTCGCCGCCTGCGTCCTGGCCCTTGCATTGGCGCCCTTGGCCCTCTCGCAGGCGGTTCGAAACGCTCCAGGCTTCCGTAGCCACAGCCTTCCACGCAACGACGACGGCTATTCCGGCGAAGTGCCGATTGGGTTCACTGTCAACTTTTTTGGCCGCGCGTACTCCACCCTGTACGTGAATAATAACGGCAACGTCACTTTCAAGGGTCCGCTCGAAACGTTTGTGCCCTTCGGTTTGGCTCACACAGAGATGCCAATCATCGCCGCGTTCTTTGCCGACGTCGATACCAGGCACCCCGGGTCGGAACCTGTGACTTATGGCGCCGAGACAATTGATGGCCATAAGGCCTTCGGCGTTAACTATTTCCGCGCCGGATATTACAATGTCCGCGCCGACCGGCTCAATACATTCCAATTGATCCTGATCGACCGGTCCGACACGGGACCGGGCAATTTCGACATCGAGTTTAATTACGCGAAAATCGGCTGGGACCTCGGGGATGCGGGGCGCGGGCGTGGAGACGTTGCGGCGGTGGTCGGGTTCTCAAACGGCACCGGGCAACAAGGCGCGCTTTTCGAACTTGCGGGCTCAATGAGAAATGGCGCCCTTCTCGATAGCGGCGCCCAGAGCCTCATCCGGGGACTGCTCAACAGTAATGTCCCCGGCCGTTACGTGTTTCAAGCGCGTAGCGGCACCGTGAGTTTTCTTCGAATCACGACACCGCCGCAGCTTCCGGATGGCACTACCGGCCAACCGTATTCCGCGCCTCCGCTGGCGGCCACTGGCGGCACAGCCCCTTACTCCTGGGCCACTTTCAACTGGCTCTCCGATTTGGGATTGACCCTGGATTCTTCGACTGGTTCGATCTCCGGAACGCCCACACGACCCGGAACTTTCAACCTGGCGGTGCAGGTTAGCGATCGCGCCGGAACACCACCCGCGGCCCAGACATTCACCCTCACCGTTGGAACGTCTCCGCTAGCGTCGCTTGTCCCAATTTTAATAGAGCCTGGGCAAGCGGATATCGGTTCACCAGTAAAGCTAGTAGCTGGTTTGCGGTTCGGCCAGCCATCCACCGCGGATGTTCCGAGGGAGGTCGCCGGCGCCACCACAATCACCGCAACGATCGATGGGCAGACTATCGGCCTGAGGGATGACGGGCAGGAAGGAGATCAACTGGCCGGAGACGGACGATTTACAGGGAATGCCACTTTCCATCGTTCGGGGCCCGTTCCTGTCACTCTGCGAGCACGCAGCAGTACGATCGATCGCTCAGCCCAGGCGAGCATTCAGGTATACGGCCGCTTCGTCTACCGCGGGGGGCCCGTGGAATTGGATTTGGGGACGCTACGCGAGAACAGCGAAGCCTGTAAGCCCTTGGCGCTAGCTGCCGAACAGCACGGTGAAGTCCCGTTCCGGCTGCAACTGCTGCGGCGATTGCCAGCCGAGCATCGGCTCGAATTGCGGGCGCGCGGGCAAACCCTTCGTCCGGACGGAGCGCCGATTTCCCTTTTCCCAGGGGACAAAATGGAGATCTGTCTGGTGACGGACCGGCGGGCGCCATCGTCCGAGGCCCGAGGCGAGCCCTGGTTGGAATTGGCGGCCGGCGCCTCCATCAACCGTCAGAGCGTCGAACTCAAGGTGCGGTGGCGGGTCGACGGTTTGAACTTCTGGCAACGCTGGTGGTGGCTGTTCGCGCTCATCTTGGCGATTCTTCTACTCCTCTTCATCATTTACGGTTATGTGAAGCCTCATCGGTTCACGCGCGGGTTGGCGCTCACATTCGTTCCCGAGTTCTCCGACTTGGATGACACGCCCCAGCCGCTCGCGCAATGGCGCGGTGTCCGCATCGGTTTCTATCGCGATGCTCGCGCCTACCTGCACTCCAATTACCGCGTGTCCGGGGACGCTAAAGGCGCCATCGCCGTCCTTACCGCGACTGCCGACGGAGCTTGGGTGGCGCCGGGAAAATGCATTTCCCTCTTTCGAGAGCTTGAAGTCGGGGAGTGGCAGGAAATCCAGGCGTCCGGGCGCCCCGCGCGGCGCGGCATCGCACACCGCGTCGGCGAACAGGGACCCTATTTTCGCCTCGCCAGTAGTACGCGTTGATTTCAAGGCTATTCGCAAAGGGAGATCCCCCGGCTCTGCCGCATAAGCGCTAACTTGATTGAGAAAACATTTGCTCCTGCGATTTGCGCTTTCGCGGTGCCTCGGCTAGACCTTTGGCGATCTGGTCCCAGTTGGCCAGCATCTCGCCCAGAGGCAAGACCGGTTGGATAGCTGCAACGATTTGGTGAAACGCAAACGCAAACTCACGCCATCGGCTCGGAAGGCGCTTGCTGTGCCAATTCGTATCCCCAGGGGGAAAGTGCGCGCGCGTGCTGGATCAGTTTTTCGGTCAGCAAGGTGACGAACAGCTTCCCGTACAGCCAAGCCTTGGCGCTGTCTTGATCGTATTTGGGTAAGTGGCCGAGTTGAGCAATTTGCTTGAAGCGCTTGAAGACCAACTCGATTTGCCAACGAAACCGGTAGTGGTCAAGAACCTGTACGAGGGAAAAGTCCGGAGCCGGGAATGTTGTCAGAACCATTACGTATTGTGCATAGATCAAGGTCTCAGGTTGCAGCCGGGTGCCATGTTTGCTGGCGTAGCGCCGGAGCTTCTTCTGGGCCAGCGCAATGGCGGTTTCCGTTTTGCGCACCACACATAACCGGGCCGATACAGGAGCCTGGCTTTCGTAGGGAACCCGGACCTCCCATTCCGCTATCTGCCCCGTCGCGACGACTGTTTGCAGTTGTGCCAGCAAGTTGAACTTGGTCCCATCGGGCGCCTGCAGAAGAATACCGTCCGGGTTGAGCCGGACGGCGACGTGGGCTCCCTAACCGGCTGCGTAATGAATTCCACTGGCGTGGCAGTAGCCACGGTCGACGACAACGAAATCCCGCGGTTTCAAGGGAAAGTGCCGCAGCGATTCACCGCTTCCTTTTCCCTCCGCGGCGGTAATTTGGAAGTGGTCGCAAACCAGCGTGGGCCATTGAAGACTGTAGTGAATGCGCCACTGACTGCCCGTCTTTCCGGGCTCCTTGACCACCGTTGCATCGATCAACCTCAGCGTCGGCGAGGAAGCCGGGCCGGTGACAAGTCCGCGCTCCTCAAGCAACGCGCAACAAAGCCGATAGAGCCACTCCTTGCTCTTGCGCAACCGTTTGAGCAGCGCTACGTCGGAAAGTTCCGCCAGCTTGGCCTGCCGCGCTCTCACCACAGTCTCGCGCAGGGAAAGACCGCATCCCAGGTGCAGTAAAAGCGTGCGCATGTAGTTTTCTTCACTCTTATCCTGACGCAGCCCCTTCAGCGCCTTGGTCACTTGCCCCAGCTCTTTCCACCGTGGCGGGAAAAAGGACGCCAGTAATTTCCAATCTTCGTCCGACGCATTGGGGATCGCCATGCACACCACGGTATCAAACTCGAGCCGCCATCGCAATAAACAAGTTAGCGCTTATGCGGCTCTGCCGGAGGATACTTACTCGAAAATGGTTCCTGCCAACCAGGCGTACTTGGCATCCCAAGGCGTAACGTCCATAAGGTTCCATTGACCCGGAGTTAGCGGGATTTCAATGAGACGACCGCGTGCTTGTTGGAACCGGCTTGAACTCTTGGCGATTTGAAGCGCCGGGTCCGAAGGGTGGATTTCGGCTGAAATTCCCCTGGCACGCGCTTCGACCCATTCCGCCTGAGGAAGCGCTTTGGCAATGTGAACCGCGCCGATGTCTGGACGAAATATCCACGTAGATCTCCATCGACACCCGCGCGTACAAAATGCTGAGGCTCTTCACGGTTTCCCTGGCCGGATATGGAGGCGCGTGTTGTTTCCGGGCTTCGGAAATCGGTGCGGCGGCCCCGTTGGCATTGCCGAACGCCCAGTTCGGCCGGGTCCACTATTGCCAGGAATGCGGAACGCATCCGGCCATCCCAGTGGGCTGCCGGACACGCCGGCATCGCGCGCGCGTAGACGGCGCGCAGCACCCGCCAATGGTATCTGCTTCTCGCCCTAACGACACGGGAGGACCTCCCGCTCCCAGCCTGGAGTCCAGCCAGACCATGCGGTTCCTATCGATGAACCCAATACTCCAAGCTTCGGCGGGAGTCGCCGGGAAGTACCGCCGCCGCTGAACTCGCAATGCCCTGGCCTACCGGCAAAACCGCGCGAATGGTGGCCGCGGCGCGATTCCTATGTTCGGCGCCTCTCCTCTTGCCCAAGGCCACGATGACGGCGCCTGCGATACGGAGAGGCGCAACCCTCCCGGTGAGTCTCGTCGCCGCACAGGGCTATCATTATCTCTTCGGATCGGCTGCCAGGCAATCTTCCGGCTACGGCGGGCACCGGCTGAAGCCTCGGCGCGCCTCGAAATCGCGAGCTGAGCGCCTGCCTGCCAATTCGAGTGCGACGGAGCTTGCAACGACTCACAGGGGGAGAGCGCTGGCGCCGGCCAGTCTTCGTCGTGCGCGGCATTCTTCTGATGGTATTCTTCATATACGGATACATAAGATCGAGGCGTTTCACGCGCAACGTGGCCGTCCCATTTGTTCCCGGGCGGGAGGAATTGTATGAGCAGTCTTCCCAGCCGATTGTGCAATGGAAAGGGGTGGGGATTGGTTAGTAAGGGAATGCAAGGGCCTAGCTCCATCCGAGTTTCCGGCTCAGTGGCATATCCAAACGGGCATTCGCCGGCCTCTATTCGATTTTCGGCGGAGTTTTCGTACCGCCTCAGGGCGATGGTTCCGTGTTCCACGAGACCATCTATGGCGGCTGGGGGCCGCTGCCCGCATCCGGCCGCCGGGCTAGCGGTGGAGAGGTTCGTAAGGTCAACGGCCATGGACTTGTGTTTTCTCCCGGCGGTACGGAACGTATGAAACGCGCTCTCCTAAAAGTTCTAGTGATCGCCGACCTGCTTGTCGGCATAGGCAGCGCCGTCGCGGCGGATCATGTGCGAGTGATCCTCGATACATCGGGCTCTATGCTCAGCAATGACGCGCCTCGGCTGGCTGCGCTTTCCACACTCCTCCTTCGCGACCTCGCAGACCCTAATCTAACAACCGGAGACACTTTTCAGGTGATCGCCTTCGAACCGTCGGGCGAAGCCTGGACCGGAGGCCGGCCACCCTCCGCGGTCGGCCCCCGGATCGTCCCAACGCCCGGCAACCGGGACGCTTTCGTGAACGCCGTTAAGGCGCTGCCCTACAATGCAAGCCATACCTATTACTATCCGGTTTTGAACGCGGCGATCTCCGACTTAACGAGAGCCGGTTCAACAGCGGACCGTCGTGTCATTGTCCTGGTTACCGATGGCGTGCCTGAAGATCCCGATCCCGGCCTTATCCAACGAGAACTAGTCCCGCAGTTGAGCCGGCAAAATATTCAGCTCTATGTACTTGCCCTTGGCCCCCGGGCGGCCAGCCAAAGCCGGACCATTCAGGACACGCTAGGCGGCACCGCGGTGGGCGACTTATTTGTGGACGTGGACGGAAGCCGTTTGACGGAACATATGATCGAAATCTTTTCTCGCAGCTTTGGTTACACGGCGGACAACTCGCACAGAGTTAACGGTCCGGTGAATCTGGACCTGGAGGGCGGACAGACACCCCAACGGGTAGCTGTCGTAGTCTATTGGAAGAATCGGCGGGCCCCGCAGCTGAGGCTGCGGCCGCCCGTTGGAGGGCTAGTCAACAACCCGGAAGGTGTCCTTACGGCCGAGGAGCTTGGCGTAAGCTACGCCGTCACCTGGGCGCTGTCCCCGGGGCGGGGCCCGTATGAGCTTGCCGGCGATTCAACGAACGCGACCGCCGTAGTGCTTCGTCCAGCGGGTTTCCTGGTCGAGGTCCAAACCACCGAAAGTGGTCAGATCCACTCGACAATGGCCCAGACTCAGTTTCCTTTGAAGCTACTCGTGACCCCGCCGGGCGGGATCCGAGACTTCCGTGGAACGGTTGAGCTCGCTTACCGTTTGAACGGCCCTCAGAAGCCTGGGGGTTACGCTTGGAGTGGCAACTGGGAAGCCCCTACAGGCCTCGGCACCATTACCGGCCGGGGCCTGACTTTTCAAATTTTCCCGATTTTCCCTGCCAATCGATCGGCGCCCCAAGACAATTATGAAGGCTATTTGACCGTTGAGATACGTAGGCGTCAGGCTGTGGTGGGATCGCTTTCGGGTGATCACGCTCACCGGGTGCTGGTCTACCCCTATATGCGGTTACAGCCGTCACCGGAGGCTCAGATAGCTTCTGTCAATGGGCAAGCGCGGGCACTTCAACGCCGTGAAAAGGGGTGCGCGCAGTTTACATTCAGCCTTCAGGGTGAGTTGCCTCATCCAGGCACTCCCGATTACTCGCTCCGCGCCGTTTTAGATCCGCGTATGGCCTCAGATCCTCGACTCGGCCACGCCCAATTCAGATTGGACGGCGAGGTGCTCGAATACGACGCTCCTTCTTCTCTCCACCGGGGGCAATGGTATAGCGGCCGCCACTTAAGCCGCGAACGGATGCTTGGCACGCACGAGGTCTGCCTGCAAGTCGGTAAACCAAAGGATGTGGAGGCCGGCCGGCCAGTGGAACTGGCAATCCTGTTCAACCTCATCGAGACTCCCTACGACAAAATGGCAACGATCACTCCTTTCACATTGAAGGCATTGATCGCCCAGCCGGCGTTCATGGAAAAGTACGCAGCCTGGTTGGCGCTCGGCCTAGGACTACTGACAACGCTCCTGCTGCTTTGGTACGGACGATACCGCCCGGAATTGCCCTCCGACTTGGTGTTCATGGCAAGCCGGGAAGGGTCCTCCAACTCACGGACCGAAATGGGAAAGGTATCGCCAGTTCGCCGCCTGCTGGGGATGACAGTGGAGCGGCCGGTATTTACAGATAACGGCAGCTTCATTCTTGGGTATGTGTCTCCGGTTGACGACGATCTCTACCTTTTTCGCAGTGGCGCCGGTATCAACGTCCATACGCTCGATGGAGGAACAGTCGAATATCGTAACGGACGCGCCAAGTTGTCAGTTAACCGTGATTATCGGGCGAACTCCGATAGAGACAAGTTCCGGATTCGTGCGGAGTATAGGTAGCGCTCTTAGCCAGAAAACGGTTCTATTCGGATACCACTAACCGTCCCGGTCGAAACGCGCGAGTTTGGCCATTGGGGACTTCTAGGGAACTCGCGCACAACGGACTCGCTTCGGCACGGCTTGGTGCGCGAGTTCCTCGCCCGTTGGCGCCGTGCAACGATGAAACTCTGAAAGAACGGGGGGCGCTGCAGAATTGGATGGAAAGGCGGCAGGGCCGTTGATAGTCTTGGGCCAGTATGCCGCAAGAAACTCAACTACTTAGGCTCGCCGCAAGAACAACTTGTAAGAGAGCATCGGACATCCATCATCTTGGGTTGCCAACGGCCTGCTGACCGGCTGACCGCGTGTTTGCGCGAAACCGCTATTTCTATTGTTGTTTAGCTAATCAGTCCTTATTGGTTCGACACACGTCTTGTTATGATAGAGTTCCGACTTCACGGAACGAACAGTCGGAACTCTATCATTATGCGCCCCCTCTCCTTCGATCCCCAGACCCTCCGCAAGCACCTGCTGCGCCATAAAATCGCTACCCTGCCCGAACTCCAAGAAAGTGCTCGGCGCCGCTTCCGACATCACGGTGTTTCGCAAACTCAGGCCGCTCGGCTACTGCTCCAGCTACACCCACCGCGGACGCTTCTATACGCTCACCGACATCGCCCGCTTCGACAGCACGGGACTCTGGTCCCACGACGCCGTCTGGTTCTCCCGCCTCGGCACGCTGCTGGCCACCGTCGAGAGTGTGGTCCATCAATCCCCGCGCGGTTGCTTCGCCATCGAACTGGCCGACATGCTTCACGCCGATGTGCAGGATTCCCTCCACGACCTTGTTCAGCACGGCCGCTTGCGCCGATCGGAATTCACTGGACGTTTTCTCTATACCTCCGCCGAGGTCAGACTGTCCCGCCAACAGCTTCGCGCCCGCCAAACCGCTGCGTCTGTTCCGTTGGGAATCGATCCCTCCCCCCTCCAGGTTTCACCCGACGAGCTCAAAGCCGCCATCGTGCTCTTCTACAGCCTGCTCGACGAGCAGCAGCGCCGTCTCTTCGCCGGTTTGGAGTCCATCAAACTCGGCCACGGCGGCGACACCGTTCTGGCTCAAATCCTCGGCTTGGATCCCCACACGGTCGCGCGGGGACGCCAACAACTCCTGGACCAGGATGTGGTGCGCGAGCGTACTCGCAAAACCGGCGGCGGACGGCCGCCCATCGAAAAAAAAGCCCCGACATCGTTACCTTGATCGAGTTTCTGCTCGATCACGACACCGCCGGCGATCCCATCACCGGCATGAAGTGGTCCCGGCGTACCACCGCCAAAATCGCCATGGCGCTCGGCGACTTCGGTATCGCGGTGAGCCCGGAGAGCAGAAGATTCCGGGGGGTTAGGCAGCTTGCTTGGCCTCCGCCTCCGGTCGAAATGCGGGGTACCATCTCCGGAACGTGTTTTCCCATTCTTCGTTGAGCACTCGTGTTCGGATCTGCAGTAGGAGGTGGGCTCCGCGCTGACTCCAGCCCATCTGTTGGTGCTTCACCATCCGTTTGCTTATGACCTGATTCACCGCTGACTCGACAAAGCCGGTAGCGATTCGTTCCCCATTTCGGTAGCGCTCTCCGTAGTTAGGAATGAACGACTGATTCCGTTCCACATAGGTGTGCAGCTCCTCGACACCCTTCAAGAGCTTTCGCGCCGTTTCGTTCTCGGTCTCGAATACCGCCCCGTCCAAATCCATTTCCAGGCCCTGCAATTCATGCAAGGCTTGGAACACATTGCCGTGCCACAAATACCACTTCACCGATTCCAGATCATCGAGCACGCGCGGACGCAATTCATATTGATCGGCCTCTTCGCCCACCTTCTCGGGCAGGCCCTTGGCGATCTGTTTCAAAACGGTCATACGCATCGTAACGTGAAACCAGTCCAGCAGATGCTCCGCTTCCGGATGTAGATACAGTTGCACATTGCGCACATCCTCGCCGCCGTCGGAAAGGAACGCGACCTGCTGGTTCGGCTGCAGGCCATGGGATTGCAGCAACTCGAACAAACGACGTTTGGGCTTTTCATCGTAAGTCTGCACAAAAGCGAAACACCTGCCGGAGAGTTCCGGTTTCTCTTCTGATTGTCGTTTGAACGCGAGGATACTCTTGCCGGCGATGACTTCGAATTGTCCTTGTTTTCGGCGGCCGCGCACATAGCCGCCATCAATGCCAACCGTGAGCGGACCATCGGGAGCCGGGAGCTTGTCCCAGTCCCGCTGGCACCCTTCAATGAAGCAATCCTGTTCTTCGCCCAGTTCCTGCTCCAATCGCTCCGCCACATCCCAGACGTGACGGCGAATGGTGAAGGCGTTTAGCGGTTCACTCATGGGCAGCACGTCCTCCAATAGCTGCGTAGTCAGCCCATAGCTCATCAGCGAAGCCCATTTGGTTTCCAGGAACAGCAATTCCGGCGTGGTGTGGTCCGGGAGCAGTTCCGCCAACGGACTGAACGTCTTGGCTTCATCCGGTTGGCAACTACAGCGGTGCAGGCGTGGGCTTTTCACTTTCAGACAGCCGAAGACGGTTCGGACCGACATGTCATGGTAGCCTTTGCTGGCGCACCGTCGGCCACAATGCGAGCACTGCCGGCAATGCTCCAGGAACGCGGAGGCCTGCCGTCGTATCACGATTTGCTGGATGTCTTTGAGAATTGCTTTTCCTTCGGCCAAATTTAGGCCGAACGTTTCTGGCTTGAGATCTGTCCGTTCGACCGAAGTAATCTCGAAGGTCTCCTGGTGGCCATCTTCGGCGACCATCACTACCTGCAGTTTGAAGATCACGGTTGTACCCTCCGATCCCGCCGGCTTGCCTGGAGCCGGCGGTTTGCTTCTCGCCGGTCAAATCGGTCGGGCTGGAAATTCTGATATTCCGTCACACGTTCCAGCGCTCCGCGCAGTTCGCCGAGATCACCCAACACCCCACGATTGCCGCCGGAATCAACAAACCGCTGCAAGGCGTCGCTTAAAACGGTGAGTTCCTCCAATGGCAAGTCACGTCGGTGCTGGTCCATCCGCTCCAGATAATCCGTGGTCCCGGCACAGTCTTCCGGCGGAGCGGCCCTCCTTCCGCCAGTGCACACCGGACCAGAGAACTTCGGATCCCAGGGACGCACTTGATCGAGTCGAACGTCCAGCGCCCAGCCGGCCGTGAAGTCGTATTCATACCGGAACCGCTCTCCGCCATGCAAACGGAACCGCGAGAGAGGGACCTTCCGGGCATCCTCGTCGAAGTCCATGCCGCCCAAATGGGCGACGCCGTAGTCCCTCCCGTGAATGCGGAAACGGTGCAAGTGTTCCCCGCTCCAGTCGAAAGCTAAGAGGAGGATCTCGTGCAGTTCTGCGACACTGGTTTCGCTGGCAATCAACAGGTGCCGCACAACCAGGGGGCTGACGCCGCAGAGCACAACTCGAAGTTGGTAAAGTTCAGGCATGTCGGCAGATTGCGTATTCCGTTGAAGAGAATTACGATTCCGTTAGGATGTGAATAAGGATTCCGGTACGGATTGAATCGATATTTACTCTCAGCGGCGCTGGCTTTTTTAGCATGTGCGAGTTTATTCACATCGTC
>Ga0163151_10003976_pt1 | contig 20508 bp, 19 predicted proteins | sample OliLakLV19MP5IB2_FD_145596 | JGI IMG/M metagenome (GOLD analysis project Ga0163151, IMG submission 145596) | Freshwater microbial mat bacterial communities from Lake Vanda, McMurdo Dry Valleys, Antarctica - Oligotrophic Lake LV.19.MP5.IB-2 | ecosystem: Environmental > Aquatic > Freshwater >... | reverse complement strand
ATTCTACGATCGCATGTACAATAGCCCTACTTCCAGCAAAGTAATTGTAGATGACTACACAGGAGCCAAAGAAGCAGTCAACCACTTGATAGAACAAGACTGCAAAAAAATTGCGCATTTAAATGGCGCCCCCAATCTGATCATCAGTATTGATCGCTTTCGCGGATATACCGATGCCTTGAAAGAGAATAAAATGAATATAATTGACAGCCTGGTGGTTAACTGTCCATCAGGTACTTTTGAAGAGGGAAAAAAGGCTACCAATAAACTATTGGCGCTATCCAATCCTCCGGATGCCATTTTTGCCAATAATGACCCTATGGCTATGGGCGCTATGATGGCAATAAAAGAAAAAGGTCTTAAAATTCCTCAGGATGTGGCAATTGTTGGATTCAGCAATTGGTTTTTTGGCGAACTCATGGAACCTTCTTTGACCACGGTGGATCAGCCCGGTTTTGAAATGGGCCAGGAAGCAGCTCGTTTGCTAATCCGGCAAATTGAAATGAAAGACAAAGACCAGTTTGAAATTCAGCCTGAAACAAAAATTCTTAAGACGAGGCTCATCATCAGAAACTCCTCTCTTAAAAAGCAGGCAAAGAAGAAATAGCGCAATCGTTTTCTGATTTTTTGATGCATATTTTTAGGTTTAGTAGGGCTATTTAGGTTTACTTTAGCCATTAAACCTATTAATAAATCAGTTAATGGCCTCCACCTTTCAATCGATGACCAGCGAGAGTCTGGGCAACTTAATTTCTTTTTCAAAACATTCTTGTGGTATTGAGGGCCATACTTCTCATGGAACTTTCAAAGTCTGCATCTATACCGATTCAATAGCCCGGATTACCGCTACACTCAAAGATAAATTTGAGGACTTCTCCTACTCCGTGGTTTCAAAACCTGACAAGGCTCCTTTCGAAATAATCGATAAGGATGACTTTATCAAAATAAATACAAAGGCATTTGTCTTATCCATTTCCAAAAAGCCAGTTCGCTTCTCATTTCATGATCTACAAGGGCGTGTTATTAATGAGGATGACTCTTTCGGCACTTCATGGATTGGTGACCAAGTTACGACCTATAAAAAACTGCAACCGCACGAACGGTTTATTGGATTAGGTGAAAAAACCGGACCTCTTGATCGCAAAGGAGCAGCCTATCAAAACTGGAACTCCGATGCATATGCCTACAACACTGGAACAGATCCGCTTTATTCGTCCATGCCTTTTTACATTGGTGTGCACCACCCATTTACCTATGGAATATTTCTCGATAACACACATAAATCATTTTTCAACTTCGGTGCATCAAACAATCGCTTTGCCAGTTTTTCAGCGGATGCGGGAGAAATGAATTACTACTTTATGATTGGCAATTCCGTAGGTGAGGTAATCAAACATTATACGCAATTAACAGGGCGGATGGAATTGCCGCCTCTGTGGAGTATCGGCTATCAGCAATGTCGTTATAGTTATTATCCCGACAAGGAGGTATTTGCTGTAGCTCAAACCTTCCGCGAAAAAGATATACCTGCCGATGCTATTGTACTCGATATTCATTACATGGATAAGTATAAAATTTTTACGTGGGACAAAAAGCACTTTTCAGATCCAAAAGAACTACTGGCCGCCATTAAGAAACAAGGATTTCATGTCGTGATCATGTGTGATCCGGGAATAAAAGTAGAGCCCGGCTATGAAGCGTATGATGATGGAATTAAAAACGATGTCTTCCTTAAATATCCAGACGGAGAAAACTACCAGGGGCAAGTGTGGCCAGGATGGTGTCACTTTCCGGACTTCACCAAACCCGCGGCAAGAGAATGGTGGGCATCCAAATTCAAAGACTATGTAGCGCTGGGCGTTGAAGGATTCTGGAATGACATGAATGAAATCGCCACCTGGGGCAATGCCTTGCCGGAAAATCTTGAATTTGACTTTGAAGGCAATAAAGCCACCATGCGCAGAGGAAGGAATTTGTTTGGATTTCAGATGGCTCGCAGCACCTACGAAGGCACAAAGAAATTAATGAATGGCAAAAGACCCTTTACCCTCACCCGCTCAAGTTTCTCAGGCATTCAACGATACTCAGCTGTTTGGACGGGTGATAACGTTGCGTATGATGAACACATGTTGTTAGGCGTGCGTATTGTTAACAGTATGGGCCTTACCGGGGTTGCCTTTGCCGGATATGATGCCGGTGGATTTGTGGGCGAAGCGAACACTAAACTTTTTGCCCGTTGGATTTCAATCGCTTCCTTTTCTCCTTTCTTCAGAGCGCATAGTATGATCAATACCCGCGACAGTGAACCCTGGTCGTACGGTGAAGAAGTAGAGGGTATTTGCAGAAACTATATCAAGTTCCGTTATCAACTATTGCCCTATATCTATTCGTTGTTTTACGATGCTTCCCTAACCGGAATGCCCGTGCAACGATCGCTCGCCATCAATTACACACACGATGCACGGGTGTATAATGGATTGTATCATAACCAATATCTATTTGGTCCTTGCATTTTGGTGGCTCCTGTTGAAAGTAATAAAGAACTCTTAAAAGTATTTTTACCGGGTGGCGATTGGTTTGATCTATATACCGGAAAATTATTTAATGGCAATCAGGAAATCATTGTTGACTCCCCCATTCACAAACTACCCGTATTTATTAAAGCCGGAAGTGTGTTACCCATGCAGCAAGCAACGGCACATACAGGCATTAAACAGGGAGAGTGGATTCTTCATATCTATTGCGGAAACGAATCGAGCGATTTTCTTTACTATACCGATGATGGTCAAACATTCGATTATCAAAATGGAAAATCCATGAAACGGTTAATTCGATATCATGCTCATGAGAATAAGGTTGTGGTCACCGCTGAAGAAGGAAATTATCAAACTGATTTTAAAACAGTGAAGATTGTATTACATGGGGCAAGTTCCGATGAGGTGTACGTTAATGGTGCCAAACAAAAATTAACACACCAGATACACTCCTTCTTTTCACCTCTTGAAAAATATGATCCCATCAATGATCCGGATTCGATGGGAGAAGAAAATGTTATAATGGCCTCCAGTGAATATTCACAATCGCAAATTGAAATAACGTGGTGATGAGGGAGAAACAACAAAAATTCTCAAATGCATTTTATGCTTTTATTCAAGACGCTATTAACAAAAATATTATCTTTATTATCTGCACTGCGTGTCTTGCTTTCTCTACTGTGCTTTGGAGTTTAGTAAAAGAAAATAGCCGTATCAACGATACTCAAAATAAAATGCATCCCAGTTCATCATACTAACTACCTATGGACCAGCCTCAAACATTTAAACCCCGACTCAACTTCTGGCAAATCTGGAATATGAGTTTTGGCTTTTTAGGAATTCAATTTGGATTTGAATTGCAGAATTCTAATGTGAGTAGAATTTTTGAAACTCTAGGTGCTAACAAAGACGAGATTCCTATACTTTGGATAGCAGCACCATTAACTGGTTTATTGGTTCAACCAATAATTGGTTACATAAGCGACAGAACATGGCACCCATATTGGGGAAGGCGAAGACCCTTCTTTTTCATAGGGGCAATATTGGCAACTTGTGCATTGGTAATAATGCCTAACTCTCCGTCACTTTGGGTGGCGGGAGGCATGCTATGGATTCTGGATGCCTCTATCAACATTTCTATGGAACCGTTTCGTGCTTTTGTTGGAGACAAACTGCCCCCTTCACAAAGAACATCAGGCTTTGCTATGCAAAGTTTTTTCATAGGTACGGGATCTGTCATTGCCGCACTATTACCATGGATTTTTAATAATTGGTTTGATGTTAGCAATACTGCTGAAAGCGGAACCATTCCAGATTCTGTTAAATGGTCATTTTACACGGGCGCTTTCGCCTTCCTTGCTGCCGTGATGTATACAGTTTTTACGACAAAGGAATTTCCACCTGAAAGCATTGAAAAACTAAAAGAAGAGAATAGAAAGACAACCTTCATGGATGGTTTAAAAGAATCATACCAGGGAGTATTTAATATGCCCAAGGCAATGAAACAACTTGCCTATGTTCAGTTCTTTACATGGTTTGCGTTGTTTTCAATGTGGATCTATTCGACCAACGCGGTGACAAGCAATATCTATGATATGAAGGTACCCGCTGAACTTTACTTAAAACTAAAGAGTAGCATTATAAATGGAGAAGCTGCTTTAGGTGAAAAAGAATTCAATTCATTGGAAAAAGATATTAATGAAATAGATAAATTTCAAAATGGTAACGATCAAATCATCGTAACAATTAATTTGACTAACCATTCTTTAAAATCGAAAGACCTCGTTACGGCTGAAAAAAACATCTTAAAGAAAGTTCAAGCAGAATATAATGACGGAGCAGATTGGTTAGGTGTCTGCTCATCAGTTCGAAATGGTGTTGCGGCTATATTTGCATTCATCATTCCAATCATTGCAATACGATTTGGTAGAAAAAAGACTCATATGATTTGCCTAATAATTGGCGGAATAGGGCTTATCTCTCTAAATTTTATAAGCAATCCTAATTCCATTGCAATCTCAATGGGCCTTGTCGGAATTGCCTGGGCAAGTATTCTTTCAATGCCTTATGCAATATTATCAGGCGCGTTACCAGCAAATAAAATGGGTTACTATATGGGAGTGTTTAATTTTTTCATCGTTATACCTCAAATATTTGCTGCCACCATTTTAGGATTCTTAACCATAAATATTTTCGGTGGTAACACCATGTTAACATTGGTACTTGGAGGATTTTTAATGATTCTGGCAGGATTACTATCTCTTAGGGTTGAGGATAAAGATTAAATCAAGAAATGGTAAAGCATTTACATATTCTAATTGGGGCAATTACTTTATTTAGCTATCCATTGCAAGGACAAGATTTTGGTTACAGAAATTTCACAAATACTGCTAAAAGATTAGAATCATCGGGCCCCTCCGATGTGAAAGAGTTGTTCGATTCGTTATCTAAAAAATCAAGAATCCCCTTTATATACAAAGATTCAGTATTATTCTTAATCCAAAGCCCTGCCAAAACGGTTGAGTGGATGGGTGATTTTAATGGATGGGGCTTTCAAAAGAACTTCCCCAATAAAGGAACACTGATGAATGGCACCGACATCTGGATATTGAGAGCTTCTTTCCCAAAAGATGCGCGCCTCGATTATAAGATTCTTATTGACGGAACAAATTGGATTTTGGATCCCGAAAACAAATTCCAGCAATGGTCAGGGGTCGGTGGTGGGAGCCCCAACTCTGAACTGCGCATGCCCGATTGGAAAGAAGATCCAATTCAAACAGAGCGAAAGAATAATCAAAAAGGTACGCTCATCAGCGATGTGCTTTTGAATAGCAAGGTGCTCGGATATCAGACCACCTATTCCGTATACATACCCTATGCATTTTCTAATTCCGAGAAGCTATCCTCCATCTATGTTACTGATGGTTATGAATACCTGCATCCTAAACTCGGCAACATGAGCACCGTGTTGGATAACCTTATTGAAGATAAAAAGATCGAACGGGTTATTGCGATATTCATCGATCACCGCGCACCGATCGATCGATCCAACAACCGTAGAATGCAGGAGTTAGCCATGAACGCAAAATACCTTGACTTTTTCACGCAAGAATTAATACCTCAAATTGAAACCGCATACCCCGTAATCAGAAACTCTCAACACCGCGCTATCCTGGGCACTTCCATGGGTGGATTGACCGCTACCTATTTTGCCTTTACACGACCTGACGTATTCGGGATGGCGGGTATCCAGTCACCTGCCTTTTATACAAGGCCACAAATCTATTTACTCTGCTCAAACCCAGCCGATCCGAAAATGAAAATCTCCATGACTTCGGGCGTCATCAACGATACCAGTGCGGAAAGTAGAAAAATGAAAGATGTATTAGAGGCAAACAGTTGTGTGTATAACTATCGGGAAGTGAATGAAGGCCATTCGTGGGGAAATTGGAGGAGACTGATTGATGATATTCTCATTGATCTCTTCGCGCAAACCAATTAGTTTTAGTTTATCACCCTATTATTTAATTAATTTAAGGCATTCATTTTGAATGTAGCATGATTATGAAAACATATTTACCCTTTGCTGTACTCATTTTTTTATTCGTCTTGGATTCTTGCTCATCCGGAAAAGGAGCGCTGAAGCAAGGTGATTATTATTCCGCTGTATCCCAGGCGGTGGCCCGGCTCAGGCAAAACCCAGACCATAAGAAATCAAAAGAGGTTTTACGGACAAGCTACAAGATGGCCGTTGATTATCTGGAAACAGATGCGCAAAATCAAATAACCTCCAATGCCAATTTCAAATGGAGCAATGCCGTTCAGAACTATGAAAGTATCAATAATCTATATGAACAAATACGCACTTCACCCGGTGCGCTCACGGTTGTTCCCAACCCTATCAATAAGTATAAAGAGCTGACGGAAGTAAAAAGTAAAGCCGCTGAAGAAACCTATGAGGCGGGTATACAGGCCATGCTAAAAAATACGCGCGAAGATGCGAAGCGTGCCTATTTTCTCTTTTCAGACGCAAACAATTTTTATCCCGGCTATCGTGAGTCCATTGAGATGATTGAACAATCTAAATACAACGCAACTATAAAAGTCGTGGTGGACCCTTCTATTCAAAACTACTATGACTGGAATTTTGAGCCCGTAATTTTTGGTGTCAGACCCAGTCAGTTTGTAAAGTTCTATACCCCTCGCGAAGCTAACGAAGCGAATCTCCAAAGAGTTGATCAATTTGTAAAAGTGGTTGTCAATACCTATTCAGAAGGAAGGCCTACTACCACCAAGCGGGTAGAAACCTTTAAGGACAGTGTAAAAGTCAGCGAGAAAACCGTAAACAATCAAAAAGTGCCGGTTTATGAAAAAGTTACTGCCACGATGACCTTTTTTGAAAAGTCAATCACATCGCGAGGATCAATCACTCTGTACATTAAAGACGCCACCAGCAATGCCGAACTCCGAAACTCAGACATTATCAGCGAAGAGCGTTGGTCGGATCGATGGGCCACATGCACGGGTGATTTAAGAGCACTGTCTGAAACAAATAAGAAAATGTGTGGCCTAAAAGAACCTTACATGGCCCGTGATTTTCTTCGGAATCAAACCAAAAAAGAGCTGGATAATAAATTGGCCAATACGCTTTCCGGATTTTATAGCCAATACTAAACCTGGCATTGTAAGCGGGAAGACAATTGATGTTTTTTCTAAAACCATTTGATTCTTTAATTGGTTAAATAGGGTATATGAAGAAGATCAACCTGATAATCTTGTTTTGTTTCACTTCTTTAGCGCTTTTGGCGCAAACCATCAAACCAAAAACTATGAATGAGGAATTGGAAGTAGCCACATTAGGCTCCGGTTGTTTCTGGTGTACGGAGGCCTTCTTTTTAAAATTAAATGGTGTTGAATCAGTCGTGTCCGGATACTCTGGCGGAAAGGTTAAAAACCCTGCGTACCGTGAAGTTTGCACCGGCATGACCGGTCATGCGGAAGTAATTCAGGTAAAATTTAATCCAAAAGTAATCTCCTTTGAAGAGATTCTTGAAGTATTTTGGAACACGCACGACCCAACCACACTCAACAAACAGGGGGCTGATGAGGGCACCCAATATCGATCTGCGGTTTTCTATCACAGTGAGGAACAGAAAAAAGTCGCGGATCAATACAAAGGTCAGTTGGATAAATCCGGGGTTTATAAGAATCTAATCGTAACTGAAATAACCCCCTTCTCTGTTTTTTATCCAGCCGAGGATTATCATCAGAACTATTATGCGCTTAACCCAAATCAGGGCTATTGTCAATATGTAATACGCCCGAAGGTGGAAAAATTCAATAAGCAGTACGCTTCAAAATTTAAGAAGTAGTGTACTTGTTAGAAAAATATTAAAACCGACAACCTAAGTGAAACATATTGTCATTGTCACCGTTCTTATGGTCAGAGTAGTAAAAACTCTCATAGGTTTAGGTTTAGGTTACAAATAACCCCTCAGACGGAGGGGTTATTGTATTTATAGGCAATCCAAAAAAATGATACCCAGATTATGAAACTATTACATATAACTACCCTTTTATTCACACTTTCATTAATTGCCTGCGGCCAGGAAAAATCAAAAACAACTCCGGATAAAAATCAATATGCCATGAACAAAACAGAAGCGGAGTGGAAGAATTCACTTACGCCTATTCAGTTTGAAGTGTTGAGACAAAAGGGAACTGAAACAGCCTTTACAGGAGCACTGTGGGACAATCATGAAGCAGGCGTTTATTACTGCGCTGGATGCCAACAGGAATTATTCAGTTCGGAAACCAAATTTGAATCTGGCAGCGGGTGGCCTAGTTTTTATAAACCTATCAAAGAAGGAGCCGTTGCCGTTGGAACAGATACCAGCCATGGTATGGTGCGCGATGAAGTAGTGTGCAGCAATTGTGGCGGGCATCTGGGGCATGTTTTCGGTGATGGCCCCAAACCAACCGGCATGCGCTACTGCATGAACTCCGCTTCCTTGAAATTTGAAAAGAAAGTCAAAAAGTAATTTTCATTCCAGAAAGCATTAAAGAAGACCTTTGGCAATAGTCAAAGGTCTTTTTATTTATTAACTTTTGTAAAAAATATCCATCCTATGTGCAGACTCATGGCCTACAAGGGCACCCCCATTGTTATTGATAGCTTACTGTATCAACCAAAAAATTCGTTGATAAACCAAAGCTTCAACGCGAAGGAAATTGAAGAACCTTTAAACGGTGATGGTTTTGGAATAGGATGGTATGTGCCTGAAGTCACTAATGAACCGGTAACATTTGTTTCTGTAAATCCTGCCTGGAGTAATAGAAACCTGAGAAACCTGGCTCCAAAAATCAAAACCGAATGTCTGATCGCTCATGTAAGAGCGGCCAGTGTAGGGGAAGTGTCAGAATCGAATTGCCACCCATTTCAATACAATAACATCCTGATGGCTCATAATGGTGGTGTGGAAGAGTTCGCAAAAATAAAACGACACTTGCGATCACCTCTCAGTGACGAGCTCTATAATTGGATCAAAGGGCAGACAGATTCGGAGCACATCTTCGCTTTACTTATTAACCACCTGAAAGCAAATCACAACGCGATAACACCAGAAACTGTTACGGACTCTTTTGAGCATACCTTCCGAAATATAAAACACCTGATGACGAAATATGATATCCGTGAGCCCGCCTATTTAAACATGGTATTTACTGATGGCAATTTTATGGTGGCAACCCGATATGTATCAGACGAAAAAGAAGAACCATTGACCTTGTATCACTCTGAAGGCAGCCGGTATGTAGTTGAAGATGGCATCACCCGATTGGAAGCTCCGCGAGATAATGATCAGGCCGTTTTAGTCGTGTCTGAAAAACTCTCGGATGATAAAGATTGGAGAATGATACCACCCAATCATTTTGTGATTGTAGAGCCTTCTTTAAATGTTCGGATAAGACCCATTAAAGATTGATGTAAATCATTGCACTTCCTTTCCGGAATCCATTAGCTTCGCAGTAAATATAAAAGCGTGAATTACGATATCATTGTTATAGGTGGTGGGATTGTTGGACTTGCCACGGCACTGAAAATAAAAACCGCCAACCCTTTTCTTAAAGTCCTATTGCTGGAAAAAGAGAATGAACTGGCGAAACACCAGACCGGAAATAACAGTGGAGTAATTCACTCAGGACTTTACTATAAGCCAGGAAGCTTAAAAGCAAAAAATTGTATTCACGGCTATCACCTTCTTATCGATTTTTGCAAAGAGAATAATGTTCCGTTCGAATTGTGTGGTAAAATTGTAGTAGCCACAGAAAAAGAAGAATTGCCCTTATTGGAGAATCTGCACGTGCGAGGTCTGCAGAATGGACTTGAGAATTTAAAAAAGCTAACGAAAGACGAACTAAAAGAGTATGAGCCCCATGTAAATGGACTGGCTGGAATCTTTGTTCCTCAAACTGGAATTGTTGATTACAAAAAGGTTTCTGAAAAATACGGAGAGCTCCTCAAACAAAAAGAAGCCGATATTCATTTGGAAGAGCAGGTAATCGACATCCAGGTGGACGCCTCTAAAGTGGTGGTGGTTACACAGAAGCAAAGTTACTCGGCAAAACTGGTGGTGAACTGCGCGGGTTTATACTCCGACAAGGTTGCCCGCATGACGGTGAAAGATTTGAACGTTAAGATCATTCCTTTCAGAGGAGAATACTTTAAACTGAGAAAAGAAAAGGAGTACCTGGTAAAGAATCTGATCTATCCTGTGCCCGATCCAAACTTTCCATTCCTGGGTGTTCATTTTACACGCATGGCAAAGGGCGGTGTAGAAGCGGGACCTAATGCGGTGCTTGCATTCAAAAGAGAAGGCTACAAAAAATCGGATATCAATCTTTCTGAATTAGCTGAAACGCTGGCCTGGCCGGGTTTCCAAAAAGTAGCAGCAAAATATTGGCGCACAGGATTCAGAGAAATGTATCGCTCGTTTTCAAAAGCGGCTTTCACCAAAGCACTTCAAAAATTAATCCCTGAAATTCAGGAATCAGATTTAGTGGAGGGTGGTGCCGGAGTGCGCGCTCAAGCGTGTGATCGCGAAGGCGGGTTGGTGGATGACTTTATGATCCTTGAAAACGAACATGTGATTAACGTATGCAATGCGCCCTCTCCGGCCGCTACCTCCTCATTAGCTATTGGTGAAACCGTCTCGAACCTAGCACTTAAACGTTTTAGCTAATCCTTAAAATTATCGATTCCTTTAGGGTTAATCTTTCACACCTCCGTATCAATGCTTTTCTCTGTCTGATTTATCGTTAGAAATCAGACATCAATCGAAACACAAAGTAGGCCAACAAACAGAAGCCTATCATGGCAACAAAAAATCGTCCCCGGGAATAATAAAATTTTGAAAGCTTCATGTTATTAGATTTTTGATGAACAACCAAGATATCCTGAAGTATGATATCTCTTAATTACTTTCCGTTGAACAAACCAAAAACCGTAGCGAAATGATTTTTTACTCGTGCAAATATTTTATTTAACCTCCGAAATCCTTAGGGCTTCGTTGACCGACTAGGATTTTAATAATCTTCCTTGTCCGATACGATGACAGGTCGATGAAGACGGAATATCATGCCCGCCTGCACTCCCCAAACAGAAACACTGCTATAATAGCGTTGATATACTCCGCCCAGCGTTGCAAAACCGTGAAATGCTCCGTTTGAAAACAATTGTTTCTCGAAGGAAGCACTAACTTCTCTGCGTGGTGTGGCATTGGTTTCATAATCTTTAGCAACACGATACTCGAAACTTCCTCCAATTTTATGATCTGAAGATACGATCGATAAGCCTATGGTGGATTCAGCGTAGGATTGCTTGTTGCCAAAGTTCTCGTTCATCATTCCAATTCCTACACGACCGATCACATGCCTTGCCGTAACCAAATTAAGTTGAATGATCTGCCAGTCATATGTAGTGAGATCTTTTGGTCCATTGATATCTTCTTCCACCAGGTAATTCACCCTGAAGTCGGTAGAAAACAAACCCCAGTTACCCCGGATGCGAGGATTGAAAACGTAATAGTTCGAAGGCTGCACAGCCGCTTGCATGGGAAGTTCCAAAGAAACAATGCGGGGATTGATTTCCTTCTTAGCCAACTTACTGCGTTGCCACTCTCCTATTCCATGACCAATAAGATCAACAAAGAAATAAACAAACATACCCGATGATGAACCTGAACCTTCACCCGATCGTGAACCTCCACTTCCTTTTGAATTGGATGATGAGGAACTCTTAATTTGATCCACCTGACCCCATGCGTGGGTAAGCATGAAAAAAAACAACAGGCCAAGTACATATTTATGAAGATGCTTCATAAAAAAGGATTTACTCTTTCACAGCCGATACTTCAATCTCAACCAAATAATCCGGATCGATCAGTGCGCTCACCTCCACCATGGTGGTCACCGGTTTTATGTCTTTAAAAAACTCACCATGCGCTTTACCCACGGCTTCCCAGTTTGAAATGTCAGTGACAAAAATTCGTGTGCGCACCACATCTTTCAGTTCAAACCCAGCCTGCTTCAGCACTTTTTCAATTTTTTCAATAATGAATTTTGTCTGACCATAAAAATCGCCTTTGGCTACTACATCACTACCTTCCGTGGCTACTGTGCCGGATACTTCTAGTGTGTTGCCCATTTTCACCGCCCGGCTATAACCAACAATATCCTCCCATTTGGCACCCGTAGAATAGTTTGTTCGCATCGTTCAACGTTAAATTTTAGTATTGTAAATTACGCATTATGAGTAATAAGGTTGACAATAATTTTTCAAAAGATGAACAAATTCGCTATAGCCGTCAATTTGTTTTACCCGGTTTTGGCCATGAAGCTCAGTTGAAATTAAAATCATCGAAGGTTATTGTCATCGGTGCTGGCGGATTGGGTTGCCCGGTATTGCTTTACCTGGCTGCTGCTGGTGTTGGCACCCTTGCGATAGTAGATCATGATCAGGTAAGCTTATCAAACCTGCAGAGGCAAATTCTGTACACAACCGAAGACGTAACAAAATCCAAAGCATTGGCTGCAGCGGAAAAATTAAAAAAGCTAAATCCGGAAATTAATTTTGAAGTCATTGAAAAAAAAATCACATCCGATAACGCGCTTACCTTTTTCGCTGGATATGATGTGGTCGTGGATTGTACGGATAACTTTCCAACGCGCTATCTTATAAATGATGCCTGCATAATTCTTGACAAACCGTTGGTGTTTGGATCCATATTCCGATACGAAGGCCAGGTGTCTGTATTTAATTATCAAAAGAGTCCTAACTACCGCGACCTGTATCCACTGCCTCCTACCCCTGATTCAGTACCCAATTGTGAAGAAGGCGGTGTATTGGGTGTGTTAGCCGGTATTATTGGATGCATGCAGGCCAATGAGGTGATAAAAATCGCGGGTGACTTTGGGGAACCATTGGCTGGCAGACTAATGATATTTGATTCACATACCTTTGAATTCACCCAAATAAAAATTCCGGATCAAAACTCCCGGGCAAAAATCAAAAGTTTGATCAATTATGATGAGTTTTGTGGAATAGCAACAAACCCCACTAATGCCATGAAAGAAGTAACTGTTCAGGAATTAAAAGCACTGATTGATTCAGGTGCCGACTTCCAACTGATTGATGTGCGCGAGCCACATGAATATGATATTTGTAACCTTGGCGGTGAACTCATTCCGCAGGGAGAAATTCCGCATCAGGTAGAAAAGGTTTCGAAAGACAGGCAGGTTATACTTCAGTGCCGCAGTGGTGCGCGCAGTGGCAACATGGTGCAGTGGCTTGAGAAAAATCATGGTTTCACCAATCTCTATAACTTAAAGGGCGGCATCCTTGCCTGGGCAAGAGAGATTGATCCGGCTATGCCTACGTATTAATTACTATTCCTTATTGCCTGCTCTATATCGTTGATGATGTCTTGAATATTCTCAAGGCCCACAGAAATACGAATAAGGCCGGGGGTAATACCTACAGCCATGCGCTCCGCCTCAGTTAGTTTAGAGTGAGTAGTGGAAGCCGGGTGTGTGGCAATCGTTCGCGTGTCGCCCACGTTGGCCGAGTGTGAAAGCATCTTCAGCGAATTCAAAAATTTTCTTCCACGGTCAATGCCTCCCTTGATTTCAAACGTAACTAATCCACCACCAAGTTTCATTTGCTTTTTAGCCACCTCGTGTTGCGGGTGCGAAGGGAGAAATGGATATTTTACTTTTAAGACTTCACTATGCGATTGCAAATGATTGGCAAGCTGCAAAGCATTCTGACAATGACGTTCCATACGCACCGCCAGTGTCTCTAAACTCTTCGACAAGACCCAGGCATTGAAGGGCGACATGGAAGGTCCGGTGTGTCGCGCGAAGAAGCGAATCTCTTTAATCAATTCCTTTTTTCCCAGCACGGCACCGCCAATTACTCTACCCTGGCCATCGATAAATTTAGTAGCCGAGTGGGTTACTAAATGAGCCCCCCATTTGGCAGGGTTTTGTAAGTAGGGTGTTGCAAAACAATTATCCACATTCAAAATCAGGTTATACTTGTTGGCGAGTTTACCCAACCACTCCAGGTCAATGACATCGAGTGCCGGATTCGAGGGGGTCTCAACAAAAATCATTTTTGTGTTGGGCTGAATCTTGCTTTCCCATGAAGCCGGGTCTTCAATATCAGCATAGGTATGTGAGATGTTTACTTTCGGGAAAATGACACTTAGTATCTGATGCGTTGATCCAAACACGGACCGTGATGCCAGCACATGATCGCCCGATTTTAAAAGCGATGCCATACTGATATACATCGCAGCCATACCCGATGCTGTAGCGATGCCATCTTCAGTACCTTCGAGTAAGCAAAGCTTTTGGATTAATTCAGTGTTATTAGGATTCGAAAAACGAGTATAAATATTTCCAGGAATTTCGTCAGCAAATAATGCCCTTGCCTGTTCAGCATCTTCAAAAACAAAGCTGGATGTGAGATAAAGAGGAACTGAATGTTCGCGATACGTGGTTCGCTCGCTTTGCGCTCTTACTGCATCCGTTTCAAAATTTCTATCTTCCATGCCTACTGAGTAATGATTTCAAAACTGTGCGTAACCTTAGCAGTTTTCTCTAATGTTTTCGCCACCGAACAATATTTATCCACCGAGAGTTGAACTGCTCTTTCTGCTTTTTCATTATTTATATTTCCGAATAACCGAAAGTGAGCATGCACTTCAGTATATAAAGAGGGCACTACGCCCTGCTCACGCTCACCGGTTACGGTAATTTTTAAATCGTTAAGAGGTTCACGTTGTTTTCGCAAAATTGCGATCAAGTCAATAGCACTACAACCTCCAAAGGCTGCCAGTAATAACTGCATAGGACGAAACCCCAATTCATGTCCACCATCAGCAGGCCCGGCATCCATATGTATTTTGTTGCCCACTTCGTTCACTGCCTCCATGTGAAAATCCTGGTCAATACGATTGATTTCAACTTTTATCATATCACTCTATTTATGCTTCCATACTAAACTTCCAACAATCATCGCTAACACACTTACAATTAATCCAGGGACAAGACTGGGCCAATCGCTCTCCATTCTCTCAAAAATAATCCACGTAAAAGTACCTAATACCATAGACAATAGCGCGCCTGCGGCCGTAGACCTTTTCCAGTATAAACCAAAAACCAGGGGGGCAAACAGGGAAACTAAACTTAAGATGGAAGACTCACCAACCAATTCATAAATATTCGAACGAACGGTAGCCATGACGGTGGCTAAAATACTAAATCCCAAAACGGATAGGCGCGTTACCATTAACAACTGTTTATCACTCAATCTTCCTTTGGCAATAGGTTTCACCAAATTTTCTGAAAAAATTGCAGCCGGAGCTAATATGGCAGAACTAGTAGTACTCATAATGGCTGACAAGAGAGAGCCAAAAAAAAGTATCTGCACAGGCATAGTCGCATGACTGAGCACCATACTGGGTAATGCCAGCTGGGCATCTCCTGATGCAAATTCGGGATATAAATGTTTAACGCATAAACTAATGAATAAAGGAAGCATGGCAACTGTCAAATACAGGAGGGCAGCTATGTAACACGAACGCACCGCAGTATTTACACTACCTGATGACATTACCCGTTGAAATACATCCTGTGATGGAATAGAGCCAAGCCCCAGCACCGACCATGCTCCGAAATAAATCACAACCTCTTTAAAATTGGCTTCTGGGAGAAAGCGAAATGTTTCAGGAGGGGCCTCATTTAATATTACAGAAACACCACCGGCCTTTATAGAAAGATTAACAGCCAGCACAACAAGTCCCCCGATTATGATCACACTTTGAATGAAATCTGTAATGGAAATTGCCCACATGCCGCCCACATAGGTGTAGAAAGTTACAACCAATGCCGAAATGACCACGCCCTGCCAAACTTCCATGCCGGTGACGACATTTAGTATCAACCCCATGGCGAGCAGTTGAGCTGCGATATAACCTACATAGGATGGAACAATAAAGACGCTGGCAACTAATTCAGTTTTTTTTCCAAATCGAACCTTGAAAAAATCACCCAGGGTGAGCAGGTTCATGGAATATAACTTGCGGGCGAAGAATAATCCGAACAGAACCAGGCAAAGCGCGGCTCCAAACGGATCTTCAATTACAGCGAAGAGACCACCTTTTAAAAATTCAGAGGAAGCCCCAAAAACGGTTTCTGAACCGAACCAGGTGGCAAATAAAGCAGAGGAGCTAAGTAATAAAGGCAGGCTGCGACCTGCCAGCATAAAATCACCAGAAGTTTTTACCCTGCGCGAAGCCCAATAGCCAATCACGACCGTGATGATCAGGTAAACGATGATGGAAAAAAGCAGCAAGTCGGTTTAGGTCAAAACGAAAACCTAAAAGTAAAAAAGAGAAAGGTTAAATCAACTACTTTTTATAGGCACTGTTAAATTGAAATAGAGAATGCCTTTTAAATTTAGACCATAATCTCTCACACTTGGAGAAACAACCTAAAGCCAACAAGTAGATCGAGCTATGTTGATGTTAGTTATTCAGTGCTCCATCATCTACCCAGCACGCAATGTCGTCCAGCTGCGCTTGTGGTAATTTAGCTGCATTCTTAGGCATATTACCGCTCTGAACGACTCTATGTATTGCATAGGCATTTTCTTGAATGTTAGCAAAAACAGTAAAGTTACCTGGACCACTTCCGCCTGCTACATGACATCCGGTTATTGCACAATTCGTATTGATGATATTTTTTATATCTGTACTGAATTTAATATCGGTTACTACTTTAATGGTTTGAGTTATTTGGCAGCCCGTCTCATCTATTACACTAATTGGGTAGCTGTCTGCCGACAGTGAAATAAATGAATTGGTAGAGGAAGCAGGGCCATTATTGAACTTATAAGAATAGGGGCCAGAACCGCCTGTAGCATTAATCGTGATTGCTCCTGTGCTGGTATTACATTTGCTGTTAGTCGTTTGAACACTAAAAGCCAATGTAGATCCTACTGGCTTTAGCGTAATGCTACTTATACGCTCACAACCATTTGCATCTGTTAGCTTCATTTGATAGGTGCCAGCTCCCAATCCTAAAAAAACCGGTTTAATCCCATTCGATTGGGCATCAAGAGAATACTGATTAGGCTCCTTACCTCCACTAGCTATAACTGCTATTGAACCATCATTCGCACTACAGGAGGTTGGCTCTGAAATAGTAAAACTTAACGTAAGATTTGAAGTTGTGCAGTCAACCGGTGCTGGTTCAATCTCGCTGGAACAGCCTCCACTAAAGAATAATGATGAATACAATACTATGCCAACATAGCCAATTAGATTCTTAGTAAACATTCTACTTCAGATTATTTAATTGATTAAAGTTTTAAAAAAACATATTATTGGACAAGACCTCGTAACCACTTCTGAAGAATTTTCCATCATTAGATAAAACAGATAGGTTTGGTTTTTTGTTATCACTCCATTGAAGAAAGAAAGTCATTGTGGCTAATGACCCCGGAAATGCAGGAAGAAGGAAATGCGCAAAGTTAAGACAGAGATACACCGCACATATTATCTAATCATACTAACCATGAGCAAAATACTGCAACAAAGAAGTAGAAATTGCTTTAAGCCCTAAGTTTGGGAAACAAGTAGCCTATGGTTACAGTAAAGTGTATGATGAGCCATGATAGAAAAAAGCAGCAATCGGTTTAGGTAATAACGAAAACCTAAAAGTAAAAAAGAGAAAGATTAAAACAACTACTACTTACGTGCTCCTTTAAATTGAAATGTACGGGTTACATTGAATCCGAGGTGAAGATCACCTGCTAAAAAATCTCCGTCCGTCTCTGATATAAAGGCTCGCTCTGTTAATCCTCGTGTGTTTGTTAATACCAATTGAAATACATGACCTCCTGTTTCAATATCTACACCAAATCCCAACGAATTATAATATGGATTACCGGCAGGCACATCAAACCGGTAATAGTATTCAGAGTTAAGAGAAACACTTCTGGAAACTTTTAACCTTCCTCCAATTCCCAATGCAAACTCATCGTTATTTTCCGTTGTTTGATCAGCTACTATATTACGGTGAACAATCGTTGGCATCAACTGAAGAGATAAGGCGGGAGAGAATTTTCTGGCAATCAGCACCTGAGCTGTGTAAGACATTCTATCTTGCAATTGGATGTCATAATCTGCATCTTTTTTTTTAGGTGATGTTTTAACGGCTGCGTTTCCAAACGCGGTAATGCTTACCGGCATTCCTCCACCGATCGTTTGACGAAATACTTTATAGCGAAGGTAGGTATCCATGGTTTTGTCAACCGAATTACGACCAAACCCGGCACTCAACCGATCAGTAATTCCATACTCCAGGCCAATGCGCACATACGCCTGATCCAAACCAAACAACTCATAAATGCCATCATTAATTCTTCCAAAGCGATGTGCGAAAATAAACTCGAGCTCTCTCTTATGGCGTGTTTCTACCGATTGGCCATTCACCAATCGGCTGCCATTAAATGTTGAGATGACATATTCCGTTTCCTTCTTCTCACTTTCCTGCAGCTCTTTTAACAAGTCGTCTTGTGCAAAACAGAATGTTGGCAGAAGAAAAAGAAGGGTAATTGCTACTCTCATTGTGGCTTATAATAAAATTCAACAGTTACTTCTACCTCTTCAGCAATATTCTGCCAAACCAGTTGGGGTATCTTAATCTTATAATCTTCTAACCGGATCGTAAACTTTGACCGCGCTATGATCCGGTTAGGTTTAATATCTATCGTACCCGCAAAGTTAACCTCTTTGGTGACACCATGAATAGTCAACTTTCCCGATGCTTTCATAACCTGCTCACCAACTTGATCTGATTTAATATTTAAAAATTTACCTTGAAAAATGGCCTTTGGAAATTTCACCGTCTCCAGATATTTCTCATTGAAGTGTTCTTTCATTAACTCTTTTTCAAATTCGAAATCGGAAATCGGAACCAAGAATACCACCTCCCCGGTCGATACATTGAATATACTGGAAGTTTTTATGTTTTCAGCGCGGATATCTTCAATAGCCCCAGCGGAGAAAAAAATAACGCTTGATCTTTCAAGGATATATTTCTGACCGGGTGCCGAAAACCCAAAACAAACTAACAGCAAAAAGAAACACACTCTCAAGTTCATATATCGATTTTTAGTTGTTTAACGCCCCATCATCAACCCAACAGGCAATAGCATCCAGTTGAGCTTGTGGCAACTTGTCCTTGTTTTTAGGCATATTCCCACTCTGCGTTCTTGATTTTATTTCGCTAGCGCTGGATTGTATGTTGGCTATTGAGGTGAATGAACCAGGGGCTGCCCCACCTGATACATGGCATCCGCTCACTGCGCAATTTGTATCGATGATATTTTTTACTTCAGTAGCAAATGAAATCCCACTCAGTATTTTCACGGTCTGGGTTGTTGAACAACCTACATTATCTGTGACCTTTACAGAATAATTGCCGGCTGTCAGTGAACCAAAAAGATTTGAGGACGAAGCGGTCCCATCGTTTAACTTATAAGAATAGGGCCCGGTGCCTCCCGTGGCATTAATCGTAATGGCCCCATTGTTGGTTTTACAACCACTATCAGTTAATTGCACCGTTGCTGCCAGCGTTGATCCAAATGGTTTCAGCACTACAGGAGTAGTACGTTCACATCCGTTTTTATCCTTTAACTTCAATTGGTAGGTGCCTGCACTCAGCCCAGTAAAACTAGCAGTAGCTGTAAATGCTAGCGCGTCAAGTGCAAACTGATAGGGAGCATCACCTCCGGTAGCAGTAGCGGTAATACTACCATCACTGGTACCACAAGATATGGGGTCGGAGGAAGTAAATTTCAATGTGAGGTTAGAAGTCGCACAATCAACCGGGCCTGGTTCTTCACCGCTTGAGCAGCTCATATAAAAAAATAATGACGCCCATGAAACAATGGCAATGAAGCCCGTTATATTTTTTGTTACCATATTCCTTCCGTTGGTTTAATTGATTTTATACCTGACACCCAGAAAAATTCCCATGCTTGGTAATAACGAAGCTACTCAAAAGCCGAGGCTTATAAGTGGGCCAAAAAAGAAAATCCCCCAAAGTCCTTGACCTTAGGGGATAATCTCGTCTATAGTTGGCTTTAATCTGACACTAATATAATGGGTCATTAATAAAATGCAAACACACTGACGAGGTTCTTTACAAATAATCTGTCAAGTGGCTGTATTAAACGATTTAATAAACCTGAAAATCAAGGAGAATGAGGGCTATCTAAAAAAGAAAATCCCCCAAAGTCCTTGACCTTAGGGGATAATCTCGTCTATAGTTGGCTTTAATCTGACACTAAGATAAGGGGCTCAATAAAAAAACCAAATCCAAATTGCTTTGAACTCCAAAA